>Ga0255139_1000166_pt1 | contig 23290 bp, 22 predicted proteins | sample Law_Colum_RepB_8_FD_188549 | JGI IMG/M metagenome (GOLD analysis project Ga0255139, IMG submission 188549) | Freshwater microbial communities from St. Lawrence River, New York, United States - Law_Colum_RepB_8d | ecosystem: Environmental > Aquatic > Freshwater > River | place: USA: New York...
GGTGCCGGCGGGGTTGATGGTGCTGATCAGCGCATCCGACGGATTCGCCGTGCCGGCACCGCCGAGCGCCCGCTCCGAGGCGCTGTAGCCGTGGGCAAAATAACCATTGGTGGCCTGCGCCGCACCCGGCATTAAAACCATGCTCAGCGTTAGTGCCGGGATAAAACGAAGAGGGTTCATAGCCGAATCATCTGCAAACTGATTAATGGCCGGCATGCTAGCGGTTTGGGCTGTAAAATCGAAATACCTTTTAGTTAGCGAATTAGTCGATTACGTTCTATCCGTCCAGGTGACTCTAACCACACTGCCCACGCCTGTCCGACACCGGAAGCTTAGTCGTCCTGACGGTAACGTCGCCACCGCCGCACGCACAGCCGCCACACCCCAGCCACGACCGGCCATCAGATCCGGTGCCTGTGGTGACCGGGCCTGACCACGACCATCATCGGCCACAACAAGGCTGAAATGCTTACCTCGGCGGCGCAAGCGCAGCCAGACTTGCAGGCGCTCGGGCTTTCCAGCAGCGAGTCTGACATTGCCTGATTCGCCGCCATGCACCAGCGCATTACGGAGTAATTGCGGCCAGACATCCCAGAGCAACGAATGGCTACTCGGCCAGCTCGGGTCGAGCTGAAGATGCAACGTCGCGGGCTGACTGCCCAACCTGACTTGCGCGCCAAAGCTTTCGCGCAAAGCGCGGCGCAGGCTTTCCGGGGAAGTCGCGACTGGCAAATTGTCTGCGTCGTCCTGCCACGGCATCAACGCCGCAGAAAGCACAGGCCAGCAACCCAGCGCCTCCGCTTGCTGACCCGACTGTAAATGGCTTTCGAGATCATGCAGCGCCTGCGCCACAGCATCGGCGGAGACCGTGAGCGCCGCGCCCTTAAGCAAATGCACGGCATGGCGCAGCGGCGTCAGCGCCGACTCATCGCCCGCTTGCCAGCACTGCCAATGTGCCGTGATCAAGACATGCAGCCGCTGCGCCTGCTGGCGAAAAAGACTCGTCAGCGTGGCATCGCTCATGTGATGTGCGGCCAGGCATCGAACAGCAACTTGCAGCCGATTAGCACGGTGAGAACTTCGAACGAACGTTTGACCAGACCATTGCCGTGACGATGCGCGAGATGCGCACCGACATAACCGCCAAGGAAGGATCCAAGCAATAACGCCGGCAGCCAATCCCAGCGCACCGGCGCTTGTTGCGCGATAAACCACGCACCCGTGCCGTTCCAGAACAGGCCAACCAAGATGAGCGTGTAGGTCACCGCTCGCGTGTAGTCCAGGCCAAACCAGCGCACCAGCCAGATCGTCACAAACAGGCCCGTGCCCGAGGTCAGCGAACCGTTAAGCACGCCAATGCCAAACAACACGCCACCGCCAATGAGCAGGCCAAGTCGGTCGGTATGCTGAACTGAGTGAACCTTGCCCAACTGCGGCCGCGCCATGGAGTAAGCGCCCAACCCTAGCGTCAGCACACCCAGTGCTGCACGCGCCCAGGCCTCAGGAATTTGCAGAATGATTTGTGTGCCTAGCCAGACACCGGGCAAGCCAGCCAGCAAAATGAAGCCGGCAAAGCGCCAATTGATCGGCTCAGCCCGCAGATGCCGCAGCGTCGCACCCAGCCCCAGCGCCACGCTGGCAATTTTGTGCGTGGCCAGCGCCGTCGGAAACGCCAGCCCAAGAAAGATCAGTACAGGCAGTTGCAGCAGCCCGGCACCGCCACCTGCCAGCGACGACAGCGTGTTGGCGACAAACGAAATCGCCAGCAGGCCGACCTGCTCCAGCACCGCCTCCGACATTATTTCTTGCGTGCGCGGTTGCTGATCAGCGTACCCATGCCTTCGTCCGTGAAGACTTCGAGCAGGCAGGCATGCGGCACACGACCATCAATAATATGTGCCGATTGCACGCCGCCCTTCACGGCATCCAGCGCGCAGGCGATCTTCGGCAGCATGCCGCCGTATATCGTGCCGTCGGCGATGAGCGCATCCACATCTTTGGTGGTCAGGCCGGTCAGCACCTGCTTGTTCTTGTCCATCACGCCGGGAATGTTGGTGAGCAAAATCAGCTTTTCAGCCTTCAGTGCCTCAGCCACTTTGCCTGCCACGAGGTCGGCGTTGATGTTGTACGACGCGCCATCGTCGCCCACGCCTACTGGCGCGATGACGGGAATGAAATCGCTGCCGAACATAAGCTCGAGCACGTCGGTCTTGATGCCGGCCACTTCGCCGACCTGACCGATATCCACTTCCTGCATCACACCGTCGGCATCTTTGTGCGACAGCGTCATGCGCTTGGCGCGGATCAGGTTGGCGTCTTTCCCGGTGAGACCAATGGCACGACCGCCGTTCTGGTTAATCAGATTGACGATGGACTTATTCACCAAGCCGCCGAGCACCATTTCCACCACATCCATGGTCTCGCTGTCGGTGACGCGCATGCCGTCGATGAACTCAGACACCTTGCCGATTTTCTTCAACAAGTCACCAATTTGCGGACCACCGCCGTGCACCACCACCGGGTTCAGGCCAACGGTTTTCATCAGCACGATGTCGCGCGCAAACGAATGCTCCAGCTCCGGATCGGTCATGGCGTTGCCACCGTATTTGACCACGATGGTGGCGCCGTTGAAGCGCTGAATATAGGGCAGTGCTTCGGTCAGAACCTTGGCGATGTTAAGAGCTGCATCTTGCGTGAGAGCCATGAGATATCTCGCGTAACTGAATAGGGGTTAGTGACGACCCGAGCTGCCGAAGCCGCCAGCACCGCGTGCCGTGGCCTGGAACTCAGTAACAATGTTGAATTCGGCTTGCACCACCGGCACCAGCACGTATTGCGCGAGGCGCTCACCGGGCTGCATGACAAAAGGCTCACTGCCGCGATTCCAGCACGACACCATAAGCTCGCCCTGATAATCGGCGTCAATCAAGCCCACCAAATTGCCGAGCACGATGCCATGTTTGTGACCAAGACCGGAGCGCGGCAGGATTAAGCCGGCATAACCGGGGTCGCTGATGTATATCGCCAAACCGGTGCGAATCAAGACCGTGTCGCCGGGGTTCAGCGTCAGCGGCGCATCCAGCAATGCGCGCAAATCCAAGCCAGCAGAACCTTCGGTGGCATAGCTTGGGAGCGGCAGATCGCGACCGATACGGTCATCAAGGATGCGAACTTGCAAAGGGATTTTCATGGTTAGTGATTCCGTTTCTTCAAAATCAATGTTCAGGGCGTCAGTCGGGCGGCTAGCAGGCGCACCAGTTCGCGGGCAATCTGCGACTTTCCGGCTTTGGCTAACTCCACACGCGCCACCTTTTCGTGGGCCTGCGCATCGGGCCAAAACACGGTCATGGCGTTGTCGTCACTTTGGAAGCCAATGTCGGCCCGCGACACATCATTGCAGGCGATGAGATCAAGCTTTTTGCGTGACAGCTTGTCACAGGCATAGGCTTCCACCGCGTGCGTTTCTGCGGCGAAGCCCATCACAAACGGCTTGTCCGCCTGCTCGGCAATGCTCGCCACGATGTCTGGATTTTTCACCAGCGTGATATCCAGGGTGTCGTCTTTCAGGCCTTTCTTAATCTTCTGTGCTGCGACTTGTGCCGGCCGGTAATCGGCCACAGCCGCGGTGGCGATGAACACGGTACGCGCCGAGCCCACAGCTGCCTTAGCGTCATTCACGGCAGCAGCACTCGCCGCCAGCATGTCTAGCGCACTGACCACATCCACGCGCTGCACGCGAGCGGGTGTGGGCAAATGCACCGGACCGGCAATCAATGTGACGCGTGCACCGGCCTCGACACAGGCCTCGGCCAGCGCAAACCCCATCTTGCCCGAGCTGTGGTTACTCAAATAACGCACCGGGTCCAACGCTTCACGCGTGGGGCCAGCCGTGATCACCACATGTGTGCCACTGAGCAGGCCGCTCTCGAATTGATCGGCACAGAGATCGGCAAGTAGTTGCGCCTCCAGCAAGCGGCCAGCACCGATGTCGCCACAGGCCTGCGCGCCGCTGCCGGGGCCGAACACCGCAATGCCACGGCTTTTTAGGGTCTCTAAGTTGGCCTGCGTCGCTGCGTCAGCCCACATCTGTTGATTCATCGCGGGAGCCACGGCCTTCTTGCCCGATGCCGCCAGCCAGCAGGTCGTCAGCAAATCATTGGCGATGCCCTGCGCCAGCCGCGCTAAGGTGTCGGCCGATGCCGGCGCCACCAGAAACAGATCGGCCCAGCGCGCCAACTCGATATGGCCCATGGCCGCTTCCGCTGCCGGGTCGAGCAGATCCACATGCACCGGATTGCCCGACAGCGCCTGCAGCGTCAGCGGCGTGATGAATTCGCGGGCGGCCGCGGTCATCACCACCTGAACGTCAGCGCCAGCGTCGCGCAAACGGCGAATCAATTCGGCACTTTTATAGGCCGCGATCCCGCCGGTAACGCCGAGCAAAATATGTTTGTTTGACAGCCGCGCGAGCATGCGAAAGCTCCAATCCGGGTCTATACCTTATGCAACTGCGAAAGATACCACGGCAGCGCAGGGATTTTATGTTCGACAGGAGTCACAGCTGATGCGTATTCGAGATTGGCCAGCGGCAGAGCGGCCACGGGAAAAGCTCTTAATTCAGGGGCCGGGAGCCCTTAGCACGGCTGAGCTTTTGGCCCTGCTCATAGGCCATGGTCGTGAAGGCCTGACTGCGGTGGACATGGCTCGGCAAGCGTTACAACACTACGGCGGCATCCGCGACTTACTCGATGCCCCCATGGAAGACCTGCTACTGCGAGTGAATTGGGGGCCGGCGCGAGTGGCCAGATTACATGCTGCCGTTGAGCTGAGCCGACGCTACCTCAGTGAAAGCCTGAGCCGCCAAGGCAAGCTTACTAGCCCAGCAGCCACCCGCGAATTCCTGCGCGCCCAGCTTCGCGGCTACGACCACGAAGTCTTTGCGGTGCTCTACCTCGACAATCAGCACCGCGTCATTGCCTTCGAAGAGCTCTTCCGAGGCACGCTAGACAGCTGCTCTATTCACCCCCGTGAAGTGGTGAAGCGCTCGCTGGCCCAACGCGCCGGCGCGGTCATTTTTGCGCATAACCACCCTTCCGGCGTGGCCGAGCCCTCCGCCGCCGACCGGCACATCACGCAGCGGCTGAAATCCGCCCTGGAACTCGTTGAGGTACGCACCCTCGACCATCTGGTGATAGGCGACGGCGAGCCCGTGTCCTTTGCCGAGCGCGGCTGGCTTTGACGGATAGCCTGAAAACTTACTGTAGCCACAATAATCATGACTGAACTATCCTACGATCCCGACAAGGCCAGACAGAATGAGCTTTTGCGTGGGCTGCACTTTGATTTGGTGCACGCATTTTCATGGAATACAGCATGGATTATCGAAGATCTGCGCCATGATTATGGCGAGCACCGGTTCAGAGCCATTGGGCTCATCGACACGCGATTGCATGTCGTGGTCTTTACGCCACGAGAAAAGCGGCTTCACATCATTAGTTTGAGAAAAGCGAATGAACGCGAAATCAAGCACTTCAGCCAGCAAGGCCGCCAGCCAGCCGGATGAAACTAATCCCGAATGGATGGCTGACGACTTCCAGCACGCCCGAAGAGCAGAAGATGTGTTGCCTGAAATCTTGGGTAAGGAGCAGGCGAGCGTCTTACTGACGCGAGGCCGCCCGAAGAGCAGCAACCCAAAAGTGGCGCTGACGATTCGCTACGATGCCGAAGTTATCGAGTCGTTCCGCGCCACTGGCCCGGGCTGGCAAACTCGCATGAACTCGGCATTACGAGAATGGCTAACGCTGAAGCACTAAACGCAAAAGCCCCCGCACATCGGCGAGGGCTTTTGCTCTACATCACCACGATCAGAACTTATAGGTTGCTGACAGACGTGCCGCGATGGGCGAGCCCGGTGTGATGTTGTTGTTGTTGTGCGCGTTTATGTAGTAGTCGCGGTTTAGCAAGTTTTCAATGTTGAGCTGCAACTGCAGACTCTTCGATGCATTGAAGAAGGCCGCGGCATCGACACGACCATAGCCAGGCAGTTTCACCGTGTTGTCGTCCTGAGCGAACATGCGGCTACGGCTGACAAAGCCCAGAGCGACACCGTAACGATCGTTTACGTCATAACGATTCCACAACGAGAAGGTGTGACGCGGTGTTTGGTTGGTTTCGTTGCCAGCTTTGATAGTGGACGACTGGGATTTCGTAATGGCGCTATCAGCAAAAGCGTAGCCCCCCGTTACCGACCAAGCGCGCGTAATTTTACCCGTTGCACTCAGCTCTACACCTTTCACACGCTGACCATCAACGAGTATGTTCTGCGCAGGCATCAAAGGATCTGGAACAGCTACATTCCCACGCTCTAGACGATAAACCGCCGCCGCCAGCGAGAGGTCTGCGCGAGGATCCCATTTCACACCCACTTCCTTATTTAAAAAGGACTCAGGATCGAAATTTCGGTTTGCGCCCGTTAACGAACTCAACTGATCTCCAGCGCGCGGAACGAAGGTTTTGCTGTAGCTGGTATAAATAGAGACTGAATCAACCGGCTTGTAAATCAACGCAGCGCGAGGAGACAGCTCTGTATCTGTTGTTTTGCCTGAGTTTGTACCCACCTTGTCGGTAAAGTCCGTCACAAAACGATCCTGACGCAGACCTAGCACCATTTGCCACTGCTTGTTGAAGGTCAGCTGATCCTGAATATAAACCGCTGAAACATCCACTTGGCTAACACTATCGCGTGCACGTGTAGCAGCAAACGTCGCTACGCCACGAGGATTAGAAGCCGACACCGAGGATGGAGTGACAGTACCATTGATACGGAAGTTCTCCGTATCCTGACGGCCAAACTCCGTACCAAGGAGCAAGTCGTGCTTGATAGAACCGGTGGTTGCGCGCACCAGTAAGTCAGTCTGATTAAACACATTCTGACGCTGGGTATCATCATGGTAGGCCGCTAATGCCACCATATTGGCACCGCTGACGCTGCCGTTGGCATACACATTCTGATAGTACTTGTCGTAATCGGCGTAGCGCGTCTTGTTGCTCAGCATCACGCCATTCTTGAACTTATGCTCAATCGCCATGCCCACCGTACGCACCGTGGTCTCGGTTGGGCTTTGTTCGGCGTTGCCAAAGAACGTGGACTCGTCCGTTTTGAACGGCTTACCGTTTTGTGACGGAATGCCACGATCGGTGACGCGCAGGTCATTGAAGTATTCGGCAGACAGAACCACTTTAGTGCGGTCGCTGGGCTTCAGCGTCAGTGTCGGGCTAATGCCATTGCGACGCACGCTAACGCCATCACGATAGCTGTCCGAGTCTTCGCTCACGACGTTGACTCGACCTGCAACCGAGCTCGTCAAGCCACCGCCCACGTCCAAAGCAATTCGCTTGTGGTCATACGAACCTACCGACACATTCACTTCGCGCACCGGCGTCCAGCCAGCCTCTTTGCTCACGCGATTGATGACACCGCCAGCGCCGCCACGACCGAAGGCCAGGCCGTTAGAGCCCTTCAGAATTTCAACGCGATCGATGTTGTAGACATCACGGTAGTACTGCACATCGTCACGCACGCCATCTAAGAAAAAGTCACCGGTGCTGGTGCTCCCGCGAATCACCGCAGCGTCACGGTTGCCTTCACCCTGCGCAAAGGTGATGCCCGGGGTGTAACGCACGGCTTCTGCCATGCTTTGTACGGCTTGATCTTTGATTTGCTGAGCCGTGACCACGCTCACAGACTGTGGGGTATCAAGCAATGCCGTATCGGTTTTGGTCGAGGCGCGGCTAAACACCGGCTGGTAGCCGTTGGTAGCGGGGGCATCTGCTGCTGCTGACACTTGCACTTCAGCCAGCACTTGCTCTTCCGCATAAAGACTGGGGGCAACGCCTGTACAGGCAAGCATGATGGCAACACTGAGGGGGTTAGGCTTGAACACGGCGCTCTCCGGCATCGAATTTGATGCGGAGAGCATAATAGAGGATACGAACGAAAACAATTCTCATTTAGAAAATGTTAGAGCTGCAAGCGCTCCGGCATGCTCTGCCATTCCGACTCTTGTATCCACTCGGGATGGCTCGGTTCCGTGAAGATAAACACAGACAACAATCCCATCAGGAAAATCACTTTCAATAGGCGATCACCATAAGTAGGTACGGGCACGCCCATGAGCGCCGCATGGGTGGGGCCCACTTCTACGCGTTGACCATCACGGATAAGCCAAGCCGCGAACAGCAACAATGCCACCACAAAGACCCAGCCTCCGGCAAAGAACAGTCCCAGCCCAATGAATAACGCGAATATCGCGACCAAGGGCATGAACGCACTGAGCCAGACCGAGAAAACTGCGGCGAACAAAATGGCCCACGCAGACACCGCAACGACAAATACGCGCATCATGATCCAACCGCGACCACCCACACGCACTTCGCCCTGATACAGCGGCCTTGTCGCCCAATACGCCGCTAGCGCCACCGGTCCCAGTAGGCACAGTAAAACCACCCAAGCGCTCGGCGAATTCATCTGCCGGCGCTGGGCATCCTGATACAGCCAGATGCTCAGTGCCGCCAACGTCAGTAACAGTGCGGTCATGCCGTCTCCTCGACCGGTTTATCTTGAGCGACATGCTCGCGGCCGAGGTAAAGATACATCGCCGGCACCACAAACAGCGTGAACAACGTACCAATCGTCATGCCGGTGGAAATTACCAGACCCATGGAGAAACGGGCAGCAGCGCCGGGGCCGGTCGCGAACAGCAGCGGCAGCATGCCCAGCACCAGCGCGGCGGTGGTCATCAGCACCGGGCGCAAACGAATCGACGAGGCCTCTTCAATCGCCAATCGCTTCGAGTAGCCCTGCTTCTGTAGCTGATTGGCGAACTCCACGATCAGGATTCCGTGCTTGGCGATCACCCCGATCAGCGTCACCAACCCCACCTGCGTATAGATGTTGATGCTCGCCCCGGGCGTCTGGAACATGGCTGCGATGTTGAGACAGAGCAGCGCGCCGCAGATCGACATCGGCACCGTGACCAGCATGATGATGGGGTCACGGAACGATTCGAACTGCGCCGCCAACACCAAATAGATGATGACCATGGCAAAGAAGAAGGTGACGACCAACGCCGAACCTTCGTTTTTGTACTGACGTGAGCCGCCAGCGTAATCAACACCGTAGTCCTTGGGCAGCACTTGCGCCGACGCTTGCTCAAGCACGCCCAACGCGTCACCCAAGGTTACGCCCGGACGCTGCACGCCCGAGATGGTGACGGCGTTGAGCTGCTGGAAACGGTTCAAGGCTTGCGGCTGCACGGTATCGCGCAGGGTCACTACGGTAGACAGCGGAATCAGCTCACCCGATGCTGTGCGCGTGTAGTACTGCGAGAGCTGATCCGGATTCAGACGCTCACTGCGCTCAACCTGTGGAATGACCTTGTACGATCGTGACTCCATGCTAAAGCGATTGGCATAGCCGCCGGACAACATGGCCGACATGTCTGCCGCCAGCGTACTCATGTTAATACCGAGCAAGGCGGCCTTTTCGCGATCCACATCCACCTTGACCTGCGGCTTGTCGATCTTCAGGTCGGCACGCATAAAGATAAACTTCTTGCTTGCCATGGCCTGTCCGACCACTTCATTAGCCGCCTCCAGCATGGCCTGGGGTGATGCCGTGCTGGTGATGATGAACTCAACCGGGAAGCCGTTACCGCCACTGGGCAGCGACGGCGGTGCGAAAACTGCATTCTGTAGACCGGCAACGCCATTGGCTTGCCCGGTGACTTCGGTCAGCACTTCCTTGGTCGTGCGTTCGCGCTCCGTCCACGGCTTCATCACGATACCGGAAATCGCCGTGTTACTGCCCACTGCCGAACCACCGCCACCCACCCCATTGAGCAAGAAGAAGTTGTCTTTCTCGGGAATAGCATTGGCGATCTTCACCAGCTCATCGGTGAACTTGGTCAGATAGTCCAGCGACGAAAACGAATCGCTTTGCGAGAAGATCAGGAAGAAACCCTGGTCTTCTTCCGGTGCGAGCTCCTGCGGCGAGCTCTTAAACAGGAAGAAGCACGACACCAGCACAATCGCGCCAAAGGTCGCGATAACATGCTTGTCATCGAGTGCGCCGTGCAACTTGCGCTGATAGTTCAGGCGCAGCGCTTCAAACTTCGTATCCAGCCAGTGCGCGAAACGGTTGCCCTGCTCTTCCTTTTTGGAGTGCAAGAGCATGGCCGACATCATCGGCGACAGCGTCAGCGCAATCACGCCCGAAAGCAGCACCGCGCCCGCCAGCGTAAAGGCAAATTCAACAAAGAGCGTACCGGTGAGACCACCGATAAAGCCGATGGGCAGATACACCGCGACCAGCGTGATGGTCATGGCAATAACTGGCCCGACCAGCTCGCGCGCACCCTTAATAGCAGCATCGAAAGGCTTCATGCCATCTTCGATATGGCGATGAATGTTTTCCAGCACGATGATGGCGTCATCGACCACCATGCCGATCGCCAGCACCATGGCCAACAACGTGAGCAGGTTGATCGAGAAGCCCATTAGCACCATTAAAAAGCAGGCACCGATCATGGACAGCGGCACAGTGACCGCCGGAATCAGCACGCTGCGCATGGAGCCCAGGAACAGGTAGATCACCACGATGACGATGGCCACGGCCTCGATCAGCGTCTTGATGACTTCGTTAATGGCATCCTGAATGTAGCGCGTGGAGTCGTAAGGAATATTCGCCTTCAGACCTTCCGGCAGCTGTTTGAGGATGTCCGGCCAGACGTTTTCGCGCAGGTCCTTGATGACATCCAGCGAGTTCGCGTCCGGGGCAATTTCAATGCCCATGAACGTGGCGCTCTTGCCGTTGAACGACACCTGCGTGCCATAGCTTTCGGAGCCCAGCACCACATCGGCGATGTCGCCAAGACGAACCATGGCATCGGGCGTGGAGCGCACCACCAAGGAGCGGAATTGCTCAGGCGTATTCAGATCGGTAGCGGCGGTGAGATCGACTTGCACCATCGACCCCTTAGTGGCACCGAGGGCAGCCTGCACGTTGTTATTACGCAGAGCGCCGTAAACATCGCTCGCGGTCACACCCAGTGCAGCCATGCGCTCAGGTTTCATCCAGATGCGCATGGCGAAGGTGCGGTCACCGAGAATAAGCGCACGCTGCACACCGGGTACCGTGGCCAGACGCGGCTCGACCACACGCACGAGGTAGTCGGTGATCTGGTTGTTGTCGAGAATATCCGAGTAGAACGACAAGTACATCGCCGCCGTGGTGTCACCCACCGACAACTCCACGGTCGGGTCTTCCGATGCTTCCGGCAGCTGGTTGCGCAGCTTATTCACCTTGGCAGCGATCTGCGTGAGCGCCTCGTTGGGGTCATAGTCCAGACGCAGGTAAACCTGGATCGAACTGACACCCGAGATGCTCGTGGACTTCACATAGTCGATGCCCTGCGCCGAGGCGATTTCGCGCTCCAGCGGCGTGGTGATGAAGCCCTGGATCAGGTCGGCATCCGCCCCCACATACACCGTGGTGACATTGACCACGGCATTCTGCAGCTCCGGGTACTGGCGCACATTCAGGTCAAACGCCGACTTCAGACCCAGCAGCAGGATCATCAGGCTGACCACCAACGCCAGCACCGGGCGCTTGATGAAGATATCGGTAAATTTCATGGTCGAGACCCTGCTCAGCTGTCAGTCGGTGTGGGCGTTGCCGAAGCGGACGGCTGCACGGTGTTGTTGATCTTGACCTTGCTGTCGTTCTGCAATTTCAGCAGACCGCTGGTAGCGACTTGCTCGCCGGCTTTGAGGCCATCGGTGACCACCACCAAATCGCCGCGTGTCTCGCCGGTCTTGATGAAGCGGCGGCGAACCACCAGCTCATCGGTGACCTTGCCGTCAGCCGCTTTGCCTTTTACCGATTGAATGACATACACCGAGTTGCCGTAGGGGTTGTAGCTCACGGACGTTTGCGGGATGGTGACGACGCTGGCCGTTTTGGCCAAGCCAATGCTGGCGCGAGCAAACAGGCCCGGACGCAGCGCTTCATCGGCATTGTCGAAGCGCGCACGCACCTTAAAGTTACGCGTTTTGCTATCCATCATGGGCTCAATGGCCGAGATCACGCCACTGAAGGTGCGGCCCGGCTGCGAGTCCACCACCACGGTCACGGTCTGGCCCTTTTCCACGGCGGCCTGATTTTGCTCAGGCAAGGTAAAGTCCACAAACACGGGATTGATGGCCTGCAACGACACGATGGGCGTGCCGGCACTCAGGTACTGGCCCACATTAACCTGGCGAATGCCGAGCTGACCGCTGAACGGCGCACGAATCTGCTTTTGTGCCAACTTTGCACGCTGAGCATCGGCACCGGCACGAGCGGCACTGAGGTCGGCCTGAGCACGGTCGAGCTCGGATTTGGAGATGGCGTCGAGCTTATACAAGCGCTCTAAACGCGCATATTCGGACTTCGCTAAATCGGCCTGAGCCTGCAAGCGTGCCAGATCCGCCCGTTCTGTTCCAGCAGAAAGGGTCACCAACAAATCGCCCTTTTTGACGCGCGCGCCCGACTCAAAATGCAGCGCTGCAATAATGCCGCCCGACTCCGTGGTGACATCGGCGCCATTGCTGGCAACCACCGTGCCTACGCCGCTCAGACTGGCCGCCCAGGTTTCTGATTTGGCCGTAGCCGAGGAAACGACGGCCGGTGGCATCGGCATATTGTCGAAATACTGGTTCATCATTTTGCCGCCGAACCACTTCATGCCGAACACGCCACCGAAAACGATTCCGGTGCCAATCAACATCCACATCATGCGTTTGTTCATTTTTTTCATTCCTGGGCGCGCGGCGCTTAATTCGAAGTCAGTAGCGTGTCGACAGTGGTCAGGTCATTGGCATCCAACACCCCGGCCTGCTGTTTTAGTTGCAGCATTTTTAACAGCACGTCGTAACGGCTGCGATCAAGATTGCGTTTGGCTTGCACCGTATTGGATTGCGCATTCAAGACATCGGTAATGGTGCGCTTACCGGCCTCGTAGCCATACCGCGTGGCTTGCTCAGCCGCTTGCGATGACTCTAGCGAGCGTTGAAAGGCTTGGCTTTGCGCGCGCGCCGTTTGAACTTCACGGAACAGTCGACGCGTTTCACGCAACAGCTCACGCTCGCTGCGCGCTTGTTGCGCCTGTGCTTGCGCCAAGCGTGCTTGCGCCTCTCGCACTCGGCTCGACATGGCGCCACCCGCAAACAGTGGCAGCCTCAGCTCAACGCCCACCTCGGTGCTGTTGGCCTTAGAGCCAATCCGTGACTCAGACATATCCTGACGCCCATGCGTGGCGACTAGGTCTAGTACCGGCAAGGACTCCGAACGACGACTGGTGGCATTGGCCTGTGCAACCGCGACTTGCGCCAGCGCTTGCTGATACGCTGGGTTGCTGGCGCGCGCGCGGGTCAGCCAAACTTCGGCATCCAAACTATCCAAAGCGGGTAACTCAGTCGCCGACTTCAGTACAAATAACTGCGCACGGCCATTGCCCGTGACTTCATCTAGCGCATCCTGTGCCGAATCCACGGCCTGCTGAGCGGCCAGCAAATTGGCCTGAGCCAAATCTTCACGCGCCTGCGCTTCCTTCAGATCAGTACCCGCGACTAATTGCACGTCATAACGTTTGCGCACATCGCCCAGCGACTTGCTCACCGCCTCCGCCTCGCTCTGCGCCAGTGCCAATTCATTGCTGGCATTGAGCACCGCTAAATAGCGCTCGGCCACACGAATCACTAGCGCTTGCCCGCGCTGAATAAAAGCTTGCTCCGCGAGCTGATCTTGCGCGTCTGCCCGACGACCACGCGCCAACAGGTCATAACGGAATAAGGGCTGACGTAACTCCGCGCCGAGCTGCCAGCTATCGTAGCGCTCTTGGAAACCACTAGTCGTCGCGGTCGGATCCTTAAAAGGCGTGCTAATCACATCGGAGTCGGTATTTTTTATCGCGCCGGTCACGTTCAGTGACGGTAAGCGTGTGGCGCGCTCTTGCACGCCCACTTCGCGATCTGCAGCCCGCTCGGCCAACGACGCAGCCACCGCAGGATCACTGGCGATGGCGCGTTGCAAGGCCTCGCGCAACGTCATGGTTTCCGTAGTTGCTGGCTCAGGCGCCAGGCGCATGGCATACGCAGATACCGATACCGTGCTGGCGAATACGGCACAGCCCAGCAACAAGGCCGCCGGTTTTAACGTGACTCTATTCTGACTCATCAAACACCTCAGTTCGGACGCGAGCAATCAAGGCCTCTAGTGCGCCAGTATCCGCCGGATCAATTAACGGTAACCAGCCCATACCATTGAGCAAATGTTGCATATGGCGGGCGAGCAAAAAGTAAGGGGTATGCACATTAAAGTGGTCTAGCAGACCATCCGCATGGACCAAGTTGTGCACGCCTAGGGTCAAGGACCAACAACCCGTGGCAACAGACTCCGGGCGCATCCCCCGCGGATCGAGATCACCGCAGGCAATGGCATCATTCACAATCGCCAAGACGGCATCACAGACAGGCTGGCTAGCAGCAAAATGTGCTTCACGGCGACATAAGCTGGCTGCATTCCAGACCACTTCGCAATGCGCATACTGCGCCACGCGAAAATGTTCTGGACTGCGCTGCACAAAAATCATGTCGGCCACCGTAATGGCAAACATGCGTTCGCGCGTGCTGGCTTTCCAGCTAGACGCTTTTTGAAATAGAGCCGCTTGCTCAGCAACCGACTCCGTCATCAGGGCAACGAGCAAGTCTTCCTTACTGGCAAAGTGCTGATAGAGCGTGCCCATGGCGTACTCACTGACTTCAGCCAGCTTCGCCATCTGCAGATTCAGCAAGCCATCGCGCACAATGAGCTGTCGCGCAGCGGCTAATAGTCGCTGCTCGCGCTCCTGAAACTGCCGCTCGCGTCGCTCTTTGGTACCCATGGCATCATCGATAAAAAATTAAGGCTCGAATACTGAACTTGATTCACTTTTTCTGCAAGAGGGACTAAAACGCTCAAATTGCGTTCAGTTTGACGGCCTTTTCGGATTTTTCAGCGGTTTCCTTGCGCTCGCTGTAGCGATCGAGCAAGACATCGTTACGATCACGAAGCAGGAGCGTGAATTTCACCAACTCCTCCATCACATCCACCACGCGATCGTAGTATGCCGAAGGCTTCATGCGGCCAAGTTCATCAAACTCCTCATAAGCCTTGGGAACAGAGGACTGATTGGGAATGGTCACCATACGCATCCAACGCCCCAGCACACGGAGCGTATTCACGGCGTTAAAGGATTGCGAACCACCACTGACTTGCATCACGGCCAATGTTCTCCCCTGGGTAGGACGGATGCCTCCGTACTCCAAAGGCAACCAATCAATCTGACTTTTAATAATGCCGGTGATCGTGCCGTGACGCTCTGGGCTACACCAGACTTGACCCTCAGACCACTGCGACAGCTCGCGCAGCTCGACCACCTTGGGATGCTCGGGGCTATCGCCGTCAGGTTGCGGCAGGCCACGAGGGTCATATATGCGCGCTTCTGCCCCCATCGCTTCGAGTAACCGCGCCGCCTCTTCAACCAGCAAGCGGCTAAATGAGCGCTCACGCAAGGAGCCATAAAGCAGCAAGATGCGCGGTTTATGTGTGAAAGACGTGATCGGTGTTAGCCCTGATAGCGTCGTAATGTGAAACAAATCTTTACGCACATTCGGGATGTCTTGTTCAGCCACGGCGCTTCACCAAACCATCATCTATCAATTGTTGAAAATGTTCGCAGACGGCCTGACGCACATCGCGATACTGAATACCCAGGCCTTCGCGGCTGCGGGCATTATTGAAATGGATGGGCCAGCCCATATTGCGCCAGACGAAATCACGGGTGTAGCCGTAAAAAGGCGACACCAGCCAGAATAAAATTTTGGGCACCGTCATGCGCGGGAAGGGGTACTTCGAACCAAAGTGGGCGCGTAGTGCTGCGGCCATATCAAGCAGCGTCAGCGACTCGGCACAGAGAATGTAACGACCATTCGCTTCGGGCATGAAGCCGGCGCGGATATGCGCATCGGCAACATCGCGAACATCGACCAAACCATTCCACATGCACGGCGCACCCATCGCGAGCGTGCCATCGCCAAATTGCTGCAGCGTAGTGATGCTGGTTGAAATGCTATTAGTGGTAAGCGCCGGCCCCATGACTAAGCCGGGATTGATACACACCAGATCCCAACGATTTTGCTCCTTTTGCATGGACCAAGCCGCTTGCTCAGCGACGGTCTTTGAGTACAAGTAAGGCTGATGATTGACGCTGCTGCTGGTGTTCCAGAACGTTTCGTCAAGGCGATTGCCAGGCACATCGCGTGCATCCCAGCTGTCGCCAAACATGGCCGCCACACTCGATGTCAGCACCACGCGACGCACACTATCTGTAGCATTCACGGCGTGCAGCACATTACGCGTGCCTTCCAGTGCTGGGCGCACTAAGGCCTCATTGGCGTCCGTAAAACCCGTCATGACAAACGGTGAGGCTGTGTGAATGACCAACTCGCAACCCTGCATCGGCACCGCAAACGCGCCTTGATCGAGCAAGTCAGCTTTGAACAATCTCAGGGTGCCGGTGCTGGCATCTGCAATTTTCTGCAAATGCGCCACGCTCGCGGTTTTGCTCGGATCACGCACCGTGGCATGAACGGTATGACCTGCTTCAAGGAGTTTTTTAACAATCCAGCCGGCGACATAACCACTGGCGCCGGTGACTAAAACGGGGGCTTGCGGGTTGATCAATGACATTGTGAAGGCTCCATGGGCGAATGCCCGAGTATGGAGCCAGAAATTTCCAGCGTCGACGCTACACCGCCGAGCGGCGTCTTATTTACTTGGTGTCGGTATCCACGCGGGAGCTGAGCACTTCGCCCTCAATAGTATCGCCACGCCCTGCGGCTGATGGCTCTGCCGTATGCGGCGGCACCCGTCCTGCCCCGCCCGCTGTGCCCCGCGTTGCGAGTTTTATACCGAAGCGTTTGAACAGAAAAGCCGAAAGCATCCCCAGAATTCCCACGCCGGCCACTGCGGTGAGCGCCAACGTTAAACCCGGCAGGAAAACTAAGAAGGCTAACCACCACGGCCAAGACCACGCATAGACAGCGCCCATAAAGCCAAAAATGGTCGCCACAATGGGCACCAGAAGTGTCAAAGCCAACGAGACGATCGCCGTCGGCAACAGCGGCCACTCGTGGTACTGATGGAAATAGGCAATCAAACCCGCCATTTGTACCAAGGCAATCAGGAAGCGCAACACACTCATCAGGACGACCGGCAAGACAGCTCTCCGAGCAAGTAAAGTGGCATCATAACGCGATCAATCCCCCGTGCAGGATCACCCGCCTCATGATTACGATTTTTCATCATGCCCGCTGCTCAAAATCTCGGGCCGCGCTCATGCTAGCGGAACAAGCAGCCGACCGCCTCGATGAACCTTTGCTTATTCGTGATTATGTCGCTGAGCCGCTCAATTACGCTGAGCTTGAAACACTTCTGGCACAGCTCGGACAGCCCGCTTCGGCGCTTTTACGGGAGGACGATGCGCGCACACTATGCCCCGCCGTGTTAGCGCATCGCGAGGATGCTATCGCCGTGCTTGAGGCTCTAGCCAAGGAACCACGCCTGCTACAACGACCCATTGTGGTACGCCAAGGGCGAGCCATTATTGGTCGCCCCCCAGAAGCGATTTTGGCTTTATTCGACTAAGGTCATGAGGCGCGTTTCTTTCGTTGCTGCAAATGAGCCGGCTCCAACGCCTCTATCTCATAACGGTTGCCAGGATAGGTACGGTTAGGCGCGTCGGCCAGCAGCGTGGGATATCCCCCCACCACAATCACTCGCTTCAAACCCGCCAAGGCCTTTAGGCTGTGTCTGACGACTTTTCGCATCAACACGGGGGCTGGTTTAAGTTTCACTGCCGCAAGGAATGCTGGCTCATCAATCAGGCTGGCCACGGCTGGCGCCACCAAACCCTTTAATGGCGCGGGCAGCCATGCACGCACAATCGCCAGTGTGGCTTCAGCGACGCGCGCACTGGCATCGTCAGGCACAAAATGTCGCTCACCGTAAGCCTGCACAAAGGCATCAAAAGCCTGCTTACTTTCAGGGATCCCAACCAAGCCCATGCGCCGGCCGATCTCGCACCAGAAATTAAACCAAGCATTTTGCTCATGCGCCGTCATTTGCCGCCAGCTGAACTCACTCGTCCAGCGCATGGGGAACTCGATGAAGGTCCAGAGCACAAACAGAAAGTCATCTTGTGGAATGCGGTAATTGCCATGGGTCTGATTGATACGGGCGAGCGCACGACGGCCAACGTCGCCATCCCAGCCCGATTCCATGAAGTGGGCGATGAGCAGGCGCGTGTCGTCGTAACGCTTTTGGCCGTGATCTTGAAATTCGCGGGTACGATCTAGCAGTTTAGAGACAGTATCGCTGGCATAGGTGTAGAACAGCGCCACCTCAAGCGACCGGGTGATATCCCAGGGAAACTCGTAGGCCGTGAGCAAATAGACAATACGCTGGCAATCGGCTTGCGCATCCAGTCCAGCGATTTCACGAGCCACGGCGGGGTTGGGCATGAAGCCCAATTTCTTGGAGTATTTACGGCCTGAATGGGAGGTCATCATGCTCAAATTAACTTTTGTCGAATATTGATTCGAGCATAAATGACCATATGGTCACGATCAAGGCTTTGCGCATCCTGCCAAGATATCTGCACATTTTGCCGATGCGCCTTTGCGTGTTGGAAAGTCACGTGCGGACTGATAATAGAAGCTAAAACGCGGTAGAAATTGAGCGTCAGCGAGTAGTCGATTGTCGGCATCGGAAAAGCCCGTTTCGCCATCGCGCTTCAGCCAGCGATCAAGCCAGGCCAGTGTGTAATATTCGGCCATCGGTCGCCCCCAGCCCCCCACACAACGCCCATCCTTCACTTCTGGGCACCATGATGTGGCTGGAAAGGTTGGGAGCAACGACCACTCATAATGCGAACTACCCCGAATGGTAAATTCGAAAACAGGAACGCCAGCGGCCTGCCACGCCTTAAAGGGCGATAACTTTTCGTCTTTGGTAGGCGTCTGTAGCTTTGGCGTCGGCGTTAACCCGTACTCGCTGTTCTGCCCCATGCTCGGCACGCGCGCCACGACTTTAGGCATTTCCCCGCCCTGACCGAGCAAGCCCGTGAGCGTAGACAAGCCACCCGATGAGTCTTCACCGGGAGCCCGCAAACCATCCCAACCCACGGCCACATCGACGGGATTGCTGGCATCTATTTTTCCCGGCCACGGCTCTGCACCCGCCGCACCATAACTCTGCACGACCGACACCCCGGTAGCGCCCAAGGAGTGACCGACAATGCCGAGTCGCTCGCGATCCTGCACGCCATGCTGCGGATTAAACGCGGTGACTACCGTGGGATACGTGCCTGCACAGCTGGTGTTGTGCGGGTAGGGCTTGGCTGGCGTGGAGCGAAAGAAATCAATGGCATCCACCAAGCCTTCCCAGAACACCGCTGAATTCGCGTTACTGCCCTGCCCGCCCGTGGGCGTCTGCTGATCGGAGCGACCCTGCCCACGCGGATCAAAGGTCATCACGGCATATCCCGATCGCACTAACGCTTGCGCCATCCACCAATACAGCGGCTCTGGCGCCTGCACAGAACCGTTTTCGATGACCACGGTAGGCAACGGCCCCGTTGAGTTTTTCGGGCGCCAGACATGGCCCGAAATTCGCGCACACTCGCGATCGTAGTAGGTCACCGACTCAACAACGGCCTCGCGCTCGTAAAACGGATCTACCCCGGGATAGCGAAACGGATCACCGGCACATTGCATGCTCCAGCTCGCACACAAGGGCGTTACCGGGGTGTTGAGCGGAATGCCGCCTGCGCCCACCGGCAAATAGCTGGGGTCAGACGCGATTCGGGCTAGATACGCCTGCAAATTCGCCAGGCTTTGCGCTTGTAAGCGCTGCAGAAAAACGGGATTGGTCGCCTCTTCTCGCGCCGCCTCGCTGACGCGTGCAAAGTTCTTCAGCTCGCAGGCAGCGAACCCAGCACTACCGTCTGAATACGTACCGCAGGCTGGGTCATCCTCACCGCCGCCCAGACCACCCAGCAAAGGCAGGCCCGCGGCCGCGGGGGCAGGATCGTTAACGCCTGAAGGCGAAGAGGAGGAAGGACTAGGGCCATCGCCACAAGCCAGAAGTGCAGTGGCGAGCAAGCCCATGCTTAAACTGCGAACACCGTTCATGACAGCGTACCTTTTCTTATTTTTATGCTTGAAAGGTACTCAGAAAACGGACATTGAGCCAGCGTTGATTCAATCCGCTTTTTGGGATTTGGCGAGCGTCTTGAGTACGTCTAAGGCGATGAGCTGATTCGCTGCGGTGAGGCTGCGATAAATACGACGGAGCTGGAGACCTGAAGCATCGTAGTCACTGGGCACTTCTCGCGCCAGGCTAGCGGCCATGGCCGAGGCACGCTCGGCTTCGTTAAAAATATCGCTGACCTTCACGCCGAGCGCTTCTGCTAGCGCTGCTAACACGTCCAGCGAGGGATTGCGGCTACCACTCTCAATACGCGATAACGTGCTGGCGGCAAGATCAAGATCATTTGCCAGCGCCTCTAATTTAAGGCCCTGTTCGATTCGTAAACCCTTGATGACTAGACCAATTTTCATGGCCTGATTGTTCTGGTTGCTTTGCCATCAAGGCAAAGCCAATAAAGCAATTTTTATTCTTTATTTTGCCTTTAAGGCAAATTAGTCTCGCGAAGCAGGTCTCCTGCGTATCGAAGCGCAGCCAGATGCGATAGCCATCGACATAGCGGGCGTCAGTGCTCATGCCCATCATAAAGTCATCGCCCAACAAATTTGCCAGCGTGTCCAGCAAATGTTGTCGCCGTGTCAACAGATGGAGTTTGTCCGGATAAGTCATATGCCCCCTCTCAGCGGTGAATACATCACTTGGCTAAACTCGTATCCATAAGAATCGCACTCAAGGCAACATTGACATAATAGTTGCTGCGACCAATCTTCTGCTTCTGCACAAACCCGCCATCCGCTAATGCATCAAGGTACTTAGCTGCCGTCAAACGCGACACTTTGAGGTCTCGCTGCACAAACTCGACCTTGGTATACGGGTGCGTGAACAGGTTATTGATCAGATCCTGACTATAGAACTTGAACTGTTCACGGATACGATGCTTGTAGTCGAATAGCGCCGTCTTAATAGCGTGAATCGTATTGATGGTTTGGCCCGCCGTCTGCTCCACAGCTTCCAGCATGTACAGCACCCACGCTTCCCAAGCATCGTTTTCGCGCACTGTTTGCAGCAGCGCATAGTAGTCGGCCTTGGTGCGCACAATATGCCGCGACAGGTATAGCACCGGTACATCAAGCAGGCCTTCCTTGACGAGATAGAGCACATTGAGCAGGCGACCGGTGCGGCCGTTGCCGTCATAGAACGGATGGATAGATTCGAACTGGTGGTGCATCAGCGCCATTTTAATCAGTGGGTCAACATCAAAGTCGGCGCTGTCATTCATGAAGCGCTCAAGATCGCCCATCAAGCGAATAATCTCGTCAGGATGCTGAGGCGGTGTATAAACCGTAAGTCCTTGGCTATTTTTCAGGACAGTGCCCGGCAACTTCCGCAACCCGGCTTGGTTGTGCTCCAGCTCGGCCTGCATCTCAATAATGTGGTTGGTAGTCATGAGCTGCGTGCTCTGTACCAGCTCATAGCCGCGCCGCAAGGCCTGACGGTAGCGATGAACCTCTTTCGCTGCCGGATTGGATACTAGCGCCACATCTTGCTTGAACAACTCATCATGTGTGGTGATGATGTTTTCAATTTCCGAGCTATCTTTAGCCTCTTGCAAGCCTAGCGTATTGATCAGGATGCCTTGGTGCGGGATGGATGCCGCAACACCCTTCAGCTCAGCCAGCTTACGGCTGCTGGCAGCCAATCGCTTCAGGATGACTGGCGTATCGAAACGCGCAGGGTTCAAGGCTTGCAGCGGTAGTAATGCGGTCATGGCAAAATCCCTGCACCCTGCAACAGGGCTCGTGTATAGAAATTACTTGATTCTATACACGACTACCGCAATATGTATAGAAAATCGGATTTTCTATACATATTGCGCACGCATAAGCCGCTAAACCTCACCCCGCCGGCGTGATCTGCACCAACAATTGCCTTAAGCCAACCTGCGCGCCAGCACTCGCCGTCACCAGCTCGACCGTGCCGGCCACCGGGGCCTGCAGGCGGAACTCCATCTTCATGGCTTCCAGAATCAGCAGCAGATCGCCCTTGGCTACAGCCTGCCCAGCTTGTACAGCAACGCTGACGACCTTGCCGTCGATAGGCGCGAGGATGCGGCCATCGCTACCGGCTTCGACGGTCTGTGCCGGCTCGTATGTGGCGTCGATGAAGCAGGTGGTGAGTGGCTGCGCGACATCGGCATTGGCGAGCCAGAGCTGAGCGCCCTGTGCAGAGGCTCCCCGTGCGAACCACGCGTGCTGGCGACGGCCATGCGCGAGGTAATCGACGCGGCAACCCTGCACGGAAACAATGCGCACAGCCTCGGCGGCTTCTTCGCTGTCATCGACCGTAACGGTGTATTCGCCGAAGGCCGTGACTTCAACATCGAGCGTGACCTGCGCCTCGCCATGGCGCAGCTTGAGTAGTGTCGGCGTGCCGTTGGCGCTGTGCCAACCCAGCAAGGTGCTGTCGAGCTCGCCTTTCTGCTGCAGCATCTGGGCATCCGTATGCACGATGAGCGCAGCGGCCAGCGCGCGATGCGCCGGTGTTGGCTCGGCCAGTGCGGTGATGCGCTCGGCCGGGAAGTGCTCGGCGATGAAGCCGGTAGTCACGCCCGGGCCCTGGAACTCGTTGTGCGAAAGCAGCTGGATCAGGAAGTCGCGGTTGCTGGCGAGGCCGAGATAGGCGGTATCAGCCAGCATGGCGATGAGCTTCTTGATCGCCTGCGTGCGCGTCTCGCCCCAGACGATGAGCTTGCCCTGCAGCGAGTCGTAGTACGGCGAGATGACGCCGCCTTCGATGACGCAGTGGTCGGCGCGCAGGCCGGGGCCGGTCGGCGCTTGCCAGGCGAGGATCTTGCCGGTTTGCGGCAGAAAGCCGCGCGCCGGATCTTCGGCACAGAGACGCACTTCAATGGCGTGGCCATGGCGACGCTCATCGAGCTCAACC
>Ga0255139_1000172_pt1 | contig 22835 bp, 28 predicted proteins | sample Law_Colum_RepB_8_FD_188549 | JGI IMG/M metagenome (GOLD analysis project Ga0255139, IMG submission 188549) | Freshwater microbial communities from St. Lawrence River, New York, United States - Law_Colum_RepB_8d | ecosystem: Environmental > Aquatic > Freshwater > River | place: USA: New York...
GATGAGGAGTTGACTATGATCGAAAACAGATTGAATCACAGGCCCAGAAAGCGGCTGGGCTTCAAGACCCCACACGAGGTGTTTCACGCCTCGTTGAACCGTGTTGCACTTCGTCCTTGAATCCACCCCAACAAACTATGGGCTGCAATTACGATAAAAGCGGCTAAACGAATAGATATTTTCGTATCGCATTTCGGAGGAGGAAAGTCTGAGTACGATTCGTTGTCGTTACACCTTACACGCGGGATGCGAAAGGTAACGCATGCTATGCACGCGTTACCAAAATCTACTTTAATGAAGAAAATTATTTTTTGTTTCGATTCAGTTTACTGAAATCTTAAGCTTGGTCACCAGATCCTTGAAAACCTGGTTGTCACGAGCCATTGTGGCCTTGAATCCAATGTCGTCAGCAAAGACGTAACCCAGATTCATTTTCTTGAGTGCGTTTTGCATCTCAGGCTCCTTGGCGATAACCGGAACAACGGCTTTTAGAGTTCTGACCACGTCGGCAGGCAATCCTTTGGGGCCCATGATGCCGCGCCAAGTGCCTATAGAAAGATCAATATTCCGCTCCTTAAGAGTAGGTACATTTTTAAAATCAGCTAAACGGTTGTCAGCCATCACAGCCAATATCTTAAGTTTTCCAGCGCTAACATGAGCTGATACTTCTGCTGGGCTAGCGCTAACAGCATCCAGCTGATTGCTCAGTAATGAGAGGATGGAAGGCGCAGCACCTTGGTACGGGATACGATTGAACTTCGTGCCTGTCTTGTCTTCAAAAGCGGCTGCGGCCAGATCGTAAATTGTTCCATTTCCGGATGTTCCCATCGACATTTTTCCTGGCTGCTTGCGGGCGGCTTCAATGAACTCCTCAACTGTGTTGTAGGGCGAGTCGGATCGAACAATCACAGAAGCCGGGTCGGCGTTCAACTGCGCGATAGGCGTAACGTCATGGTAGGTGGCATTGAACAGGTTCAGGTGCGGCAGGATCACCATTTCCACCGTGACCACAGCCAGTGTGTAGCCATCTGGCTTTGCATTCATCATGTACTGCCAGCCGATGCTTCCACTGGCGCCAGCCCTATTCATGACAATAATGCCTTTAGGTAAATGCTTTTGGGCTGCGGCCGAAAATGCACGTGCGAGCGCATCTGTTCCGCCTCCGGCTGCGAAGGGAACAATAAGTTCGATCGGCTTTTCAGGGTAGTCTGCAGCCTGGGAAGCAGGCGTCATCAGCATCGATGCTGCGACTGCGAGACCACCCAGCAGGATATGGCGGCGATGATTCAACATGGTGTGTGCTCCTATGAGTTTTAGGGGGAAATGCGTACGCTTGCTGCAATAGGGAAATATCTTTCTGACGGATAACCCTTTTGGTGGTGTTGACGCTAGCGTATGAACTGGTTGACAAAATCCTCGCCAAGTCCGCTCTCGGTGTAGTGCTTGCGGCACATTTCGATCTTGGTAAAGACATCTTCATAGCCAGTTTGTTGGCCGTATGGATCGACATAGATCATTGCGCCCGTGATGTGGAAAAGTGTGATCATTTCCGTCACGTTTTCAGGAACCACAAGGGTATGTGTCTCGCCCGGAGGCTCAAACACATAACTGCCTTCCTTGGCCTTCCAGTCATGCTCCAAGTAGTGCCACTGACCGCGCAGCACATACCCGTGTACCGGTGCAGGATGTCGATGCCGGCTCAGTACACCAGACTTGCGAACACGGAGCAGATTGACCCAGTAACCCTGTACTGTGTTCAGGCAGAGAGGTCGAAACCACACATTCTCCATCTGAGGCACCCAAACGCGATCGTCTTCTGGAATGACGGCTTCGACGACCACCTCCTTCGCAGCATCGTTTGGAAACGGCAATTGGTATGGCATGCGGGACATGTCGAGTCCGCTCGCTCGGGCAGGGGAATCAAAAATTTTCGGTGAGGTAGATAGGTTCATGTTATTTCTCTGATGCGAGGATGCTCATGAAATTAAGTAGCCGCCATCAACTGGCAAAACTACGCCCGTGATGAAGGCTGCTGCATCGGAACAAAGGAACAAGGCCGGCCCAACGATGTCTTCTGGTGTTCCCCAGCGTGCCATCGGGGTTCGTGCCAGAACAGCGGCTGCACGCGATGGATCATCCTGCAACGCCTGCGTCAAGGGAGTAGCAATCCAGCCAGGTGCAATCGCATTGACCCTTATGCCCTTTGGAGCCCAGGAGATGGCGAGGCTCTTTGTAAGTTGCGCAATTCCGCCCTTGCTTGCGCTATAGGCTGGAACCAAACCACCGCCAAAAAAGCTCAACATTGACGCGATATTGACTACACATCCACCCACTGCAGCCAGCTTTTCACAAGCTGCCATGGACACTCGCATAGTCCCATTCAGGTTGACGTCCAACACTTGCTGGAATACAGCAAGGTCATGTTCCTCACCGCGACGAATCATCCCTGCGGCATTGACAAGCACATCAAGGCGATCGAACTTGCTGACCACGGATTCAACAGCCATGCTGTCAGTTACATTTAGCTCCGTGACTTCCAGGCCCTGAAGTTCAGATTCGTTATGGTTTGGCAAGCCAGCGACCATGACTTTGGCGCCAGAACTCCGAAATCCATGGGCAATAGCTAGGCCAATGCCACTGGTTCCCCCAGTAACGAAGACTGTTCGCCCGCTGAAATCACCCCGCATGACGCCCATCCTTTGGTGTGTCCAGACAATGACTCATGCCGTCCTCACGCCTTGCGAGAATGGTCCTATCACCGGACCACTACCCGCGACGGTGGTGCGACGGAAGACTCGGCGATACTTCGCCATGTCATATGTCTCGGCTTTATGCAGCGTTGTGCGGTTGTCCCACACAACCAGATCGCCCTTGCTCCATTTATGAAAGTAGCAAAACTCCGGACGGGAGATATGTTCTATCAGCTTGCGGTGAAGAGCTTGTCCTTCTTCCAAAGGCAACCCACTGATTTCATTTCCCGCGTTGGCGGTTATGAATAGCGATCGTCGGTTGTTAGCTTCCGGATGCACACGCACAAGTGGGTGACTGACCGGAGGAACCGTGTCTTTCTCGAATTTGGACAATGGCGGTAGCTGCGGATACAGGCGGCGTCCATGTTCATACGAATGCACCATGTGAAGTGGCTCGATAATTTTCTTCATTTCAGGTGAGAGCGCTTCATACGCAGCCACCATGTTTGAAAATCCTGTTCGACCACCGACTGCGTCATCAGGCATCACCTCGATCCCATACAGCAACGATGCGTAGGCAGGCACATAACGATAGGAACTGTCGGTATGCCACAGAGCGTTTACCTTTTGGAAAATCACGCGGTGGTCGGTTTCAGGTAGGTGCACGCCCTCGGCAGAGACGTTGGCTACGTTGTATACCGTAGAGGCAGCGACCGTTTTGTTTTCCTCTGGGAAATCCTCCAGAGGCCCCCATCGCCTTGAAAACTCGATTTGTTGTACCTCTGTGAGATGCTGGTCGCGAAAGCAGAGCACACCATATTTGCCTAAGGCTTCCCGCAACTGGACGATTTCGGATTCGTCAAGTGGTCCGGATAGGTCCATGCCAATCACCTCGGCTCCCATAGCCGGACTCAATGGCCGAATTGAGACATCTTCTTTAAGTGCGGTCGCATGTGTCATTTGAGGCTCCTTCAACACGGGTGACCGTGTCGGTCTTAGATCTGAAAATTGATTTCCGTTTGTGACATATACCTGGAATGCCAGCTATATGTCACGAATGGTATTTTATGATCCAGATCAAAACCATAGGGATAAACCCTGCATCAAAAAAAGAGAAAAATGAGACCCCCATCCGCATCCATAGACACAGAAAGGTCTGGCCCGCTAGCTAGCGGGGACTCGGGGACACGCTGCGGATTCAGCAGGGGTTAACACCTGCCAGTGCAGGGACGAGGCTAAGCGCCAGGAAGGGTGGCGTTGGCGAACTCGACAAGATGATCGATCAGTTGATCAGAGGCAGCAGCTGCAGCAGCCGCATCCCCACTTGCAATGGCATTGACGATTGCCAAGTGCAGTTCTGCTGTTTGCTTGAACTGCTGTTCATCAGCCAGGTGGAAGTACCAAAAACGTCGTGACACCGCGTGGAGCATGGCTGCAATGTCGCAAGCAATTGAGTTGCGGGCGGCCTTGGCCAGCCAATCGTTTAACTCCGCATCCGTACGCAGAAATTCCTTGACGTCGTTAGCATGTATCGCAGCTCGGGTCGTCAAAATCAGATTGGCTAAGACTTGTCGTTCAGCGGGACTAGCGCGCAGTGCAGCGCTACGTGAAATAAGTCTGTCCAACTCACGCCTAGCTTCAAGCACTTCGAACTGTAAACGTACGTCAACAGACGTGATTACAACGCCGCGCCGCGGGATGATTTGCACCAGATACTGCCGAGCAAGCCGATGCAGAGCCTCCCGTATCGGAGTGGTTCCTATTCCCAGTCGTTTGCTGAGAATAGCTTCAGAGACCGCCTCGCCGGGCGCAAGTTCCAGCGTGATGATCATTTCTTCAAGGCGCTCGTAGGCTTCCTGCGTAAGCGTGGGTGAATTGGCGTTGACGTCTGCAATGGGTGCAGAGCGCGTGCCCTGAACCAAATTTTTTGTGCCAAAACTTGTCAATTTCTTCATGTTTATCTTTACTCAGCTTCTGCTTTTCGCGGATTCCCCAGTTCGCGCCTACTGTGGTCTGCTGTCGGACTATATATCGGACCCATTGGAGTCCCATGCTGCCGGAAGTGCCCGCATTCGCGGAATCGGGCATGCCCGACTTCGACCTCACGGCCTGGTTCGGCCTGATCGGAATCGCGGGGACGCCCCAGCCCGTGCTGCGCCGCCTCAACGCTCGCAACTCCCGGGTGGTGACTCCACCCAGGAAGCGATCCGCTTGCGGCCTCTTCGGCCGCGACGAACCGATGTCGCTGGCTTTGTTTGCCAGACGGCAACCGACACGCCGCCAGCGTGATCGCCACGCGATGGGTGAGTACCCGGCGGGTGGCCACGTCCTGAAACGCAGGCTCCAGTGGCTGCCCCTGCACGTCAATAGGTTGCCCGGCCACCCGAGAGATCGAATACCGCACCGGTGCTGAAGGTGCAGGAGCCGGAACACAGCCACGCCACCAACTCCGCGACTTCGGCGCTTTCGCCCAGCCGTCCCATCGGGCTCTTGCCGACCATGGTCGCCACGTGGGCCGGACTCATCTGGTCGAGCAGCGCCGTCCGCACCGCCGCCGGCGCGATCGCATTCACCAGCACGCCGGTCTGCGCGAGTTCCTTGCCAACCGACTTGGTGAGCGCGATCACTCCGGCCTTGGCGGCGCTGTAGGCGGAGAAATTGGCCGTGCCTTCCTTGCCCGCCAGCGATCCGATGTTGATGATGCGACCCCGCCGGGCAACGCGCATGACCGGAATGACGGCGCGGCAAACTTCGTACAGGCCCACGAGGTTGACATCGACGATGTGCTTCCACTCGCCCGGCTCGTAGTCGTCCAGCGGCAGGGTGCGGCCGGAAAAGCCGGCATTGTTGATGACGAAGTCCAGCTTGCCGTGGCGGGCCAGCACGCGCTCCAGCGCGCGGTCTATGCTGCCGCCGTCGGTGACATCCACCACGTCGTAGCCGAAGCGCGGGTCCTCGCCCTGGATGCGGTCCCACACCACCACCGTGGCGCCGCTGCGGGCGAGATGGTCCGCGATCGCGGCACCGATGCCGCCGACGCCGCCCGTGACGAGCGCGACGCAGCCCTTGAAATCGAAGGAAGCCTTGGAGTACATGGGAAGTCTCAGCCGAAGACGAAGTCCGGCAGCCAGGTGATGATGAAGGGGAAGGCGGCGCAGATGACCAGGCCCAGGGCCTGCAGCGCGATGAAGGGCGGCGTGGAGGCGTAGATCTCCCGGATCGTCACGTCGGGCGGCACCACGCTCTTCAGGTAGAACAGGTTGTAGCCGAACGGCGGCGTCAGGTACGACATCTCCAGGTTGATGATCAGCAAGGCGCCGTAATACAGCGGGCTGTAGCCCAGCTCGACGACGATGGGCACGAAGATCGGCGTGGTCAGGAAGATGATGCCGACCGGGTCCATCACGGTGCCGAGCAGGAAGATGATGACCATCATGATCGACAGCACCGCCACCGGCGGGATGTCCATGCCGACCAGCAGGCTCTGCACCAGCTTGTCGCCGCCGATGCCGGCATAGACCGAGACGAACATCAGCGAGCTGAGCGCGATCCAGAGGATCATCGTCGTCGCCTTCAGCGTCTCGTTGCTGGCGGTCTTGATCATCGCGAAGCTGAGGCTGCCCCGCCACCAGGCCAGCACCATGCTGCCCAGGGCGCCGACGGCGGCCGCTTCGGTCGGACCGGCGATGCCGAGGAACATCACGCCCAGCACCAGCATCACCAGCAGGATCGCCGGTGTGACGCCCACCACGCTGGACACCTTGTCGCGCCAGCCGATCGCGTCGCGCTCTTCCTGCGACAGCGCGGGACCGGCGCTCCGGTCGAACCAGCAGCGCACCAGCACGTAGATGATGAAGAGCAGCGCCAGCAGCAGGCCCGGCATGACGCCGGCCAGGAAAATCTGGCCGATCGACACGTTGGCCAGGCCGCTGTAGACGATACCCAGCACGCTGGGCGGGATCAGCTGGCCGAGTGCGCCGCCGGCGAGGATGACCCCCATCGACATCTTGCGGTCGTAGCCGCGGCTGAGCATCGCCGGCAGCGCCAGCGTTCCCATCGCCATCACACCCACGGCGCTGACGCCGCTCATGGCGGCGATCAGCGTGCAGGCGAGCACCGTGCCGACGGCCAGGCCGCCGCGCAAGGGCCCGAACAGCATGTGGATCGCCCGGTACAGGTTGTCGGCGATGCCGCACTTGCTCAGGATGCTGGCCATGAACATGAAGAACGGGATCGACACCAGCGTGTTGTTGAAGATCGCGCCCTTGATGTGGCCGGACATCAGGTGCAGCGCCATCGGGCCCCACTCGATGAAGCCGACCACCACGGCCACCGTGCCGAGCGCGAAGGCCAGGGGAACGCCGGCGAAGATCAGGGCGAACAGGGAGCCGAAGAGAGCCGGCGTCAGGACCATCACGCTCATGCCTGGACCTCGGGGGTGGATTGGGTGGTGAACTCCCGCACCACCATGACCAGCGCCTGCAGCAGCATCAATGCGGCGGCGACCGGCGCGGCGCACAGCACCGGGAAGATGAAGGGAGCCCAGGCGCTTTCGGCGCGCTCCAGGTGCCTGGTGGCGTCGAACGCGGTGTCCGCGCTGATGTACAGCAGCACGCCCAGGTAGAACATGACAATCACCAGCGACAGCACATTCGCGTAGCGCTTGCCGCGGGGCTTCAGGCCCTGCAGCAGCACGTCGACGCGGACATGGCCGTCGTGCAGCAGCGTGTAGCCGCCCCCGAGCAGGAAGTAGAAGCCGAACAGGATCTGCACGGATTCGTTGACCCAGATGGTGGGGCTGTTGAAGACATACCGCATCACCACCTCGTAGGTGGTGATGAGGATGCTCACGACGATCAGCAGGGCGACGCAGCGCCCCACTGCGTCATTGACGCGGTCGATCATGCAGTCCGCCTCACTTGGGCTGGTAGCCGAGCTTCTGCAGGTGTTTCAGCTGCGATGCCAGCTTCTCGGCGTACGCCGGGGACTCCACCGCGTACTTCTCCTTCATGACGGCCAGGCGCGACGCTTCCATCTTCCGCATCTCGGCTTCGGGCCACCGGACCAGCTTGATCCCGCTCTTGGCCAGCTTCTCGGTCAGTTCCTTCTCTTCCGCCACGGCGGAACGGTGGAACTCTTCGCTCGCCTTCTTCAGCGCCACTTCCATCTTGGGCTTGAGGTCGGCGGGCAGCTTGTTCCAGGAGGCCTGGTTGACGATCCAGTCGGAGGTGCCGCCGCCGGAGTAGGACGGCATCGACACGAACTTGGCGACCTCGTGCAGGCCAAGGCCGTAGTTCACCGGCATGGTGGTGAACTCCAGGCCGTCGATCACGCCGCGCTGCAGCGCCTGGTAGACCTCTTCGCCGGGCATGGCCACTACCGAGGCGCCCAGCCTGGTGAAGCTGTCGGCCGCCAGGCCGGCAGCGCGCAGCTTCATGCCCTTCATGTCGGCAACGCCCTTGATCTCCTTCTTGGACCAGATCTGCTCGCCCAGCAACGCCGTCACACCCAGGAAGTGCATGTTGTGCTTGCCGACGATCTTGCGCATCAGGTCGGCGCCGCCGCCCTCGTAGAACCAGGTCACGCCCTGCATGGGGTGCACTTCGGCCGGCCACTCGTTCACCGCCTTGAGCGCCGGCTCCTTGCCGCTGTAGTACACGAGGTAGGTGTGGCCCATGTCCAGCGTGCCGCGGCTCACGGCTTCCGGCACCTGGCCGCTGCCCATCAGCATGCCGGCCGGGAAGGTCTTGATCTCGACGCGGCCGCCGGTCTCCTGCTGCACGTGCCTGGCGAAGTTCTCCACCAGGTTCTTGTACTCGGTGGTGCCGGCGCTCGCGACGGTCTGCAGGCGCCAGGTGATCTCGGCGGCATGCGCACCGGAGGCCGCGGTCCAGCCGGCGACGGCGACGGACAGGGCGAGGAGGGATTTGGTCAGCGGGTTCGTCATGGGTTTGTCTCCAGGAAATGGCTGGTGTTGCGCCGGGCAGCCGGCGTTCGCTCTCGAAAGGATGCGGTTCAGGACGCCAGGGGCGCGGCCGCGCGGCCAGCGGTCTCGACGGAATTGCCGATGTCGGACACCGTGGCGCGCTGGACGTCGCGCTTCCAGCGCAGGTCGTCGAACTCGGTGCCGCGGTGCATGGTGCAGCGGTTGTCCCACATCACCAGGTCGTGCTGCCGCCAGCGGTGGGTGTAGACGAACTCGCGCCGGGTGGCGTGCGCCGTCAGTTGCTCCAGCAAGTCCTTCGATTCTTCCGGCGGCAGGCCGAGGATGCGGCCGGCGTGGGAAGCGAGGTACAGGCTGCGGCGGCCGGTCTGCGGCAGCGTGCGCACCAGCACCTGCTTGACCGGCGGCAGCTCGGCGCGTTCCTCGTCGGAGAAGTCGGTGTAGCCGATCTTGGCGCGGGACACGAAGATCGAGTGCTCGACCAGCAGGTCCTGGATGCGGCCCTGCATCGCTGCCGGCAACGCATCCCAGGCCGCGCGCAGGTCGGCGAACTCGGTGTGGCCGCCGATCGGCGCGATGGTGCGCCCGTACAGCAGCGATGCGCCGGCGGGCACGTGACGGAATGAACTGTCCGTGTGCCACAGGCGGTTGCCCAGCTGGAACATGCGCTGGCGGCTCTTCTCGCCCCATGGCTGGTTGTTGTGGTCCAGGTTGGAGACGTCGGCCAGGTCTTCGCGGATGCGCAGCTTGCCGGAGTCGGTGCGGCCGGCCTTGATGCTCACTTCCAGCGGGCCGAACAGCGTCGCGAAGCCGAGGTGCTGCTCGTGCGTCAGTTGCTGGTCCGGGAACACCAGCACGCCGTACTTCCAGAAGGCCTGCTTGATCGCCTGCTGGTCCTCGGCGGACAGCGGCTTCGACAGGTCGACGTCGCCGACTTCGGCGGCGAACTGCTCGTTGACGGGATAGATCTTGATGGCCACGGCGGTCTCCTCAGGGGGTGATCTTCAGCTTGCCGACCAGGTCCTTGAACACCTGGTTGTCGCGGGCCATCACGGACTTGAAGCCGGCGTCGTCGGCATACACGTAGCCCAGGTTCAGCTGCTTGAGCGTGGCCTGCAGTTCCGGCTCGCCGGCGATGGCGGCAACCGCGGTCTTGAGCGTGGCCTTCATCTCGTCCGACAGTGCCTCGTAGGCAGCGACCATGCTGGAGAAGCCGGTGCGGCCGCCCTCGGCGCCGGCGGGCATCACTTCGATGCCGTACAGCAGCGAGGCGTAGGCGGGGATGTAGCGGTAGGAGCTGTCGGTATGCCAGAGGGCGTTGACCTTCTGGAAGATCACGCGGTGGTCGGTTTCCGGCAGGTGCTCACCTTGTGCCGAAACGTTGGCAACGTGGTAGACGGTCGCGGCCGCAACGGTCTTGTTCTCTTCCGGAAAGTCCTCCAGCGGACCCCACAGCGTGGAAAAGGCGATCTGCTGCGGCTCGGTCAGGTTCTGCTCGCGGAAGCACAGCACGCCGTACTGGTTCAACGCTTCCTTCATCTGCCGGATCAGCTCGGCGCTGACCGGCTGCGCGAGGTCGAGGCCGATTACTTCGGCGCCGAGGGCGCCGCCCAGCGGGCTGATGGTGTATTGCTGCGTCGAGGCGCGACGCTCGAGAACTTGCGACATGTTTTCCTTTGGACTCGGGGTGGCGAAGGGTTGGTGTCTCAATGGAGCCTAACTGGTATTCCAGTTAATGTACTAGCATCCGCGCATCCGATCAAGCGCATCCGTCTTGGGGAAAACCCGGCCAAAGAAAAGGGGACGCCGAACGGCGTCCCCTTGCATGGGAGCAGTGCAGTGGCTGCTCAGTGGCCAGGCAGTGTCTGCGTGGTGAACTGCACGAGATGGTCGATCAACCGGTCCGACGCATCGGCCGCCTTCTCGGGGTCGCCCGCGGCGATCGCGCGCATCACCCCGAGGTGCAGGCCGGCGGTCACGGCGAACATGCCGATCTCGGCGAGGTGATAGAACCAGAACCGGCGCGACACCGAGTGCAGGGGGCCGGCGATGCCCATGGCGACGGAGTTGCGCGCGGAGCGCCCCAGCCAGACATTCAGCTCCGCGTCCTGGCGCAGGAACTCACGCACGTCGCCCTTCGCCACCGCTTCTTCGGTGACCCGGGCAAGTTCGGCGATGTTCTGGCGTTCCGCCGCCGTGGCACGCTTGGCCGATGCACGGGCCAGCAGCCGGTCGATCTCGCGGCGCGTTTCCAGCACTTCGAGCTGCAGGCGCACGTCCACCATGGTCACCACCACCCCGCTGCGGGGAATGATTTGCACCAGGCTTTCCCGCGCCAGCTGCAACAGGGCTTCGCGGATCGGCGTTGTGCCGATGCCGAGGCGGCGACTCAGGATGGCCTCCGAGACGACCTCCCCCGGCGCCAGCTCGAGGATCACGATCATTTCCTCGAGACGCCGATACGCTTCTTGCGTCAAGGTCCTGGTCGGCGCTTCGATCTGCTGCTTCGGCTTCGCCGCAGATCGCCCTGCCTTTGGCGCGATGGCATCCAAGACGACAGACTTCTTCGTACCCACATGTGCTCCTGCATGACCCGGCGTGGGTCGCGGCCGTGACTATAGCCTCTGCGAAGAACTCCCCATCGCAGCAACATTTCGCATGCTCACCTCATTCACCAACATTTGGGGTAGCAGACAACTTCATGCTCGCAAAGTAGGTGAGATGCAAATTGCAAACAGTCGCTACAAGGCGAGTCAGACGCTGGGCGAGGCACCGCGCACGCGCTTGTCAGCCATGTTGCTGCGGCCCAACCGAATCAGAAAATACCAAATCAGCAAGTACCCGAAGGCCGGCAAGATGAGGCTGGCAAGAACGAAAAGTTGAAACACTCGCCATGCACCCCACTCAGCCGATAACGCACTCCTGACCTCGGAAGGCCTAAGCTCAATTGCAGAGCGGCCATCGTTCAACAAGGCTTCAACCACCATGTATTCACCAGAGGCGTCACGCATTTCCCAGCGCGATTGCTTGCCCTCTGACGCCACGGCGGACACCAGCCCGATGCGAACAATGTCCACCTCTCGCTCGTTCGCCTGAACCCTCCAAACAGCGTACGGAAGGATGAACGCCGGGAGCGCCCCGAACATCAAACCCATGCTGAGAGCCCGAATGCTGAGCATGAGCCGCGTGGCGAAAACGGCTCTTCCAATGCCAGCATCTGTTGCAGCCTGCTTTGTCATTGGCCGCCCCCACGATGCTCAACCCCACCCAGATCAACAGCCTCAACTTGAACAGCAGTCAGCGCGGCGGGCGGCAGCAACTCTGCCAGTGCCCGCGCTTTTTTGCCATTGCTATCGCGCCACAGGCCGTCTGGCAGTTTTAGAAAATCTGCATAGTGCACACCACTGTCATCAGCTGGACGGACAAGCAATTCAACAAGCACAACATCACCAGCCTCGGAGGCGCTGAACTCGCTCATGACAAATTCTCCAGCGTCCCCCTCCAGCCGATAAGCAACCGCCCGACCCCGGTAGATCCCCGGCTGCAGGTGTTCCGGTTTGTTGGCACTCGATGTACTTTGATGGGTAAACATTGGGAGTCCTCAGCTAGTTTTTTTCAGAAATTGAGACATCAGGCGGTCCGTCGCGGCGGCCATCCCGAAAGATGAATCCAGGTTCTGACGCACCTCATCAAGAGAGGCGACGCCAAGGCGTTCCGCTTTGAGCATGGCCACAGAACCCAAAGTCGATGCAGATAATTTCTTCGTCAACTCGACTTCGCCTTGTAGATCGCGAATTTTGTCTAGTAGCACTTCATGCTTACGATCAAACCCCGCCATACCTTCGTGCATGTCAGCGATTGCTAAGGTTCAACTGTGCAAGTTCATTCCACTCTATGCTGGTCGCTTATCGGTCGCTCGACAGCACTGAATATCGAAAGACTGGTCACGGTAACAACTACAAATGAGTTGCTAGCTGTTGGATGTCCGGTATTGGTTGCCGAAGTCTCTGCGCTAACAATGCCGGGTGACTCAGTTCAGCCTGCACCTGACCACCTGTTCGATCAAGCAGATGACCGCTCGTGGCCGCTTGCTGTCCACTGTTGTGCCAGCACTCTCAAACCAAAAACCCGAACAACTTGCGCTGCTCCTGCCAGTCCCGAGGCAACGGTTCATGTCGACCACGCAGCGTCTGCAGATTCAGATGCCGAGGTTGCTGACCATCGAGAACGGCTTCAATGATGTCCGGCGCCAGGGTGGTCATGCGCAGCACCTCGGCGACCCATCCGTGCTCGACTTTCATCGACAAGGACAGGTCCCGGATAGTGGCGTACTTGCCCTCATCGAGCAGCTTCTGCCAATAGAAGGCCTTACCCAGGGTGCGGATCATGGCGATGTCCTCAACACCCGTTCCAAGGACAGACTGTTCGCCCGGCGGGGGCATCATCATCTTGCGGTTTTGCTTGCGCCGGATGGTCAGCGGCACCATCGTCACGCGTTGCTCACCGGTGACGTAGTTGCGGGCGTCCTGGCCAATCTCGATGCGCACGGTACGCAGCTTGGGGTTGTCAGGATGCATGACAGGCGCGCCAGTCGATTTCATGCGTAGACCTCCTCTGCGGGACTTCTCGATTCATTCACCAGTGGATGAATGCCAATGTCTTCACCCAACCCCAGCCAACCATCTTCGCGCCAGAGGATGTCCAGGCCGCGATCGTGCAGTTGTACCCGCTCAATCAGCAGTTGCGTGATCCGCTGCTGCTCCTTGGGGAACAACTGGTCCCACACGGCACCGATGCGTTGCATGGCCACCACCACTTGGGCTTCCTCGAGGCGTGCACCTTGGGGATGTTTCTGGCATGAGCGCCATGTCGCCAACATCAACTCTGGTACACGCAACGCCTGTTGGATCTGCTCCAGCACCGCTGCTTCAATATCGGCTGCTGGCAACGGGCCAATGTCCGTGACGCCGGGCGCCAAGGTCGCGCCCGCGTTGCGCCGTTTGTGCAGGTAGGGAACGTAGTAGCGGTAAAGCCGTCCGTTTTTCTTGCGTGTGTAGCTGTGAATCATCAGTTGGCCATCGGGCGCATGGAGCAGTCCTGCCAACAGCGCGGGATGCTGCGTGACACCCTCGCGTGGACCTTGCTTGCGCCGCTCGACAAAGGCATGGACGAGATCCCAAGTGTCCTGATCGATGATGGCTTCGTGCTGACCCGGGAAACTGGTGTCCTTGTGCTGGATTTCGCCCAGATAGATCCGGTTGCGCAGCAACTTGAAGAGGTACTGCTGGTCGATGGGACGGCCCTCCCGGAACTGACCATTCTGTGTTTGCCAGGCCTTGGTGGTCCGACCTTCGAAAGCCAATTCACGCACCAGTTCGGCGGCCGATCCGTGCTCGGCATAGCGGCGGAAGATGTAGCGCACCAGGTCAGCTTCGGGCTCATTGACCAGCAACTTGCGTTCGACGACGTCATATCCGAGGGGTGGCGTGCCGCCCATCCACATGCCTTTGGCCTTGCTGGCAGCAATCTTGTCGCGGATGCGCTCGCCGGTGACCTCTCGCTCGAATTGCGCAAAGGACAGCAGGATGTTGAGGGTCAAGCGACCCATCGAGGTCGTGGTGTTGAACTGCTGCGTGACAGAGACGAAACTCACGCCATTGCGATCAAGCACGTCGACCAGCTTGGCGAAATCGGTCAGGCTGCGCGTCAGGCGATCGATCTTGTAGACGACCACGATGTCTATGCGGCCAGCCTCGATGTCTGCCATCAAGCGCTTGAGTCCAGGGCGTTCCAAGTTGCCACCTGAGTAGCCGCCATCGTCGTATCCGTCTGGCACGGCCATCCATCCCTCATGGCGCTGACTCGCCACGAAGGCCAGACCGGCATCGCGTTGTGCTTCCAAGCTGTTGTAGTCTTGGTCGAGCCCCTCGTCCGTGGATTTGCGGGTGTAGATCGCGCAGCGTTTGCGAGGGGCGAGCGCCGGGGCTACAGCGGCAATGCGATTGGGTCTCATGCGGCCTCCTTCTTCTTGGTCTTGAGCCCAAAGAACACCGGGCCAGACCAGGGGCAGCCGGCAATGACCTTGGCCACCGCCGTGAGGCTGGTGAATCGCTGCCCGCGATATTCAAAGTCACGCATGCCGCGCACAAGCACCTGGTGTTCGACATCGTCATACACGCGGGTGAGGATGGTGCCGGGCAGCAGGCGATCGGCTTCGCGACGCAGCCGTGCTGGCAGGAGGCCTGTTTCGCCAATCTCTTCGAGCTTGCGACGCACAGATCCCTTTAGACCGCCGAATGCACGTTCCTGGATCTTGTAGGCCAACCGCGATTCGAGCCAAGTCCGGTGATGGTGATTCGGGCGCTCATCGAAGTGCTGGTCCCACAGCGCCCAAAGATTGTCCATGGGCAGGTGGGGCAGTTGGGCGACCCTGGCCACCACGCTGGCTGTATCGGTCTGTGTTGCGTGTGTCGTCATGCGCGAACTCCTTCTTGTTGATAGGAGTTCGTATTCACGCGCTGGTGGCCAGTAAAGCCAAGGCCAACCGCGTCTTTTGCGCCCGCAGTGGTCGAATAGTCACACGCTGATTCCTTGGCCCGCAGGCGCAGGAGCCCCACGGCGAGCAGGTCAGCGATTTCTTGATGCGGATGGCGCGGCCGATCGGGGTTCGCGCAGAAGATAGGTTCGTCGTTGTGCATGGTCAGCGTTCGAGTTGAAAACGCTTCTCATGCTAGGGATGGAGGGCACTCCGCGTAACGTGTTTTAGCGGGTATAGGCGGCCTTATGTTTTTCTAGATATAGCGCGTTGAGTGAAACCGACCAAATCATCCACATCTTCCGCATCAATATCAAGATTGCTATACGCGTTGCGATAGTCCTCCCAATCAATAGAGGAGTCATTGAAGGGCTCCATCCCCCTGGCAAAGCCAAAAAATCTATTGATCAGCGCCTGCAACTCACCAAGGCTAAAGATGTACGTCATCACATTGTGCGACACAAAAATCATCCCTTCACTCTTGCCAAATGCAGACTTCAATTCCTTCATTCTCGAATGGTGGACCTGCAATTTCACAAGAACATTTGCTAAGTAGTCCGCCACATCTGGGTCCGCATCTGAGATACAGCGGCTAAATATTTCTTTATAACTTTCTGGCAATTCAGGTAGCTCTAAAGCAAGGGGGTCGGGTCTTGTTTCGGTTTCCCTGAGTTTTTCCCATGCTTCTCGCAAAAGCATCGCGCTTTGTTTGCAGTATGACGTTAATTCGCTCAGCGCGTGCGGCATAAATGCTCGAGCAGCGATGAATTGCCGCTCGCGCTGTTTATTGGCGTTGTACTTTGCAATATTGAATGCGATCACACTTGAAATGAATGCCAGCACGCCGACGTTCAATGTTTGCCAACGATCCCACACCTCTTGAACGTAAACCCAGTCCCCAGTTAGACACGGAATAACCAGCATGCTCAAAAAATAGACAACAAATACCGGCAATCCAACCCAATTCATGATGGACACCATGGTGTCCGCCTTTAAGAATCCTATGTGTTTCATTTCTTTTTCACGCTCCACTGATCAGCGCAGTCTGCGGTCTCTTCATCATCCCAAGACCTATCCCATTCCCGAGGCGCTGCACTTTCAAGCAGCAGGAGCGACAGAACACGGTCCCGGGCGCCATAGGTGTGTTTGAACTCGGTCAATGTGATGTCGGAAGGCTCGTCTGGACACCACACATCAGCGGGCATTTCGACGCCATTCCATTCCTGGGCAATGTCCAGGTCAGCGGCCAGGGTTTCCGGCAATGGTTCTTGCGGGTCATCCGTGCGGCGGATGCGCGCCCCTGACTTCTTGGCACTGCTGCTGCGCCACTCATACTTGGCAAAGCCGTTGTCCCAGTAGACCAGGATTGCGCGCTGCGGCGTGAACTTCACAAATCGGATGCACAAGGACTCGAAGGAAACCTGGAAGCGTTTGGCAAGGTTGCTCAGGATGTGCAGGTCAATGCGGCGATCAGAGATGGCGTCGCGCAGCAAGTCGCCGGGGATCAGCAAGTTGCTGGCGAAGTCGTCGGCCTCGCGCTCAATGGAACGCATGCGGTCAGCGCCGGAATAGACGCTTTCCTTGTCGCAGCTGAAACTGGGCCGCTGGCTGCGGTGCAACACGAAGTGGCCCAGCTCATGGGCAATCGTGAATCGCTGGCGCTGTGCCGGTGAATTGCCGTTGTAAAAGATGCACCACTCGGCATCGTCATGCGGGCTGCGCGCCAACATGCCTTCACAGCTGGCCAGGCCATGTGCCATCGGTGGCTTGATTTCGCGAACACCCTGGCCGTAGGGGGTATCCGGCAGCATCTGCCGCACGAGGTCCAGATCGATAGCGTCAGGTGCAGACCCTTGGTGCCATGCGCGCATCCACTTGTGGATGTTATTGGCCGCGATGGGACCAGTGAGGGCCTGGACTGGACTCAAGGCTTAGTCTCCGCTTTTGCCCTTGTCGGGGAACGCGATCTGGAGCAGCTGCCTGTAGCGGTCTTTCTCCTCGTCGGTCATGCCTGCGTACTCGCGGAAGAACTGGACGTCCTCGGGGCTGGCCTCGGGCACGTCCTGCAGAGGCTCACCCATCACATCTTCCATAGTCACGCCCAGCACCTTGGCCAAGCCGTGGACCCGCTCAGCAGAGGGCCGCTGGCCTTCTTTCATTTCCAGTTCCCAGATGTAGGCCTTGGTACAGCCCACCGCGTCTGCAACTTGCTGGAGGGTTAAACCCTTCGCCTCGCGCAGGCGCCGCAGGCGTGCCCCGAATACCGAAGCCATGTCTATGCTCCTGTCTGTTAGATCGATACTTGCACTTTTTAAGTATAGCAGCGAGACACCAAAGCTCGCCACCTGTGCCACATTGATTGACAAGCGGAAATGTGCGGGACACAATCACGCTGTATCACGTCACTTTACTTGTACGCGATACCCGTTTAGTAACTTAGTCGCCGGCCAGCGCACCAAGACTTCGGTCCGCAGACCTCCGACACCTCCTCGGAAAGGACCGCCAACATGAAAAAAACCTGGATTGATTTGCTGTACGAACTGCCCGTAGACGCCACCTTGCGTGAGTTCCTGACCGGGCATGGGCTGCAGATGCCAGACGACTTTGCTTGGACTGACAAGCCTGAGACCACGCAAGCCCTGGTCGCGGCATTGCTCGGCTGCCCGGACATGGCCTTGCGCGACACGGTGGCCGCCAAACTGCGTGCCAGTGTCGCTCTTGGCGATTTGGCCGGATCGCAGGCCATGTTCCAAGTGGCCACCGGTGACGGATCTGCCTTGACAGCACTGGCCACATGCAAAAGCGACATCCATCGCTCGTTCTGGCTGTACGTGAAGCACCCGGAACTGTTCGACCGCGCGGGGGACGTCGACCACTTCGAGCGCCAGGTGACCAACGCCCAGCAGCATGACTTGGGCGTCAAAACCATCCCCGACACATCGGATGCCGCTCTGACCGCACTGCGCGCCGATGTCGCCGCCTTCTACCAACGCGAGATGCAGTGCGGCGATCGCAGCAAGGCCTACGTCATGGAGCGCAGTCCTGGGGTGTTCCTGCTGAGCGTGCACGTCAAGGACCTGTCGACGGTCCAGTTGGAATTCCAGGGTGATGACCTCAAGCGCCGTGTCGGCAACCCCAACATCCATTCGGTGCTGGAGTATTCGACCCGCACCGGCGTCACCCGCTCACTGGTCAAGGGCGGTGCCAAGTACCACCAGATGCTGCTCAAGGCGTTTGCCGAGCACCTACTGCACACCACCCTTGATGCGCAGCGCTTGAAGGCGCCGACGCTCGATTTGTCGGCACTGCGTTTGGGATTCGATGTGCCGCAGGCGGAGGTCGACGGCTTCAACTTGCTGCAGGTGAAATCGATCAGCCTGCTCAGCCCGGACAACCAATTGAAACTGGACTGCACGGCCATGGCAGCCAGCGAACACCGCTGCGTCACCGACCTCCTTGCAGAAAAGCTGCCCGGCCCCTTGGCGGACAACTGGATGGTCACCGCCGCGCAGATCAATTTGTATTACCCACCCGAGCCCGGCAAGTCGAAGGCGAAGATGGTGGCCATCGAGATCACCCGCAAAGGACGACTGAACCTGCACAAGTTTGACGCACCATTGCAGGCGCAGTTGGAGGGCTACCTGGTCACCTTGGGCATTCTGGCCAAGGGGCAGACGCTCAACGCAAAGGAAGTGCCGATGGGTGATGCACCAGATCTGCAACCCGCCTACGAGGACTGATTGATGCCGACCCATGAAGCGTGGTCGTTGGTCTGTCGCCTGTTTCAGGGTGGCACGCCGATCTTTCGAGGGGCTCTGTCACCGGCCGAGATGACGGCCTGTGCCAGCCTGGGGGCGGCGATCAAGCCGACGGTTATCAGCCGGAACTTCGTGCTGTGCCCGTATTGCCAGTTGCAAAGCGGTCAGATCTTCAGCGATGGCAAGGGCGGACAGATCTGCCAGTGCCCTGAATGCGGTCCCATCACGCTAACACCTGACGATCGGGCTGCGGTGATGTTGGACGAGGGGTGGCTGCGGTCAAAGCTGCGCATGGCGATGGAAATTGAGAGCCGCGACGGCACCACCAACATCGCCGATGGGGTCTGGCGGTTGGGCGATTCGCGTAGGTCGCCGGTGTTGTTGGCCAGGAGCCTGAACAGGCTGTGGGCTGACCCTTCTATCTTTGATCGGGTTCGTGTGACCGGTGCCGACATCCGGGTGATTGCACCCAAATCCAAAGAGATGCGCGGCAACCCGTTTCCCAGCGGCATCGAATGGCTGTCATTGGAGGAACGGTTCACCTTCTACGGCGGCGGAATTGGCCTGATCGGGACCGACAAGGGCCAGGCGCCCATGGTGGTGGCAGAGCCTTGGACTGCCTACCTTGGCCCCTTCTCATCCGACTTCAGGTGGGTATCGCTCGATAACTGGCCCCATGGTCCGATCCGCTGCACCGATGGCCAGGCGGCCGTCTTCAAGGCGCTCTGGTCGTTCAAGGGGGTCAAGGTCGATGCCGAGCGCGTCATGCTCAAAGCGGGCCAGGACAGCCAAAAGCCGAACGACCTGTTCAAGGTCAAGAAAGAGAACAAGGGTAAGCCGGAGTACGAGGGGCCGCTGCATGCGTACCGAACTCTTGTGAAATCAACCCAGCGTCCGGGGGAGTACTGGATGCCGTGTGCAGCGGCAGCTGTCTGACCTTATGCACTGCCCATCCAAGTGGGCTGGCGAACTCTAAAAATCGACACACGTATAAGTCCTTGCCACACAAGGCAATGTGCGTGTGCCACGGCGTAAGAGTTGGTGTTTTTTCTCAGAGAACAGAGGGCAGAAAAGGGTCGAACTGGCCAGTGTAGACACCGTGGCGACGACCCCCTGGCACACGCAGAATGCGCCTGTTCACCGCGTTTACTGGGGGAAGCCCAAATGAAAACGCCCAACTGAGAGCAGTTGGGCGTTTGTATATGGTGGTGGATTGTAGCAGTTCCACAAACGCTCATCCCGAAGTCATGAGGAAGTGGTCTGAAAAAATTCATGCCAGTGGGTAGACCATAACCTACCTTCGGGGCTTTCGATCATCTACTCACATGTTCGGATTTCGAGTCGCTGCCATGGTCAACAGTCGTAATGCGTCCACCGCTTGCGTCTGAATATGGCTCAATTCCCATGCCCCAACCAGCCCACGCCCATCCCTGGGCAGTCAGAAATCTGCGACTTTAGGAAATTTTCACTTGGACTTCGGCAGGAAGTACGGATGAATGGTCATCCCTGCAACTACTGGAGCAACCCAATGGACACATTTCAAATTGGCCAAAAAATCACCCTGAATGAAAACGAACTTGCACATCGCTGGGGGATCAGCCCCAAAACCTTGCAGCGCTGGCGGTGCGAAGGGCGCGGCCCCAAATACTTCAAACTGTCGAAACGGGTTTCGTACCCCATCGACGAAATCATGGCCTTCGAGTTTGAGTCCTTGCAAGAATCAACCGATGGGGTCACTTGTGATCCTGAACAATTCAACAATCCAAGTTTTCTGACCGCCCGAGAAATTGCCGCAAAGATTGACATCCCACTTTACTTGCTGACTCACCCCGGTGAACGTAAAAAAATTGGCTTGCCGCACTATCGCGTTGGCAAAATGGTGCGGTTCAAACTAGAGGAAATCTTGGATTGGGCACGCCGACGCACAAGTGAGGTTGAAAACAAAAATCAGATGGCTCCTCGAATCATCCCTCTTGGCACAGTCCAATCCGGGCTTACGCGCATGATGTGATCAAACTCACCGTTCATGTGCGAACGCCACCAGCAGGTGGCGTTTTTTCTCAGAGATTTTTGCGCTAGACTTCACGGGAAGTCTGTGGATGACCCGCTCTCACCTCGCGTGATGATGGCTCCACGTGCAAAGAGTCAGCGCCACCTTCAGGTGGCGTTTGGCTTTATGGGGCCTGTTCGATATTGATCAGCGTCCGATATTGGCCTCAGTGAGACTGTTTTCACATTGAGTACACACCGGTTTCATTTCACGAAAAACCTCATCCCATTTTGCAAACCGGTCCTGGACAGAAAAACTATCCCCACGTAGCCCCTCAAGAGAATAGCTCTCGTACTGCCGTGAAAATGGGGCATCGTTTTCTCGCATCACGATCACTCCCTCATGGCCACACGCGCAGACTAGCTTTGTACGCGTCACAGTTGTCATGATTTCAATCCCTCTTGTTCAACTGCGGGCAAATGCGATCAAATCGTTGAACTGCCCTTGATCTGCTGCACGCAAGGCGGCAAGGTATTGATCACGAAACTCCCCCACCGTGGCGATGGATGCTTCGCCGCCGCCCCACGTCAGTCGCGGGCGTCCAAGTCGCATTGCCAAAAAATCTGCCATCAAACGTGCATGGCGTCCGTTGCCATTAGGGAAGGCATGAATCCACACCAATTGATGGTGGAACCTTACTGCCGTCTCATCGGCACCAAAGACATGATTCTCGATTTGATATTTTGTATTGTCCAGCAAGTTGCGTAATTTCACCGCCACGTGCATCCAATCCACACCAATGTTTTTGTTGCTCTTGCGAAATGTTCCCGCCCATTGCCAGGTCTTATCAAACATTTGGTAATGCAGATCACGGATGAACCCTTCATCCAACAGGTCCCGCTTTTTCTGCCGTGCCGCCCAGCGATCACCCTGGACAATGTTGATCTGCTCCCATGCGTTCAAGTCGGCCTGGGTCGTGATGTGCGTTGGCACCAAACCTGCAACTTCATCCGGATCTAGCGGAGTTGCCCCTGGCGCGTAATGAAATTCCATGTTCAGCACCTCACCACAGTTCGCGACGCGAACCCTCAAGCAGATCTTTCACAGCCAGATCTAACTGAAGCTTGGTAAGAGGTCCTTGAACCGCCTGATCTTCCAACGCCATCGAGTGCGAAATCGGACGCAGCCTCTCTCGGGCGACGGTTTCTGCGCGATCTTGCACATGCTGCTTTAGGCTGGTACGCGGCACCAAGGCATATTGCAATTCGCAATCTAGTGCCTCTGCCAACTTGCGCAGGCTGGCCAGCGTAATGGCATCTGAGGCCTCTGCGCTTTCCAACTTACGGACACCCGCATGAGACATGCCCAATCGGCGAGCGAAAGCAGCAGCGGACATTCCCAAGGACTCACGAATCGCACGCACCCAGCCCGACCTTGGCCGTGCGCTCAACTGCGCGGCCTTCCAAGAGCCCAGCAGTGCATCCATTTGCTGGAGATGAAGATCGCGAAATTGATTTTCCATGGAACCCACAGGTTTCGTTTATATTCCATTATTCTAACCTATGGGTTCCGTTTTTTCAAGATATCTGGCTCTTATAGGTTTTAAATCATCACAAAACAAGAAACCCATAGGCTCCATTATTTAAAACAAATCAATTTACTAGCGAAGCACAGCCATTGTCACTTATTAAGGGGAAGAACGAGTCTGCCCAACAACATCAAGAACAGGACTACCCACAGGTTTAAAAATTTGTTAGACTGCAAGGTCTTTTAAACCAAACCCTAGGAGACATCATGATCGCAGATCGCATTCGGCAAGCACGATTGGCTGCTGGTCTGACCCTGGGTGCTTTGGGTGAAAAAGTCGGTGTCTCGCACACAGCGATCCAGAAGTACGAGAAGGGGTTGCTAACGCCTT
>Ga0255139_1000178_pt1 | contig 22537 bp, 23 predicted proteins | sample Law_Colum_RepB_8_FD_188549 | JGI IMG/M metagenome (GOLD analysis project Ga0255139, IMG submission 188549) | Freshwater microbial communities from St. Lawrence River, New York, United States - Law_Colum_RepB_8d | ecosystem: Environmental > Aquatic > Freshwater > River | place: USA: New York...
GAATAGTTCAACCCAAACCAGCAAGGAGGTAAAACAGAGAAAATTTAAGCAAGAGCCTTAAAAAGCTTAAACCGGGTGGGTCAATATTCGATGCAAATCTTGGGTCAGATTTGAGTGCAATTCAACATGCCGGCGCCCGGTCGTCGATGTCGGCTTACTTCCGCACCGGCGACAAGGCTTACCTCGCGGGGGCGTTAGGTGGCGCAGTGCGCAAAGGCATGGGCGGCGCAAAGCGTGCTGCATCGACGATGCGCCGTACTGCTCAAGGTGCCGCGTCAATCGGTCAGGTTCTCACCGGACTGCGCGAGCAAACTGAGCCGCGGTTCCTCAGCCTCGTCCAGCGCTTCCGAACCGAGGGCCTTTCGGTTAAGGACCTCATCCTTGAAGTCATCAAGGAGGCGCTACCCCACACCGGGAGCATTGACGAGGACTCCGTTCGGGACGCGGCGGCCGAAGCGCTGGGGGAGTTCTTCGAACAACACCCTGAGGCTGACTTGCTGGACCTGTCCGACGAGCAGATTCAAGAGGTCATGTCGGTCACCATAGCCAATGACATCATGCACAGACTCGACCAGCTACTTGGCCAAACCTACGAGCGCTTGAAGCTCGACCCCGTGCAGGTTCAGAAGCTGCGCAACGAGGCGAAGGAGTACGTCAAAGCCGTGGTCCAGGTGGAACGGGAGAAGGCTGGCAAGCTGCCGGCGAACCTGAAGGGCTTTGCAGCAACGGTACTTCAGTCGACGTTGGAGGTTTTCGCAGAATCATGAAGTTCATATGCACCTCTGTTGACTCTCTGCCTGCGAGCTTGGCTCCCGACGAGCGCGCCTTCACATTCTTCAAAGCTTCTGGCCGCCCAGGCGTGGGCATCGTGGCGAGTGCGCTCAAGGGGTCTCTCAAGCGGCAAGGCTACCGACCGACACGAACCCAGTGGGATTTCCTGCAGTTGTGCCTCGCGGTCTGTGCTACGGACTTTGCGGCACCTCGCCGCACGAGCGCGGATGGTTGGACACGAGTGCTAGATCTGACCGTCGGATTGCTCGAACCCCTGCGCTGGGCACCGCATGTACCCAAGCTCGAGTCCATGTTGCGGTTGCTTACCGGCGACTTCTGGACGCTGCGCTTCACAGCAGGGGGCGTGGCGCCGCCCGAGGGAAAGGACAAGCCAATCGACAGTGACTGCGTATCGCTGCTCTCGGGAGGACTGGACAGCCTCATTGGCGGCATTGATCTTGTGAAGTTGGGTCGCAAGCCTCTGCTGGTGTCCCAGAAGGCCTTCGAGGACACTGATCGACAGCGCCGAATCGCTGCTGCACTTGGCCGAAAGGCCGCTCACCTACAGCTCAGCCACGGCATTTACATCATCGGTGACCGAGAGTCGTCGACGCGTGCGCGCTCACTGGCCTTCTACGCTTTCGCTGTGGTCGCGGCCTCTCGCATCAAAGCCGATGCTGTCGACATCTTTGTTCCGGAAAACGGCTTCATCAGCATCAACCCTCCCCTTGTTCCTGGGCGGGTTTCCAGCCTGAGCACTCGCACGACACATCCTCGGTTCATCCGCGAACTGCAAGAGGTCCTCGACGCCGTTGGTATCAATGTTCGTCTACACCTCCCCTATGGGCTGCTGACCAAGGGTCAAATGATGAATCAGTGCCGTGACCAAGGCTTGCTCACTTCGCTTGCTGGCGACACGACGAGCTGCGGACGCTACCGAACCTACAACCGTCGACACTGCGGGCGGTGCGTGCCTTGCATGATTCGCCGGGCAGCCTTCCTCGCTTGGGGTCCGGACACTACCAAGGGGTATGCCTACCCAAGCTTGAAGGGGTCAGATAAGTCCAGTGGGCCTGATGACCCGATGGCGGCGGCCTTGGCAGTGCTCGAAGCAAAGAACCTGGGGCTAGATCGCTTTCTGGGTGCGACATTGGCATTCGCGCAACCGGGTGAGCGAGCAGGCTTCCGGGCCATGCTGCAGTCCGGTCTAGACGAACTCGAAGCGCTACTTCGGCACGACGGCATCCTCTAATGGACTTTCACTGTCACGTCGACCTCTACCCGAACCCTCGGGAGGTCTATCGAGAGGCCATTGAGCGCAACGAGTTCACGTGGCTGGTGACGACCAGTCCCAGAGCCTTCGCCGCTACATCGAAGGCCCTAGCTCCTTCGCCAAGGGTTCTCATCACGCCTGGCCTGCATCCCGAACTGGCTCATGAGCGGGCTGCTGAGCTTCCCCTACTCCTCGAGCAGATTGGTCTTGCTCGAGCGGTGGGTGAGGTGGGACTCGACGGATCGGCCCGATTCAAGGCGCACCTCAACACACAGACGCGCATCTTTGAGGCCGTCATCGAGGAATGCGCTGGGCTTGGCGGCAGGATCTTGAGTATTCACTCCCGCCAAGCTGTGAAGCAAGTTCTGGCCGTCCTTAAGGCACATCCAGGGTATGGCACTGCAGTCCTGCATTGGTTCTCGGGAACGACAGCTGAGCTCAAGGCCGCCATCGACGAGGGCTGCTGGTTCAGTGTCGGTCCCGCAATGCTGGCCACGGCCGGAGGGCAGAGGCTTGTCGCCATGATGCCGGGCGATAGGGTTGTGCCGGAGAGCGACGGACCGTTCGCCAATGTGGCGGGGCGGCCCGTCATGCCGTGGGAACCTCTGCACTGGCCGAGCTGGCCCGCCGCGCTGGCGCCTGTTGCCTCCAACCCCGGACGGTCTTCTCTAGTCAATAACGCCCGCCGCCTGCTCGCCAAGATCAGTGGTTGACTGAAGAAGCGTCAGACAGGTGGCAAGCGGTCGTCGGCGGGGCTCTGACTCCCTCTCGCGAAACGTACGGGCGCAGTCCCTCGCACTTCCGACCTTCCCGCCAATAGCGATCACCGAACCCAGTGCCTGCTTACTGTCGCTCAGCGCAATTTGGGCCCTTTTGTCCGAATGACCGAGAACGCTGCCAAGAGGACTACCAACTTAGGGTGCTGATGTTCGATCTGGGGCGGCCCATGGTTGGATCGGAGTTCAATTCCACAGCCCGGATTTGAACTTGAGTCGGTGAAGTGTGCCGATGTAAATGTGTGCAAAGCAGCACCATTGGGCTTGCATAGACTTACCTCTGAGTGCCGAATCTGATGCACTGCGAAAAAGATGGTGTTTTCCAAATTTACGAACTTGACAAATCAATCGTAATGATCCAAAATATTCCCCGTGAGTTGCAATAGAGCACCTCGTGAGCTGGAGAAGCACACATGTTGACTTGGAAAGAAACAGCCTTTTCGGAGCCTGCAGGCGAGAGCCAAGCACTGGCCCATTACCAAATCATTCGCCGCAACTCCGCAGTGGTGCCGTTTGAGCCTAACAAAATTGCCCACGCCATGATGAGGGCGTTCATGGCGGTCCATGGTGTCTATGCATTTGCTCGAAGCATTTGCAGTGGATGGCTTTACGGCTTTTGGCGCGCACTCAAGCCATCCAAGCTCGGTGCCCGGTCCGGCGATCGTGCAGCATGCCTTGATCGCCCAATTAACTTGGTCCCACTGCAAGGCCAATCGAGGCTGCAAGGTTTTTTCAGTAGCAGCAAACCCGATATGCGCAACGCACCTTAAGCGGGTGTCTAAGACTCAATCGTCATGAACACATTAACTTCCCCTTTTTCTGTTGCCTTTGACTCCTTCAGCACACGTCGCACCAGCACAGCAGACCCGTATGCCACTGAGGCGCAGACTGCTGCGTTGCTGAGCCGTGGTGCGGATTACAGACGTCAACGAATCAATGCTTCGGACATGATTACTACCGATGAAGCTGCTGAACTAAGCGGGACAACTCGTGTCACGATCAACTCTTGGATCAAGAGTGGCCGTAGCATTGGTGTTGCGCATTTGCGTCGTGGTTTCAAGATGCCGAAATGGCAGTTTGAGCCCTATGTTTTCCCAGTGATTCAGTCACTGTCCGAAGCGTTGGGCACCACCGATGGGTGGCAAATGCTGTCGTTTTTGGAAACACCGCACGAAGCACTTGACGGACTGGCGCCACGCATTGCCCTGGAGCAGGGCGTGTCTGGCCAACGCATTGTTGACCTGGCAACAGCAGAAGGGCATTGAGCTTGACTGCCCATGAAATTCAAAGACCTTAACCCAACCATTATTGAACTTGCTGCCCCTTACATTTTTCACCGTATTCAGCTGATTCGGTCACGAACCACGAGCGTGCAAATGAATGGAGTGGCGATGCCGCCAGTCGGCTTGATGTATGGCCGTTATTGCTTACCGGATGAGCCCGTTGCTTATTTGGCCGACAGCCCGGAGACGGCGCTGTACGAGACACTGCTCAGGCGAGAGACGGTAAGCAGAAGCTTGTCGGAACTGCGTCGAAGGTGTCTGGTCGAATTTGTGACGACTGGCCCCTTGCGTCTTGCCGATTTGCGTGGTTTGGCTGAGCTATACCCTGTGCTGCAGTCGCTTCGCGTGGCACAAACACAGGAACTGGCGACCGACTGCAGAGCCATGAATTTGAATGGCGTGGTCTACGCTTCAGCCCAGCATCCGCATCACGCATGTATCGCTTTGTTCCAGTCGGGCATCAATCAGCTGAGTAAGCGTAACTCCCAGCGACTCATCAAGCCCGGTACCAACCGCATGCTGCATGTCTTGCACACCGCGCTGTGGCGATCTGGTGTCCCGTTGGATGAGAGTTGAGACAGCCCATCACTTTTTGATGTGCATTTCGCAGAACTATGAATCTTATTTTGAGGATTTCAAAATGATTATTGAAAGAGCAATTCAAAATCGCCATATGTTGGCGTTTACCTACGACGGCTTTTCTCGCACGGTTGAGCCGCACACCTGTGGAATTGATTCCAAGGGACACAAATCACTGCGAGCATTCCAAGTTGGTGGTGGAAGTGAATCCGGGGAATACATCGGATGGAAAATGTTCCACGTCGATGAAATTTTCGGCTTGTCTGAGTTGCCACGGTCTTTAGATGGTCCACGCCCTGGTTTCAAAAGAGGTGACAGCGCCTTCAGGGTTATCACTGCCGAGCTTTGATCTGATCCGTGCGGTCCGATCAAAATCTCTTCCTTGCATTCACGCTCTAGCACTCGCTAGCACGTTTGAGTGCGAATAGAATGTTTATGATTGGTTAACCATACACCACCATATGCAGGTCCATGGATGCCCCTCCATGGCAAATCGAACACCCCGTCAAGGCCCCGCCTTGGCGGGGTTTCGTGTTCTAAAGGGGCTTGAATTCTGGTGTTTCCACGGATCTCAAGAGGCTCAAGCTTGTCACCGCGATGGCGTTGCGCGGATTTTGACCGCTTGCCCTTCCAGCAAGCTGCCGGGGTAAAGGATCACGCGCTCACCCTCGCGCAAGTTGGCGCTTTTTTCATCGATCCAAGCGGTGTCAGTATGGCGGTCCTTGACCACAACGCGTCTGGTGCGAGCGCGGTCCTGATGCAGCACCATGACGTGCCAATTGTCACCATCGCGCACCAAGGCCGCGCTGGGCACCAGCAGGACGTTTTCGACCGCATACAAGCGGATGCGGGCATCGACTCTGAAGCCATCGCCGACCTTGAGACCGGACGTTGGCTCCAGGTCCACCAGCACGTTGACGCGTTGCTCTTCAATGCCAAGGGCCGATATTTTGGTGAAGGCTGCGGGCTCAATGCGGGTGACGCGCCCTGAAATATCCCAAGCGTCTGCACCCCATGAGAGTTTGACCAAGGCCCCTGGGCTGATCAGCCGGGCATCAGAGGACAGGACGTCGATCACCGCCTCGATGGCTGAGAGGTCGCCGATGTCGAGCAGTGGCTGACCGGTGCTCACAGGTCCGCCACTGCTTTGGTGCAATTTGACGATCTGACCTTTGACCGGACTTTGAATGCGCCACAAGCGGGCCGATGCGGTCACGGGTTCTGACCGTGAGAGAGCGGCCTGCGATTCGGCCAGTGTGAATTCGGCCACAAGCAGTTGCGCGCGTCCGGCTTCCAGTGCCTGCGCGGCAGCGCGTTGAACGAGCAGGGCTTGGTCGCGAGCCGCAGCTGACAGAAAGTGGTCCTGGGCCAATTGCTCGGCCCTTTGGGCTTCGAGTTGCGCTTGTTCGAAAGCGGTGGCCAGGCGATCGAGCTGCGCTCTGGCGGCTTGACGGGCAGCGCCATCGCGGCCCACACGCTGTTGCAAGACCAGGTGGTTGCGCGGGTCGATCATGGGCGAGGTCGCAGGCAACAACACCGCTACCACGTCGCCGGGCTCCACCTTGTCGCCTGCTTGCAGGGTGGGTCGCAACAGTTCAGCCTGCATGGGGGCCGAGATGACATAGCGGGTCTTCAGGCGCAATTGGCCGTCTTCCTGGATGACTTGCTCAAAGCGTCCCTTGGCGATGACGGCCACTTCTACAGGAAGGGGACGTGGTGCAAAGGCCCAAAAGACCAGCGCAGTGGCGACTGCGCCTGCGACAAGCCAAGGGCCCCAACGCCGCAATCCGGGCATCATGTTCTCGTTCATTCGCGTACTTTCAAAACGGCCACCAGGTCAAGCCGGTCTATTTGTCGGCGCACCAGCAGCGCACTGACCAGGCCAGATGCCAGCACAATCAGTGCTGCCCAGGCGTAGGTCGAGGGCTCGATGACCACCGGAAAATCGATGTTGTCCGAGGACATCAAGCGCATGAGCAAAACAGCCAGGCCCCAGCCGGTCACGGCCCCTATGGGCAACGCCAGCAGCAATTCGGCGCCCAGTTGACCCAGCAGCAAGAAAGACACTTCGGCGCGTGTCATGCCCAGCACGCGCAAGCTGGCCAGCTCCCATGCCCGTTCTGACAGGCTGATGCGCGCTGCGTTGTAGACGATGCCCACCGCCATGGCCACTGCAAACAAGGTGAGGATGGCGCTGAACACCGCCATGCTGCGTGAGGTGGTTTCCCGGAAACTGGCCATGGACGAAGCTTTGTCAAACACGGCCGTGATGTGCGGCGCCTGTTTGACCGCCGCCCAAAACGCCGACATGAACCGGGGGTCCACCTGCAAACTGGCTTCGGTGACCCCGTTGCCGTCGCGCGACAAGGTGTTCATGGCGTCCAGGTTCATGAAAGCCTGTTTGCCCATCATGGTGTGCACGATGTCCACCACTTCGACCAAGGCGCGGGTTTGCTGCCACATCAAAAACTCCACCTCCACCCGGTCACCCTGTCGCACCGCCAGTTGCCTGGCCAGCAGGCCCGAAAGCATCAGACCGTGTCCGGCAATCGGCAATGCCCCGCGCTGTTCGTCCACCGGGCGCAGCAGGCGTGCTGTGGCGGGCAATCCCAGCAACACACCTTCTTCGCTGGCACCTCGCCAGTGCACCCTGATGGCCTCGCTGCGGTTCGGCTCGGCATGGATGACCCCGGGCAGACGCTGCAGGTCTTGGGCCACGGAGGGGGGCACCGGTTGCTGAAAATTCACCACCACGTCACCCCGTTGAACCAGACGGAATTGCACATCGACAATGTGGTCCATTGCATCGATCCAGAAGGACCCCGATATTTGCAAAGCGACAGCCAGCGCGATGCCCGTGATGGTGAACAGGGAGCGCCAGGGACGGCGCTCGAAGTTGCGGATCAGCATCAGCGTGCTTGCTGCCACTTGCCGCGCCAGCCCGATCCGCTCGATCAGGGTTTGGCGATAGCTGGGCGGCGTGGGCGGTTGCATGGCCACGGCAGGTTTGAGCCTGACCACAGCGCTGATGGCTGCCCAGGTTCCAAGGATGGCTGCACCCAGCGTCAGCACCGTGGAGGCCATGACCAGCCAAGCGGTGGTGGCATAAGCCAGTCGGTTGAATCTGAAAATTTCATCGTACAGGTCAAGCATGAGCTGACCGATGTATCGGCTCAGCAGCAAGCCCCCCAGCAAGCCCAGACCGGTGATGACCATGGACAGGCCCATGTAATGCCAGGCGATCACGCGGTCGGTATAGCCCAGCGCCTTCAGTGCTGCAATCTGGCTGCGTTGTGTGGTCACCTGACGGTTCAGCACCACATTCAGGATGAACATGGACACGGCCAGAAAAATGGCGGGCAGCACCGTGCCCATGACCTTGAGTTGAGAAAGCTCGTCGTTCACGATCCTGGCTGAAATCTGCTTGTCCCTGCCCACGGCACCCCTTGTGCCATAGCGTTTGAGCAGTGCATCGGTCTGGTCGATCACGCGCTGTGGATGCGCCTGTGCATCGAGCCGCAGCGCAACCTGGTTGAACGCGCCTTGCATGTCGAAAGTCTGCGCCATGTGTTGGTGGTCAATCCACCAGATGCCGAACGTCTTGTCATCGGGCGCCCCGCCACGGGAGGCAAATACATATTCGGGTGATATGACCGTGCCGGTGATTTGCACGGGGTGCAGGCGACCGTTCAGGATGGCATTGACACGGTCACCGGGCCGCAAATGACGGGCGACGGCAAAACGGTCGCTCACCACCGCTTCCAGCGTGTGCCCCCGCTCTGGCCAGCGGCCACTTCGCAGGCTCAGGGCGTTCAGTCCTTGCCGTTGTTCATGCACCTGCGTCAGGTCCAGGCCGATGAAGCGGGCCATGACAGGTGCCTGCGCATCGGGCAGTGCCATTTGCGCGTCCATCACAACGCTGAGCTGGACGTCGGCCACACCTTGCACGGCCATGAATCGATCACGCAAGTGCAGGGGGGCACGCCGGACATGTGCAAACACATCGGCCATGCGGTTGTCGCGGTAAAAACTGTCGCGAGATGCTCTCAGCGATTCGTGCACGGAGAACATGCCCACAAAACCGGCGACACCAATGGCCACCACCAAGGCGATGGTCAGGACCTGCGCCCACAGTCGTTTCAGGTCTCGCCAAAGTTTGGTGTGCAGGACTTTCATGGGGTGTTCACCAGCGCAGCGTGCTCGCGGCCACTTTGTCGGCGTTGACATGGATGTCGACAATGCGGCCATCGGCCATGCGCATCACACGGTCGGCCATGGCCGCAATGGGGGCGTTGTGGGTGATCACCACAGTGGTGGTGCCCAGTTCACGGTTGACTTTTTCGATGGCCTGGAGCACCACGATGCCGGTGGCGCAGTCGAGCGCCCCTGTGGGTTCGTCGCACAACAGTACCTGAGGCCGTTTGGCGATGGCACGGGCAATGGCCACCCGCTGTTGTTCACCGCCAGACAGCTGCGACACAAAATGGTTCATGCGGTCCGCCAGGCCCACCAGCGCCAAAGCGTCTTGAGGGCGCATGGGGTCTTGTGCGATGTCGGTGACCAGTGCCACATTCTCCAGCGCCGTGAGGCTGGGAATCAGGTTGTAGAACTGAAACACGAAGCCCACATGTTCGCGACGGTAGCGGGTGAGCTCGGCGTCGCTGGCACCGGTCAGATGGTGTGTTTCGCCTTCATGAATCCATTGAGCGGTCCCTGCTGTGGCGCTGTCCAGCCCGCCCAGAATATTCAGCAAGGTGGATTTGCCACTGCCCGAGGCCCCCAGCAAAACCACAAATTCACCCCTTGTGATGTGCAGATCAACCCCGCGCAAAGCCTGGACTGCTGACGCACCTTCGCCATAAACCTTGGTCAGGCTGTGGGCGATGAAAACGCATGGGGGCGCTTTCGGGCTGGATGGGGTGTGGGTCATCTCTGTGGGTCAGGGTCCGATTTTTTGCGAAAGACGAGTGCGCAAAACCGAAGCTTCAGGGGCGCATCCAATGATCACGGATTGACGCATGTCGGTTGTCTGTGAGCCTTGACGTCTATCAATCCTGGTGCATTTGCGCACGCGCTACGCCAGAGCTTGTATGCCGAAAGATCAATTGACCTCTGTGTGGATCACCCGAAAAATGACGACAACATTGACACTGAAAAAAAGGATCACGGCATGACTCAAAAACATTGGATCTTGGTGGCCAACGGATCGCAGGCTCGGATTTTTGAGCGCACATCCTTTACAGAACCCTTGGCGGAGGTAACCGACTGGCTTCACTCGGAAAGTCGCATGCGAGCGAGCGAAACCGAGCGGACCCCGCTGGGTCATTCGCTGGCTGGGCGGTCTGGTTTGGCGCCCCGGTCTGATCTCAAACAGCAACACCGGAGCGACTTTGCCAAAACACTGGCCGTGTATCTGCATGAAGCCTTGTTGAGTCACCGCATGAGCCGCTTGGCGCTGGTGGTGTCCAACCCATTCATGGGTGAGTTGATGGCGCACTTGGATGGGGCCGTGCAAAAAGCCCTGGTGGCCAAGCATGTTCTGGACTTGACGTCTTTGAACAGCACGGATTTGGAACATCGGCTGCGCGGCGAATTTCGTTTGTGAATCCGGTTGCCTGAGTTGGAGGCCGGATCAAGTCTGCTCTTTGCCCATCAGTCTGCAGCTGGCTGAACCCGCTGTGCTGAAGCCTTTAAAAATGCGAGCACCTGTGCATCTTCCACTTGTGGAAAATCCCGGTAAAACTGGGCCACCGCCATGAAGTCCTCAGGGGCGGACAGGCACACGGTCTCATCGGCCAAAGGTCTGATTTTGGCCAATGCCTCCGGGCTGGCCACGGGCACGGCGCAGACCAGCTGGCGGGGGTGATGCTGGCGCAAGGCTTTCAAGGCCGACATCATGGTGGCGCCTGTGGCCAGGCCATCGTCCACCACAATGACCACGCGATCTTCGACGGGAATCGGTGCCTGCACCTTGCTGTATTGTTTTCGACGGGACTTCAGGGTTTTCATCTGCAGCTTGATTTCTTCTTTCACGGCCTGTGGATCGAGGCCCCATGTGGCGGCGACAGGTGAGAGGTAGGCCATTCCCGTTTCGTCAACAGCACCGATGGCCACCTCGGGCTGAAATGGTGCGCGCAGTTTGTGCACCAGCACCACATCCAGTTGTCCCTGCAGCGCTTGGGCTATCCAGGCGCCCATGGGCAGAGCCCCTCGCGGGATGGCCAGCACCAAGGGGTTTTGGCCTTTGTATTTCTGCAGCGCGTGACTCAGTTGGTGTGCTGCATCAATGCGGTCTTTGAACATGGCGGTTTTTTGACGTTGTTTTTGTCATTGTCAAAACAAGCCATCTTGCGGGTCTGTGCTGGTCGCTACAGATCAGGTCTTTGTCATCAGGCCCATGGCTGCGGATCATGCGGACGCAAAAAAGCCGCTCAACTTGCATTGAGCGGCTTGCGTCTGGTTTCCTGACGAGTTGAGGTCTTTACAAACCAGCGGCTGCTTTGAGCGCTGCAGCGCGGTCGGTGCGCTCCCAGGTGAAGTCGGGCTCGTCGCGGCCGAAGTGGCCATAAGCGGCAGTCTTGCTGTAGATCGGGCGCAGCAGGTCCAGCATCTGGATGATGCCTTTGGGGCGCAGGTCAAAGTGCTCGGCCACCAAAGCCGACAACTTGTCATCGGAGATCACGCCGGTGCCCGCGGTGTTGACGGTGATGTTCATCGGACGGGCCACGCCAATCGCGTAAGCCACCTGTACTTGGCACTGGGTGGCCAGGCCGGCGGCCACGATGTTTTTGGCCACATAGCGGGCCGCGTAAGCGGCCGAGCGGTCCACCTTCGAGGGGTCTTTGCCCGAGAACGCGCCACCACCGTGTGGGCAGGCGCCGCCGTAGGTGTCCACAATGATCTTGCGGCCCGTCAGGCCGCAATCGCCTTGGGGGCCGCCAATCACAAAGCGGCCAGTGGGGTTGATCAGGTACTTGGTGTCTTGCAGCCATTCTTTGGGCAGCACCGGCTTGATGATCTCTTCGATGATGGCTTCGGTGAAGCTGGCTTTCATCTTGGTGGCAGTTTCCGACTGATCGGGGCTGTGCTGGGTGGACAGCACCACGGTGTCGATGCTGTGGGGCTTGCCGTCCACATAGCGCATGGTCACCTGGCTCTTGGCATCGGGGCGCAAGAAAGGCAGGCGGCCGTCCTTGCGCAGCTGGGCCTGGCGCTCGACCAGGCGGTGGGCGTAATAAATCGGGGCGGGCATCAGCTCAGGTGTTTCGCTGCAGGCGTAGCCGAACATTAGACCTTGGTCGCCCGCGCCGATGTTGAGGTGGTCGTCCGACGCGTGGTCCACGCCCTGGGCGATGTCGTTGGATTGTTTGTCATAGCAAACCATGACCGCGCAGCCTTTGTAGTCGATGCCGTAGTCGGTGTTGTCGTAGCCGATGCGCTTGATGGTGTCGCGGGCGACCTGGATGTAGTCGACGTGCGCGTTGGTGGTGATCTCGCCAGCCAACACGACCAAACCGGTGTTGGTCAGGGTTTCGGCGGCCACGCGTGAACGTGGGTCTTGCTCGAAGATGGCGTCCAAAATCGCATCAGAAATCTGGTCGGCGACTTTGTCGGGATGACCTTCCGAGACGGATTCGGAGGTGAAGAGGTAGTTGCTGGACATGAAAAAAGCTCCTAAAGTTTCAGTGGTTTGTCGGCGTTGCCGACCCTGAAAACCCGGAGCCTGGCGAACGCTTTAGCAGGTTTTATGAATCGCCCTGCAAGTAGTTCAGATAACTCGGCGATGCCCAGATTATAAAAGATGTCAAAAAGTCCTGACCGAAATCATGTCCAATACAGCCCATGGACATCCCTTTCCCCATTGAAAACCGCTTGGTCGACCTTGAAATCAAGGCCGGTTTCACCGAAGACCTGCTCGACCAGCTCAACGCGCAGGTCTACCGCCAGCAGCAGCAAATCGACGCGCTGATCGCCGAATTGCGCCAGATGCGCGACCGCCTGCCCGAGTCAGGCGGCGGGGCTGAGGTGCGCAATCTGCGCGACGAAATTCCGCCCCATTACTGATGAACATCCACAGCGTTCAGGACATCCGAGACCACTTGCGCGCGCTGGGGGCGAACGCCCTGCACGAGCAGCGCGTGCTGCGCCTGTGGACGCAGGCCAAACCGCAGGGCAGCGGGCGCAGGCCACTCGAGAGCTTCATGCCCACTGCCGTGCGCGAGGCTTTGCCAGCGCTCAGCGCCACGCTGGCAGACCTGGCCACACTGCGCGAGCAACACCCCGGGCAAGACGGCTCGGCCCGTTTGCTGGTGGACTTGCAAGACGGCCAGACCGTCGAAAGCGTGCTGCTGCCGCGAGACGGCTTGTGTGTTTCGTCGCAAGTGGGCTGTGCCGTGGGCTGCGTGTTTTGCATGACCGGGCGTGAAGGGCTGATCCGCCAGGTGGGCAGCGCCGAGATCGTGGCCCAGGTGGCGCTGGCGCGCACGCTCAGGCCAGTCAAGAAAGTGGTGTTCATGGGCATGGGCGAGCCCTCGCACAACCTTAATCAGGTCATGGAAGCCATCGACTTGCTGGGCACGGTGGGCAACATCGGCCACAAGAATCTGGTGTTTTCGACGGTGGGCGATGTGCGGGTGTTTGAACGCTTGCCGCAAGGCCGGGTCAAACCGGCGCTGGCTTTGTCGCTGCACACCACGCGGGCCGATTTGCGGGCGCAACTGCTGCCGCGTGCCCCGCGTTTTGACCCGCAAGACCTGGTGGAAGCCGGTGAGGCCTATGCCCGCGCCACCGGCTACCCGATCCAGTACCAGTGGACGCTGATCGAGGGCGTGAACGACAGCGATGAAGAGGTCGAGGGCATTGTGCGTTTGCTCCAAGGCAAATACGCGCTGATGAACATGATCCCCTACAACGCGGTGCCCGACTTGCCCTATGCCCGTCCGAGCTGGGAAAAAGCAGCAGCCATTGCCCGCAGCCTGCACCAGCGCGGGGTGCTGACCAAGCTGCGCCAGTCAGCGGGGCAGGATGTGGATGGTGGTTGTGGCCAGTTGCGCGCCCGCGAGGTGCAGCGGGTGCAGCCGGTGAAAATGTTGGTGTCGGGGCTAAAGCCACCGACCTACAAATCATCCCTGTAGGTCGGAGCTTTAGCTCCGACATCTCCCTGTTCAACGCCCCGGTAGTCTGACCAGCCCGCTGGACAGGGAAGTGCCCAGCAAAATCACCGCGCCGCACAGCAGCATCCAGGCGGTGACGCGCTCACCCAGAAACAGCACACCATAGGCGATGGCAAACACCGGCACCAAAAAGGTGACGGTGAGGGCGCGCGCAGGCCCCGAGTTTTCGATCAACTTGAAGTACAGGATATAGGCCACACCGGTGCACAACACCCCCACCACCAGCAAAGCCCCCCAGGCCGAGGCACTGGGCCAGTGGTCCGGCCGGAACCACAGCGCTGGCAGGGCCAAGGCCAGGGTGGCACCGATCTGGCTGCCGGTGGCCGTGACCAGCGGGGGCAGGCTGGGCATGTGCTTCTTGGTGAAGCTGGCCGACAAGGCATAGCAGGTGGTGGCCGCCAGACAGGCCAGCACCGCCCAAGCCGGCGCAATGCCCGAGGCGTTGGGCTTGAAGCTGGCTTGTCCACCCGCCAACAAGACCACGCCACCAAAACCGATGCCCAAGCCCACGGTGCGTGACAGGCTGGGTTTGTCACCCAGCCAGAGCCAGGCCACGACCGCGCCAAACAAGGGCACGGTGGCGTTCAGGATCGATGAAAAACCGGTGGTGATGTGCATCACCGCAAAGGAATACAAGGCAAACGGAACGCCGCTGTTGAGCACGCCGACAAACAGCACGGGCTTCCAGTGCTGGCGCAGCTCGGCCCAGTGGCCTTTGGCCAGCATCAAGGGCAGCAAGAACAGCGTGGCGATGCTGACCCGAAGCGCGGCCGTGGGCAAGGCGCCCAATTCGACGGCAGCGACCCGCATGAACAAAAAAGACGAGCCCCAGATGGCGGCCAGGATCAAAAAATCGGCCAGCCAGCCTTTGGCGTGAGGTGAAGTCATGGAGAAGGTGTCAAGTGCCGGTGTGGCCTTCAAGCTGCAGCAGCGCCTGTTTGCGCCACAGTCCGCCTGCATAGCCTGTGAGTTGGCCATCGGCACCCAGGATGCGATGGCAAGGCACGATGATACTCACCGGGTTGCGTCCGACGGCTGCACCCACGGCGCGCACCGCCTTGGGCTTGTTCAGTAGGCGTGCCAGATCGCCATAACTCTGCGTCTGGCCTGAGGGCACACTCAGCAAGGCTTGCCAGACCGATTGCTGAAAAGCGGTGCCTGCTGTCAGGTCCAGCGGCAGGTCAAAGCCATCCGTTTCGCCTTCAAAGTAAGCCTGCAATTGCTGCGCTGCGCTTCGCAGCAGGCCGTTCGAGGCGTCCGTTGTCCAGCCTTGCATGCGGTCATCGCTTGGACCATGGCGCTGGCCTTCAAACCAGACACCGCACAGGCCTTGCGCCGTGGCGGCCAGGATCATGGGGCCCAGGGGGCCGTTCAGTCGTTGGGTGAAGGTGGGTGTCATGGCTGTGGGGCTGGGTTGGTGTTCAGGCGCTGCCAGGCAGCGATCAGGGCGTAGCTGCGAAAAGGTTGCCAAGCCGCACCCATTTGTTCCAGCGCCTGCGCAGGGTGAGCATGCTGACGCACCCCCAAGGCTGTTTGCAGTGCCACGTCCTGTACCGGCCAGGCATCCACCCAACGCAGGGCGCGCATGGCGATGTAATGCGCCGTCCAGGGACCGATGCCAGGCAGGGCCATCAGCGCTTGCAAGCTCGACGCCAGTGGGGCTTGGGCACGCAAGTCCAGCGTGCCGGATTCGACCGCCCGGGCCAGGGCCTGAATGGCTTTTTGCCGTTGCCGCACCACGCCCAGACTGCCCATCAGGGACGCGTTTTCTTCCAGCGCCAGGCACGCGGGGCTGGGGAACGTCCGGTTCAGTTCGGGCCAAGGCGTGTCGCAAGGCTCGCCCAATGCATTGACAAGCCGCTGCCCCAAGGTGCGTGCGGCTTTGACCGTGATTTGTTGACCCAAGATGGCGCGCACAGCCAACTCGAAACCATCCAGGCAGCCGGGCAAGCGTTGGCCCAAGGCGTTCGGGAAATCCTGCCCGATCACCTGCGCGATGCGGGCCGGATCGGCATCCAGGTCCAGCCAGTCGCGGACCTGTGCAACCAGCTCGGGCAGCACCGCCAGCAAGGCATGGCTGACACGCAGGTGAACCCGGGCCTGTGTGCTGTCCCACTGCACCTCCAGCCAGCCACACAGGGTGTTTTGCTCTTGGGGCCAGCGCACCGTTCGGCGCAGGATGGCTTGCGAGCCGTCACCTTGCCAGCTTTCCATGCCATCGAGTGAACGGTCTTTGAGAAATTGCCACAGCGCGCCGGCCTGGCAAGGCGGGCGGTAGTGCAACACCAGTGCGATGCCTTGGTTGGGGTCTTCGCTGCTTGCTTTGGAGGTCGGCCGCAGTTGTGCCGGACTGAGTTGGTAATGTTGCGCGAAAGCGGCGTACATGCGCCGGGTCGAACCAAAGCCGCTGGCCTGTGCGATGTGAGCGACCGGCAGGGGACTGTCGTGCAGCCACTGTTTGGCGTGCAGCAGGCGCTGGGTTTGCAGGAATTGCAGCGGCGAGACCTGCCAATGCCGCGCGAACATGCGCCGCAGGTGCCGATCACTCACACCCAGTTGTGTTGCCAGTGCCGTCATGGTGGGCGCCTTGTGGCCCCGTTGGATGGCCGTTTGCAGCTGGCTGGCTGCAAATTCGGCCAGAACCATGCCGGCGTCGGTGGTGGACCAAAAGCGCCTGGCGGGTGCCAGCTCCGGCCGACAGCGCAAACAGGGTCTGAAGCCCTGTGACTCGGCCAGAGCAGTGGTTTCAAAAAAACGGCAATGGGCAGCGCGTGGCAGTTTGACCCGGCAAACGGGTCTGCAGTAAATGCCCGTGGAGGTCACACCGGTGAAAAAAATACCGTCCCAGGCCGCATCTTTGTCTGCCATGGCTTGGTAGCAGCGCAAGGCATCCAGACCTGTTGTTGGCTCGGTTCGGGTTGGCGGGGTGAACGGTGGAAGGGGGCTCATCAGGGCTCATGTTAGCCACAAACAGCCCGGCGAACCGTGATGAGTGTGTCGTTTTCGGACCTGTGCATCACACGCCTGTCTTGAGGCGAGCGCCCACCCTGGCCACCTACAATGTAGGCAAAATAGATGCATCTGCTCAGATTGACCCCTTCCGACACACACATTTCATGCAAGTCACCTCTTCGATTTTCAAAGCCTATGACATCCGTGGCGTGGTGCCGTCGACCCTGAACGAGGCCGTGGCCGAGGGCCTGGGCAAAGCCTTTGGCACCCGCGCGCTGGCCGAAGGGCAAACCACGGTGGCGGTGGGCCGGGATGGCCGCCTGAGCGGTCCCACGCTGTCGGCGGCTCTGATTCGTGGCTTGGTGGCCGCAGGCATTCAGGTCATCGACATCGGCTTGGCCACGACACCCATGCTGTACTTTGCGGCCCATACCGTTTGCCAGAGCGGCATTCAGGTGACGGGCAGCCACAACCCCAAGGATTACAACGGCTTCAAGATGGTGCTGGCGGGGCGCGCCATTTATGGCGACGACATCCAGGCCTTGCGCCAGATGATGGAAGCCGAAACCTGGCAGTTGCAGGCAGGCGGTGGCGTCACACCGATGGACGTGCTGGCCGACTACACGCAGCGCATCGTGGGCGATGTTCGCCTGTCTCGCCCCATGAAGATCGTGATCGACTCGGGCAACGGCATTGCGGGCGCTTCGGCACCAGCCATCTTCCGCGCTTTGGGCTGTGAGGTGATCGAGCTGTTCAGTGAAGTGGATGGTGATTTCCCCAACCACCACCCCGACCCCAGCAAGCCGGAAAATCTGCAAGACCTGATCCAGGCCCTGAAAACCACCGATGCCGAGCTGGGTCTGGCCTTTGATGGCGACGGCGACCGCCTGGGCATCGTCACGAAAGACGGCCACAACATTTACCCCGATCGCCAGATGCAATTGTTTGCCCAGGATGTGCTCAGCCGCGTGCCCGGCGGCACCATCTTGTTTGACGTGAAGTGCTCGCAGCGCCTGGCCCCGGCCATTGAGGCCGCAGGCGGCAAGCCCCTCATGTACAAAACCGGACACTCGCTGATCAAGGCCCAGATGCGAGCCATCGAAGCCGCAGGTGGCCAGGCCCCCCTGGGCGGCGAAATGAGTGGGCATATTTTCTTCAAAGAGCGTTGGTACGGTTTCGATGACGGTACATACGCCGGTTGCCGTTTGCTTGAGATCGTCAGCCAATCCCCCGATGCCAACGCCGTACTGAATGCCTTGCCCACCAGTTTCAGCACGCCTGAGCTGAATGTGCCTTGCGCCGAAGGCGAGCCTCACAGTGTGACCAGCGCCTTGCAGGTGCTGGCAGGCGAGGCCTTCAAGGCGCCGGCCAAAGTCTTCACCATCGACGGCCTGCGTGTGGACTGGCCTGATGGCTTTGGCCTGATCCGGGCCTCCAACACCACCCCGGTGCTGGTGCTGCGCTTTGAAGGGCAGACCGAAGCAGCCCTGCACCGCATTGAAGGCGAGATGCTGGCCATGCTCCGCTCGGTCAAGCCCGATGCGCAGATTCAGGCTTCGGCGCACTGAGCATGTCCCTGCCAAGTCTGGATCAAGTGACTGTGGTGGTCGTGACCCACCACAGTGCGCACTGCCTGGGCGGCTTGAATGCGCTGTTGCAACACTGTCCGCATGTCATTATTTCTGACAACGCGAGCAACGATGGCACGCCTGAGCAAGCCCATGCCTTGTGGCCTCATGCCCATGTGTTGACGCATCCCCTGAACCTGGGCTTTGGTGCAGCCAACAACCGTGCCCTGGCGATGGTCACCACGCCGTTTGCTTTCTTGCTCAACCCCGATTGCGAGATCACGCCAGAAGCCTTGCTGGCGCTGATGGACCAGGCCCAGCAAATGCCCGAAGCGGCCTTGCTGGCACCTCAGCTGGTGGGCGCCAGGGGGCAAGCCGAGGTCAACTACCGCTGGCCCCATACCCTGTGGACCTCCCGTGGACCTGCGGCGGATGGCCCCGCGTGCGTGGGCTTTGTGTGTGGCGCGGCCATGCTGTTTCGCATAGAGCTGTTCGCCTCGGTCGGGTTTTTTGACGAACGCTTTTTCCTCTATTACGAAGACGACGATTTGTGTTTGCGTCTTTTCAAGGCCCGCTTGCCCATGATGTTGTTGCCGGGCATTGAAGCCTTGCACCGTTCGCGGGGCTCCGTGAAGGGGTCGGCACCCTGGAAAAGCGAGTATGTGCGCGGGTATCACCACGCCCAGTCCAAGCTCATTTTTGAGCAAAAACACGGCACCCTTGAGCAGGCTTTGATACAGCGTCGCCGCCTGCTGTGGAGCACGGGCCTGGCTTTGCCTTTGCGGGCGTTGTTGTTTTCACCCAGGCGCTTGAGCCGCATGTGGGGCCGCTGGGTGGGCTTGATGCGCTGGACATCCCATGCTGCGGATTGACAAGGGTGCGCTGACGCAGGGTGAGCGGCTTCAGAATGGGCTGATTTTTGCCGTTTTTTCCCTGGTTCTGGTGGTGCCAGGCGGCCCTCAGTTGCTGGCGCTGTCATTGGCTGCCATGGGGTTGTGGGCATCAAGGCACTTGTGCGCAGAACTTGGAAGCTTGTGGCATTGGCCTGAGCTGCGCCTCATGGCCATGGGCGCTGCCGTTTTTGCAGGCGCAGGCATTTTTCTGGGGGTTTGGTATGGCTACCGCCCAGGTTACTACGAGGCGTTTGTTCCCTTTTTTCTGGCACCCTTGATGCTGCATGGCGTGTTGAAAGCCCGTTTGCAGCCTGCCGTTTTGTGGCTAGGCGCGGCCACGGCTGCGATGCTGGCCGGGGCGTTTGCCAGTGTCCAAAGCCTGGTGCTTTTGATGGGCCGTGCCACCGGGGCCATGAACCATCCCATTATTTTTGGGGATCTGTCGGTGGTGCTGGCCTGTGTGGCCTTGTTTGGTGTGCTGTATTTCGAGCAAGCCAAGCAGTCTGTCTGGCTGCGTATCTATTTGCTCTTGGGTGCCACGATGGGTGTCTGGGGCTCCTTGCTCAGCGGAACCAAGGGTGGTTGGTTGTCGATCATCATGGTTTTGTTCGTTTTTGCCTGGCGAGTCACTGCGAATAAACCGGTCTTTTGGCGTGTCCTGGGTGTGTTGCTGATCGTGGCTTTGATCGTCAAGGGCGTTTGGTTGGCGCCCGAGGCGCTGGTGCTGGGACGGCTCGAAGGTGTGTGGGGCCAGGCACAGCGCTGGTTTGAGACGGGACAGGTGACCGATTGGTCGGTCAGCATCCGCCTGGAATTGTGGTCGTATGCCTTGCACTTGTTTGCACAGCGGCCTGTGCTTGGCTGGTCCGGGGGGGAAGCTTTGTCCATGCTGGCAGAACATTTGAAACCCTTCAATGTGCCTGCCGGGATTGCGCCGGTTTTTGAAAATGATTTGCTCCATTACGCGGCCGTGTCCGGTGCGGTGGGGGTGTTGTCTGTGGTGATCTTGTATGTGAGTTGGTTTACCGGGTTCTGGCGGCTTCAAAAGCAGGGGGCGCAGACCTCCGCTTATGCGCTGTTGGGCATGTTGCTGGTGGTGCTGATCTTTGAATTCGGCCTGACCGTCAATGCTTTGGGGCGCAATGCCTTCCGGTATTTTTTTTGCACCATGTCGGTGATGCTTTTGGGCCTGGTGCTCATGTCAGTGAAAGGACGTCAGGGAGAGTAATGCAGTTGATCTTTTTATGCCCCGCGATAAAAAAAGCCATAGGCGGGGTCAAAGTCATTTACAGACAGGCTGAATTGATTCACCAGCTGGGTCAAGCACAGGGTTTTGCTGCAGCTGTGATGCATCCAAACACCTGGTTTTTCCGTGTCCGTTGGTTTGATGCCAAAGTGCCCTTGAAAAGGGCATTTTTCAAACTGCGCTGGATGGGAAAACCCTCTTTTTCCAACATTGCAGGTGCCTTTGATGCACGCTGCCACATGGTGGTCATCCCTGAGCTGTGGGCGCGCAAATACGGCGCTCAACTGGCCGACATGGGGGTGACCTACGCCATCTATGTGCAAAACGGCTACTACATCGCCAAAGGCCGACCTGCCGATCTGGACCGGGCCTACCAAGGTGCACGCTGCATTTTGACCATTTCAGAAGATGCCAGCCGCTGCGTTGCCTTGGCTTTTCCGGGCGTAGAGTCCAAGATCCTTCGGGTTCACTACTCTGTGGATGCCCGTTGTTTCAAGCCCGATCGGGCCAAGGAAAACATCATCACCTACATGCCACGCAAGTTGGCGGACCATTCGTCCAAGGTCATTTTTTTCCTGCGTCATCATTTGCCCGCGCATTGGCGGATTGTGCCCATTGATGGCATGACCGAGGCGCAAGTGGCGGCCTTGCTGGAACGGTCGAAAATTTTCATGGCCTTCAGCCATTTTGAAGGCTGCCCCTTGCCGCCGCTGGAAGCTGCTTTGAGCGGCAACCAGGTGATTGGCTACACAGGGCAAGGCGCCAAGGAGTATTGGGTGCCTGAAATTTTCGAGGAAGTGGCCTCGGGCGATGTCGCGGGCTTCGCCCGCCGGGTTCTTGCTAAAGTGCAGGCCATCGATCAAGCTGAACAGTTTGACGTGCCCTTGTCCGCCATTCGGACCCTGGCAGACACTTACTCTGAAGCGCAGGAGCGCCGCGATATGCTTGAATTTCTGAATTTGATGGGCCTGAACGTGAATGGTTTGCCGACATGAGCACCCAAAGCCTGGACATTGCCATTTTTTCCTACAACCGTGGGGCGTATCTGAAAAATTGCGTGGACTCGTTGCTGCGCAATTGGCCTGGTGCCCATTTCACGGTGTACGACGACGGCAGCGATGAGCCGCAAACCGTGGCGTATCTGCAAAGTCTGGGCGAGCGCGTGCGCCACATGAAGTCGGCGAGCGATGATCGACACGGCGGCTATTACAACAACATGCAAAGCGCGCTGGCGGCGACCCAGGCGGACTACTTGCTCATGCTGCAAGACGATTTGCAGATCGTCAGGCCCTTTGGTGCACAAGATCTGGCCAGCATTCACGCTGTTTTTGAGCACAACCCCGATGTGGCGTTCATCAGCCCCCTGTTCATGAAGGGCAGCAAAAGAGCCTATTTTCAGCAGCGTTACCAGGCCGATCCCGGTTTGCGTTGTTACCGGTGGTCAGCCGATCCGCTCGAAACCGCCATGGTGCCCCGTAAATACGCCGACATTGCGGTGCTCCATGTTGCTCGCTTGCGTCAAAGTGGGTGGCAGTTTGCCGCCTCGGAAGAGGCCAACGGGGCCTTGGCCGACCGGCATTTCGGCGACATGATCCAAGCGGCCGAGCCTTGGGTTTTTTATGTCCCCGAAGAGCCTGCCTACAGGGGGCGGGTGCTGACCTTGGGGGCCAAACTCGCGGCCAAAATGTCCGGCAACCAGGTCAAGTCCTTCAAGGACATGGACGCCCCAACCTCGTGGGCATTTGCGCACAGAGACTTGAGCGTCTACCCCTTTGCCGAGGATTTTGTGGACACGGTGGACCCGACCGTTCGCAAACCCTACAAATTCAATGTGTACCGAACCCGCTGGTTGCCTTTGATCCTGAACAAGTTGGAGCTTTGGCTGCGGCGCCTCATGCGTCGCTAGTTCAAAATTGTTGGGGGTCGATGCCGACAAATTGGCGGCGGGCTCGCCAAAAGCAACTCAGGTAGCGACTGGCCAGACGCAGTTGTGCGAGAAGTCGACGCCATTTCAATTGCAGGT
>Ga0255139_1000181_pt1 | contig 22170 bp, 15 predicted proteins | sample Law_Colum_RepB_8_FD_188549 | JGI IMG/M metagenome (GOLD analysis project Ga0255139, IMG submission 188549) | Freshwater microbial communities from St. Lawrence River, New York, United States - Law_Colum_RepB_8d | ecosystem: Environmental > Aquatic > Freshwater > River | place: USA: New York...
AGGCAATGCGCTGATGGTGGGCTCGGACCCACTGGCCACGGTCTACAGCGGCCACCAATTCGGTCAATGGGCGGGGCAACTGGGTGATGGCCGAGCCATTTGGCTGGGCGAAGCCGCTTCCAAGCAAGGTCCACAAGAAATCCAGCTCAAGGGCGCGGGCCGCACCCCGTATTCGCGCGGCGGCGATGGGCGGGCCGTGCTGCGCTCCAGCATTCGAGAATATTTGTGCAGCGAAGCCATGCACGGTCTTGGCATTCCCACCACCCGGGCCCTGAGCCTCGTGGCTTCGCCCGAGCCGGTGCGCCGCGAAGAGATCGAAACCGCCGCTGTGGTGGCCCGCGTGGCCCCCAGCTTTTTGCGCTTCGGTCACTTCGAGCACTTTTCGGCCCAGGGCGACACCGACAGCCTGCGCACCCTGGCCGACCACGCCGTGACCCACCACCTGCCCGAATGCCGCGAGCGCGCCGCGCTGTGGCAAGGCAATGTGTACGCCGCCCTGCTGGACGAAGTGCAAGAACGCACCGCCAAGCTCTTGGCGCAGTGGCAAGCGGTGGGGTTTTGCCACGGGGTGATGAACACCGACAACATGAGCCTCTTGGGCCTGACCATCGACTACGGCCCCTTCCAGTTCATGGACGGTTTTGACCCCGCTCACATTTGCAACCACTCGGACCACCAAGGCCGCTACGCCTATGGCCGCCAGCCCAATGTGGCGTACTGGAATTTGTATTGCCTGGCCCAAGCCCTGGCGCCCTTGATCGACGACCACGACATGACCTTGCAGGTGCTGGAAGGCTACAAAACCCTGTTCCCCCGCTACCTGGGCGACGCGATGCGGGCCAAACTGGGTCTGGTGGGCGACCTGGCCCCCGAATCCGAGCGCGAAGCCGACTGGACGCTGGTGGAAGACCTGATGCAGCTCATGGCCTCGGAAAAAGTGGACTTCACCCTGTTCTGGCGTGAGCTGAGCCAGGCGGTGGCACAGCCATCGCCCACGGACATCGCAGCGCCTGTGCGCTGGAGCCGCATCACCGATCTGGTGCTGGACCGCCCTCGCCTGCTGGACTGGCTGGCGCGCTACACCGCCCGAGCTGGCGTTGACAAGCTGCCCGCCATGGGCCAGCACATGCTGCGCACCAACCCCAAGTTTGTGCTGCGCAACCACCTGGCCGAAATGGCGATCCGCCAAGCCAAGGCCGGTGATTTTTCTGAAATCGACACCTTGTACAACTTGCTACAGTCACCCTTCGACGAGCACCCGGGCTTTGAAGCCTATGCCGCCCTGCCGCCCGACTGGGCGGGCCAACTGGAAATCAGCTGTTCATCATGAGCCAAATCACCAAAACCGAACAAGAGTGGCGCGAGCTGCTGGCCGCCAAAGGCGCCGAGCCCGTGGCCTACGCCGTGACCCGCCAGGCCGCCACCGAGCGGCCCTTCACCGGCAAATACGAAGGCCACTGGGCCAGCGGCATTTACCGCTGCATCTGCTGCGACGCCGAATTGTTCAAATCTGACACCAAGTTTGACGCTGGCTGCGGCTGGCCCAGCTTCTCGCAAGCTTCGGCCGACGGGGCCATTGAAGAGCGGGTCGACACCAGCCACGGCATGCGCCGGGTCGAAACCGTGTGCGCCCAATGCGGCGCGCACTTGGGCCATGTGTTTGAAGACGGGCCAGCGCCCACGGGCTTGCGTTATTGCATGAACTCCGCTTCGTTAGACTTCGAGCCTTCCTGACCGAACACGGCTGCAACTTCCAAGCAGCCAACTGACCCATTCCATGAAATTCATCCTCGACTTTTTCCCCATCCTGCTGTTTTTTGGCGCGTACAAGATGGTCGACATCTACACCGCCACCGCGGTGCTGATGGCTGCGACGGTGCTGCAAACGGCGATCATCTACAAGATGGATGGCAAGCTGCAAGCCATGCACAAGATCACGCTGGTGCTGGTGTTGGGCTTTGGTGCCCTGACGCTGGGCCTGCACGACGAGCGCTTCATCAAGTGGAAGCCCACCCTGCTGTACTCGGGCCTGGCCATTGCCCTGGCCGTGGCGCACTGGTTCATGAAGAAAAACTTTTTGCACATGCTGCTGGGCACGCAACTGCAGCTGCCGCAGGCGGTGTGGCACCGCATGAACGTGTCGTGGATGCTGTATTGCCTGTTCATGGCGGCCATCAACGCCTATGTGGCGCATTACTTCAGCACCGAAGACTGGGTCAACTTCAAGCTCTGGGGCTATGTGTTCCCGGTGGTCTTCATCCTCGGCCAAGGCCTGTACATCTCGCGCTATTTGCCCAAAGACGAGGCCAGCAAAGAATGAACGCCCCTGCCATCCCTCTGAGCGCCCAAATCCACGCCCGACTGATCGAGCGACTGCAACCGACCGAGCTGCGCGTCATCGACGAAAGCGCGGCGCACGCCGGACATGTGGGTGCCAATGACAGCGGTCAAGGCACCCACATGCGGGTGTGCATTGCTTCACCTTTGTTTACATCCATCAGCCGCGTTCAGCGCCATCGCCTTGTGTATGATGCGCTGCAAGATTTCATTGACCAGGGCTTGCACGCCCTGGCCATCGAGCTGATCTGAACCCGGGCCGTCACCCACTGGTGGCAGCCCCTTTTTTTGAACCCTTCTATTCACATTTGACACCGAGTCATTGAGGAAAACACGATGAAAAAGCAAATGCTCAGCGCCGCCCTGGTGGCCCTGCTGGCGGTTCCCGCCCTGGCGCAAAACCTGGCCGTGGTCAACGGCAAACCCGTGCCGTCTTCGCGCGTGAACGCGCTCAAGCAGCAGGTGGAAGCCTCTGGCCGCCCCGTGACGCCTGAAGTGCTGGCCCAGATCAAGGAAGAGCTGATCGCCCGCGAAGTCTTCATGCAAGAAGCCCGCAAGCGCGGCCTGGACGCTTCTGACGACTACAAAGCCCAGCTGGAACTGGCCCGCCAGACCATCCTGATCCGTCAGCTGTTTGCCGATTTTCAGAAGAAAAACCCCGTCACTGACGCCGACATCAAGGCCGAGTACGACAAATTCGCCAAAGAAAACGGCGGCAAGGAATACCGCGCCCGCCACATCCTGGTGGAAAAAGAGGACGAAGCCAAAGCCCTGATCGCCGACATCAAAAAAGGCGGCAGCTTTGAAGAATTGGCCAAGAAAGCATCCAAAGACCCAGGCTCTGGTGCCAACGGTGGCGACCTGGACTGGGCAGCAGCGGGCAGCTACGTGCCTGAGTTTTCCGGTGCCATGGTCAAGCTGGACAAGGGCCAGATGACCGACACGCCTGTGAAGAGCCAGTTTGGCTTCCACATCATCCGCGTGGACGATGTGCGCGAAGCCCAATTGCCCAAACTGGAAGAAGTCAAACCCCAGATTTCGCAGCAGCTGCAACAGCAAAGACTGGGCAAGTTCCAGGAAGACCTGCGCGCCAAAGCCAAGATCCAGTGATCTGAAGCCTGGTGCTCAAACGCCAAAACGCGGCCTCGGCCGCGTTTTTTGCTTTCTGGCCCTCAAAGGCACTTTGAACAGCCAAGGCCTGAATCTTGTGTAGGAGCCCACCCCGTGGGCGATGGGCGAGGAACACGCCCTAAACAGCCATAGCCCCCCCAAAAAAATCGCCCACGGGGTGGGCTCCTACAGCATCAAAGACAGGAACAGCAAGCTGGGATAATCCCAACCCATGCAGCTCCACCAACTCGAACTCCTCGCCCCCGCCCGCACCTTCGACATCGGCATCGAAGCCATCAACCATGGTGCCGATGCGGTCTACATTGGCGGCCCGTCGTTCGGCGCGCGCTCCACGGCGGACAACTCGATTCAGGACATTGCCAAGTTGGTGCAATACGCGCACCGCTTTCACAGCCGCATCTTTGTCACGCTCAACACCATCTTGCGTGACGACGAACTCGAAGGGGCGCGCAAGCTGGCCTGGCAGATGTATGACGCCGGAGTGGACGCCCTGATCATCCAGGACATGGGTCTGCTGGAAATCGACCTGCCGCCCATCCAGCTTCACGCCAGCACCCAGACTGACATCCGCACGCCCGAGAAGGCCAAGTTTTTGCAAGACGCTGGTCTGTCGCAAATCGTGCTGGCCCGCGAGCTGACGCTGCCGCAGATCAGCGCGATCCGCGATGTGATCGACACCGAGCGCACCGTGATCGAATTTTTCGTACACGGCGCTTTGTGCGTGGCCTACAGTGGGCAGTGCTTCATCAGCCACGCCCACACCGGCCGCAGCGCCAACCGAGGCGACTGCTCACAGGCTTGCCGACTGCCGTATGAAGTGAAAGACGCGCAAGGGCGCATCATCGCGCACGACAAGCATGTGCTGAGCATGAAAGACAACAACCAGAGCGAAAACCTGCGCGCCCTGGTGGATGCCGGCATCCGCAGCTTCAAGATCGAAGGCCGCTACAAAGACATGGCCTATGTGAAAAACATCACGGCCCATTACCGCAAGCTGTTTGACGAAGTGTTGGCCGAACGACCCGAGCTGGCCCTGGCCTCGCATGGCCGCACCGCCTTCAGCTTTGAACCCGATCCGAACCAGAACTTCAACCGCGAGTTCACCGACTACTTTGTACAAGGGCGCAAGGAAGACATTGGCGCGTTTGACACGCCCAAAAACCCCGGTCAGCCGATCGGCTGGGTGAACAAGGTCGCGGCTGACCACCTCGAAATCACCACCGACGATGCGAGCGCTGAGCTGCACAACGGCGATGGCCTGTGCTACTACGACCTGCAAAAGGAGCTGGTGGGTTTGCAGATCAACCGTGCCGAAGCCACCAAGGCCAAAGGTGTTTGGAAGTTGTTTCCCAAAGACCCGATGGACGGCTTCAAGGACTTGCGCAAAGGCGTGCAGGTCAACCGCAACCGCGACATGAGCTGGGTGCGCACACTGGACAAAAAATCCGCCGAACGCCGCATGGGCGTGTGGATGCAACTGGCCGAAACAAGCAGCGGCCTGCAACTGACCCTGACCGACGAAGCCGGCCACACCGGCTCGGCGCAAATGGCCATCACCTGGCAAGCCCCCAAAGACGCGCAGCAGGCCGAGGACAAACTCAAAACTGCCTTGGGCAAACTGGGCGACACCCTGTTTGAGCCGCTGGAGGTGCAACTCGCCCTGCCCCGCCCGTGGTTTGTGCCGCCCTCACAGCTCAACGCCTTGCGCCGTGATGCCGTGCAGGCGCTCGAAGATGCTCGCGCAAAAGGTCTGCACCGCCTGCCGCGTGCCGTGCCTGTAGAGCCACCAGCGCAGTACCCCGATGACACGCTGACCTATCTGGCCAATGTGTTCAACCAAAAGGCCCGCGACTTTTATGCCAAACACGGCGTGAAGGTGATCGCCGCTGCCTACGAAGCGCAAGAAGAGCTGGGCGAAGTCAGCTTGATGATCACCAAGCACTGCGTGCGCTTCAGTTTGAGCCTGTGCCCCAAGCAAGCCAAAGGCGTGACCGGCGTGCAAGGCACGGTGAAGGCCGAGCCACTGCAGCTGATCAACGGCAAGGAAAAGCTCACCCTGCGCTTTGACTGCAAACCCTGCGAAATGCATGTGTTGGGCAAGATCAAGAAGTCGGTGCTGAATGCTGTGCCTGAAAGCCCGGTGCAGTTTTACAAAACCCGGCCTGTTGTCGGCATGCATTGATGAATCACGAAAAGTCAATAATTCAAAATTTTTATTTGAAATTACTATAAGCTTCAAAATTGTGATTATTTAGAAGCGGGCTCTGCGAAGGTATATGGCCTCTTACAACGTACAAAGCCTCTTCATCTTTTTTGCCATCATTTCGCTCTTGGGCGGTGGTGTCGCCAGCCTTTATTTCACGCGGCTGGACACTTCGGCCAAGTACTGGACCGTGGCCACCCTTTTGTGGGGCATCACCGGCATGGCCACGGTGTTCCGCACGGAGTTGCCGCCCTTGTGGTCGTACAGCATCCCGATTGGGGTTAACAGTGCCAGCTTTGTCTTGATGGGTCTGGGCATCGTCCGGCTTTACAAACAAGGGCCCCAATGGCCCGGTTTTTTGGCGCTGGGTCTGGCCACTGTGGCTTACACCGTGACGCTGGAATTGTGTCGCATCCACGCGGGCCCCAAAGTGACCTTGGTCTTGTCCGGCCTGGCCTTTGGCTTGTCGTCCATCTGGAGCGCGTACCCTGCCCATGTGCATTTCAAACTGACGGGCAACCGGTTTTCGATGCACATGCGATGGGTCATGGCAGGGCTGGGCGTGTTGCATTTGGTGCGCATGCAGGGTGCCCTCACAGGCTGGGGCGTGCAGACCTTTGGGCAAGACGGCTGGACGCTGGGCATCTGGTCGGCCATTTTTGTGTTGGGCATGCTGCGTTATTTCACCTACATTGCCATGCGCGTTCAGCAGCAAGACGATGAGCGGCTCAAGGCAGCAGCAGCCTTGGCCCGCGCAGAAGAAGCCCGACGTCTTGGCAACCAACTGGCGCGACTTGAGCGCCAGCAAAGCCTGAGCGTCATGTCGGCATCTTTTGCGCACGAGCTGAACCAGCCGTTGACGGCGATCATGGGCTACGCCGAACTGCTGCAACACCAACAGCGCGCCGGGAAAATGGAAGAACGGGTCACCCTCAGCGCGCTGGACAACATCATTGCCAACAGCGAACGGGCCGCTGACATTGTTCGCAGAATCCGCAGCTTCATTCAACCCAAGGAGCTGAAAACCCAACGCCTTAATATGCGCACGGCGGTGGACGAAGTGTGTGCCCTGGTAGCACCCGAAGCCCGCCGCTTGGACATCCAGGTGATCAAACCTACCATGCCCCAGCCGGTTTGGGTGCAGGCGGACCCCGTGCAAATGTCCCAGGTGGTTTTCAATGTTTTGCGCAACGCCATGGAAGCCGTGGCTTCTTGCCCGGTGCGTGAAATCCAGTTGACTTTGACGCTGCAAAACGACGAAGTGCAACTGAGCGTTTGCGACACGGGCACAGGCCTGTCACAAGAGGCCGCCAGCCAAGCTGGTGATCCTTTTTACACCACCAAAATGTCGGGCTTGGGCATGGGTTTGTCCATCTCCAAGACCATCCTGGCTCAATTTGGGGGGCGTTTGACACTGACCAACACGGGCCAAGGCGCATGCGCCCTGATTGCTTTGCCTGCAGCCCTGTAAATTGACAGACCCAGTCGCCAGTGGGGGGAGAGGCCGAGTCCGTTGCTCAGCGCAAAAGATTTCTCAGAACCTGCCCTTTGGCATCACGATAGACATCAAAGTCTTTGTCAATCGACACGAGGCAGCGGATTTGCAGGCGTTCGGCGGCTTCGGCAATCGAGGCGTCGGCCAAGTCAAGTGGCAAGCTGGCACATCTTTGGCAAATGGCCAACACGCTGGTCAAGCTCCAGTCGGCGGGGCTGTCCAGTTGCACCGCGCCGCGCTTCACCCATTGCAAAAAATCCAGCGCTGCTGCGTTGTGGATGCGCCGGGCCAACAAGGCACACACCTCAGTCAGCACGGGCCAAGTGCTGTGCAGTCGCACTTGCGGGTTGGCTTGCAGCCAGGCCACGGTGGGCGCGTGCCATCGGTCACTGCGGTTGAACAGGGCCAGCAGGGGGCCGCTGTCAATCAAGGCGTTTTGCGGCGGCAGCTGTGTCAGCCAGCTTGCGCTGGGTTCCTCAACTGAAAGGGTTTCGTTGGTCATGAGCGTTGCGCGTGCTTGTCGCTCCAAACATCGGCCAGCTGGTTTTTTCGGGTTTCGGCCAAGTCTTCAGGCCCGCCGAATCGACCAAAAAAGCCCTCCCCCAAAGCCCAAGCCGATCCCGTGGCCGGTGGCTGGGCCAGATAGGCGGTGAGCGCATCGCGCATCACCTCGCTGATGCTCCGGCCTTCTTGGGCGCAACGCTGGCGCAGCGATTTTTCCAACGGTTCGGGTAGTTTGACGGTGGTGGTCATGGGGCACTCACTGGGTAATAAAATCATTATTACCCAGTGAGCAGTGAATGACAAGCGGCGGCTGTTTGGCTCAGCCCAGCGGCTTGAGCAGCTCGTTCAGGTCCGACTCGCCAAACAGCGGCTCTTTGCGCTGCACGGCACCTTCGTACATGTCTTGCGCCAGCTGGGCTTTACGCTCTTGCAGGGCCAGCATGCGTTCTTCGATGGTGCCCTGGGCCACCAGCTTGACCACCCACACGTTTTTGGTTTGGCCAATGCGGTGGGCGCGGTCGGTGGCTTGGTTTTCCACCGCAGGGTTCCACCACGGGTCGTAATGGATCACCGTGTCGGCCTGCGGCAGGTTCAGGCCCACACCACCGGCCTTCAGGCTGATCAGAAACAACGGCACCTCGCCGCTGGTGAACTTGTCGATGATGGTGTCGCGGTTTTTGCTTTGTCCCGTGAGTTTGACCCAGGGGATGCCCAACTCAGGCAAGGCTTTTTCGATCAAGCCCAGCATTTCGGTGAATTGCGAGAACAGCAAAATCTTGCGGCCCTCGGCCACCATCTCGGGCAGCATGTCCAAAAGCTGGCTCAGCTTGGCCGATTCGCGCACCTCGCTGGCCGCGCTGAGTTTCAACAGGCGTGGGTCGCAGCAGACCTGGCGCAGCTTCAGCAGCGCATCGAGGATGGTGATTTGCGATTTGCCCAAACCCTGGGTACTCAGGGCCTCGCGCACGGTTTTTTCCATGCCCAGGCGAATGGTTTCGTACAGGTCGGCTTGCTGGCCTTCCAGCGGCACGGGCATCAGGGTTTCGATTTTGGGGGGCAGCTCGCTGGCCACCAGGTCTTTGGTCCGGCGCAGCATGAAGGGCGTGATGCGGGCGCGCAGTTGCGCCAATTTTTCGGTGCTGCCCTGGCGCTCAATCGGGTTGCGAAACAACTCCGTAAAGCGCCGCTGGCTGCCCAGAAAGCCCGGCATCAAAAAGTGAAACTGGCTCCACAACTCGCCCAGGTGGTTCTCGATGGGTGTGCCTGACAAACACAGCCGGTGCACGGCCGGGATTTCGGAGACCACTTGCGCGGCGTTGGTGTTGGCGTTCTTGATGTTCTGGGCTTCATCCAGCACCAGCAGGTGCCAAGGCACTTCCAGCCACATGTCGCGGTCACGCGAGAGCAGCGAATAAGCGGTGATGACAATGTCAAAACCGCTGAGTTCTTGCACCGTTTCGTGGCGCGACAGGCCGTGGTGAATGTGGGTGCGCAGGTCTGGGCAAAAGCGGGCCGCTTCGCGCTGCCAATTGCCCAGCAGGCTGACCGGAGCCACGATGAGCGCCGGTTGCGTCAGCCGCCCCGCTTGCTTTTCGGTCAGGATGTGGGCCAGCGTTTGCAGGGTTTTGCCCAAACCCATGTCGTCGGCCAGGATGCCCGCCAGCCGGTGCTCGCGCAAAAACTGCAGCCAGTTCAGGCCCTGTTGTTGGTAGGGCCGCAGCGTGGCTTGCAGGCCTTGTGGCAAGGGCACTTCGGTCAAGGCGGTTTGGCCGCGCATTTGCTGAACCAGCTTGAACAGGTTTTGCTCGCCCTGCCACACGGCCCCTTCGCCCAAGGCCGCCGCTGTGCGCAAAGCGTCCAGCCGCGACAGGCGCAGCGCGTCGCCGTCCCATCGGTGGCCGCGTTCACCGTGCAGCTCCATCAGCATGGCCAGCCAGGGCTTGATCTTGGCGGTGGGCAGCTTCACATAGCCCGGCCCTTGCAGGTCGGGCAGGTACAAATGGTCAGGCACACGGTCAGCCTGCTCGTCCTGTGTGGACAAGGTCACGCCCGCACGGGCCATGGCTTTCAGGATCTCGGGCACCCAGGGCAGGATGTTCACGCGCTGGCCATCGATGTCCATGCCCAGCGACAAGTCAAACCAAGGCGAGGTGTCTTCAGTGCTGCCTTCGGCACCCTCGCCACTCATGCGCACGTGCACATCGTCGGCCAGACGCAGCCAGTGGTTCAGGCCTTCGGGGGGGCGCACCTCAAAGCCCGCTTCTTGCAGCGGGGCAAAGTCGGTCTCCAGCCATTGCAGCCACTGGGCCTGGCCCTCGACGCCCGGCATGCCCAGCAGGTTTTCGTCCCACATCGAGAACCCCAGGTCTTCGAGTTGTTCCCAAATGAGCTGCTCGGCCTGCAAATCACGCACCAGCAGGCGCGCTTGGGCACCGTGACCCATGACCACACGGCCTTGATGCTCTGGCCAATAACCTGTCACGTCGGCATAGCGAAACTTCAGCGCAGCCTGAAACAAGCCTTGTTCTTCGCGCAAATGCACGGGAACTTCTTGGATCTGTAGCAACGCCACGGGCGCGACATCCCGGATTTCGGGCATTTTTTCGATCACCGGCGGCAGGGGCAGCGGCCCCATGGCGTCCATCAATTGCTGCTGGAACTTGAGGGCCACGGCTTCTGGCAAAACCGGTGCCTGTGTCAACAAAAGCACCTGCTCGGTGCTCATGCCCTGTGTGTCCAGCAAACCGCAAGTGGCGTGCTTGAGATCGACAAACAAGGGGGGATCGTTCAGGCCATGCAACACACCCGGCTGGGCCGCTTGCATGTGCAGCTTCCAGCCTTCAGGGCTGTGGCCTTGCGCGGGCACGGGTTGCCAGCTGCCGCTGAAAGCCATGAACTCATCAGTCCAGCGCAAAGGCTGCAGGGTTTTGCCCTCTTCCCACATCAGGCGGCGGGTGTCGCTGCACATGCGCAGCAGCAAATGGGCAGCCACGCCTTGCAGCTTAACGGCCCCTTGAAAGCCGTATGAGCTGAAGCTGTTGGTCGCCGGGCAGGCTTTCATCAGGTCAAAAATACCCGCTTCACCCGGCGCGCAAGTGCGCCAGATCGGGTCGTTCGCAGAAGGCTGATGGCTGACTTTTTTGGGCTTGCCCCATTCACCGTTTTGCTTGAGCACGGCTTGCTTGACCGTCAGGTGGAACACCGGGCGGTGCCCGACGGCCTCTGCCGAAAGGCAGTACAAAAATTGCTCATTGGCTTTGCCGGGCAAGCTGAAACCGGTGGGCACATCGGCCGCTTTCAAGCGGGCCAGCCAGTCGCGCACCTGGTACTCGGATTGCTGCAGCGCCTTGTCTTGCTGAACACGGGCTTGCTGCTCGGCATCGCCAGTGAACTCGGATGTTTCCTGCGGCTCGCGCATGGCCAGGCCTTGCATGGCCGCTTGAATGCCCAGCGCCGCGCCGTGTTTGCACATGCGCCCCACCGGGCAGGTGCAAGTGCAGCGCCAGGCTTGCAAATTGCCGCCTTCGGACACGCGCAGCTTGGCGGTCACGCGGTAGGGCTCGGACGAAGTGCCTTGCACTTGGGCGTCGATGCGCCAGTCGTCGCCATCGGGCGTCAACTGGGCCGACAAGACCTCGTTTTGCAGGTACAGCGCCGTGCCTTTGGCCCAGGAATTGGAGTCAAAGTAAAACGCCAGCTGGGATGGCGGAAACCATTGATCAGACAGCACAGACTTCATGCCATCAAACGCTTAGCCCACCCACTTGCGGGCGTTTTGCCAAACGCGCAGCCAAGGGCTGGTGGAGGCGATGTCACCACTCGTCCAGCTCATCTGCACATTGCGGAACACGCGCTCGGGGTGCGGCATCATGGCCGTGAAGCGCCCATCCAACGTGGTCACGGCCGTAAGCCCCCCCGCGCTGCCGTTGGGGTTGAAGGGATACTGCTCGGTGGCCTGGCCGTGGTTGTCCACAAAGCGCATGGCCGCAATGGCTTGCGCTGCGTTGCCCCGGTGCTTGAAGTTGGCAAAGCCCTCGCCGTGCGCCACGGCAATCGGCAGGCGGCTGCCCGCCATGCCTTGCAAAAACAAGCTGGGCGAATCCAGCACTTCGACCATCGACAGACGGGCTTCAAAGCGCTCGCTCTGGTTGGTGGTGAAGCGCGGCCAGGCTTCGGCGCCGGGGATGATGTCGGCGAGTTCGGCAAACATTTGGCAGCCATTGCACACGCCCAGACCGAAGGTGTCGGTGCGGCCAAAGAAGCCTTTGAACTGGTCCGACAGCGCCGGGTTGAAAGTGATGCTGCGTGCCCAGCCGATGCCCGCGCCCAGCGTGTCGCCGTAGCTGAAACCGCCACAAGCCACAAGGCCCTGGAAGTCGGCCAGCTTGGCGCGGCCCGATTGCAGGTCGGTCATGTGCACGTCGTGCGACTCAAAGCCCGCTTTGTGGAAGGCGTAGGCCATTTCCACATGCGAGTTGACGCCCTGCTCGCGCAAGATCGCCACCTTGGGGCGCGACAAATGGAGGAACGGCGCGGCCACGTTCTCGGCCGGGTCAAAGCTCAGCGCCACATGCATGCCGGGGTCGCTGGCCTGGCCAGCGGCGGCGTGTTCGGCGTCGGCACAAGCCGGGTTGTCGCGCTGCTGGCAAATCTTCCAGCTCACGCTGTCCCAGACCTGGTGCAGGTCTTCCAGCTTGGCCGCAAACACTTCTTTGGTGTCGCGCCAGATGCTGAGTTCGCCCACGCCTTTTTGGATGGTGGATTGAGTCGGACGGGTCTTGCCAATCACATGCGTGTGTTTGGACAAGCCGTGTTCGCGCAAGGTTTGCAGCACCGCATTGCGGTCGACCGTGCGCACCTGCAGCACCACACCCAGCTCTTCGTTGAACAGGGCTTTGAGGGTGAGTTCTTCGCGGCGGGCGCTGACCTGACCGGCCCAGTTCTTGGCGTCGCCGTGGTCGGCGCGGCTGTCAGAAATGCCGTCGCCTTCGGTGACCAGCATGTCCACATTGAGCGCCACGCCCACATGGCCTGCAAAAGCCATCTCGGCCACTGCGGCCAGCAAGCCGCCGTCGCTGCGGTCGTGGTAAGCCAGGATCTGGCCCTTGGCGCGCAATGCGTTCACGGCGTTGACCAGGCTGACCAAGGTTTGCGGGTCTTCCAGATCGGGCACCTGGTCACCAAACTGGTCCAGCACCTGGCCCAGCACGCTGCCGCCCATGCGGTTTCGGCCTTGGCCCAGGTCGATCAACAGCAAGCTGGTGTCATCGGTCTGTACGTCCAGCTGCGGGGTCAGCGTGCCGCGCACGTCGGGCAAGCTGGCAAAGGCGGTGATGATCAGGCTTACCGGCGAGGTGACCTTGCGGGTCTCTCCGTCGGAACTTGAATCGCCCTTCGGTACGAGCCACTGCGTGCGCATCGACAAGCTGTCTTTGCCCACGGGGATCGAGATGTCCAGCGCCGGGCACAGTTCCATGCCCACGGCCTTGACGGTTTCGTACAGTGCGGCGTCTTCGCCCGGCTCGCCACAAGCGGCCATCCAGTTGGCGGACATCTTCACGCGAGGCAGCTCAATGGGCGCGGCCAGCAAATTGGTGATGGCCTCGGCCACGGCCATGCGGCCAGAGGCGGCAGCGTTGAGCGAGGCCAGCGGCGTGCGCTCGCCCATGCTCATGGCTTCACCGGCAAAGCCTTGGTAATCGGCAAGGGTCACGGCCACGTCGGCCACGGGCACTTGCCAAGGGCCCACCATCTGGTCGCGGTGCGTCAGGCCACCCACGGCGCGGTCTCCGATGGTGATCAAAAAGCGTTTGGACGCTACGGTCGGGTGGCTCAGCACGTCGATCACGGCTTTTTGCAGCGACACGCCGGTCAGGTTCATCGCGGGCGACTGGCGAGTCACGGTGCTCACATCGCGGTGCATCTTGGGTGGTTTTCCCAACAGCACGTCCATCGGCATGTTGACAGGCGATTCCTGGCCTTTGTCTTCCAGCACTAATTGGCGCTCGTCGGTGGCCACACCGATCACCGCAAACGGGCAGCGCTCGCGCTCACAAAACGCCGTGAACTGGTCCAGCGATTCGGGCGCAATCGCCATCACATAGCGTTCCTGGCTCTCGTTGGACCAAATTTCTTTGGGCGACAGGCCCGATTCTTCGAGCTTGACAGCACGCAGGTCAAAACGTGCACCGCGACCGGCATCGTTGGTCAGCTCAGGGAAAGCGTTGGACAAACCACCCGCGCCCACATCGTGGATGGCCAGGATGGGGTTGGCCGCGCCTTGCGCCCAGCAGTGGTTGATGACCTCTTGTGCACGGCGCTCGATCTCGGGGTTGCCGCGCTGGACCGAATCAAAGTCCAGATCGGCCGCGTTGGTGCCGGTGGCCATGGAGCTGGCCGCACTGCCGCCCATGCCAATGCGCATGCCGGGGCCACCCAGCTGGATCAGCAAGCTGCCCGCAGGGAATTCGATCTTTTTGGTTTGCTCAGCGTCAATCTGGCCCAGACCGCCCGCGATCATGATGGGCTTGTGGTAACCGCGCACCACGCCGTCCACCGTTTGTTCGTATTCGCGGAAATAGCCCAGCAAATTGGGGCGGCCAAACTCGTTGTTGAACGCCGCGCCGCCCAGGGGGCCTTCGGTCATGATTTGCAAAGGGCTGGCGATGTGCTCGGGCTTGCCGCCAGGCTGGTCACTCAAACCGCCCCAGAGTTTGGACACAGTAAAGCCCGACAAACCCGCCTTGGGCTTGGAGCCGCGACCGGTCGCGCCCTCGTCGCGAATCTCGCCGCCCGCGCCGGTCGATGCGCCGGGAAAAGGCGAAATCGCGGTCGGGTGGTTGTGGGTTTCCACCTTCATCAGCACATGGTGCAGGGCTTGTTCAGACTGGTAAGCCGCGCCCTGCTCACCGGTTCTGGCCACAAAGCGCTCAATGTTGTGGCCTTCCATCACCGAAGCGTTGTCCGAATAGGCCACCACGGTGTGCTGCGGGCTGAGCTGGTGCGTGTTGCGGATCATGCCGAACAGGCTCTTGGGTTGGGCCACGCCGTCGATGGTGAACTCGGCGTTGAAAATCTTGTGGCGGCAGTGCTCGCTGTTGGCCTGCGCGAACATCATCAACTCCACATCGGTGGGGTTGCGCTTGAGACCCGTGAAGGCGGTGACTAGGTAGTCGATTTCGTCTTCGGCCAAGGCCAGGCCCCAGGCTTTGTTGGCATCCACTAGGGCAGCGCGGCCACCGCCCAGCACGTCCACATGGTCCATCGGCGCAGGGTCAAGCGCCGTGAACAAGGCCGCTGCTTCATCGCGGCTGGGCATGGCCGATTCGGTCATGCGGTCGTGCAGAACGGACGCTACTTGGCCCAGTTGTTCGGACGAAAGCTTGGCGGTGCCCAGCAAGCCCGACTTCATCACCACGCGGTATTCGGTCAGGCGCTCCACGCGGCGCACGTCAAAACCGCAGTTGTGGGCGATGTCGGTGGCCTTGGAGGCCCAAGGCGAGACGGTGCCCAAGCGAGGGCTGACCACGATCACGGGACCCTCCACCGGCCCGGCATAGGGCTCGCCGTAAGTCAGGAGTGCAGAAAGTGTCTGCTTTTGGGCCTCGGCCAAAGGCGCGATTGTCGCGACCAAGTGGACAAATCGGGCTGAAATGCCTTGAATTTGCGGCGAAATGGCTGCCAAACGGGGCAAAAGCTGGGCAATGCGAAAGTCGCTGAGGGCGCTGGCGCCTTCAAAAGTCGTGATGTGCAGGGACACGGGGTGGCCTTGTAAAGAGACGGAAAACCGCTATTCCGGGGCCGCTGACTGGGGCTGACCGGCAAAGCGGCTATTTTAGCGGGGGAAACCCTGATTTCTGAGCACAATGAACAGATCTGATTCGTGTCTTTGCCACTTGGCTAAAGGCGAAAGCAGGCTTGTGGTGACTGCCATTTTTTAAAATGTTTTACCAAAAATTTCTGGACATCGCACCCTCATGACCCACTCCAGCAACACAAGCCTGCCCTTTCACAGCACACAAAGCACAGACATCAGCCACAGCGGAAAGTGCGAGCAGGCCAGGAAAATTGGCCTTGAAATTTTTAAAGATCAAAGCCTTCTCGCTGCTTTCACACTTGTAACTTTGGGCGAAAAAGACCGTCTCGCTGGCAAAGGCGATAGCCCCGATGAGGTGCGTGCCCTTTTGGCTCAGACCAGAAAAGCAAAAATCCGTGCTGCGCACGCAGCACGGATTTCATGATCACAAGCAGAATCAAACTCACCCCAGCACCGAAGTCGCCTCCATCTCGCGCCGGATTTTGTAGGCGTGGGTGCTGGTGTCCATGGCCACATCGTCCCAAGTGAGGCTTTGGCCCTTGGCCACGGGGCGAATGACCTTGACGCCGTGCGCCAAGCCCAACGGCACGCCGCCCATGCGCTTGGAGGTGGCCGCTGGCAGTAGCTTGCCCCAGACGGTGTAACCGCCCTCGCCGTCCAGCATGTCGCCGGGCTTCAAGTCGCGCTTGGCGGTGGCCACCACGTCGGCGTTCCAGCCGATGGCCACGCCGGTGGGTTCGTTGCGCAGGGCCACGCTCGCCACACTCACGCCCACTTCCAGGCCAATCAGGTGCCAGCGTTTGTAGAGGGTGAAGTAGCGGCCCGAGGGGTCGGTGTGGGCGTTGTACTCTTCAAAGCAGTTCTTGATGTAGTCGGTCTCGGCCTCCACCGTGACCCACACGCCCATGCGGATGTCGTAGGGAATTTTCCGGCCATCGGTTTCCAGGCTGGAGATGACCTCGACCATGCCCTTGCGCTCCAACACGCCACCTTCCGAAATTGGGCGGGTGACGTAAGGGATGTCTTCCACGCTGGCGGGCGGGTAGAGCAAACCGTTGCTGGGCACGCCTAGACCCGTGGCGTTGGACACGGCGGTACTTTCAATCGAGGGCTTGGAGCCGTCCAGAAAGCTGTTGAACATTTTGGGGTTGAGCCCCCCGCGCTCTGCTTGTTCGGGCGTGAGACCGTAGTAGCCCCACACGGTCTCAGGCGTGGATTCGCTGAAGTGCGGCAGCCACTTGTGGCCACGGCCTGCAGCAACCACCGGAAAGCCACAGGTGCGTGCCCAGTCCACCAAATCGCAAATCAAAGCAGGCTGATCGCCAAAGGCCAACGAATAGACCACGCCTGCGGTCTGAGCCCGGGTGGCGAGCAAGGGCCCGCAAAATGCGTCCGCTTCCACCGTGACGTTGACCACATGCTTGCGGTGCGAAAAAGCTTCCAGAATGTGGTCCACAGCGTGCAGGGGCGAACCGGTGCACTCGACGACCACGTCCACCGCCGGGTGGCGCACCAGGCTTTGCCAGTCGTCGCCGACATGGGTGGTGCCGTTTTTCACAGCGTCATCCAGGCTGCTGGCAGTCAAGCGTTCGGGGTTCCAGCCCACGCGGGCCAGGTTGGCGCGGGCCCCATCGGGCGACAGGTCGGCAATGCCGACCAGGTGCACGCCGGGGGTGCGCGGAATTTGTGCCAAGTACATGGAGCCGAATTTGCCCGCGCCGATCAGGCCGATGCGGATCGGGCGGTTTTCTGCAGCACGTTGCAGGAGTTTGGCGTGCAGGTTCATGCGGTTTCTTTCAGTATTTCGAGGGAGGTTTGCAAGGCGCTGTCGGGCATGCCGTTTTTCCAAGGCAGATCGACCGGGTAATTGCTCAGCAGGCAGTCGTCGGGCAAGCAACTGATGGGGGTGAAGTCGCGATGGGCGATGTATTCAGGGCGCTTGTGGCGGCGGATGTGGTTGGACACGGCACACAGGCTCAGGTAAACGCTCACCCGGTTCCAGGGTGAGAGGTTGCTGGTGGAGGCGTGCACCAGGCAGCTGTGGAACAAAATCATCGAGCCTGCCGGGCCGGTGGGGCTGACGATGCCGCCGTCCTTGTCACCGGCACGCTGCACCAACTGGCGGATCAGGTCGTTATCCACCGTCCACAGCGGATAGCTGGTGGTGGACAGGTCGTGCTTGGCCTCGACCACGCCCTTTTTGTGGCTGCCGGGGATGAACATGAGCGGGCCGTTGAAGGCGTTCACATCGTCCAGAAAAATCGCCACGTTCATGGCGCGCTCGGTGGGCATCAGGTCGTCATTGAGCCAGGTGCCGTAATCCTGGTGCCATTGCCACACGTCGCCTTCAAAGGCCATCTTGCCGTTGATCTTGAACTGGTGCATGTAGAGCTCTTCGCCAAACAGGTCTTCCACGGGTTCGATCATGCGCGGGTGACGCGCCAGCTTGGCAAAGGGCTCGCTGTACATGTGGGCGGCAAAGTTGGTGCGCACCGCATCGCTGCCTTTTTCGCGCACGTTGTAGGCCTCGCGGCGGCTGTACAACTCGGGCACGGCATCGGTCAGGTTTTTGGTTTCTTCCGGCGTGAACAGGCCGGGGAAAAACAAATAACCGTCGCGGTCAAATTGTTCGAGTTGTTCGGGGGTCAGTCTCATGCTTGTGCTCCTGCTTTGGGGGGGTGGGTCAGTTGTTCGGTCAAGCGCGCCGTCAGTTGCACGCTGGCCTCTTGCGCGTGCTCTTGCACCAGGCGCACGGCCAGCTCGGTATCTGAGTCAGCGATGGCTTGCGCAATGGCTTCGTGTTCGTCCCACACCATCTGGCGCTGCTGCGAAGATTGCAGCACCGCGCCCATGATGCGCTTGAGGTGGTGCCAGTGCAGGTCCACGCTTTGCGCGATCAGCGGGTTGCCCGAAGCGTCGTAGATGGCCCTGTGAAAACTCAGATCGGCTTGGATCATGGCCTGCACCTGGCGGCTGCTTTCGGCCTTGCGGCCCTGACGCATCACCGCCGGGTCCAGCCGAGCACCGCGTTCGGCCGCCAGCCGCACCGCCAACGCATCCAGGCTACCGCGCACTTGGTAAACCCTGGCAATCCAATTCACATCGAGCTGCGTGACCTGCACACCCCTGCCGGGGGCGTCCTCTACAAAACCGTCTTTTTTGAGCAGGCGCAGGGCCTGCAGCACCGGCTGACGTGACACCGCCAGACGCCGGGCCAGATCTTCTTGCGTCAGCCGCTCACCCGGGTGCAGCGATCCCTCGCTGATGGCATCGAGCAAGCGGGCATACACCTGTTCGACCAGGTCAGGGCTTGAAGTCAGTTGAATGAGTGGCGCGTTCATGTCTGTATACAGAATACAAAATGCATGCCCCAGCGCCCACCCGTGTTTACCCGGATTGGATGGATGGGGCACGATTCACCCAAAAAGCAGGTTTGTGCACAGCCATGGTGCGCCCCGAGCAGGCATGGGGCTGTTGCCATTGGGAGCAGCACGCAGCACCAGTCAATGGGATAATCGCGCCCCATGACCATCACCATCAAAAACGCCGACGACATCGCCGGCATGCGCGTGGCGTGCCGCCTGGCCGCCGAAGTTCTGGATTACATCGCCCCCTTTGTCAAACCGGGCGTCACCACCAACGAAATCGACAAGCTCTGCCACGACTACATGGTCAATGTGCAGCAGTGCATTCCAGCGCCGCTGAACTACGCTCCCGGCGGCTACAAGCCTTACCCCAAGTCGATCTGCACTTCGATCAACCACCAGGTTTGCCACGGCATTCCCAACGACAAGCCCCTCAAAAAAGGCGATTCGCTGAACATCGACATCACCACCATCAAGGATGGCTGGCATGGCGACACCAGCCGAATGTTTCATGTGGGCGAAGCCTCGATCGCGGCCAAACGCTTGGCCAGCCTGACCCATGACGCCATGTGGAAAGGCATCGAGCAGGTCAAGCCCGGCGCACATCTGGGCGATATTGGTCACGCCATCCAGAAATTTGCCGAAGGCCATGGTTTTTCCGTGGTGCGCGAGTTTTGCGGCCACGGCATCGGCCGGGGCTTTCACGAAGAACCGCAAGTGCTGCACTACGGCAAACCCGGCACGCTGGTTGAATTGGTGCCCGGCATGATCTTCACCATCGAGCCGATGATCAATGCGGGCAAGCGCGACATCAAGGAAATGGGCGATGGCTGGACCATCGTGACCAAGGACCACTCGCTGTCCGCCCAGTGGGAGCACACCGTGTTGGTGACCGAAACCGGCTACGAAGTGCTGACGATTTCAGAAGGCATGCCTGCGCTGCCTGCGTTCATCCAAGAAAAAGTCGCGGCCTGACATGGACGCCCTGGCCCAACAGGCCGATCTGGCCGAGTTGCGCGAAACCTACAAGCGCGACAAAGCGGTCGTTTTGCACGCCCTGGCCAACAGCGGCGCATCGGTACGGGGTCTCAAGCAAACCCTGCGGCAGCTGTCCATCCTGGCCGACGGCCTGCTGATTCAGCTGTGGCAAAACGCAGGCTTTGCGCCCGATTTGAGCTTGGTGGCCGTGGGAGGTTTTGGCCGCGCCGAGCTGTTTCCATGCTCCGATGTGGACGTGCTGGTGCTCTTGCCGGATGGCCAATCGCCAGAAAACACGCCTAACTTGCAAGGCCAGCTGGAACGTTTCATTGGCAGCTGCTGGGACACGGGGCTGGACATCGGCTCCAGCGTGCGCAGCCTGAGTGAGTGCCTGGCCGAAGCAGCCAAGGACATCACGGTACAAACCTCGCTGCTGGAGTCACGACGCGTGACGGGCAACACCCGCTTGTTCACCGAGTTTCAAAAGCAGTTTCAAGCAGCGATCGACCCCCAAGCCTTTTTGGTGGCCAAAACGCTGGAAATGCACCAGCGCCACACCAAATTTGAAGACACGCCCTACGCGCTGGAGCCTAACTGCAAAGAGTCGCCCGGTGGCCTGCGTGATTTGCAGGTGATTTTATGGATTGCCCGTGCAGCGGGTTTGGGCCACAGTTGGGACGAGTTGGCCCGCAAAGGTCTGGCCACACCGCTGGAGGCGCGGCAGATCAAACGCAACGAAGCCTTGTTGGGCCTGATCCGCGCACGACTGCATATGCAAGCCAAACGGCGCGAAGACCGGCTGGTGTTTGATCTGCAAACCAACGTGGCGGAATCGTTTGGCTACAGCTCGGACGTGACGCCCGAGGGCCGGCTGGCTTTGCGTGCCAGTGAAAAACTGATGCGCCAATATTATTGGGCCGCCAAGGCGGTGACCCAGCTCAACCAGATTTTGCTGCTGAACATTGAGGACCGCCTCAAGAGCGATCGGGGCGAAACCGTCGACCATTTTCGGCCTTTGAACGAGCGCTTTTTTGAAAAAGCGGGCTTGATCGAAGTGGCCAGCGACGACCTGTACCAAAAGCACCCGCACGCGATTCTGGAAACGTTTTTGCTGTACCAGGCATCACCCGGGGTGAAGGGCTTGTCGGCCCGAACGCTCAGGGCGCTGTACAACGTGCGGTCCATCATGAACGGGCGCTTTCGGGCCGACCCGGTCAACCGCCAGACCTTTTTGCAAATCCTGCAGCAGCCCCAGGGCATCACGCACGCGATGCGTTTGATGAACGAGACCTCGGTGCTGGGGCGCTATTTGTGGGTGTTTCGGCGCATCGTGGGCCAGATGCAGCACGACCTGTTTCATGCCTACACGGTGGACCAGCACATCCTGATGGTGCTGCGCAATGTGCGGCGGTTTTTCATGGCCGAGCATGCCCACGAATACCCGTTTTGCTCGCAGCTGGCGGGGGGGTGGGACAAGCCCTGGATTCTGTACACGGCAGCGCTGTTTCACGACATCGCCAAAGGCCGGGGCGGGGACCACTCCAAACTGGGTTGTGCCGAGGTGCGCACCTTCTGCCGTCAGCACCAGATCGGCAAGGAAGACGCCCAGCTGATCGAGTTTTTGGTGGGCGAACACCTGACCATGAGCCATGTGGCCCAGAAAGAAGACCTGAGCGACCCTGAAGTCATTGGCCGCTTTGCACAGCGCGTGGGCAGCGAGCGAAACCTCACGGCCCTGTATTTGCTGACCGTGGCCGACATTCGGGGCACCAGCCCCAAAGTGTGGAACGCCTGGAAAGGCAAGCTGCTGGAAGACCTGTACAAGTCCACCCTGCGCGTGCTGGGTGGCCGAGCACCCGACGCCAATGCCGAAGTGGAAGCGCGCAAGCGCGAAGCCCTGATCGAGCTGGCCCGCCAGGCCCAACCGCATGAAGGCCACAAAGCCCTGTGGGACACACTGGATGTGGGCTACTTCATGCGCCACGATGCGTCCGACATCGCTTGGCATGCCAGGCAACTGTCACGCCATGTGGCCAAGCCCGAGCCAGGGCAGCCCCGCAGCATCGTGCGTGCACGCATCTCGCCTTTGGGCGAAGGATTGCAGGTGCTGGTTTACACCCCCGACCAGCCGGACTTGTTTGCCCGCATTTGCGGCCACTTTGACCAATCGGGTTTCAGCATCCAGGACGCCCGCATCCACACCACCCGCACCGGCTGGGCGCTGGACACCTTTCAGATCGTCACGCCCATGCTGCCCGAGCACTACCGCGAGCTGCTCAGCATGGTCGAGTCGGGCCTGACCCAAACCCTGGAAAAACAAGGCCCCCTGCCCGCCCCCACC
>Ga0255139_1000184_pt1 | contig 21999 bp, 23 predicted proteins | sample Law_Colum_RepB_8_FD_188549 | JGI IMG/M metagenome (GOLD analysis project Ga0255139, IMG submission 188549) | Freshwater microbial communities from St. Lawrence River, New York, United States - Law_Colum_RepB_8d | ecosystem: Environmental > Aquatic > Freshwater > River | place: USA: New York...
ACGTAAATATCGTTAAACTGTTTCATGACCTGCCTCCTGAGTTATGGCACTGGGTTGATAAAGGTTTCGCACCCCATCAACTTAACCCACGTTTGTCAGGTGGGCAGGTCATCCATCATGTCTACAATTCAGGCCTCAGCTTTAGGCCTTCCATGCTCCAATTCGACCTGCTCAAAACCGACCCCTCCAGCCACGCCCGCCGAGGCACGCTGACCCTGAACCATGGCATGGTGCAAACGCCGATCTTCATGCCGGTCGGAACCTATGGCACGGTCAAGGGCGTGATGCCGCGCAGCCTGCACGAGATGGGCGCGCAAATCATTCTGGGCAACACCTTTCATTTGTGGATGCGCCCGGGCCTGGACATCATGAAAGGCTTTGGTGGCCTGCACCAGTTTGAGAAATGGGACAAACCCATCCTCACCGACTCGGGCGGTTTTCAGGTCTGGTCGCTGGGCGACATGCGCAAGATCACCGAAGAGGGCGTGACCTTTGCCTCGCCCGTGAACGGCGACAAGCTGTTCATGTCGCCCGAAGTCAGCATGCAGATCCAGACCATCTTGAACTCGGACATCGTGATGCAGCTCGACGAGTGCACGCCTTACGAGACCAAAGGGCACCTGACGACCGAAGCCGAAGCCCGCAAGTCGATGGAAATGAGCCGCCGCTGGGCCGTGCGCTCCAAAAATGAATTCGCCCGCCTGGAAAACCCCAACGCGCTCTTTGGCATCGTGCAAGGCGGCATGTTCGAGAACCTGCGCCAGGAGTCGCTCGAAGCGCTGGTGGAGATGGACTTCCCCGGTTACGCCGTGGGCGGCGTGAGCGTGGGCGAGCCCAAAGAGCAGATGCTGCAAATCATGGCGCACACGCCGCACCGCCTACCTTCGCACAAGCCGCGCTACCTGATGGGCGTGGGCACGCCCGAGGATTTGGTGCAGGGCGTGGCCGAAGGCGTGGACATGTTCGACTGCGTGATGCCCACCCGCAACGCCCGCAACGGCACCGTGTTCACCCGCTTTGGCGACCTGAAACTGCGCAACGCCCGCCACAAGAACGACCCGCAGCCACTGGACACCAGCTGCACCTGCCACGCTTGTGCAGGCACTTCAGGTGTGTCGTGGGACCAAGGCGGACGCGACGGTTTCAGCCGCGCCTACATGCACCACCTGGACCGCTGCGGCGAAATGCTCGGCCCCATGCTGACCACCATCCACAACCTGCACTACTACCTGAACCTGATGCGCGAAGTGCGCGAGTCGCTGGACGCAGGCCAGTTCTCGCAGTTCCGGGCGCAGTTCAAGTCAGATCGGGCACGCGGCGTTTGAACATTCAGGTCCGCGATCGGTAGGTCGGCGGCTTTAGCCCCGACATCAAGCCTGCGCAAAAGCCCACCATGTCGGAGCTGAAGCTCCGACCTACAGGCGTCAATCGATTGTGAAGACCGTCAACACCCCGGTGTAGCCATACAACTGGTTTCGGGCAATCTCGCCTGCGGCAAAAAAGCCCACCAGCGGCACATCGCCCAGGGCGTGGCGGATGATCTGCAGCTCGGCACTGGGACCGCCAAAATGGGGGCCGCCCCGACCGGTGCAGCTCACATACACCGCGCCTGCCATGCGTTTGCCAGGCTGAGGCGCAGTGGGCACCGGGTCGTCGCTCAGGGCGTTGATGGCCTCGATGGACAGGGTTTCGGGCTCCAGCTCTTCACGAATCTCAGCGCACACGCGGACTAAATCGGCACGAGCGGCTTGCACATCACGGCGGCAAAACGTCAAGCGCATGCCGGGTGACACATGCTCGGCAATCGCCACACCTTGGCGCATCGGGTCCAGGCCAATGATGTGGCGCACCCGCACCTCGTTGCCCAGGTTGCCCGTGCGGCCCACGCCACTTTGCCCGGCAGGGCTCAGCCCCACCAGGGTCGAGCGCACCACAGCGATGGCTTTTTGTGGCTCGCTCAGGCTGATGTCCAGGTCATCCAGCATCACATCCAGCGCGGGCTCGCCCGCCAGCTTGAGCAGCACATGCCCCTCGGCTTCGGTGATTTCGCGCTCGGGTGCCACGGGCTGACAACCTTGCGTGACCCGAGACAACACGCCCACCGCCGGAGAAAATGCGACCCCGCTCAAACCACCCTGGAGGACCCCACCCTCGCCCGCGTGGCTGGCGGCATGCACCGCAAACTGAACATGTTGCGTGCGGCTGGCCGTCAGGCCACCGAACAAATAGGCCTGCTGTGTGCGCTGGGCCACCTCGTCAATCAGCTCGGCCAGATCAGGCGTGTGCGGATCGGCGTGGACCAAGGCGGTATCGGCCCAGCCCGCAGGCAAAGGCGACACGCCAGAAAACACCCGGTAGTGCTCGGGCGGCACATCGCACAGCATCAGCGCCATGGCGGGCTCGTCAAAATACTCGGCCCCGTTGACCGCCAGGCCAATGCCCACCGTGCCCACCCAATCGCTCACCTCAGGCAGCGCCTGGCGCAGGTGGTCCAGCACGGCCTGCGCGTGCTCGGCGTAATGGTCGGTGATGTAGAGCAGCGCCAGCCGGGGCTGTGCGGCGTAGCCTGGCAGGCCCATTTGTGCCCGCAACTGGGCCAGCACCAAACCTGCGGCCATCGGCCACTGCGGGTGGGTGGCGTGGCCACAGGGAAACAGCTTCATGGGTACATCACTTCTTGGCAGTTTTGCGCGGCGCAGCGGATGGCTTGCTGCGAGACGGAGCGGCGCGCTTGACGGCCGGTTGAGCGGCAGATTTGGTGGGCGACTTGGGCAAGGGCGCTGCTTTGGCCGCCTTCGACTTGGAGGCCGTCGTCTTGGCACGCGCCGAGTCCGAGGCAGGCCCTTTGGCGTTTTGGGCCGACATGCCTGACTTCATGGCTTCCGCAGCCACGTCTTTCAGGGCCGCCGCCGCAATGCCCTGAAATTGCTGCGTCAACGCCCCCCACCACTGCATCGGGTCCACAGCCGGCTTGACGGCTTGGGCGTCTGCAGGCTCGGCTTGCGCCTCTTGCTGTGGCGACGCACTGGCTGCGGGCTCGGGCTGTGCAGGCTGCGGGGGAACCGGCGTGGCGACAGGCTTGGGGGTGAACAGCGAAGGTTTGGCAGCAGCAGGGGCCGCTTGCGCCGGCGCTGCCGCTGCAGCAAAAGGCGCGGCAGGCTCGGCCTCAGGCGGTTTGGCCGTGAAGGCTTTGGCCAAATCGGCCATGTTCACGTTCATGCTCTGCAAGGTCGACAAGGTCATTTTTTGCACCTCCATCGCCTGAATGGTGGCTTTGAGCGCGGTGGCGTTTTGCTCCAGCCAGAACTGCACCGACTTGAGCTCCTGAATGCGCTTGTCGATCTCTTCGATGCTGAGCGTGGGGGCCACCCAACTGGCCATGCCCGGCATGGCACCAGCGGCCGCAGGCTGGGCCTGCGCTGCGGTTTTGGACAGGTTTTGCAAGAAGTCAAAGCCGGGCACAAATTGGCCAAAGCCGAAAGCGGATGTGTCGCTCATGAAGGTCTCCTGTGGGTGGGCACTTCAAAGCTTACCGCATCCAGCTTTCAGGGGAGAGGCATGGCAGCTTCAATTGGCATCCAGCGTACATTCTCGCGGAGCACATGGCAGCGTGATCCATTCAGTGGGCCAAGAGCCAACGCCGCAACATGTCAGGCGATGGGGGGCCAATCACCCGCTGCGTGTGCCCTTTGCCGTCCACCAACACCACATAAGGCGTGACGTTGGGCCAATTCGGGTCAACGGCTTGGCGGATGGCCGGCTCAAAACCATCAAAGGCGTACATCTGCGTCATGCCTTTGAAGTGCCTGGCGTGGCGCAGCGCTTGCGGCCCGGAGACGTCCATCATGACCGCGTTCAAGGGAGGTTTGGCCGCCCGGTTTTTCACCGCGTCATGCAACACCGCAAAAGCGGCAGGGCAGGTGCTGCAATACGAGGTGGTGAACAAATAAGCCGCAGGTCGCGGGCCGTGCTGCAAGGCATGCGCCCAGCTGGTTTCATCGAAAGGCAGCACTGTGCGCTGGGCGCGAGTTGAGGCCGCGGCTTGCCCCTGGAGGTGTGCGTGCTGCTGAGCGTGATGGTGAACTTGTGCCCAAGCCGCCGAAGCACTCAGGCCGAGCACGGCAGTGCAGATGGCCACAGCCGTGTTTTTAAAAACGGATGTCATGAACTTGCGGCTCCTGTGTGTTGCGCCAAACCACCACCATGCGCGCGCCACTTTGGGCCAGGCGCGGGTGGTCGTTGTAACCCGTGGCTTGGCCCAGGGTTTTGAGGGTGAAGTTCTGACCGCTATCGGTGGACAACCAGGCCTTGAGTGTGGTCTGCGCCCCTTCGCTGCTGCGCCAGACCACGGCCACGTTTTGGCCATCGGCCATCACATCGGCGTGTTCTGCACGCGCATCGGGCAACACGCGCAGGGTCTCGGGTAAGGGCTCGCCTTGCGCATTCAGGCGGGCATAACGCACGGCAGGTTGATCCTGCCCATTCACTTTTCGAATGCCAAACCAAACGGTGTGGTAACCCGAAGTGCCTGCGTTGAGTGCCAAACCGGGACCGTGGTGCGGACAGGCATTGATCTGCCAGTCGTCGTGCGTGCTGCGGGTGATGCGGTTGGCAGGTGCCCCCACACTGGCAAAGGCATGGTCGCGTGTTTGCCCGTCAAACACATGCCGCCATGTCGCTTGCAGCTGGCCTTGCGGGTTGCGAGCCAAGCCAATGCGGCAGCACTCGCACGAGTGGTCGGCCACTTTGGTGTCTGAGCCAAAAGTCTGACCACCGTCTTGGGACTCGTTGCGGTAAATCGCGGCCCCCGCATACTTTTGCGCCGAGCCTTTGGGCGGCTGGTCGCGCTTGTCCACCCACAGCGTGTGCAGCACACCTTGCCCATCAAAAGCCACCGACTCAAAGCGGTGGGTGATTTCCTGCCGGTCCTGGTGCACCGTAAAAGGCGCACTGAAAGTTTGCCCGCCATCGCTGCTGCGCAGCATGCGAATGAAGCCCGTGTAGGGTTTGGCCAACGGCATGGTGTAGCTGATCACCGCCCAGCCATTCGGACCAAACACTATTTTTGGGCGGCTTTCGCCATCGGCCGCGATTGGGTCGGAACCGGTGTTCAGGATGCGCGCTTCGCTCCACTGCACAGCGCCACCCAAGGACGTGCTTTGCACAAAGAGTTGCGCTTGCGCATTCAGACCCACCACCCACAAGCGGCCATCGGGGGCAATGGCTGCGCCCGTGGCCAACTGCGGGCGTTGGTGACGGGCATGCTGTGAAGATGCAGCAGGCTTGGCGGCTTCTTTGGCGGTGTTTTGTGCCCCAGCGGGTGGCAAGGCGCACAAGATGGCCACGGCCAAAATCGACAAGGCGCACCAACGGTTCAAGATGTTCATGGGGTTCTCACAAAAGAGAGCGGTTTGCAAATCAGGCTTGCGATGTCACATTCAACGGTGCACCGCAAGCCTGGACAGCTGTCAGCGTTGGCCAAAGGACTTGTTCAAACCCACCATCACGCTGCGTGGCGCACCGGCGGCATAGGTATTTTGTGTATTGGGTGTGTAAGCGCCGCTTTTGTAATTGCTGGACGCGTTGTCCGAATACAGCTTGTCGGTCAGGTTGCGCACTTGGCCCCAAACCTCCCAGCCATCGCCCAACTGGTGGCTGGCCGTCAGGTTGAGCAGCGTGTGGCCCGCGTAACGCACGGTGTTGGCGTTGTTCATCCAGTAGCTGCCTTGCTTGACCAGCCCCAAGGCCACGCGCGAAGTCGGTGTGAATTTCCAACCGACTTGGGCCGTGATGGTGTGGTTGGGGGCCTGCGGCATGTCTTTGCCCGAATAGTCTTCGATCGCACCCACTTTGTCGCTCACACGGTAAGACACAAAGGTGTGTTCGGCCCAGGTCGCACCGACGCGCCAGTCCCACTCCCCGCCCCATCCACGCAGATCCTGGTTCAGGCTCAACTCCAAGCCCCGGCTGCGCGTGTGGCCTGCGTTCTTGTTGAAGCTGTTACCAATGTCCGAGGTGTAAGACACGATGGTGTCCTTGCCGCTGAGTTGGTACAGCGCAGAGTCCAAACGGATGCCAGAGGCCAACAAGGCGCGCCAGCCCACTTCCACGTTGTCGTAAGTGGCCGAATTCAATTCGGGAATGGCGGTTTTGCCGTACAGCTGGCTGACTTCGGGCGGTGTGAAACCCATGCTCAGGTTGGTATACAGGCTGCTGCTGGGGCTGATCGCGTAGGTCGCGCCCAGCTTGGGGCTGAACTTGGCAAAGCTGCGCACCTCGTTGGCCGCACCGTAGTTGGCACCCGGCGTCAAGTTGTTTTTGAAGTCGTAGCGGATGCTGTCGTAACGTCCACCGGCCACGACACGAATTTGCTCGGTGGGGCTGAATTCCAATTGTGCAAAAGCAGCATCGTTGGCAATACCCGCACCGTAGTCGCGCACCCCGCTGGGGTTGCCGAGGCTGTTCAAGGTGTAGCTCATGTAACGCCCGGTGGGCACATCGCGCACGATGGCCAGGTTGTCCGACACATAGTCGTTCTGGCTGCGGTCAATGTAAACACCCGTGACCAAACGGGCACGCAGCCAGTCCAATTTTTGCTCGTGCTTCACGTCCACACCCAGCGATTCAACGTGGTTGTTGTTGAGGGTGCCTTTGCAGCTTGCGCCCGAGCACCCCGAGATCGTGTAATTGGGCAACTGGCCGTGGTCGTTGTTGCGGGCAAACAGCGTCACCGAGGTCAAGCCGCCTTGAGTGGTTTCGCCTTCCCAGGCCAAATTGGCGCGGGTGGTTTTGTCTTTGCGCCAGGTGAAGGTGTTGATGCTTTTGCCCGGGTTGGCGCGGAAGTCGTTTTCAAACAAACTGCCGGGCGTGTCCGAGTCCAGGTTGGTGTGCACCAGCGATGCACGCAACCAGGATTTGTCGTTCAGCTTGTAGTCGCCACGCAGGGTGAACGAGTCCTTTTTGCCCCCGCTGTACTGCTGCCAGTTGTTGGTGTCACGTTGCGAGCTGTAGTGTGAGAAACGCAAGCCCAGATCACCCCAGGTGTTGCTCGCGCCAGAGTCCACGCGGGTGAACCCATCGGTGTTGTCGTGTCGAATGCCCACATAGCCGGTGGGCGTGCGGGAGGCGCGTTGTGTCAAAAAGTTGACCGCCCCGCCCACGGCGTTGCTGCCATACAAGGAAGATGCAGCACCCTTGACCACCTCAACACCACCTGAGCCGTTCATGTTGTTTTCGTTCAGGGCGTTGTGGTTGAACACGCCCAATGGACGGATCGGGATGCCGTCTTCCAGATACTGGTACACCGCGTTGGTGCTGATGGGCTGGCGAATGGCCATGCTGTGCTGCTCGTTACCCAGATCGTTCCAGTGCACGCCGGGAATGCGGTTGATGATCTCGCCCACCGATTTGGGCTTGTCGGCGTCCCACTGAGCACGGCTGACCGCACCAATGGACACGGGCGTTTCGGACAGTTTGGTTTCCGAGCGCGAACCCGACACCACGATGGTGTCCAGCGCTGTTGAAGTTTGGGCCACAGCGTGGCCACTCAGGCTGGAAAGCATGTTGGCTAAGAGGCCGTACACGGCCAAAGACAAAGGCGAAAGAGAGAGGGTATTTTTCATGACAAGTTTCAAATCAATCCATCACCGCCAGCACACAGGGCCGCAGTGACAACAAGCGCCGAACACCTGGCGGTGTTCAGTCCGGTTCAACAAAGATCAATTGAAAACAGGTGGCCCGCGAGAGGGCAAAGGTGGGGCCGTGCGTGCGATCAGCACGGCCTCGGGCAGACGCTGCACGATGTGCGAGCGGGCATCGGGCACATGGGCCAGATCGGCCACCGTGGGCGGTGGCAGGGCGGGCGTGGCGTGGGCGCACAACGGGCAGTCCATGCTGCTGCGCACCTGGGCGTCACCGCCCTCGCCTTGCACCACCACCTTCATGAGGCCCATGCTGGAGCACACCACCTCCATGGTTTGGGGCTGCAGCGTAGCCGCCAAAACCGACACGCCCACAAACAGCACGTACCAGACCAGCACAAGGCGGGCCAAGCGGCGCAGCGGTGTCATGTTCGTGTCCATGGGCTGGTCAGTGGTAAGGCTAAGGCTAAGGCTCAGGCCGATCAGTGCTTGTGCATCTGGCCTGCGCCGTGGTTCATGGCCGGTGCTGCGGCCGTACGCGCAGGCACTTTCAATTCGACCGACTGGCGCTTGCCGTCTTTGCCTTCCACCACCAGCGTCACAGGCACGGTGTCACCTTCTTTGACCTGCCCTTTCAGGTCCATCAGCATGACGTGGTACCCACCCGGCTTGAGGTCAACCGCCTTGCCAGCAGGCAAGGCCAGAAACGGGACAGCACGCATTTTCATGACGCCGCCGTCCATGCTCATCTCATGCACCTCAACCAGCCCAGCCACAGGCGACTGGGCCGAGACCAGCTTGGCGTCTTGCGCCGACTGCAACTGCATGAACGCGCCTGTGGCCTTTTGCTGCGCCACGGTGGCGCGCACCCAGGCGTCTTTCGCAGTGACTTGGGCTTGAGCGCCCAAGGACACGGTCAAGGACAAGAAAAGGGCCGACACGGAAAATACAAAACCTTGCATGGGTTGCTCCTGGAAACGGGATCAAAATAAAAAATGGCGTACGGCACCCCAAGAAAGGGGGCCATTGCGGATGCGCTGACCAACGCCGCCCGAAGCCAGGCTTCAAAGGCGGCAAGACTCAGGCGAGAAAAACAGGGGGGGCGCGGGCCTGCCAGGGCTGCCCCAGCAGACTGACCAGACGTGCGGCGGACTGCGGCAAAAAAACCTGCGACAGAACGCCCGGGGAAAGATCTGCCGCCAAGATCGCCACAGGCGGGGCAATCAAAGGCAGACAGGCAGGGCAGTCGAGGCTGGCGTCGCCCAAGAGGCTGGGCGCATCGCCCGCATCGGTCTGGACCATCTTGGTGCCGCCCATGCCTGAACACACCATCTCGACCGACGGGGATTTGAGCCAGGGCGTGGCCACTGCGGCACCGATGAACAAGGCCAGCCACACCAGCACAAGGCGGGTGAGGACATGGGCGTTGCGCAAGGCTTGCAAACAGGACATGTTGAAATTATCGCCCAGCCGATGAACTGGTCGGCTGAATCAAGCCCGCGTCAAGCTTTTCAACACCGCCTTCAGGTCGGTGTGTCCCGCCAGTCCCATGCACGCCAGCCAGGCCTGCTCGGCCTGCGCAGCGCCCAAAATCGGCGCGCTTTGATCGACAAACTTGGCCTTGAGCAGTTCGTTGGTCATGGGTTTTTCCAAGCTGCCAATGGCCCGCTCAATGAAGATGTGCAGACTGCGGCCATCGGTGGTCTCGATGGTCACGTCCACCGAGGCTTCGTGGATCTGGCGGTCCACGATCAGTTCCACGCGGTCGCGCAGGGCAATGACTTCGGGCGATCGCACCACTTCATCGGCGTATTCGTGCTCGCCCGCCTGACCTTTCATGATGGCCACAGCACACGAGTGGAACACGCTGAACTTGCTTTCCAAACCGGTTTGCGGTGTCTTCTTGCCGGTCAGCTCTTGCACCAGCGGATGCGCGCGCAAGGTGATGCGGGTGATCTGGTCGGCAGTCAAGGCATGCTGGTTGCGCAGTTGCACGCAGGCGTCAATGGCCGGGTGGATCACGATGCCGCAGGCAAAGGGCTTGTAGGTGTTGAGCGCAATTTCCCAGCTCTGGCCCAGGTTTTCTGTGATTTCAGCCCAGTCGGTTTTGTCCGAAAACACCTGCATCAGACCGCGTGGTGCTTCCAGCGCCCGGCGTGACGAGGTGAAGCCATGCCGCGCCATCAAGGCCGACATCAGGCCCGCCTTGGCCGCCGCCCCCGGGTGAAAGGGTTTGGTCATGGTGCCAAATTGTTCGCGCAAGCCCACGGGCTGCGAGGCGGCAATGCCCAAGGCCATCTGGGTGCGCGCGGCATCCAGGCCCAGCAAGCGGGCACAGGCCGCAGCGCTGCCCAGCATGCCGGTCGAACCGGTGATGTGCCAGCCACGGTCGTAATGGTGGGGGTACACCGCATTGCCCACGCGGCACGACACCTCCACCCCCAGCACCAGCGCGTCAATCACCTGACGGCCGGTCGCGCCCAGATGTTCGCCCAATGCCAAGGCCGCCGAGGCCACCGGTCCCGCCGGGTGGATGATGGTTTTGAGGTGGGTGTCGTCAAAGTCAAAGGTGTGCGAGCTGATGCCGTTGAGCAAGGCGGCATTGGCCATGTCCACCCGTTCCTTGCGGCCCAGCAAGGCGGCCTGGGGGGCAGGTTCGAGTTCTTGCACAGCGGCCAGGGCCGCTTCCACGGTTTCATGGGTGCTGGGCCCCACGGCGCAGCCAGCCCAATTGGCAAAGGTGCGGTGGGCCTGCTGCTCGACCTCGTCGCTCCAGCCTTTGGAGGGGTGCTGGGCGACAAATTCGGCCAGCAGCGCTGTCACGGCAGGGGCATTGGCGTCGGCTTGAACGGTGGTGTTGCGTGCGGTCATGGGTGAACTACCTGAAGGGGTTGGGACAAATCAGCGGCCGATCTTAAAAGAAGACGCGCCAGGGTCAGTCGCGCAGAGGTCACCCCCGGTTGCACGCGCTGGACAAGTTCAGGACAAGCGCAGGACCCATGCTGGTGACCCGCTTTCAAACTGGACTCTTTGAGGGACCTGGTCAAATGGGCGACGCACCCAGTCAATGCACTGGGTTAGGCTTGATCTTGATTGATCAACCCACCAGGAGCACTCCCATGCTGACACTCTGTGGCTTTTCGGCCAGCAATTACTACAACAAAGTCAAATTCGCCTTACTCGAAAAAGGCGTGGCGTTTAACGAAGAGCTGGCCTGGGTTGGCCAGACGGATGCCAGCGCCAGCCCGCTGGGCAAGGTGCCTTACCTCAAAACCGAACAGGGCACGCTGTGCGAATCGGCGGTGATCATGGAGTACATCGAGCAGCAATACCCGCAACACCCCTTGCTGCCAGCCGACCCTTTTGCTGCCGCCAAAGTCCGCGAACTGGTGACATTTTTAGAGCTGCACCTGGAGCTGGTGGCCCGCAATGTTTACCCGCAAGCGTTTTTTGGCGGAAAAATCAGCGACAGCGCCAAGGAAAAGGCAGGCGCCCAACTTGAAAAGAACGTGGCCGCTTTCGCCAAATTGGCCCAGTTCAGCCCCTACATTCTGGGCAACAGCCTGACACTGGCCGACTGCGCGGCAGTGGTGCATTTGCCTTTGGTGTCGGCCGCCACCAAAATCGTTTACGGCCGTGATTTTCTGGCCGATTTGCCCGTGCGCGACTACCTCAAACGCATGAACGAGCGCCCCACCATGCAGCAGGTCAATGCCGACCGCAAGGCCAACACCGAACTGATGATGGCCCGGGCCAAAGCCAAGGCCTGATGCCGCCAAGGGGCAGACCGCCCCTGTTGATGCAGATCAAGCCAGCTGATGGAAGCCAGGCCCGCACCTGCAAGGCTGACCTGCATCAACATTCCCGCCACTTTCCAGGCTCATGATCATTTCATGAGCACACCATCCCCCTCCCCTCAAGACGTTTACAAAGCCCAGCTGATCGAGGCCCGCACCGAGCTGCTGAAAAGAATCGCCTACGAACGCGGCGGTCTGGTCTCGCGTGCAGACATGGCGGCGGATCACTTTGACAACAGCTTTCAGTCACGCGCGCAAATCCAGACCGAGCGGCAAACCGAGTTCGCCATGAACGAACACGAAACCGCTGAGCTCGGTGACATCGAAGCTGCACTTGAACGCATCCAGGCAGGCACCTATGGCCAATGCACCGACTGCGGCATCACCATTCCCACCGCCCGGCTGAAGGCCTACCCCACCGCGAAACGTTGCGTAGATTGCCAATCATCGACTGAACAACACCGATAAGCCCATGTGGCCATGCGCTGGGGCTGATGGGGCTCTGAAATCGAGCTCGCCAAGCCTGAGCGTTCGGGTTCCTCCCGCTGCCAAGCTGACCGCCAGGCTGCTATGCTTTCGTGCATGCGCAGTCTTTTTCATTTTGCTTTCCACGTCACCAACCTCGACGAGGCCCGTCGCTTTTATGGCGACACCCTGGGTTGCAAAGAGGGTCGCTCCACCGACACCTGGGTGGACTTTGACTTCTTCACCCATCAGATTTCCCTGCACCTGGGCGAGCCCTTCAAAACCAGCCTGACGGGCCATGTGGGCGAGCACCTGGTGCCCATGCCGCACTTTGGGCTGGTGCTGCAAAAGGACGACTGGCAAACCCTGGCCGAGCGCCTGCAGGCCAAACAAATGAAGTTCGTCATTGAGCCGCACTTGCGCTTTGCCGGCCAGCCTGGCGAGCAATGGACCATGTTCTTCATGGACCCGTTTGGCAACCCCATCGAGGTCAAGGGTTTTGCCAGCCTGGACACGGTTTACGCCAGCTGACACACATGGAGCACACCTTTGCTTCGGCCACCATCTTGTTGCTGTTGATCACCGATCCACTGGGCAACATTCCCATCTTCGTCAACAGTCTGCGGGCAGTGCCCGCCGAGCGCCGGGCACGCGTCATCCTGCGCGAAGTCCTGATCGCCTTCGGTCTGCTGCTGAGCTTCATGTTTGTCGGTCAAAGCTTTCTGAAGGCCATGAGCTTGTCCGATGTGTCTTTGCAAATTGGCGGTGCGGTGGTGCTGTTCCTGATTGCGCTGCGCATGGTCTTTCCGCCGCCAGTCCAGGACTCGCCCGTCCCCGATGTCGAACCCCTGATCGTGCCTTTGGCCATTCCGGCCTTGGCAGGTCCATCGGCCATGGCCACGGTGCTGCTGCTGGTCAGTCAGGCCCCCGAGCGGCGACTGGAATGGGTCGCGGCGCTCACGGTGACCATGGTGGTCTGTGCGGTGGTGCTGCTCTTGGCCGAGCGGCTGCAGCAGATCGTGGGCGAACGGGTGGTCAGCGCATTCGAGCGTCTGATGGGTTTGATCCTGGTGTCCATCTCCGTGGAGATGTTGATCCGGGGCCTCAAATCATTGGCGCTCAGCTGGCCCCACGCCTGAGGGCTCTTGGGGTTTGCTTTTAGGCGAAAGCAGGGGCACATCCTTTTTGGAGCGGGGTGTGCCAATGGGCTTGCCCGACAAGCCTTTCTGGGTCGCGGCCATGTCCTCTTCGTTGGGGTAATGGCCCAACAGCCAATAATCAAAAACACGACGCGCAATGGGTGCCGCAGACACCGCACCAAAGCCGGCGTTCTCCACCACCACGGCCACCGCAATCTTCGGTGCTTCAGCGGGCGCATAGGCCATGTACAAGGCATGGTCACGCTGGTATTCGGACATCTTGGCAGCGTTGTACTTGTCTTTTTGCCCGATGGTGACGGCTTGTGCGGTCCCGGTTTTACCGGCACTGGTGTAGGACGCCCCTGCAAACACCTGTGCCGAAGTGCCTGATGTGACCACCCCCACCAAACCATTGCGCACCACCTCCATGTGCTCGGGCTTGAAGCCCAAGTTGACCGGCGGCGAAGTTTGTACCGCCGATTGGGCATGGGTCAAGGCATCTTGTGTGGCGCTCACCACCCGCGGCTTGAACTGCTGCCCCCCACTGGCCAGCGTGGCGGTGGCCGATGCCAGCTGCAGCATGGTGAAGGTGTTGTACCCCTGCCCGATGCCCAAAGAAATGGTTTCGCCGCCGTACCAGCGCTTTTGTTCGGCCTTCTTGTAGTAATTGCGCTTCCATTCCGTGCTGGGCAGTACCCCGCGCACCTCACCGGGCAAATCGATGCCCGTGATTTGCCCAAAACCCAGGGGCTTCATGAAATCGTGGATGGCATCCACCCCCATGTCATTGGCCAGCGAGTAGTAATACACGTTGCTCGACAACACAATGGAGCGAACCATGTCGACCGGACCCAGGCCATGGTCACCGTGGCTGCGAAAAGTATGGCCACCATAAGTCCATGAACCCGCATCGTTGATGATGGTGCTGGCGCTGCGTTTACCGGTCGTCAAGGCTGCCATGGCCATGAAAGGCTTGTAGGTAGAGCCTGGTGGATAGGTGCCCCGCAAAGCGCGATTGAGCAAGGGCTTGTCAATCGATTCGTTGAGCATTTGCCAGTTTTCAGCATCGATGCCGTCCACAAACAAGTTCGGGTCAAACGTGGGCTTGCTGACAAAGGCCAACACCTCGCCGGTGTTGGGGTCCAGCGCGACCAGCGCACCGCGCCGGTTGCCAAACAGGTCTTCAACCATTTTTTGCAACTGGATGTCGATCGACAGCACCACGTTCTGCCCTGGAATGGCCGGACGACTCGACAAGCTTCGTGTGGCACGTCCTCCCGCCGAGGTCTCCACCTGGTTGACGCCCGTGATGCCATGCAGTTCGCGTTCGTAGCGTTGCTCCACGCCCAGCTTGCCGATGTATTCCGTCCCCCTGTAATTGGCCGAATCTTCATCCTCTTCAAGACGCTCTTTTTCACGCTGATTGATGCGCCCGATGTAGCCAATCACATGACTGGCCAACTCACCATAGGGGTACTGACGGAACAGACGGGCCTTGATTTCAACGCCCGGAAAACGGTAGCGCTGGGCACTGAAACGGGCCACCTCTTCATCGGTCAGGCGGTTTCGGATGGGCAGAGAGTCAAAACTCTTGGACTCTTCACGCAGGCGTTTGAATCGGCGTCGGTCTTTGGTCTGGATGTCCACCAACTCGGCCAGTTCGTTGATGGTCGCCTCCAGGTCATGCACCTTGGAGGGGGTGATCTCCAGCGTGTAAGCCGAGTAATTGCTGGCCAACACCACGCCATTGCGATCCAGAATGGTGCCTCGGGGTGGCACGGTGGGCAAAATGGCCGTACGGTTGTTTTCCGCTTGCTCCAGCAAGTCCTCGTGGCGAATGACCTGCAGATAAATCAGCCGCGATGCCAGCAAGACAAAACAAAACAGCACCACCCACTGCATAACGACCACTCGGCCCTGAAAGCGCTGGATTTCAACCCGTGTGTCGCGCAGCTCCGAAAGTGACGGCAAATTCAGTGGCATGGTCAAAGTGGCCGAATGTCATCACGCTCAAAAGCGCGCCGCTGGGGTGCCAGCAACAAAGCCCCGACCAAAGGCCACAGCGCAGCTTGCAGCAATGGCCCCAAAACCTGGGTCCACACGGGCCAAACGTCCTGAGCGATCAGGCGCGTGAGCCACTCCACTGTGGCGGCCATCACAAAAAGCGGCAGGATTTGCAAAGCCTGTTCGCGCAAGGGAAACCACAACAAGCGCCGCTGGGCGATCGTGGCCAAGCCCGACAGCACCACATACGACAAGGCGTTTTGCCCCAACAAGGCCGACTCGTGCACATCCAGCGCCAAGCCCAATAAAAATGCCAAAACCAGTCCCACGCGGCGGGGCTGGTGAACGGTCCAGAACACCATCACAATGGCCAGCACGTCGGGCAACCAATACAGGCCCAAAAGCCCCAACAGCATGTGAAGCAGGAGTGCCAGCACCATGGTCAAGAGGATGAATTTCGGGTTGGCTGGCAGCAAGAGTGGCCGACCGGCGGGCATGATCATGGTTTGACTCCTGCAGAGGCGGGCACGCTGCCTTTGCCCTTGAGCAATGCGGGTTTGCCTGTTTCAGGCTTGGGAGGCTCAGGCCAGTCCTTCACGGGCAGCAAAACCAACAAATGGCGGCCACGCTCAACGGCCATGGGTTCAGCATGCACACGGGCAAATGACGAATCGACGCGCCGGTCGATGCGCACAACGCGTCCCACATGCAAACCTGCCGGATAGACCCCATCGATCCCGCTGGTGGTCAACAGGTCGCCTTTTTGCATGTCCGACCCGGCGGGTACAAATTTAAGATCCAGCGATCCCCCCAGTGTGTAGGGGTCGCCATTGGCCACATGCCTGCTGCCCGTGCGGGCGTTCATGACCGGAATGCTTTGGTCGCGGTCGGTGAGCAAAGTGACCTCGCTGACCAAGGGATAAACACGCGTGACCTGACCCACCACCCCAGCAGAATCGATGACCGCAGACCCATGGACAATGCCCGCCAACTGGCCGCGGTCCACCACCACGCGCCGGGTATAAGGATCGGCCGTGTCGTACAGCACCTGCACCGCTTTGGAGGGGCCTGCCATTTGGCCCCGCAAATCCAGCAACTGCCGCAAATGGGCATTTTCCTGGCTCAACTGCTCAACTTGCTGCAAGCGCTGGGCCTGCGCAATGGTTTTGCTTTGGTAGTTTTGCGCTGCGTCCTGCGCCTGTTCCAGATTGCTGAAATACTGCGCGCTCGCGTTGATGGCGCGTCCAGGCTGCAAAGACAACCACTGCAAGGGTGCCAGGATCAGGGCCACGCCCGATCGGATCGGCTGGGAAATTTGCAGCCGGTGGTCGGCCGCCATCAGCACAATGGACAACAGCCCCAGCAAGATGAGCTTGGAGGTCGCAGACAAACCGCGCCGAAAGATCGGTGGGTCGCTGCGTTCAATGGTATCCAGGGCCATGGTTTCAATTGCACCGGATGGTGGTTAGAGGATGTACTGGCGGCGCGCTGCCTTGACAGCGCCCGGCGGCCCACTTATTCGCTGGTGAAAATGCTGCCCAACTGGTCCATGCGCTCCAGCGCCATGCCGCAACCACGCGCCACGCAGGTCAGCGGGTCTTCGGCCACCAGCACCGGCAAGCCGGTTTCTTCGGCCAGCAAGCGGTCCAGGTCACGCAGCAAAGCGCCGCCGCCGGTCAGCATCATGCCGCGCTCGGCGATGTCGGCACCCAATTCAGGCGGGGTGTGTTCCAGAGCGGTCTTGACGGCCGAGACGATCTGGTTGAGCGGATCGGTCAGGGCTTCCAGAATTTCGTTGGAGCTGATGGTGAAGCTGCGGGGCACGCCTTCGGACAGGTTGCGGCCTTTGACTTCCATTTCCTTGACTTCGCTGCCGGGGAAGGCCGAGCCAATGTTTTTCTTGATGGCTTCGGCCGTAGGCTCGCCAATCAGCATGCCGTAGTTGCGGCGGATGTAGCTGATGATGGCTTCGTCGAACTTGTCGCCGCCTACGCGCACGCTGCCTTTGTAGACCATGCCGCCCAGCGAGATCACACCGACTTCGGTGGTGCCGCCGCCGATGTCCACCACCATGGAGCCCGACGCTTCCGACACAGGCAAACCCGCGCCGATGGCCGCGGCCATGGGCTCTTCGATCAGGTACACCTCGGAGGCGCCTGCACCCAAAGCCGACTCACGAATAGCCCGGCGCTCGACCTGGGTGGAGCCGCAGGGCACACAAATGATGATGCGGGGGCTGGGGCGGAAGGTGCTGCGGGGGTGCACCATGCGGATGAACTGCTTGAGCATCTGCTCGGTCACGGTGAAGTCGGCGATCACGCCGTCTTTCATGGGGCGGATGGCTTCGATGTTGCCGGGCACTTTGCCCAGCATGGCCTTGGCTTCATGGCCCACGGCCTGCAAGGTCTTCTTGCCCTGAGGACCGCCTTCGTGACGGATGGCCACCACGGAGGGCTCGTCGAGGACGATGCCCTTGTCACGCACAAAAATCAGGGTGTTGGCAGTGCCCAAGTCAATGGCCAGGTCACTGGAAAAATAACGACGGAATGAAGAAAACATTCGGAAATCCTTAGGTGCCTCGACCGATCTGCTGAGGAAAGCTAGGATGGACGGACACAACAATCAAATCTGGGATGGCATGCAGTCTTGTCAAAAGACAGTTCTTGACACTGCAGCAAACACAGGATAATACCCGATCCCCCGGTCAAAGGCGTACGTTTGTTCGCCCTCTGGCCTGGAAAAATCTGACCTTTACAACTCTTTTCAAACCATGTCCCTGACCCCGCAGGATATTGCCCGGATCGCGAACCTCGCCCGTCTGGAACTCAAGCCCGAAGAAAGCGAGCGCATGCTCACGCAAATCAATGGCTTTTTCGGCATCGTCCAAGCCATGCAGGCGGTCGACACCACCGGCATCACCCCCATGGCCCACCCCGTAGCGGCCATCCAGGACATCACGCTGCGCCTGCGCCCTGATGTGGCCAGCGAGCCCAACCAACGCGATTTGAACCAGCAAAGCGCCCCCGCCGTCGAGCGTGGCCTGTTCCTGGTTCCCAAAGTCATCGAGTAAGCCATGAGTGATCTGCACAACCTCAGCGTGAAAGCGCTGGCCAGCCTTTTACAGACCAAAGAAGTCAGTGCCGTCGAAGTCGCCACGCGCTTTCTGGCCCGCATGGGCGGCAACCCGCACAACGCCTTTCTGGACATCGACAGCGAAGTGACGCTGGCCCAGGCCCGCGCCTCGGACGCCAAACTGGCCGATGGCACCGCTGGCCCGCTGGAAGGCGTGCCGGTGGCACACAAAGACGTGTTCGTCACCCGCGACTTCGCCACCACCGCAGGCTCCAAAATCCTGAGCGGCTACCGATCACCCTTTGACGCCACCGTGGTGCAGCGCCTGCGCACCGCGGGCATGGTGAGTTTGGGCAAGCTCAACTGCGACGAATTCGCCATGGGTTCGGCCAACGAAAACTCGGCCTACGGCCCGGTGCAAAACCCCTGGGACACGGCCCGCGTGCCCGGCGGCTCGTCGGGCGGCAGCGCAGCGGCTGTGGCCGCTGGCCTGGCCCCCGCCGCCACCGGCACCGACACCGGCGGCTCGATCCGCCAGCCCGCCAGCTTTTGCGGCATCACCGGCATCAAACCCACCTATGGCCGCGCCAGCCGCTACGGCATGATCGCCTACGCATCGAGCCTCGACCAAGCTGGCCCCATGGCCCGCAGCGCCGAAGACTGCGCGCTCTTGCTCAGCGCCATGTGCGGCGGCGACATCGACCGCGACTCCACCTCGCTGGACATGCCGACCGAAGACTTCAGCGCATCGCTGAACCACTCTCTCGAAGGCCTGCGCATTGGCATTCCCAAAGAATTTTTTGGCGAAGGCCTGCACGCCGATGTGCGCGCTGCCGTGGACGGTGCTTTGCGCGAGTATGAAAAGCTGGGCGCCAAGCTGGTGCCCATCAGCCTGCCGCGCACCGAGCTGTCCATTCCGGTGTACTACATCATTGCCCCGGCCGAAGCCAGCTCCAACCTGAGCCGCTTTGACGGCGTGAAGTTCGGCCACCGCGCCAAGGACTACACCGACCTGGTGGACATGTACAAAAAGACCCGCGCCGAAGGCTTTGGCAACGAGGTCAAGCGCCGCATCATGACGGGCGCTTATGTGCTCAGCCACGGCTACTACGACGCCTACTACCTGCAAGCGCAAAAAATCCGCCGCATGATCGCCGACGACTTCCAGAACGCGTTCAAAGAATGCGACGTGATTGCCGGTCCCGTGGCCCCATCAGTGGCCTGGAAGTTTGGCGAAAACGCCAACGACCCGGTGGCCGACTACCTGGCCGACATCTTCACGCTGCCCGCATCGCTGGCCGGTTTGCCCGGCATGAGCGTGCCCGCTGGCTTTGGCGCGGGCAACATGCCTGTGGGCCTGCAGCTGATTGGCAACTACTTCAAGGAAGCCCAGTTGCTGAACGCTGCACACCGCCTGCAACAAGCGACCGATTGGCATTTGCAAAAACCGCAGGGGATTTGACGTGCCCACGATTTGCGCCTTTTATGGCATCTTGATCCGCATGTACTGGAATGACCATGCTCCACCGCACTTCCATGTGAATTACGGTGATTTCGAGGCGCAATACCGCATTGACACATTGGAACTGACCGTCGGCAAATTACCTCGCCGTGCACATGCACTGGTGTTGGAGTGGGCTGCAATGCACCGAGCTGAACTGATGGAGGATTGGCATTTATGCGAAACCAAACAACAACCCAAACAGATTTTGCCTTTGGACTGAGTCCCAATTTTCCAAAGCTCGTGTCTGTTGAAAAGAAGGGACCTTTGACCTTGCAAGTCACATTTGCTGACGGGACCACCGGCCAGGTCGTCTTTGACGAAGCACACTTGACCGGCGTCTTCGCCGCTTTGAAAGACCCTCAGCTTTTCAACCAGGCGCACATACAACACGGCGCAGTCACCTGGCCTGGCGATCTTGACTTGGCACCTGACGCCATGTACCAAGCCATACGCCAACACGGCGCGTGGCATTTGCACTGACTTTTCGGCATCAGCCCATTCACAGAATTTTTATGTCCAAACTCGTCCAAGGCTACGAAGTCGTCATCGGCTTCGAAACACACGCCCAACTCTCGACCCACAGCAAAATCTTCAGCCGCGCCCCCACGGCGTTTGGTGCTGAAGCCAACACCCAAGCCTGCGCGGTGGACATGGCCCTGCCCGGCACGCTGCCCGTGATGAACATAGGCGCTGTGGAACGCGCCATCGAGTTCGGTCTGGCCATCAACGCGCACATTGCTGAGCGCAGCATCTTTGCGCGCAAAAATTACTTCTACCCCGACCTGCCCAAGGGCTACCAGATCAGCCAGTTTGAGATCCCGGTGGTGCAAGGCGGTGAGGTGTCGTTCTTCCTGGAAGTGGGCAAAGAGACCGTGCGCAAAACCGTGCGCCTGGAACGCGCCCACCTCGAAGAAGACGCGGGCAAATCGCTGCACGAAGACTTCATTGGTCAAAGCGGCATTGACCTGAACCGCGCTGGCACACCACTGCTGGAAATCGTGACGCAGCCCGACATGCGCAGCAGCGAAGAGGCTGTGGCTTACGCCAAAGAGCTGCACAAAATCGTGACCTGGATCGGCATCTGCGACGGCAACATGCAAGAGGGCAGCTTCCGTTGCGACGCCAACGTGTCGGTGCGCAAGCCCGGTGGCGAGCTGGGCACCCGCCGCGAGATCAAGAACCTGAACAGCTTCAAGTTCATGCAGCAAGCCATCGACTACGAAGTGCGCTGGCAGATTGACCAGATTGAAGACGGCCACGCCATCCAGCAAGCCACCGTGCTGTTCGACCCCGACACGGGCGAGACCCGCGCCATGCGCACCAAGGAAGACGCCGCCGACTACCGCTACTTCCCCGACCCGGACCTGCCACCGCTGGTGATCGGCCGTGACTGGGTCGAGCGCGTGAAAAGCGAAATGGCCGAGCTGCCCCGTGTGATGGCCGAGCGCTTCGTCAAAGACTACGCCCTGCCCGAGTACGACGCCACGCAGCTGACCCAAAGCAAATCGGTTGCCGCCTACTTTGAAGCCACCGCCAAAGCCTGCGGCCAGCCCAAACTGGCCAGCAACTGGATCATGGGCGAGGTCTCACGCCGCTTGAACGCCAGCGAAATGGCCATCGAGCAAGCGCCAGTGAGCGCCGCCCAACTGGCCGCCCTGATCGGCCGCATCAGCGACAACACCATCAGCAACAACGCGGCGCGTCAGGTGTTTGAAGGACTTTGGAACAAGGAAGGCGAAGTCGATGCCCTCATCGAAGCCAAAGGCCTCAAGCAGATGAACGACACCGGCGAGCTAGAAAAGATCATCGACGACGTGCTGGCCGCCAACCCCAAGAACGTGGAAGAGTTCAAGGCAGGTAATGCCAAGGCATTGAACGGTTTGGTCGGCCCGATCATGAAAGCCAGCAAGGGCAAGGCCAATCCGGGGCAGGTGAATGCTTTGTTGATGAAGAAGCTGACTTGAATATTTTACAATTTATTCAAGCGTTCAAAATTATTTGATTTTGAACGCTTGATCTGATTAATTTTTTATTACTTAAACCAATTCCAATTAACAGCACAATGGTTATTGCTTATTTTTCATTAAATTAAATAATCAATAGATTTTTATCTGCTTATAGCGGCAGGTCATAGTACGACCCTGATGATTTTTCAGCTAGCCAAACTCGTTGTATTGCTGGCGATGCAACAATGATTTTCATGCCTTTGTGCCACGCTAACCAAACTGAAGGCTCGATGTATCCGTTCCTGAAGTAGTCGGCCCTGCAAAATTCATTTCAAGCCATCACCCAGCGCTGATCTAAGTTTTGCAGTCGATTGCGGCCAAAGATTTCAGCCAATTTCTCCAACATTCCCGCCAAACTGCTTGCCTGTAACA
>Ga0255139_1000189_pt1 | contig 21741 bp, 20 predicted proteins | sample Law_Colum_RepB_8_FD_188549 | JGI IMG/M metagenome (GOLD analysis project Ga0255139, IMG submission 188549) | Freshwater microbial communities from St. Lawrence River, New York, United States - Law_Colum_RepB_8d | ecosystem: Environmental > Aquatic > Freshwater > River | place: USA: New York...
AATCAGCCTCGTAGTCCCTGATCCACAGTCACTGACCGAGAAGACAAAAGAAACAGACAGAGAGCTGAAAAACAACCGGCACCTATTGACAGGTCAATCCATACCAGGAGCCCACCCTGTGGGCGATGGTTTGCAGAGCAATCTTAGGGGCGTGTTCCACGCCCATCGCCCACGGGGTGGGCTCCTAAAAGAATTTATCCCTTGCTGAGGACCCAAGACCTCAGTGGGCCGGGTCAATCAAGCAGTTCATGCAAAGGCCAGCGCGGCTTGACGTCGAAGCTGTAACGCGCCTCGGCCACCTGAGCGCCCGACTGCAAGCGCATGGCGGCCGCCATGGCGATCATGGCACCGTTGTCGGTGCACAGGTGCAGCTCGGGGTAATGCACACGCACCCCAGCTTTGGCGCAGGCGGCATTGAGCTGAGCCCTCAACTCGCGGTTGGCCCCCACGCCACCGGCCACCACCAGGCGCTTCATGCCGGTGGCCTTGAGTGCGTTCATGGATTTTTTGACCAGCACTTCGACAATCGCGGCTTGGGTGGATGCGGCCAAGTCGGCCCGCTCGGGCGCGCCTTCGGTGTGGGCAGCGGGGCCGATTTTCTGGCTTTGAGTGAGCACCGCCGTCTTGAGGCCCGCGAAAGAAAAATCAAAGTCGCCACTGTGCAGCAAAGGCCGGGGCAGCTTGTAAGCGGCCGGATTGCCCTGCTCGGCCAGGCGCGACAGGCCTGGGCCGCCCGGGTAAGGCAGACCCATGAGCTTGGCCGACTTGTCAAAGGCTTCGCCTGCAGCATCGTCAATCGTCTCGCCCAGCAAATCGTAACGGCCCACGCCGTCCACCCGCATCAGCTGGGTGTGGCCGCCTGACACCAACAGAGCAATGAAGGGAAACTCGGGGGGGTCGGCACTCAAAAACGGTGAGAGCAAATGGCCTTCGAGGTGGTGCACGCCCAGCACGGGCTTGCCCAGAGCCGCGGCCAGCGCACAGGCCACGCCCGAGCCCACCAGCAAGGCCCCGGCCAAGCCCGGCCCCCGGGTGTAGGCCACGACATCCACATCGGCCAAAGTCGCGCCCGCTTCGGCCATGACCTGGCGCGTGAGCGGCAGCACGCGGCGAATGTGGTCGCGGCTGGCCAGCTCGGGCACCACGCCGCCATAGGCTTGGTGCATCTCGATCTGGCTGTAAAGTGCGTGCGAGAGCAGGCGCGGCAAAGCCTCGCCGGTGGCCTCCACCAAGGCCACGCCGGTTTCGTCGCAAGAAGATTCGATACCCAAAATTCGCATAACAGGTAGTTTAGATGCGGATGCGCAGTCGCCCCCGGGCTTTGGTTTAATTCTTCATCTGCTCTTTTACCCTGATCCACATGTCCATCACCCTGCGCGTCATCTCTTCCATGGCCACCAAGCCCCTGCTGGCCGATCTGGTAGCGCTTTACAAATTGCAAGCCCCCGATATTCAGGTGCTGGTCGAATCGGTCGGCGGCGTCGATGCCGCCAAACGCGTGCAGGCCGGTGAAGCCTTTGACGGCGTGGTGCTGGCCAGCGACGCCATCGACAAACTGATGGCCAGCGGCCATGTGCTGGCGGGCAGCCGCGCCGACCTGGTGCGCTCGGGCGTTGCGGTGGCCGTGCCTGCGGGCCAGCCTGTGCCCGACATCTCGACCGAAGCTGCGCTCAAAGCGGCCGTTCTGGCTGCGCCCACGCTGGGCTATTCCACGGGCCCGAGTGGCGTGCAACTGGCCAAGCAATTCGAAGCCTGGGGCATCACCGAAATGATCGCCCCACGCATCGTCCAGGCCAAACCTGGCGTGCCTGTGGGTTCGCTGGTGGCACAAGGCGAAGTGGCGTTGGGCTTTCAGCAGCTGAGCGAAATGCTGGGCGTGCAGGGCATCACCATCGTGGGCGGCCTGCCCCCGGCGGTCGAGATCATCACCACCTTTTCGGGCTCGGTAGCGGCGACTTGCGCGCAGCCTGATGCCATGCGTGCTCTGCTGGCTTTCTGCCAGTCACCCGCGTGCGATGCACTCAAGCGCCAACACGGCATGACAACGGCCTGAACACTTGCCCCAGCCCACTTCAGCAGCTGGCCAATCACCCGTCGGCGCGCTTCTTGCATGTTCTGTTTCATGCAGGAAGCCCTTCGAATCGTTGTCATCATTTCCGATCCCGCCTTGGTGGCTGACGGGGATGAACTGGCGCAGGCCATCGAAGAGCGCTCGCGATTGCTGCGCATTGGCCTGCTTGAAGCGGGCTACAACCTGGTCGCTACTCTGCCTGCCGATGTGTTTTTGACCGAGCGCCTGGCCCAACTGCAGGCCGACATGGTGATCGTGGACGCCGAGAGCGATGCCCGCGATGCACTGGAGCATGTGGTCATGGCCACTCGGGACGAGCGCCGCCCCATCGTGATGTTCACCAACGACAGCGACACCCGTCCCATGAACGAGGCCGTGGCTGCCGGCGTGACGGCTTACATCGTGGCAGGCTTGGCGCCCGAGCGCATCCACCCGATCCTGACGGTGGCCATGGCCCGCTTCAAACACGAGCAAGCCTTGCTGGCCGAACTGGATAACGCCCGTGGCGAGCTGCAAGACCGCAAGCTGATCGACCGCGCCAAGGGTCTGTTGATGCAGCGCCAGGGCCTGAGCGAGCAAGAGGCCTACGGCAAATTGCGCAAAGCAGCCATGAACAAGGGCGTGAAGCTCGCCGACATCGCACAGCAAATGGTCGAGATGGCGGAGTTGCTGGGCTGACTGCCCTCTTGTAGAAGCACACACTGTGGGCGATGCTTTGAAGTCCAGAGATGAGAGTAATCACCCACAAGGCAGACTCCCACACAAAACCATCGCGCACGGGGTGGGCTCCTACAGATAAATACCCAACACTTTGTAGGAGCCCACCCCGTGGGCGATTGCCTGCATACCCCCATTCCAAACCATCGACCACGGGGTGGGCCCTTCCACACAAAACCATCACGCATGTGGTGCGTGCCTACAAATAGAACCAACAAGCACCAACAAGGTGCTTGGCACCATCTGGGTGCGATAGAAGGCACCAAAGCCGAAGACTTCGGGTAGATATACCCAGGAAAACCCTGGCACGCGGCTTGCATTGACGTAGACAAGACCAACGAAGGTCACACGTGAGATCACCCAAAGGCGGGTGAGCTCACACCGGACAAAGGCGTCCCCATGCGTTCGCGCCCTGCACAGCAGGCGCAAGCGACATGAGGACGCCTTTTTTGTTTTTTTATCCCGCACCAGGAGTTTCGCCATGACCGACATTCTGAAAACCAGCTTCAACCGCCGCACCGTGTTGCAGGCCGCCGCCGTGGGCGCAGCAGGCGTGTCGCCCGCCCTGCGCTCCATGGTGTATGCCGCAGGCTCTGACGCCCCCGAAAAAAAGGAAGTCAAGATCGGCTTCATCCCGCTGACCGATTGCGCCAGCGTGGTCATGGCCTCGGTGCTGGGGCTTGATGTGAAGCACGGCGTCAAGTTTGTGCTGAGCAAAGAAGCCAGCTGGGCTGGTGTGCGCGACAAGATGGTCAACGGCGAGCTGGACTTTGCCCATGTACTGTATGGCCTGGTGTATGGCGTGCACTTGGGCATGTCGGGCCCCAAAAAAGACATGGCCATTTTGATGAACCTGAACCACAACGGCCAAGCGATCACGCTGTCCAAAAAACTGGCCGACAAAGGTGCGGTCGATGGCGCTGGGCTGGCAAAGCTGATGCAAAGCGACAAGCGCGAGTACACCTTTGCGCAGACCTTCCCCACGGGCACCCACGCGATGTGGCTCTACTACTGGCTGGCGTCTTATGGCATCAACCCCATGAAAGATGCCAAAGTCATCACCGTGCCGCCACCGCAAATGGTGGCCAATATGCGTGTGGGCAACATGGACGGTTTTTGCGTGGGCGAGCCCTGGAACCACCGCGCCATCATGGACGGCATCGGGGTCACAGCCGCCACCACACAAGACATCTGGAAAGACCACCCTGAAAAAGTGCTGGGCACCACGGCCGAGTTCGTCAAGAAATACCCCAACACGGCACGCGCCGTGACGGCCGCCATCATCGAAGCGGGCCAGTGGATCGACGCCAGCTTGCAAAACAAGCTCAAGATGGCCGAAACCGTGGCAGACAAATCGTATGTGAACACCGGCGTGGACGCGATCAACCAGCGCATTTTGGGCCGCTACCAAAACGGCATGGGCAAGACCTGGGACGACCCGAACCACATGAAGTTCTACAACGAAGGCACGGTGAACTTCCCTTACCTGTCTGATGGCATGTGGTTCATGACCCAGCACAAGCGCTGGGGTTTGCTCAAGGACCACCCCGATTACCTGGGCGTGGCCAAACAGATCAACCAGATCGCACTCTACAAAGACGCGGCCACTGCCGCCAAAGCTGCCGTGCCCAAAAGCGACATGCGCAGCCACAAAGGCATTGATGGCGTGGTCTGGGACGGCAAAGACCCCAAGAAATACGCCGACGGTTTCAAAGTCAAAGCGTGAAGGAGAACCCCATGGTCAGTGCTGTTTTCCATTCACCCACCGGGGGCAAAACTGCCCCTGTCAAGCGGCTCCCCCCGACTGCCGCAGAGCTTGCCGCCGCCACAGCCAAGGCCGCCACGCAAATGCAACGCGCTCGACAGTGGCACAACTTCTGGATGGCCGTCTTGCCGCCACTGATGGGCCTGGGCCTTTTGATCGGTCTGTGGGCGCTGGTGTCCATCACCACCAAAGGCAGCATCCCCAGTCCTTACGAGACGGGCTTGCAAGCCATTGACATCTTCAGCGACCCGTTCTACCGCAAGGGCCCCAACGACCAGGGCGTGGGCTGGAACGTGCTGATGTCGCTCGAACGCGTGGCCGTGGGCTTTGGCCTGGCGGCACTGGTGGGCATCCCGGCCGGCTTTGTGATCGGGCGCTTCACCTTCCTTTCGCGCATGTTCAACCCGCTCATCAGTTTGCTGCGCCCGGTGTCACCGCTGGCCTGGTTGCCGATCGGCTTGCTGGTGTTCAAAGGGGCCAACCCAGCCGCCATCTGGACGATTTTCATCTGCTCCATCTGGCCGATGGTCATCAACACGGCCGTCGGTGTGCAGCGCGTGCCGCAGGACTACCTGAACGTGGCCCGCGTGCTCAACCTGTCCGAGTGGAAGATCGCCACCACCATCCTCTTCCCTGCGGTGCTGCCCTACATGCTGACCGGTGTGCGCCTGGCCGTGGGCACAGCGTGGCTGGTGATCGTGGCCGCCGAAATGCTGACAGGCGGCGTGGGCATCGGCTTTTGGGTCTGGGATGAATGGAACAACTTGAACGTCAAGAACATCATCATCGCGATCTTTGTGATCGGCTTGGTGGGCTTGATTCTGGAATACGCCTTGATCCGCATCGCCACCGCATTCACTTATGAGGACGTTGCATCATGAACAACGATTCAAAATACATCCAGATCCAAAGCGTTGAGCAGACCTTCAAAACCAACAAGGGATTGTTCCCCGCGCTGCGTGACATTCACCTGGACATCGCCAAAGGCGAGTTCGTGGCCCTGATCGGCCATTCGGGTTGCGGCAAGTCCACCTTGCTCAACCTGATCGCCGGGCTGACCTCCCCCACGGCGGGTGTGCTGCTGTGCGCCAACCGCGAGATCGCAGGCCCCGGCCCCGAGCGCGCGGTGGTGTTTCAAAATCATTCGCTGCTCCCTTGGCTGACCTGCTTTGACAACGTGCACCTGGGCATTGAGCGCGTGTTTGGCCAAACCGAAAGCAAAGCGCAGCTCAAGGCACGCACCGATGCCGCGCTGGACATGGTGGGCCTGGCCCACGCCGCGCAAAAGCGCCCCGGTGAAATCTCGGGTGGCATGAAGCAGCGCGTGGGCATTGCCCGTGCGCTGGCCATGGAGCCCAAGGTTTTGCTGATGGACGAGCCTTTTGGCGCGCTGGACGCGCTGACCCGAGCCAAGTTGCAAGACGAGCTGCTGGAGATCGTTGCCCGCACCCAAAGCACCGTGGTCATGGTCACGCACGACGTGGACGAAGCGGTGCTGCTGTCCGACAAGATCGTGATGATGACCAATGGCCCCGCCGCCACGATTGGCGAGGTGCTGAGCGTGGATTTGCCCCGCCCGCGCCAGCGTGTGGAGCTGGCCGAAAGCGCCGACTACCAGCGTTACCGCAAAGCGGTGATCGACTTCCTCTACACGCGCCAGGCGCATGTGGAAAAGACAGCCTAAGGACACGTTGTAGGAGCCCACCCCGTGGGCGATCAGGTTCCAATGAACCCAAAGTCATCGCCCACGGGGTGGGCTCCTACAGATCACAAGCATCACTGCGCCTTATCTACATCAGGAGAACACCATGGACATGCGTGTCAATGCCAAAGAAAAAATGAAACTGGTCATGGTCGGCAACGGCATGGCCGGAGTTCGGGCCATCGAAGAGCTGCTCAAGCTCGCGCCCGACCTGTACGACATCACCGTCTTCGGTGCGGAGCCGCACCCCAACTACAACCGCATCCTGCTCTCACCCGTGCTGGCGGGTGAGCAGACGCTGGACGAGATCGTGCTCAACGACTGGGCTTGGTACAAGGACAATGGCATCACGCTGCACGCCGGCTGGAAGGTCACATCGGTGGACCGTGTCCAACGCACCGTGAGCGCTGAAAACGCCCAGGGCGACAAACTCACCACCCCCTATGACCGCCTGGTGATCGCGACCGGCTCCAATCCTTTCATCCTGCCCCTGCCCGGCAAAGACCTGCAAGGCGTGCTGGCCTACCGCGACATTGCCGACACGCAGGCCATGATCGACGCGGCCACGCAATACCAACACGCGGTGGTGATTGGCGGCGGCCTGCTCGGCCTGGAAGCGGCCAACGGCCTCATGAAACGCGGCATGCAAGTCACCGTGGTGCATGTGAGCGAGTGGCTGATGGAGCGCCAGCTCGACAAAGTGGCCGCGCAGATGCTGCAAGCCTCGCTCGAAGCACGCGGCATGCAGTTCCGCATGAACGCGCAAACGGCGGCCTTGGTGGGCGACGACACAGGACGCGTCAGCAAAGTTGAATTCAAGGATGGCACGCATGTCCCCGCCGATCTGGTGGTCATGGCCGTGGGCATCCGCCCCAACACGGCGCTGGCCGAAAGCATGGGCCTGCATGTGAACCGCGGCATCGTGGTGAGCGACACCCTGCAAACCGTGACCGATCCGCGCATCTGGGCCGTGGGCGAATGCGCCGCGCACCGCGGTATTGCCTACGGTCTGGTGGCCCCGCTGTTTGAGCAGGGCAAAGTGCTGGCCAACCACCTGGCCGAGTTCGGCATTGGGCGCTACACCGGTTCTTTGACATCCACCAAGCTCAAGGTCACCGGCATCGACCTCTTCAGCGCGGGCGACTTCATGGGCAACCCTGAGTGCGAAGAGATCGTGATGAGCGACCCGGCAGGCGGCGTCTACAAAAAGCTGGTGCTCAAGGGTGACCAACTGGTGGGTGCCTGCCTGTATGGCGACACGGTGGACGGCAGCTGGTACTTCAAGCTGCTGCGTGATGGCCGCAGCGTGGCCGACATCCGCGACAAGCTGATGTTTGGCGAGTCGAACATTGGCGACGTGGGCCACCAGGGCCAAAGCAAAGCGGCTGCCATGGCCGACACCGACGAAGTGTGTGGCTGCAACGGCGTGACCAAGGGCGCGATCTGCAAGGCCATCAAGGACAAGGGCCTGTTCACACTTGACGAAGTGCGCAAGCAAACCAAGGCCAGCGCCAGCTGCGGCTCGTGCACCGGGTTGGTTGAGCAGATTTTGATGTTCACCGCCGGTGGCGACTACTCGGCCACGCCCAAGCTCAAGCCCATGTGCGGATGCACCGAACATGGCCACCAGGCAGTGCGAGACGCCGTCAGGGACCACAAACTGCTCACCGTGGGCGGCGTGTTCAAGTTCATGAACTGGCGCACGCCCAACGGCTGCGCCAGCTGCCGCCCCGCCGTCAACTATTACCTGATCAGCACCTGGCCCAAAGAAGCGCAGGACGATCCGCAAAGTCGCTTCATCAACGAGCGCAGCCACGCCAACATCCAGAAAGACGGCACCTACAGCGTGATCCCGCGCATGTGGGCGGGCGAAACCACCGCCGCCGAGTTGCGCCGCATCGCCGATGTGGTGGACAAGTACCAGATCCCGACCGTCAAGGTCACGGGCGGCCAGCGCATCGACTTGCTGGGCGTCAAAAAAGAAGACCTGGTGGGTGTGTGGAAAGACATTGGCATGCCTTGTGGCCACGCCTACGCCAAGGCCCTGCGCACGGTGAAGACCTGCGTGGGCAGCGAGTGGTGCCGCATGGGCACGCAAGACAGCACGCAAATGGGCAAGGACCTCGAAAAAGCCATGTGGCGCATGTACGCGCCACACAAGGTCAAGTTCGCGGTGTCGGGCTGTCCGCGCAACTGCGCCGAAGCCGGCATCAAGGACGTGGGCATCATCGGCGTGGACAGCGGCTGGGAAATGTATGTGGGCGGCAACGGCGGCATCAAGACCGAAGTGGCGCACTTCTTCACCAAGCTCAAAACCGCCGAAGAAGTGCTGGAGTACACCGGCGCGTTCATGCAGTTGTACCGCGAAGAAGGCTGGTACCTGGAGCGCACGGTGCATTACATCAACCGGGTAGGTCTGGACTACGTGAAGAAAAAGATCCTGGACGACGCCCCGCTGCGCCAGGCCCTGTGGGCCAAGCTGCAAGCAGCGCTCGAAGGCGAGCCCGATCCGTGGTTTGAGCTGCAAGAAGCCAAGGTGGACACCCGCCAGTTCGAGCCCCTGACCACCGCCTGACCTCTGTTGTAGGAGCCTACCCCGTGGGCGATTGCCCACGAATCCATCGCCCACGGGGTGGGCTCCTACAAATACTAACCAAGGATTGAAATGGATACCCACACATTCGAGCCCCTCACAGCCGCCAAAACTCTTTTGTGGGAGCCCACCCTGTGGGCGATTTCCCATGAATCCATCGCCCACAGGGGTGGGCTCCTACAAATGCCAAGCAAGGATTGAAAATGACCGCATGGAAAGAAATTTGCCGGGTGGAAGACATTCCGGTGCTGGGCTCGCGCCGCGTGGCGCGTGACCAAGGCCTGGACGTGGCCGTGTTCCGCAACGATGCCGACGAGGTGTTCGCCCTGCTCGACCGCTGTCCGCACAAGGGCGGCCCACTGTCGCAAGGCATCGTGTTTGGCACCAGCGTGGCCTGCCCGCTGCACAACTGGACGATTGGCCTGTGCGACGGCCAGGCGCAAGCGCCCGACGAAGGCTGCACGCCACGCTTTGAAGTCAAAGTGGAATCGGGCGTGGTGTTCTTGAATGCCGATGAACTGCTGGGCCATGCGACGGACCTGACGCGCCCCATCGCCGGACCGGTTTCACGCAAAAGCACCGTCAGCCCGTAGATCTGCTGCCGTAGGTCGGTGGCTTCAGCCCCGACAAAAGCCTTCGCTGAACCTGTCATGTCGGGGCTAAAGCCACCGACCTACAAAACCCCAAATTCCCCAACGCGCTTTTGTCCATGATCCCCATCCTGCAAGAAACACGCTCCACCTGCCCCTATTGCGGCGTGGGCTGTGGTGTGATCATCGAGTCGCTCGGCACGCAAATCACCGGTGTGCGCGGCGACCCGGATCACCCGGCCAACTTCGGTCGCCTGTGCACCAAGGGCCAGTCGCTGCACCTGACGGCGGCACCGCAGGTCACCGCGCAAACCCGGCTGCTCACGCCACAATGGCGACCCGAGCGGGGCCAGGCACCCCAAGCACTGGACTGGGACGCGGCCATGCACATGGCCAGCCAGCGTCTGGCCACCATCGTGCAAAACCACGGACCTGACGCGCTGGGCTTTTACATCTCGGGCCAGCTCCTCACCGAGGACTATTACGTCTTCAACAAACTGGCCAAGGGCCTGTTGGGCACCAACAACATCGACAGCAACTCGCGCCTGTGCATGAGCAGCGCCGTGGCAGGCTACAAGATGACACTCGGGGCCGACGCCCCGCCTGCCTGCTACGAGGACATCGCACACGCGCAGTGCCTGTTCATCGCGGGCAGCAACGCGGCCTGGGCGCACCCGATTTTGTTTCGCCGCATCGAAGACGCCAAACGCACCAACCCAGCGCTCAAGATGGTCGTGGTCGACCCGCGCCGCACCGACACCGCCGACATGGCCGACCTGCACCTGGCCATCCAGCCCGGCACCGACGTCATGCTGTTCCACGGCCTGCTGCACATCATGCTGGCCGAGCGCTGGACACAAGCCGCCTACATCGCCGCCCACACCTCGGGCTTTGAAGCCCTGCAAGCGCTGGTGGCCGACCACACGCCCGCCCATGTGGCCCAAATTTGCGGCGTGCCCGAAGCTGACCTGTTCACAGCGGCCCGCTGGTTTGCGGGCGTGCAAGAAGACGGCACTGAGCGCAGCCCGACCCTCAGCCTGTATTGCCAGGGCCTGAACCAGTCGAGCAACGGCACGGCCAAAAACGCCGCGCTCATCAACCTGCACCTGGCCACGCAGCAAATCGGCCGCCCCGGCGCAGGCCCCCTCTCGCTGACAGGCCAGCCCAACGCCATGGGCGGGCGTGAAGTGGGCGGCATGGCCAACCTGATGTCGGCCCACCGCGATCTGGCCAACCCGCAGCACCGCGCCGAAGTGGCCGCCCTGTGGGGCGTGGCCGATGTGCCCGCCAAGCCGGGCCTGACGGCCGTCGAGATGTTCGAAGCTGCTGCCGATGGCCAGATCAAGGCCCTGTGGATCGCTTGCACCAACCCGGCGCAGTCCATGCCCGACCAGAAAACCGTGCGCCGCGCCCTGCAGCGCGCCGAGTTCGTGGTGGTGCAAGAAGCCTTTGCCACCGCCGCCACCTGCGACTGGGCCGACCTGCTTTTGCCCGCCACCACCTGGGGCGAAAAAGAAGGCACCGTGACCAACAGCGAGCGCCGCATCAGCCGGGTGCGCGCAGCCGTGGCGGCACCGGGTCAGGCCCGCGCCGACTGGGCCATCGCCGCCGATCTGGGCCGCCGCCTGGCCGTGGCGCTGGACCGCCCCCAGGACGCCCGCTTGCTGGACTTCGCCACCCCCGAGTCGGTCTGGAACGAACACCGCGAAAGCACCCGGGGCCGCGATCTGGACATCACCGGTCTGAGCTACGCCCGGCTGGAAACCGCAGGCCCCGCCCAATGGCCCCTGCCCGAAGGGGCCAGCACCGGGCAAGCGCGCCTGTATGCCGATGGCCAGTTCCCCACCCCCGATGGCCGCGCCCGTTTTGCCGCCGTGGCCTGGCAACCGGTGACCGAAGAACGCGTGTCGCAATTTCCGTTTTCCCTCACCACCGGCCGCTTGCGTGACCAGTGGCACGGCATGACCCGCACCGGCACCGCAGGCCGCCTGTATGCCCACAGCCCAGAGCCTTGCGTGCAAGTGAACCCGCAAGACGCCAAACGTCTGGGCTGGTCAGACGGCGAGCTGGTCCAGGTGCGCAGCAAGCGCGGCGCGCTGGTGCTGCCGGTGCAGGCCAGCGCACAGGTCGCGCCCATGCAGGCCTTCATCGCCATGCACTGGGGCCCTGAAGTGCTCAGCGGCCGCGATGCGCAAGGCGAGGCAGGGCTGGGCGTCAATGTGCTGACCACCTCCAGCTACTGCCCCACGTCCAAACAGCCCGAACTCAAGCACGCGGCGGTGCAGATCACCCGGGCCGACCTCTCGTCAGAGGCCGCCTGGCAGCTCACGGGCATGGCCTGGCTGCCCGCCGACCGGGTGTGGGCGGTGCGCCAGCGTTTGCAAAAGCTGCTGCCGCAATTTGACTTTGCGCACCTGGTGCCGTTCACCGACGCGTCGGCTGCGCTGACCGATCAGGCCCCGCGCACCGGTTTGCTGCTGCGGGCCGCTTGCCGCGCACCGGCCGATGCTCACTTGCTGCAAGCCGTGGCCGATGCCCTGGATTTGAATCAGGCAGACACCCTGCACTACCAGGATGCGGTGCGGGTGCAGCGCCGCTCGGTGCGTCTGACCTCGCCAGATGCGCAAGGTCTGCGCAGCCTGCAAGGCTTTGTGACCGCCGGCGACAGCCGCTCGGCCCGCTGGCTCAAGACCTTGTTGCAAGAGGCCACGCCACTCCACTGGCCAGCCCGCCAGTGGCTGATGGCATCCGACGCACCGCCTGAAGGGGCCGCACCCGTCAGCCGCCAGGTGTGCAGTTGCCTGAACGTGCGCGAAGACGCCATCGCTGCCTGCTTGCAAACCCAAATCGGCAGCGAAGACCAACGCCTGGCCGGTCTGCAAAGCCAGCTGCGCTGCGGCACCCAATGCGGCTCGTGCGTGCCCGAGTTGCGCCAGATCATCCGGCGGGTGGCGGTGCCCGCCTGAGCATTGGCGCGCATACCCATATAACGAACAGTTATCTGAATTCCTTCACAATCACCCACATGGGAATCGGCCAATACATCAAGGACATCGGACGCGGCAAAGACGGCGCGCGGGCGCTCGACCGCGCACGCGCCACCGACCTGATGGGCCAGATCCTCGACCAGCAAGTGAGCGATCTGGAACTGGGCGCGTTTTGCATCGCCATGCGCATCAAGGGCGAAACGCCCGAAGAGATGGCCGGTTTTCTGGACGCCACCCACGCCCGGCTGAACAAGGTCCACAGCGGCCACATGCCCACCGTGGTGCTGCCCAGCTACAACGGGGCCCGCAAGCTGCCGGTGCTCACGCCTCTCTTGGCCCTGCTGCTGGCCCGCGAAGGTGTGGCCGTGGTGGTGCATGGCGCAGCCACCGAAGACAAACGCGTGAGCAGCCAGGCGGTGTTCGCACACTTGGGTGTGAACCCTGTGGATCGTGTGGGCCCTGCAGCGGTAGGGCAAGTGCAGTTCATCCCCACCGGCGTTTTGAACGCCGGACTGGACCGCCTGCTGGCCGTGCGCCGCGTGGTCGGTCTGCGCAACCCCGGGCACAGCCTGGTGAAACTGATGAACCCCTGCGATGGCTCCGCACTGGTGGTCAGCAGCTACACGCACCCCGAATATTTGCTGTCGATGTCGGCCACCTTTGCCCTGACGGGCCAGCATGCCCTGCTGCTGCGCGGCACCGAAGGCGAACCGGTGGCCGATGCCCGCCGCACCCCGGCGATGGACATTTTCAAAAATGGCCAGACGGTGCGTGTGCAAAACCAACAAGAAGGCTCACTGGTGCAAGTGCCCGAACTGCCCACGACCGACGCTGCTGCGACCGCTGTTTACACCGAGCATGTGCTGCAAGGCCTGTTGCCGGTGCCTGCGGCGATGGCGCTGCAGGTCCGGCACATCCTGCGAGAGGTGAAACCATGAACGCACGCACTTTATTGATCCGGCTCTGCGAAATATTCAATGGTCAAAATACTGTAGGTCGGTGGCTTCAGCCCCGACATGGAGCATGCGACAAAGCCCGCAATGTCGGGGCTGAAGCCACCGACCTACGAACTGACGGCGCTAAAAGTTTCAAACCTCAGCGTATCGGATCAGTAGGCCGCTGCACGCTGGTCGGCGCAGGCCCCGGCGACCCCGAACTGCTGACCCTCAAAGCCGTGAAAGCCATTGCCAGCGCCACCGTGCTGCTGGTGGACGACTTGGTCAACGACGCCGTGCTCGAACACGCCTCGCCCAGCGCCCGCATCGTGCATGTGGGCAAGCGCGGCGGCTGCAAGAGCACGCCTCAGGCCTTCATCGACAAGCTGATGATCACCGCCGTGCAAGAAGGTGAGCATGTGGTGCGCCTCAAAGGCGGCGATCCGTTCATCTTTGGCCGGGGCGGCGAAGAAGTCGAACACCTGCGCGCAGCGGGCATTGATGTGACTGTGGTCAACGGCATCACCTCGGGCCTGGCGGGCATGAGCAGCCTGGGCGCACCGCTCACCCACCGCGAACATGCACATGGCGTGGTGTTTGTGACCGGCCACGCCAAGCCCGGCGACACCGGCACCGACTGGGCGCAACTGGCCAACACCGCCCGGCAGGCCAAGCTGACACTGGTGATTTACATGGGCGTGAGCAGCCTGGATCACATCAGCCAAGGCTTGCTGCAAGGCCTGCCCACCCACACCCCCGTGGCCGTGGTGCAGCACGCCAGCTTGCCCACACAGCGCCAAGCGCTGACCACGCTGGGTGAACTGGTGAGCACGGTGCAGCGCGAAGGCCTGCAAAGCCCCAGCATCATTGTGGTGGGCGATGTGGTGCAAGGGGCACGGGCGTGGGCCGCGCATTCAAATACCTCGCAAAAAGTGGCCTGATTTCAGCCCCAGCTGCGCGTGAGCAGCTCATCAAGGGCATCGGCGATCACCTGCCCCTGATCGGCCAGACTGCCCACACACGGGCCCAGCTGGTCGCTCCCCACGGAGACCATGTCCAGCGGGTGCAGCACCAAGGTCTGCCCCTTGATCTTGAACACTGGGTTCATGCGCGTCCCCGCCACCTTGGCTCCGACTGGCAAGGCCGAACGCAGCACGAGTGGCACTACGACCCGGCGGCGGTAGCCGTCAAAGAGCGATGACTGCACCAACACCACCATGGGCACGGTGGCCCGCATGGGGCCAGGGTTCAGGTGAACGTCGTACTGCGGCATCGCTCAATGCACGTTACAGCGTGGAATGGCCGTCGGCATAAGAACCTGCGCCATCATGCAGGGCATTCCAATCGCTCACGGCCCGTTGCGCCTGTTCACGGTGTTGCTGGCGTGACTGACGCTCTGAGACCACATACGCCTGCAGCATCTCTTCGACCTTGGCCGAGAGGTTGCCGCAGTAAGCGCGGGACTCTTGCACCAGCGCTTCGCTGAGCGAGAGGTTGACTGGTTTTTTGGCGGTGGATTCGAAATTTGACATGGCGCACGTCCCTTTCCAGCAGATTCTATGCGCATTGCATGCGCATGAGCGTCCACCAATCCAGCTACACTCCCCCGCATGAACCAATGGGATGCTGTGATCGTGGGTGCCGGGGCTGCCGGTTTGTTTTGCGCAGGTGTGGCAGGCCAGCGTGGCCTGAAGGTGCTGGTGCTGGACCACAGTGACAAGGTGGCCGAAAAAATCCGCATCTCGGGCGGCGGGCGTTGCAACTTCACCAACCGTCTGCTGGACGCGTCAGCCCCGCAAAAGCACTTCATCAGCCAGAACCCGCACTTTTGTCGCTCGGCCCTGTCGCGCTACACCCCGCAAGACTTCATCGATCTGGTGCAAAAGCACGGTATTGCTTTTCATGAAAAGCACAAGGGCCAGCTGTTTTGCGACCACTCGGCCGAAGACATCATCCGCATGCTGCTGGCCGAGTGCGCCGCTGGTGGTGTCGAAATCCGCAGTGGGTGCACGGTCAAATCGGTCCAAGCACCGTCCGACAACCAACCCCTATACACCCTGGAAACCCAGCAAGGCATGGTGCAGACTGGCTCGCTGGTGGTGGCCACCGGGGGTTTGTCCATTCCCAAAATCGGGGCCAGCGACTGGGGCTACCGCATGGCCAGCCAGTTCGGTCTGCGCCTGGTGGAGCGCCGCCCGGGTCTGGTGCCTTTGACCTTTGACGGTGAGGCTTGGGCACCTTATGCCCAACTGGCGGGCTTGGCCCTGCCCGTGGCCATCGAAACCGGTGAGAAAAAAAACCGCATGCACTTTGACGAGGACCTGTTGTTCACTCACCGGGGCTTGTCGGGGCCGGGCGTGCTGCAAATTTCCAGTTACTGGCATGAAGGCACGCCGATCCGGCTGAACCTGGCACCCGAGGTGAACCTGTCCGAGCGACTGCGAGAGGCCAAGTTACGCTCCAAAAAACTGCTGGGCAACGAGCTGGCCACGCTGGTGCCCAGCCGCTTGGCCGAAGCCTGGGTCAGCCAGGACCCTGCCCTGCAGCGCACCGCCGCCGAAGTGCCCGACAAGGCCCTGCACAAACTGGCCGAAGCTTTGTCCAACTGGTGCCTCACGCCCACGGGCAGCGAGGGCTACAAAAAGGCCGAAGTCACCTTGGGCGGCGTGGACACGCGCGATGTGTCGTCGCAGACCATGGAGTCCAAGCAGCCTGGGCTGTACTTCATTGGCGAGGTGATCGACGTGACCGGCTGGCTGGGTGGCTACAACTTCCAGTGGGCCTGGGCCAGTGCCCATGCCTGCGCCATGGCCTTGCCCTTCGCCAAAGCCACACCGGCCTGAGGGCATCAGGCCAACTGCGGGACGGTTTTCATCGCGAAAGGCTTCAGGCTCTCGCCACTCTCTGCGGCCAAAGCCACGCCTTCTGCACGAAACCGCATGCAAATCTCAAACAGCAGCTCGGACACCAGCCCCTTTTGACCGTTGTGCAAATCGTTGATCCAGAAACTGGTCTCCAACGACACCTCGCTGGTCGCCACCGATGCGATCAACACATCGCCGGGCGGATCCACCAGCACGCGAGGGGAAGTCTTGAGCGATTGCAAAATCAATTCCCGCGCATGGGGATAGTCGGCGATGTCACCGATTTTCAGGAGAAAGGACACCCGGAAGTCATCGTTGCTCAAGGTGTGGTTTTGCAAAACGCCCTTGATCACGCTGCTGTTGGGAATCAGGCTTTCGGTGCCCACCGCATCGCGCACGACCAGCGCTCGGCTGCTCATTTGCACCACCCGCCCGGTGATTTTGTCGATGGTCACGTAATCGCCCACCTTCAGTGCGCGCTCAAGCAGGACGTACAAGCCGCTCACAAAATTGACGACAAACTCCTGCAAACCAAACCCCAGGCCAATGCCCATGGCCCCGGCAAAAGCGGCCAGAGTGGTCAAATCAACACCTGAGCTGACCAAAACACCCACCAGCGTGAACAGGAAAATGCCCATGGTGAACAGTCGGGTCAAGATCAAGGCATCATTGCTTTGTATGGTTTCCTGCCGCGCATAGCGTTGCAACAAACGCGCCACCAGCTCGGCGATTTGCCCCGCCACCGTGAGCGCCACAATGCCCATGACCAAGCCTGTGGCAATGTTTGCCCCCTTGAAGACCTGCTCGCCAATGGAAAACTCAATGGCCAGGATGAAAGCGGTCACGGGTTGAAATAAACCAAAAAAGGTGAGCACAGCCGCCAACACCACCGACCATTCGATCATGTGCAAAAAGATGCGCAGCACTTCGTGCGGATGCAGAACGTGTCGGAAAAACCAGCCCGCCACGCGGATGACCAAAACCCACAAGGTCAAGGCCAGCACTTTCCACAACACCAGCAAGTCCAGGACCGTCCAGCCCCACAGCAAGCCGCCCCCTAAAAAAGCGGCCATGCAAGTTGCCGCAAACACGGCAGGCCCCATGGTCTGCAGACCCGCCATCCCCAACTGCCTCAGCTTGCTACCGCCCACTTCCAGGCGACTCAGCAAGCGCCAGCGCAACAGGTAAGCCAGCGCAATGCTCAACACACACAGCGTGCACTGCGCCACAAAATTGGGGAAAGCCAGATTGAGGTACGCGTGGTAAGCCATGGATTGGTAAAAACCATCACCGCTCATCACGACCTGGTCAATGCGCATGAAGCTCAAACTCATGTCAAACCCTGCCTTCGATCAAAAACTGAATCGTCTGCCCAATTGCAAAAAGACGTTGAAGGCATTTCCAGACCCCCGGGCTGCTCCCAAGTAAACATCACCCACCTTGCTGTCCACCGCCACAAACAGGGTGCCGCTGTAGCGGGTGCGAATCTGGTCCCCCTGATTCCATGCATCACCGGCCTCCAGCACGGTGCCCACGTACGTTCTTTGATTGAACACGCCCCCGTCGGACAAGCGGTACATGTAGGTGCCTTGCACATGGGCCAGATCACTGCCCGCCAACTGTCCCATGCGATAAGCCCCCATGAGCTGAAAGCCCCCCAGAAACAACTGACTGGGGGATTGGCATTTCAGACAATCCCGGGTAATTTGGTCTCGCGCCAAATTCAATCCGGCATTGAAAATGTGGGGGCCCACCGAATGCGCCAGCTTGGCACTCAAACGCCCGCCCCTGTAGGCTGTGCCCGACAGACCTTGCTCCAGGCTGGCATTGACGAAGAAGCCGCGGGTCGGAAAACTGAGCGAATCGAGTTGATCAATTTGAAGCTGGGTTTTGATGCCGTTGTATTTGAAGAGGCTGGATTGATCCGTGGATGTGTCCAGAAAATCAAGGCGTGTGTCAAACGACCTGCGAATACTGCTGGAAGTCAAACCCAATTTGATGTTGGCCTTGCGCTCGTAGTCGTACACCAACTGGGCGTCCATCGTTTGCAAAGTCTGGTTGAAATAAGCCAACTTTTGCGTGCTGACATCATCACGGTCAATCGCGGTCCGATAAAGCGGCAAATGGTTGCTGTCCCATGAAACACCCGTTTCCAGGCTCCATCGCCGGCTCAAGGGTTGGTAGAGTCGAGCGGCCAATTCGGACTGCGTGCCCAGCCGGGCATCCAGCGAAAACTCCAAACCCGACTCGGTCAACCAAGGTCGGCGATAACCCACTCCCACAGAAAATTGTGTGACGCCGTCCAACTCGCTGGAAAAGCCCAGGCTTGTCTTCATGAAGTGGGGGCTGTAGGGTTTTTCGCGCACTTGCACCACCAAGGTGTACCGATCCCCTTGCAGTTGCTCCAGGCTGTAGCTGACCAAGTCAAAATAGCCGCTGGTGTAGAGCTCATCGATGTAGCGCTCCGTTTCCACCGAGGAAAACTCCAGCTCGAGCAAGGGAGCCATGACCGACTGGATGTACTGCTGGGACACGTCCTTGTTGCCCTTCGCATCAATGGCCACAATGCGCTTTTCCCGCTGGTTAAAAGACAGTTGCTTGGGTGTGGGCAACGCAACAGAGCGGTCCCATCCAGCCTGCAGCCGTTGCCACCGGTCATTGACCGCAGAAACCGCAACCTGACCGCGACGCACAATTTCTGCAGCACGGTTGAAATCCGCAAAGCCAACGTCCTGCAGCTGGGGCGCTACCAAAATATCTTGCGGCCGAAGCAAGGCCATGTTTCTTTTTTCGTTTTGGCGAATCAGAATATCGATCATCCGATTGGCCACCACCAGCGCATGGCTGGCCTGCTCTGTTTTGCCTTCATCGGTGGTGCCAGCCAGATACGAGGCAATGACCACGTCAGCCCCCTCCTGCAAAGCGACTTCGACCGGCAAATTGGCCACCAAGCCGCCATCGACATAGGTTTCGCCATCGACTTCCACCGGTGCAAACACCGCCGGTGCCGCCATGCTGGCGCGAATGGCCAGGTGCAAAGCCCCGCGGTCAAACACCTTCATCTCGCCATCCCGATAGCGTGTGGCCACCGCCCGGAAAGGAATTTTCAGGTCGTTGAAATTGACCTGCGGCGGGACATGGGATGTCAAATCTTGCAAAAGCGCCAAAAACCGCTGGCCATCGCTCACACCTCGGGCAAAGCTTGGCCCCCCGTTCTTGATGCCAAACTCCAAATCGACCGGGTATTTTTGCTGGTAAGCACGGGTACGCGATGGCAGCTCCAGCCGATTGAGTTGGTCAAGCGCCACCTTGGCGGGATCCAGCCCCCCCACCACGCGCTCGATTTCGTCTGTGGACAAGCCACTCGCGTACAGCCCACCGATCACCGCCCCCATGCTGGTGCCCACAATGCGCGCAATGGGAATGCGGTCTTGCTCCAGCCTGCGCAAAACGGCCAGATGAGCGAAGCCCTTGGCACCCCCCCCCGCCAGCACCACGACCACCGACGGTGGCTTCACGGGTTCAGCAGCCGGTGACTGGGCCCATACACCCGAACTCAACAGCGCAGCGCTTAAAAACAGCAAGAGCCACTGGAACTTTTTTTTGTAGTGCAACATGGCGCTCATTTTTAACCAATACCAATGAATGACTATTTATTTTATAGATAGCACTTTAAAAGGACATGCAAGCACAGCAGCCGACACCCCACGGGCCTCATTCCCCATGAACCGGGCATGCACGGCCCCTCGGGTCAGCAAACCGTTCAGCCCGGCAAGCATGGGCGAAAAAAAACCCGCACTTTGCAAGTGCGGGTCTTGGTTGGCATCACACCGGTTCAAGCAGGGTGTGCACAAGCATCAAAAACGGTAACCTGCGGTGAGGGCCACGCCTTGAACCTTGCTCTTGCCATCGGTGTTGTAACGCATCACGTCCAAACCCAGATAAGAGGTTTTGTTCAGGTTGAAGTTCATGCCCACGCCATACGAAAAGGAGTTATCCGAGAAGTTGGTTTTTTCGCTCATGTTGCCTGCAACCACGGTAGAGCGCATGTTCATGCGCGCAAAACCGGCACGACCAAAGACTTCCAGATCGGGGGTCAGCTGCGTATTGGCTCGCAGGTAAACGCCCATGAAGTGGTTCATCTTGACCGAGGACTTGGCTGAAATGCCATCCACCACGACCGTTTTGGTGTCATCGCCCAAGCCCAAGCCCAACATGCCTTCCACCGCCAAATTGGGGTGAAATTGTTGGCCGAAAATCGCGCGCAAGCTGTTGACGTTATAACCGGCCTTGGATTGGGCACCATCGTCCAAATCCAGTTTGATGGGCGAAACAGCCAGTTCGCCGTACATGCCCATGCTGCCTCTCTTGGGTTGGGCTTGCACAGACGTGGCGGCAACCAACACCAAGGCCAAACCAATGATTTTTGAGAATTTAGTCATTTTATATACATAAAAAATGTTGAAAGAGACAATAATGTAATGTTATCTGATACATCCAGAGACGCCCTTACAAAATGTTTCACGTTCAGTGCAGTACCTCACCTTACGCAAGACAGCACCATCGGCAACGAAACATGGCGCTATAATCCAAGGCTTTGCTGGCAAACTCCCGTCTGCCAAATACTAGTTCGTGACGGGGAACCGCCGAAACTGGGTTTCAAGGGCCCGATCTCCCTTGTCACTGCAGCCGGCACATTTTTGGAAACTTTGATTCAATGACCACCATCCGCGTGAAAGAAAACGAGCCGTTTGACGTCGCACTGCGTCGCTTCAAGCGCACCATCGAAAAACTCGGCCTGCTGACAGACCTGCGTGCCCGCGAGTTCTACGAAAAGCCCACGACCGAGCGCAAGCGCAAGAAGTCGGCTGCCGTCAAGCGTCACTACAAGCGCGTTCGCAGCATGCAATTGCCCAAGAAGATGTATTGATCTTCGCATTTGTATGACCTGAAAAGGTCTGCAAACAAGCCCGCTAGAGGACGCTCAGGCGGGCTTTGTCATTTGTGCCACCCACTTTCAACACCACCTGGAGCCTCTCATGAGCCTGAAAGAACAGATCACCGAAGACATGAAAACCGCGATGCGCGCCAAAGACGCTGAGCGTCTGGGCACCATCCGCTTGCTTTTGTCGGCCATGAAGCAAAAAGAAGTCGACGAGCGCATTGAGCTGGACGATGTGGCCGTGGTGGCCATCGTGGACAAGCTCATCAAGCAACGCAAAGACTCGATCGCCGCTTTTGAACAAGCTGCACGCCAGGATCTGGCCGACAAGGAAAAAGCCGAAATGGCGGTCTTGCTGGCTTACTTGCCCGAGCGCATGTCGGCCGAAGAAGTCACAGCGGCCGTTCAGGCCATCGTGACCGAACTGGGCGCCAAAGGCCCCGGTGACATGGGCAAAGTGATGGGTGCTGTGAAGGCCAAACTGGCGGGCAAAGCCGACATGGGCCAGGTGTCTGCCGCAGTCAAGGCCGCTTTGGCAGGCTGACGATCTGCAAGGCCTAGGCCTGCAAGATCAG
>Ga0255139_1000195_pt1 | contig 21352 bp, 24 predicted proteins | sample Law_Colum_RepB_8_FD_188549 | JGI IMG/M metagenome (GOLD analysis project Ga0255139, IMG submission 188549) | Freshwater microbial communities from St. Lawrence River, New York, United States - Law_Colum_RepB_8d | ecosystem: Environmental > Aquatic > Freshwater > River | place: USA: New York...
ATGGTTCGATGACTACAATTCTTATCACCCGCACAGCGCACTGGGCTACGTGCCAGCCAAGCTTTTCCGGGAAAAACGAGCTGTAAATTAAACCTGCCGGCGGTACTGGGTTACGGGGTCAAGACCAGGGTGGCTGCATGGTCCACAACGCGGGTTATGACTTCAACGACCGCATTTTGTCGACCGGTGCCACTTACTGGGTCAAACTGGTGGAGCGCTGGCTGGCCAAGGTTTGAAGCGATCTAACCGTCTGCTTAAAATCGCGCCACTGCACAGCCCGGGACGCGTGGCAACGTGGTGCTCGCCCTCCCCCGCCCACGCGGGGCCAGGGGATTCGGCCGCGACTTGTTTCACACCTTGCCCAGGCCAAGTCCATGACCACGCTGCTCATCCACCGAGCCCGCTGCATCGCCACACAAGACGATGCCAACACCGAACTGAATGACGCCTCGCTGCTGATCTGCGATGGCCGCATCGAGCGGATCATCCCCACCACTGAGGACACCGACGAGCTGGTCAAGCAGGTGGACGAGGTGATCGACGCCCGCCGCCATGTGGTGGTGCCGGGGCTGATCAACACGCACCACCACATGTATCAATCGCTCACCCGGGCGATACCGGGCTTACAAAACAACCGCACCACGCGGTGCCAGCCGCTCCACGCCCAGCGGCCTGCTGCGCGTGAATGCCACATTGGGCTTTGGCCGCAGCCACATGGGGCCACTGATCAGCCGCTTTGTGCAGCAGTACCCGCAGGTCGATGTGCAATTGCAGCTGTCGGTCGACCCGCCCTCGCTGAGTGACGATGCTTTTGATGTCTGCATCCGCTTTGGACCACCTCCCGACGCCCGCGTGATCGCACGCAAGATCGCCAGCAACCAGCGCCTGCTGTGCGCATCGCCCGCCTACCTCTTGCGCCACGGCGAACCCAAAAGCCCGGCCGACCTGACGCGGCACAACTTCATCAGCATCCGCCAGGGCGACGAGGCCTATGGCGTGATCAAACTCACGCGCGGACGCACAAGCAAAACCGAGACCATCAAGACCCGGGGCAACCTGACCACCAACGACGGCAGCATCGCGGTGCAATGGGCGCTGGACGGCCACGGCATCCTGATGCGCGCCGAGTGGGACATCCGGCCCCACTTGGCGCAAGGCCAGCTGGTGCAACTGCTGCCGCAGTGCCACACGCCCGATGCCGACATCTATGCGGTTTATCCGGCCCAACACAAATCGGCCGCGCGGGTACGGGCCTTTGTGGACTTTGTGGACTTTGTGGCCGAGGCGTTCAGGCCAACTAGGCCTTGAGCGGGGCTAAGGCTACGCGAATGGCACAGCAAACTGAAACGATCCACCGCTCGTTCATGCATGCTTGGTATTTTTCAAAATACTCAATACTTGGTCACGTAGCCATGTAATACCCGAATCACGATTGGCCCTGTCACTCCAACATACCAGGGAATGGTAATTCGGGAATTCAAACGGTAGCGGGCGAATACATAGATCTTTTTGGTGCTGCTGCGCGATCCGGTTTCCGATCACAGCGGCATGGTCGCCATGTTTGAGTTGATGAATGATTTGTGAAAAACTGCCAAGTGCCATCTGCGCGAATCTTTGATGTCCCGTTTTTGCCAAGGTTTGATCGATCAGATCGTCGAAGCTGGATATGCCGTACCCCAGAAAAACTTGAGGAATCTCACAGAAGGTGTCCAGCGTCAGAGGTTTGCCCGCGCTTGGATGATCGTGACGCACGACATGCACATAGTGGTCTTGATACAAGATTTCATAATCCAGATCGTCTGGCAATTTCAAGCGTGCCACAACAGCCAAGTCCAAGTCTCCATTGGCCAGTCGTTGCTGCAACGGCCAAGTCCCTGGAGGTTCCCAGACCAGGCGAACCCGTGAATTTAACGTCAACAGTTTCTGCCCCAGCGGGGCAAGTACGTTGCCGCTGGCAAAGTCTGACCCTGTGATTCGAAACACCCGATTGGATGCTTGCGGGTCAAAGGTGCGTTCCTTGTCAAGCAGCGCCGCGATGTCGGCAAGCACTTGTTCAACTTGGCCCGCTAGTGCAAGTGCGCGGGCAGTCGGCTCCACGCCATGTCCTGTTCGCTTGAACAAGGGATCATCAAATGTGTCTCTGAGCTTTTGCAGTGATGCACTGACTGCGGATTGACTTAGAAAAAGTCGCGCAGCGGCACGCGAGACACTGCGCTCCCGCATCAGCGCTTCAAATGTGCGCAGCATGGGAATGTCCAAGCCGCGAATATCACTTCGGTTCATATCACTTATCGAAACTTTGACAAACAGTGGGGGGCATGTTTGATGAATACTTGAAATAAATCAACAACCTCGGAGACAAACACATGAACATGCTACGCCGAACTGTACTGACTTATCTGCCTGCACTCGGAGTTTCTGCCGCAGCCTGGGCGCAATCCGGGCCTCAATTTCCCAGTCGGCCAGTACGCATCGTGCCATTTGGCACAGGCGGCGGACCTATCGACACATTGGCCAGAGCCTATGGTGAGAAACTTTCTCAAAGATGGGGGCAGCCCATTGTGGTCGATGCCAAGCCTGGTGCCAGCGGGATCATCGCGGCTGATTTTGTCGCCAAATCAGCCGCCGATGGCTACACCCTCATGATGACGATGCCGCTGACTCATGTGAACAATGCGATCTTGATGAAGCTGCCTTATGACCCGGTCAAGGACTTCACACCACTGACCATGTTGGCCACTGGCGGCCCGATGCTGATTGCCAGAGCAGACGCGCCGTTCAATGATGTGCGTGAATTTGTGGCCTACGCACGAAAGCAAAACAAGCCCCTGAGTTACGGGACTTGGGGCAATGGCTCGGCTGCCCATCTCTTTGGCGAATTACTCAAAAGGCAGTCGGGTGCAGATCTGATGCATGTGGCTTACAAGTCGGAAGCCGCGGCACACATGGATTTGTTCGGGCAATTGCTCGACTTTGCCTGGGCCAACCCGTCCACTGCCCGCACCCATGTTCAAGCAGGCAAGATGAAAGTACTTGCCGTCGCCGGTAGCCGCCGTGTATCGGTCATGCCGCAAGTATCGACTTTCTCTGAGCAGGGATTCCAGGGTTTTGACGTTGACAGCTGGATTGGCATCTATGCACCAGCACGCCTACCCGCAGATGTGCAAAACACACTGGTGTCTGCGCTGCGTGACACCACGAATCAACCTGACATCCAGGCCCGACTGACCGCATTCGGGTTTGAGCCGTTGGCAAACACCCCGGCGCAGTTCAGTGAAGTGCTCAAGGCCGACTTTCCCCGCGTTGCTGCGCTGATCAAGGCCGCTGGTGTGACCCCACCATGAATGCGAAAGACAAGAGCATGAGTACAGTTACACCTAAAGTGATTCCCATCATTGACCAAGGCACAGCTTACGGACGGCCTGCCCCGACTTATTTCAAAGAACTGGCAGAGGTTGGACCAGGTACTCCTATGGGCGAGTTGCTCAGGCGTTACTGGCACCCCATCGGAATGGCTTCAGACGCAACGGACAAGCCCCGAAAGGTTCGGGTTCTCGGTGAAGACCTGATTCTTTTTCGCGACAAGACTGGCCGCACCGGACTGGTCTACCCACATTGCGCGCACAGAGGCACTTCGCTGTATTACGGCAAGGTCGATGAGCAAGGCATTCGGTGTTGTTATCACGGCTGGCACTTTGATGTGCAGGGCAATTGTTTGAACCAGCCCTGTGAGCCCAACGGCGGTCGCGCACGTGAGGCCAAGCGGCAACCCTGGTATCCCGTTCAAAAACAATACGGATTGATTTGGGCGTACATGGGGCCGCCCGAGCGTAAGCCGGTGTTGCCGCGTTACGAATGCCTTGAGAACTTGGATGAAGGTGAATTCCTCGAAGCCGACGACAGCAGCATCGGTGGCGGTGGCCCTCAGATCATTCCTTGCAACTGGCTACAGCATTACGAAAATTTGGTGGACCCGTTCCACGTCGTGATTCTGCATTCTGGCTTTAGCGGTACTCAATTCGTGCCCGAAATGGCCGTGATGCCCGATGTTCATTGGGAAACCACAGATCTCGGGGTGCGGACAATTTCCCTGCGGACCTTGCCTGATGGCAAAACACTTCGCCGAATTTCAGAGGCTGGACTGCCTACGCTTCGTGTCATCCCAAGCCCGCGATTGGGGCGCAATGGTGCAGGTGGGCGTGTTGAATCGTTGGGTTGGGTCTTGCCAATTGATGACCACCATTTCCGCATCTATGTGGTGGGCCGCGTGCGCGAGGTCGGAGAGCTCAGCCGCATGCGGACTCGCATGAATGGCAAGCTTTGGGAGGAAATGACCGAAGAGGAGCACCAGTTGTATCCGAATGACATCGAAGCCATGGTCAGCCAAGGCGTGATTGCCAAACATTCGGAAGAACACCTGGCCACCAGCGATCGCGGCATTGTCATGCTGCGGCGATTGTTGAGGCAGCAACTCGATGCGGTGGCGCAAGGGAAAGATCCTGCTGGTGTGAGCTTTGATGCCGATGCTTCGCCCGTTTATTTTTCGGCGGGCAATTACATCGAGTCTTGAGACCTGTGGTCAGGTCAGCGCACATCCCAAGAAAAGTACAAGGAATTGATTTGTGAGCGAATGCCAAAATTTGCCCGAAGACGGCATCTTCGAGATACATCTTGTCAAGCGTCAACTCACACTGAAAGTGCGCCCTGAACAGAGCATTCTCAACGTGCTGCAAGAAGCTGGTGTGGAAGTACCGTATTCATGCAGTGAAGGTGTTTGTGGCACTTGCCTGACCCAGGTGATCGAAGGGTCACCTGATCACTGGGATATGTACTTGACGCCAGAAGAACAGGCAAAAGGTGACTGCATGATGGTCTGCATCTCGCGCAGCCACTCAGCCCGGCTGGTGCTGGACCTTTGAAGATCATGGATTCTGCGATGCTTGCTCTTTTCTATAGGCTGAATGACCCACGGCAAGAGCAAACACACGGAAAGCGACCGCTGCACAGCGTTAAATTTTGGGTGGCGCTTCCACACCAGACATCTGCAAGACCGCTGCGGGCAGCCGCTCGCCTACGATGGTGATTGAAGACACGTCAGCACGGAGTTGCTTCAGTTCAGCTTGCGTGAACACAATGTCCGCAGCCCCCAAGTTCTCCTCCATATGGGCCACATTGGTGGTTCCCGGAATCGGAACAATCCAGGGCTTTTGAGCCAACAGCCACGCCAGGGCCAATTGAGCTGGCGTGGCTCTTTTCCGTTCAGCCCAATGCTTCACCACATTGACCAATGCCAAATTGGCAGGCAGCGCATTGGGCGCGAAGCGTGGCACTGCGGCACGGAAATCCATTTCGGGGCTGGTTGAGAAACGCGTGTCGGCCTTGACCGATCCAGTGAGGAAACCCATGCCCAGAGGACTCCAGCAGACAAAGCCAATGCCCAACTCTTCACACAGAGGAAGGAGCTCTGCTTCTGGGCCGCGCCAGAGCATCGAGTACTCGTTCTGAATCACCGCCAGAGGCAGCACGGCATGCGCACGGCGAATCGTCTGCACGCCAGGTTCTGACAGGCCGAAGTGCAACACTTTGCCCGCTGCGACCAAGTCCTTCACAGCGCCAGCAACATCTTCAATTGGCACCCGTGGATCGACCCGGTGCTGCAGAAGAATGTCAATGCGGTCGGTCTTGAGGCGACGCAATTGTGCTTCGACCACCTGCTTGATGTGCTCAGGTCGGCTGTTGAGTCCACCCAGACGCTTGCCAGTTTTTGGGTCCAGATCCATGCCGAATTTGGTTTCCAGAACCACCTTGTCCCGGATGCCCTTCAATGCGTCACCCACGATGTCTTCGGAGAGAAATGGCCCGTACACCTCGGCCGTGTCGATCAGCGTGACACCTCTGTCCACGGCACGGCGGATAAGCTCTGTCGCGGCCTGGCGGTCAAAAGCGCTTTGGTACAGGTCAACGACCGCGCCTGGCGCAGACCCAGGTCGCCACTGGCAACCCAATCCCACAGGAAAGACTTCGAGCGACCCGAGTTTGCGCCGTTGCCCGGCAGGCTGGACGTGAGGCGCAGAACTGCCGCCCAAAGAAGTTGCCGTCACCGGACTTGCACAAGCAGACAACAGCCAAGGTGCGATCCCCAGACTGGCAGCGCTGGCCAACAAATGCCGCCGCTGAAGGCTGGAGGTTTCAGCAGAGGCATGGCGCTTGTTTTCAATCTGAGACATGATGATTCCGGACCTGGTGGATGGGTTGTGTGGCTCTGGGGGGGCGTGAATGCGTGTCGGTCAGGCGTCAAGACGGCGCTCGCTCATCCATTTCACGATGGCTGGATCGCGGTGAGAAAAGAAGCTACTGGTGTTGGTGTCCAGCGCAGAAATGCGCGCCATGTCTCCATCGTCCAACTGGAAGTCAAACACTGCGAGGTTCTCTGCCATGCGCTCTTTGCGCACGGTCTTGGCCAGCGAAGCAATGCCGCGCTGAAGGAGCCAACGCAAAACCACTTGCCCCACAGTTTTGCCATGGCGCTGACCGATGGCCATGAGCACTTCGTTTTGAAAAAGCTTGTTGCGGCCTTCGGCAAACGGTGCCCAAGCTTGCGCTTGTACGCCCAGATCCTTCATGAAGGGAACGGCTTCAAGCTGCTGCTGAAAGGGGTTCACCTCGACTTGATTGACGGCAGGTGCAATCTCGTTGAACACCTGAATGTCTATGAGTCGATCTGGATGGAAGTTACTGACGCCAATGGCGCGCAATTTTCCTTGTTTGTAAGCTTGCTCCATGGCACGCCATGCACCGTGCACATCCCCATAGGGCTGATGGATCAGATACAAGTCCAGGTAGTCCAATTGCAGCAGCCGCAGCGATTTGTCGATGGCTTTTTGTGTGCGCTCAAAGCCCACGTCCTCCACCCACAGCTTGGTGGTGACAAACAAATCTTCACGCGCCACGCCCGCGTGGCGCAGCCCTTTGCCCACAGCCTCTTCGTTTTTGTAAGCGGCCGCCGTGTCAATCAGGCGGTAGCCAGCCTGGATCGCGTCCATGACGCTGCGCTCGCACTCCTGTGCATCCGGAATTTGGAAGACCCCAAAGCCCAGCATGGGCATCTGGTGACCGTTGTTCAATGTGACGTGTTCCATGAGAGTCCAGAGTCGTGTGTTGGGATTGAACTGTAGACAGAACACTCACATCTGATAAGTGCCAAATACGTTGTTTCATTGGCAATCGATTGGGGATAATAAGGTGCAGGAGGATGACGCACATGGCCATCAATGAACTGCGTTCTGTTGCTACGTTCATCAAAGCAGCCGAACTGGGCAGTTTGCGCAAGGCAGCTCAGGCGCTGGACATCAGTCCGCAAGCGGCCAGCAAGGCCTTGGCGCAACTGGAAAAGCATCTGGCGGTTCGGCTGTTTCACCGCACCACGCGTGTGATGTCTTTGACGGATGCGGGCCAGCGCCTGCTGGAAGATGTGCAACCCGCTTTGCTGGGTGTGCAGCGTGCGCTGAAAAAGGCCACGAACACCACCGATGAATTCTCGGGGCCCCTGCGAATTGCAGGCCCGCGCACCACATTTCAGGCCATCTTGTGGCCCGTGATTGAGGAATTCTGTGAGCGCTATCCCGACATCCAGCCCGATGTGTTGCTGGAAGATCGGGTGGGCAACTGGGTCGAAGATCGGGTCGATGTGGGGTTTCGCCTTGGGCCATCGCCACATGATGGCGTCATTGCCCGGCGCCTGTTCCCACTCCAAATGGTCATCTGCGGCGCACCAGCCTATTTTGAGCAGCACGGAATGCCGCAATCACTGGCTGAACTGTCCAACCACCGGTGCAGCGTGTTTCGCCATCCGGCCACTGGCAAGCTCGCGCCTTGGCATGTGCAACTGGATGGTCAACTGGTTGAACAGCCTGTGGTGCCAGCCATCATCAGCAACGATGAAATTCTGGAGTTGCACGCGGTGGTGTCTGGCAAAGTACTGGGGCAATTGGCGGGATCCACTGCGGCACCTTACATACGCACGGGACAGTTGATTCCCATTTTGTTGGACAACATGCCCGACATCGCCAGCTACTTTGTGTATTTCGGCTGCAGAAAATCACAGCCTGCACGCGCCCGTGCATTTGTAGACCTTGCTGTGGAGCGGCTCACGAATTGCCCGCAGTACACATTGACAGACCAAGAGCTTGCTCGGGCACAAAGCGAGTGGCCTGTCTCCTGCAGTTCCTTCGATACAGGTCGTTCATGTCATCGCAATGCTGAGTGAGTCATTGACGGCTTTTACCGGGAGCCATGAACCAAGCAACTCTGTTCGGCTGGTCGCTCTCGCTGCGTTACTGCCCCTAAAACGGCGTCTGCGTAAAATCGCCCCACTGCACAGCCCGGGACGCGCGGCAACGTGGTGCTCGCCCTCCCCCGTTCACGCGGGGGGTGGGGATTCGGCCGCGACTTGTTTCACACCTTGCCCAGGACAAGTCCATGCCCAGCTTGCTCATCCACCGCGCCCGCTGCATCGCTACGCAAGACGATGCGAACACCGAACTGAATGACGCCTCGCTGTTGATCCGCGATGGCCGCATCGAGCGGATCATCCCCGCCACCGAAAACACCGACGAACTGGTCAAGCAGGTGGACGAGGTGATCGACGCCCGCCGCCATGTGGTGGTGCCGGGGCTGATCAACACGCACCACCACATGTACCAGTCGCTCACGCGGGCGATACCGGGGGTGCAAAACGCCGAGCTGTTCAGTTGGTTGCAAGGCCTGTATCCGATCTGGGTGGGCCTCACGCCCGAGATGGTGCGTGTCTCGGGCCAGGTGGCCATGGCCGAGCTGCTGCTGAGTGGCTGCACCACCAGCAGTGACCACCTCTACATCTACCCCAACGGTGTGCGCCTGGACGACAGCATCGAAGCCGCGCACACCATGGGCATGCGCTTTACCGCCACACGCGGCAGCATGAGCGTGGGGCAGTCGCAAGGCGGTCTGCCGCCCGACAGCGTGGTCGAGCAAGAACCCGCCATCCTCAAAGAAACCCAGCGCCTGATCGAGACCTGGCACGACGCCAGCTACGGCGCGATGACGCATGTGGCCGTAGCCCCTTGCTCGCCCTTCAGCGTGAGCCAAGACCTGATGCGCGAATCGGCAAAATTAGCCCGCGCCCACGGCGTGCGCCTGCACACCCACTTGGCCGAAAACGACCACGACATCGCCTACACCCGCGAGAAGTTCAACTGCACCCCTGCGCAATACGCCGAGGACCTGGGCTGGGTGGGCCACGATGTGTGGCACGCCCATGGTGTGAAGCTGGACGACGAGGGCACGTATTTGTTTGCCCGCACGCGCACCGGCATTGCCCACTGCCCTTGCAGCAACATGCGCCTGGCCAGCGGCATCTTGCCGCTGCGCAAAATGCTCGACGCGGGTGTGCCGATTGGCCTGGGCGTGGACGGCAGCGCCAGCAACGACGCGGCGCACTTGCTGAACGAGGCCCGCCAGGCCATGCTGCTGGCGCGTGTGGGCAGGGCCATGGAGCCACCGCGCGTCGAAGACGGGCGCACCGTGTACGGTTGTGACCGTGGTCCCGCCGAGATGACACCCCGCGATGCCCTGCGCCTGGCCACACGCGGCGGTGCCGAAGTGCTGGGCCGCGTCCACGAGCTGGGGCAAATCAAAGAAGGCTATTGCGCAGACATCGCCATGTTCCGCACCGACACGCTCAGCATGGCGGGCGGCGCGGTGCACGATCCGGTAGGCGCGTTGCTACTGTGCGCCAGCGACAACGCCGACTACACCATCGTCAATGGTCGCGTGGTGGTGCGCCAGGGTGAGATCGCCACGGTGGACATGGGGCCGCTGATCGAAAGGCACAACCAGTTGGCGATGCAGTTGGCTTTGGGAGCGTCATAACATCCGTCCTGACTCAATTGAAACATCCAATGATCGGGATCAGACCATGAAAATCAACGCCTCCGAAGTAGGGAACTGCTTTGAAAGCATTTGCGCCCTCGCCAAGCGCGAATCCGTGTTTGTAGAGAAAGCGGGCCAGATTGGCGCCTTGATCCTGTCGACTTACCACAACCGGGCTTTGCAAGTCAGCCCGAACAGCAACAGTCTGGCTGCACGAAAGAAAGAATTTGAAGCTGAGTTTGGCGACTGGATTGCCGCGCAAAACAACTGGGTAGAAAAGAACGGCATCCCCGGCACCGACTTACGCCCTTGGTAAACCGCAAGGAGATGGCGCCTGGATATCACCGTGACCCCACCGAAAACCTCGCACTGAGGTCACAAGTCTTTCGCCCCCAACGCGAACGCAAGCTGCATACACTGAGCCCATGATCCAAGGCCTCGTTCAACTCTTCATCTTCCAAGCCCTGGGCGAGCTGCTCTCCAAGTTCGCCCTGCCCTTCATCCCCGGCCCGGTGCTGGGTCTGGTGTTGTTGCTGGCGTTTTTGGCGCTGCGTGGCCATGTGCCAGCGGCCATGGACTTGGTGGGCAGCAGCATCTTGCAACACTTGGGGCTGCTGTTCATTCCGGCGTCGGTGGGCGTGGTGCTTTATTTGCCGGTGCTGCGGGCCAATGCCTGGGCCATCAGCGCGGCGCTGGTGATCAGCGTGCTGGCCACGGTGGCGGTGACAGCACTTTTGCTCAAGCTGCTGGCCCCGAAGGACTGAGGCCATGAACCCCATGACACACGCCGACCTGCCCGCCATTTCCGAGATTTGGGTCTACCTCTCGGGCAGCCCGCTGCTGGCTTTGGTGCTCACGCTCAGTGCTTACCTGATCGGCTTGACCGTGTACGAGCGCAGCCAGCGCAACCCGCTGGCCAACCCGGTGCTGATCGCGGTGGTGCTGGTGTGCCTGAGCATCGGCGTGCTCGACATGCCCTATGCCCAGTATTTCGAAGGCGCGCAGTTTGTGCATTTCTTGCTCGGCACGGCCACGGTGTCGCTGGCCATTCCCATCTACAAAGGTTTTGCATCGCTCAAGGGGCGCATGGGGGTGTTGATGCTGTCGCTGGTGGCGGGCGGCTTGACCTCGGTGCTCACGGCCGTGGGCGTAGCGCGCTGGCTGGGGGTGGACGAATCATTGGTGCGCGGTTTGGTGGCCAAGTCGGTCACCGCGCCGATTGCCATGGGCATTGCCGAACGCGTGCAGGCATCGCCCACCCTGACCGCCATCTTTGCGGTGAGCACCGGCATTTTGGGGGCGGTGCTGGGCCGCTATGTGCTCGACGCCTTGCGCGTCACGGCCTGGTGGCAGCGCGGCTTTGCTTTGGGCGTGGCCGCGCACGGCATTGGCACTTCTCGGGCTTTCAGCGTGAATGCCGAGGCCGGGGCCTATGCCAGCTTGGGCATGGGGCTGCACGGGATTGCGGGGGCGGTGCTGATTCCCTACGCCGTGGGTTGGTGGTTTTAAAGGCCAACGCTTGCACCGAGTCCAGGTGGCGACAGCACATCCAAGGCTTCTTTTTATGATGAAGCCATGAACTACGCCACCTCAGACCTCCTGGCTTTTGCCGATCAACTGTTGCAATCTGCAGGCTTGCCGCCGGACAAGGCCCAGTCCGTCGCCGACGTGTTACTGGAAGGCGACTTGCTGGGCCACACCACCCACGGCCTGGCCTTGCTCGCCCCTTATCTGGCCGAACTGGAGTCGGGCAAGATGCGCAAAGAGGGCCAGCCCCTGGTGGTGTCGGACCACCCGGCCGCAGTGACCTGGGACGGCCAGCGCCTGCCGGGTCCTTGGCTGGTACTGCAAGCCATCGATCTGGCCACACAACGCGCGCGCAGCCAAGGCACTTGCACCGTGGTCATCCGGCGCAGCCACCACATTGCCTGCCTGGCGGCCTACCACCAGCGCGTGACGGATCAGGGCTTCATGATGCTGCTGCATTGCTCCGACCCCAACGCCGCCAGCATCGCGCCTTTTGGCGGACTGGACCCGGTGTTCACGCCCAACCCGATGTCGGTGGGCATTCCCACTTCGGGCATGCCGGTGCTGATCGACGTGTCCACCTCGTCCACCACCAACGGCATGACCAACCGCCTGCACAAGGAAGGCGGCTTGCTGCCCGCCGAGTGGGTGATGGATGGCCACGGCCAGCCCAGCCGCGACCCGGCGGTGCTGTTCAACGAGCCCAAGGGCACCATCTTGCCGCTGGGCGGCATGGACTCGGGCCACAAGGGCTACGGCCTGAGCTGGATGGTGGAAGCCTTGACCGGTGGCTTGGCAGGCCATGGCCGTGCGGACGCCCCCGAGGGCTGGGGAGCCACGGTGTTTTTGCAGATCATCGACCCCCGCGCGTTCGCAGGCCAAAGCGCCTTCAACACGCAGATGGACGAGGTGTCACGCCAATGCCATGCCTCGCGTCCCGCGCAGCCCGACCGCTGGGTGCGCACGCCGGGCGAGCGCGGCCTGAAGCTCAAAGCCGACAGCGCCAGCCAAGGCGTGGCGCTGTACCCGAACATCATGCCCATGCTGGTGCCTTGGGCCGAGAAGTTCAAAATCGCTATGCCCACTGCGGTCTGATCAACAAGAGGCCGATCGACCGCACGCCACAAAAAACAACCCTGCACAAGCCAGGTTGTTGGCACCATTAAAAGGTCTTGTTCAAGACACAGAGCCAGGTTTGCGCAGCATGCGCAAGAGCAGCGGTGCAAACCACACCAAAGCCGTGAGAATGGCCAATCCCAATGCGATAGGTCTGGCTACAAACGCCATCAAGTCGCCGTTGGACTTGATCATCGAGGTGATGAAGTTCTCCTCCAACATGCCGCCCAACACCACACCCAAAATGGCCGGTGCTGTGGGGAACTTGTTGGCTTCCAGCAGATACGCCAGGATGCCAGCGACCAGCATGACGCCCACTTCAAACACCGTGTTGTTGATGGCAAACGTGCCGACCACACAAAACAGCAAGATCATCGGCATCAGGATTTCACGCGGCACCTTGAGGATGCGCTTGGCCACCTTGATGCACAGAATGCCCAAGGGAATCATGATGATGTTCGCCACAATGAAGAGCAAGAACACCGCATAAATGTTTTGTGGGTTGGTGGTGAACAAAGTCGGGCCGGGGTTCATGTTCTTCATGTATAGCACGCCGATCACAATCGCCGTGATCGAGTCACCCGGAATGCCAAACACCAAGGCCGGAATCCACGCACCCGCCAAGGCGCTGTTGTTGGCCGAGCCCGACTCTACGATGCCTTCCACATGCCCGGTGCCAAATTTCTCGGGCTCCTTGGAAAACTTCTTGCTCATCGCATACGACATCCAAGCCGCGATGTCAGCGCCCGCGCCCGGCAAAGCACCCACGGCCGTGCCCAACACACTGCCTCGCAAAATCTGCTTGGGGTATTTCTTGGCCAAGGCCCATTGGCCCTTGAGCACACCGCCCACTTCTTCCACCACCAACTCTGCAGGCGGACTGGTGTCCACCACGTAGCGGATGATTTCGGAGATGGCGAACATGCCGATCATCATGGCGATCATGCCGATGCCGCCCGTCATCTCGACGGTGCCAAATGTGAAGCGCGGAAAACCGGCCGGGTTGCCCAACCCCACACACGCCACCAGCAATCCCAACAAGAGCATCATCACGCCCTTGACCGGCGAACCAGTGGAGATGAACACGGCACACGTCAGGCCCAACAAGACCAGCCAGAAATACTCGAACGAGCTGAAGTTCAGCGCAAAGTCGGCCAAGGCAGGCGCGGCCACGATCAGCACCACCGTGCCAAACAAGCCACCCACTGCCGAGAACACCAGGCCTGCACCCAGCGCTTTCTCGGCCTGCCCTTTACGCGTCATGGCAAAGGCTTCGTCGGTGTAAGCCGCCGATGCCGGTGTACCCGGAATGCGCAGCAAACAACCCGGGATGTCCCCCGAAAAAATCGCCATGGCAGTGGCCGTGACCATGGCGGCCACCGCCGGAATGGGCGGCATGAAAAAGGTCACGGGCACCAACAGCGCAGTGGCCATGGTGGCGGTCAAGCCCGGCACCGCCCCGACAAACAAACCGTAAAAAGAAGCGAGCACCATCACCATCAAGGTGTAGGGCTCGAACACCATCGAAAACGCTTGGCCAATGGCTGTCCACATGGGATAAGACTCCTCAGACCGACAAAGTCATTTGGGTTGAAAGTGGAAAAGGCCGTTACCAGGCCAGTGGCGTCAAGACACCCCAGGGCAAGGGCACACGCAGCAGTTTGTAAAAGGCAAAGTGCACCACCACAGTGGCCACCACCGCCCACAAGACAGATCGGCCCCAAGCCACGTGCAGCGACCTGAACAGCGTCATCATCATCACAAGCGCTGTGATCAAAAAGCCCAGCGTGTCAGACACCAGGATGTAGAACACCACCGAACCCAGCAAGGCAACCAGCGCCCTGGTGTGGCGCGGTGAACGCACCCAGTCTTCCCACTCCAGCCATGGTCCATCCGCGCGATCACGCCAGCCCTGCCAAACCAGCAATGCCCCGCCAGCACACAAGCCATACGCGATCAAGCTGGGAAACAAAGCCGGGCCCACGGGCTGACCTGAGAGGTTGGGGTAACTGCGCACAGCCAAGAGCACCGCAGCGCCCAAGGCCATGAGCAGGACGCCCCAAAAAGCGTCGTTGATTTTCATGGGCTGGCTTACTTGACCAGGCCCACAGCCTTCATGGTCACGCCCATTTCGGCATCGGACTTGGCCATGAATTTGGCCATGTCATCCGGCCCGCCATAAATCACGCCCAGGCCGCGGCTGGTCATGAAGTCGTTGTATTCCTTGCTGGCCACGGCCTTGCGCACGGCTTCGGCCAACTTGGTTTGAACCGGTGCGGGCAAACCTTTGGGGGCCAGCACACCGCGCCAAGCCGCCATGGTCCAGTTGCTGCCGGTGACCGATTTGAGGGTCGGCACATTGGGGTACAAGGTGGAAGGCTTGGCGTCCATGATGGCCAGGCTCTTGACCTTGCCCGCATCAATCAAAGAGCGCGCTTCGGGCAGGGACACCGGGGCCACTTCGACGCCACCGGCCACCATGTCTTGCAAGCCCGGCGCTGCGCCGTTGCTGGGCACCCAAGGCAGTGTAGCAGGGTCGATTTTTTGGTCCAGCAGCAAACCGGCAATGGCCAAATGCCAGATGCCGCCCTGGCCTGTGCCCGAGGCTTTGAACTTGCCGGGGTTGGCCTTGATGGCTGCCAACAGGTCGTTCACATTTTTATAAGGCGAATCGGCGCGCACCTGAATGCCCGCCGGGTCGGCATTGACCAGACCGATGGGCGTGTAAGAAGCGCCGGTCAGTTGGGTCAAGCCCTGCCAGTGCATCATGCCGATCTCGACCGTGGCCAGGCCGATGGTGTAGCCGTCAGCCGGTGCCGAAGCAATGGCCGCATGGCCCACCACCCCGCTGCCGCCGGTACGGTTGACGACGGTGACGGGTTGACCCAAGTCTTTTTCGAGCAAGCTGGCCACGATGCGGGCCACCGCATCGGTGCCGCCGCCGGCGCCCCAGGGCACGATCATGGTGATGGGACGGGTAGGGTAATTCTGGGCGGCAGCAGGCAAAGCAGCTGCTAAACAGGCCAGACCAGCAACCGCGCTGGCAACCAAAGTACGGCGTGAGCGAATGAACATGGGTGTCTCCTTTTTGATTTAACAGCCGGGCCCACAAGGGCCTGCTGCATCAAAATTTATACCCATTGGATCGTCATACCAATAGGGTCAACCATATTCCAAGTAACTCTGGCGACTGCCTTTCAAGGGCCTCCCCAGCGACCCGCTTTCAGTCCTGCTTGGCCCCCGCCTGGAACCAGCGACCGAACATCGCGCGGTCTTCTTCCGTCAGACCGGTCGCATTGCCCATGGGCATTTGCTTGGTCACCACCACTTGCTGGTACATGTTTTGGGCGTGCTGTTTGATCAACTCCGGGCTGTCCAGGCGCACGTTTTTCATTTGCACCTGAGCGCCATGGCAAGTCAGGCAGTGCTGGCCCACCAGGCTTTGCACTTGCGCAAACGTCACGGGTGCAACAGGCGCAGCTGGCGCTGTGGATGCTTTGGGGGCCGCAGGCTTCAAGGCCACGATCACACCCAAAATCATCAACACACCCACCGCCGCAAACGGCCATGGGTTAGCGGCGCGGCCCAGGTGGTAGCCGTGGCGCTGCACAAAGAACTGGCGAATCAGGGCACCGGCCAGCATCATCACAAACAGCAACACCCAGCGGTGTTCGTGTGTGTACAAAAAGCTGTAGTGGTTGCTCAACATCGCAAAGATCACCGGCAAGGTGAAATAGGTGTTGTGCACGCTGCGCTGCTTGCCGCGCTTGCCGTGAATGGCCAGGGCGTTGGCATCGTACGTTTCGCCACTGGTCATGGCGGCCACCACTTTGCGCTGGCCGGGGATGATCCAGAAAAACACGTTGGCGCTCATGGCGGTGGCGATCATCGCGCCCACCAACAAGAAGGCGGCACGGCCTGCAAACAGCTCGTTGGCCAGCCACGCCGAAAAAGCCACCACCACGATCATCATGCCCGCGACGATCAGCTCTCCGTTTTTACGGAAGCCGAACACGCGGCAAACGGTGTCATACACGAGCCAGAACGCCACCAACAGGCCCACAGCAGCCGAGCCCGCCATGACTGGCGACCAGTCCATCAGCGACTTGTCGATCAGGAAGGTGCCCGCGTTGTAGAGGTACAGCACGGTGAACAGCGCAAAGCCACTCAGCCAGGTGGAATAACTTTCCCAATAAAACCAGTGCAGCTTGGTGTGGATCTTCTTGGGGGCCACCATGTATTTTTGGGGGTTGTAAAAACCACCGCCGTGCACCGCCCACATGGCTCCGCCTACGCCTTTTTCGAGCAGGTCAGGCGAGTTGGGTTTTTGCAGGTTGTTGTCCAGAAAGACAAAGTAAAACGAGGAGCCAATCCAGGCGATGGCGGTGATGACGTGCACCCACCGCAGCAATAAATTGGCCCATTCCAGCAGATACGTTTCCATGAAGGATCTCCAACCCCCTCACCACCGCGGGCCCTGTGAGCGGGTATTCGGTCGCGAACATGAACCCGGAGATTCCTGCGCCGCTGCGACCAGTGCACCGAAGTGTATACAGTTTACGAATCCAAATCCAGTTGCCCACGGACCTTAAAGCCTAGGGAAAACCAGAATCACAGTGATTGCAAGAGTTGTGCCGCCACCGCCACGGCGATGACTTCAGGCTCCTTGCCTGCAATGCCCGGCACGCCAATCGGGCAGGTGATGCGCTCAATTTCCTGTGCACTGAAGCCTCGGTCTTCCAGCCGGTGCCTAAAAGTGGCCCATTTGGTTTGGCTGCCAATCAGCCCCACAAAAGGCAAATCGTCCCGCTCGCGCAGTCGCTTGAGGCACGCCACCACAATGTCCAGGTCCTCGGCATGGCTGAAGCTCATGATCAGCACCCGGCTGCCGGCCACCAGATCGGCCACGGCGGCTTGCACCGGGTTCGAGTGCTCACATTCGACGCCATCGGGCACATCGTCCGGAAAAATTTCGTCACGGCTGTCGATCCAGCGCACCGCAAAGGGCAAGGGTGCCAGCGTGCGCACCAAAGCCTTGCCCACATGGCCGCCGCCAAACAGCGCCAGCGGGCTGCGCTGCGGCATCAACTGAACCTGCAATCGCGGCACATCGTCAGCGCTCACAAGCTCAAAGGCCAGCTCGACCGCGCCCCCGCAACACTGCCCCAAACTGGGGCCGAGCACCTGGCGCAAAGTGGTCAGGCGGGTCTGGCCTGCCAACAATTGCCGCGCATGGGCCAGGGCCTGAAATTCCAGATGCCCGCCGCCAATCGTGCCTTCTTCCCTGCGGGCAAAGACCAGCATCTGCGTGCCGGGCCCGCGTGGCACAGAGCCCTGGGTGGCCGTCACGCAGACACGTACACCCGGTTCACGGGCCAATCGATCCAGCGCCAATTGCATCCAATTCACACGTATTCCCTTTTGAATGCCCGCACTCGCCAACCGATTCGGTCAGTGACACAATGCCAAGCACACGCCAAGTATGCCAAGGAGTCACGCGCTGTCATGAAATCTCTTTCCGGATTGAAAACCTGCTTCACCGCCACTTTGATGGGTCTGGGCGCACTGGGGCTGACATGGCTCAGTGGTTGCAGCACACCGGCCCCACCGCAAGTTAGCCCGCCACCTGAAGCGAAACCCGCACCACGGCCGCAAGCCATGCCTGCGCAGCGCGCACCGGAGCCGGTCGTCGCCAGCTCTTTGGCGCGCAACGCCAAGGATTACCGCAAAGACGCGGCCAGCCATTTGTATGCCAAGCACAGCCACCAAATCTACAAGGGCCGTCTGCCCCCGATGCTGGAAGCCGTGGGGGTGCTCAATGTGGACATCGACCGCCACGGTGACGTCAAATCGATCAACTGGATGCGTGCACCCAGACATGTGCCCCAGGTGATGAAAGAAATTGAACGCATGGTCAAAGCCGCTGCGCCCTACCCGGTGCCCCGGCACATGAGCCAAGTCACCTACACCGATGTGTGGCTGTGGCACAAGAGCGGCAAATTCCAGCTCGACACACTGACCGAAGGCCAGGACTGATCCAATTTTTGGGCGGATGCAGTCCTGGCAGGCAGGGGGTCAAGCCGGGGTCGATTGCTCGTGCGCCGCACCAGGCAGCAAAGTCAGTATCAAGGTGGTGGCCACCGAAAAACCCGCCAGCAGCAAGAGCGAGCTGCCAAAGCCCATGGCCTTGACCACCGGCCCCAAGGCCCAGACCGACAAGGAGCTCACCGCAAACGACACGCCCAGGCGCATGCCCGACACGCGCGAGCGCAGGCGGTCGTCCACATAGCGGGCGATCATGAAATCGGTGAAGGGAATCGCCCCGAAGATGAACACCATCACCCCAATCAGCGCCGCAAACAGCCACCAGCCTTGCGCTTGAGAGGCGAGCACCAGCATGGGGATCTGCGCCATCACCATGAACATGAAAAAGCGCTTGAGCGGAAAACGGTTGATCAGGTGCCCCACCACCACCTGGGCCAGCGAGGCCACGGCGTACACCACGGCCAGCAACAGGCCCAAGCTGGCAGGGTCTTCCATCACCCCCTTGAAGCGCTCGGTGATCAAAGGTCCGTTGCCGTTGGTGGTGAAGTTGAACAACACGCTGCTGGTGATGGCCGCCGCCGTCATGACCACCAGCGCACGCGCCAGCATGGGCGCGGGCAGGCTCACCTTGGCCCCGCCCTTGCGCTTGGCTGGCGATGACAGCTCTTGCGGGCAAGCGCGGGCAAACAGCCATCCACACGCCAACGCCAACACACCCGGCACCACAAAGGCCGCACGCCAACCCTGCCACTGGATCAAAAAACCCGTGAGCAAGGCCGCCACCGCCACACCCAGATTGCCCGCCAAGCCGTTGAAGCCGATGGTGGCACCGGGGTTGGACGAGCGTTCGAGCAGCATGGGAATGCCCACCGGGTGGTAAATCGAAGCAAACAAACCGATCAGCGTCAGGCTGGCCGCCAGTTGCCAAGGCGTTTGTGTGAACGCCGTGAGGATGGACGCCGCGCCAATGCCCAAAAAGAAGATCAGCATCATGCTGCGGCGGCCCCACAAATCGCCCAGCCGCCCAGCAGGCAAGGAACCCAGACCGAACATGAAAAATGCGCCCGCGCCATAGGGCATGAGGTCTTGCCATTGGGCCAGGCCCATGTCGGTCGCGATGGTGCTGACCGCCGCCGCAAAAATCAGCAAAAACAAATGGTCCAGCGCATGCGCGATGTTGAGCAGACCCCGCACCAGGCGTGGGTGGTCAGCGGCAGGATCGGAAGCTGGGGCAGATGAAGAGGTCGAGGTCGTCATGGTCGTTTTTGCGCTGTCGACTGGATGCTTTCAGATTTGTCATCCCGGCCTTGAGCCGGGATCCATTGCCCACTGCGAGCATTTGCAAAAGGCATCGGTGAACACTGGATCCCGGGTCTTCGCCCGGAATGACACGCATGGGGATGGCTCTGATGCGTCTGCTTCATCGTGTCGAATTCATAATATGCGCCCAAGGCCGATTGAAAGCTGTCGCTTTGGTCACAGCGGGGGCTCATCCAGCGCGCGTCACAGGGGCGCGTTGGCCGAGGCTTTCCGGTCCCAAATGTGCGCACGCCAGTGCACCGCCATGGCCCCGGTCAAGAGCAGCCCCAGCGCCGAATACATGCCGGCTGTGGCGGCATAACCCCAGCGGTCAATCAGCGGCCCCGACAGCAGCAGGCCCAAAGGCAAACCCCAGATGGCCAGCATGCGCATGCCCATCACTCGGCCCCGGTAGGCGGGCTCTGTGGCGCGCAGCATCACAGCCGCCAGTGGCGTCATGCTCAGGCTTTGCGCCAGGCCAGCCACCCACAACAAAGCCATGCCCACGCCCAGATGCGTGCTGAAGGCGAACAACACATCCACCGCAAACCACACCGCACCGGCCAGCACCATGGTTTGCGCAGCGCGAAACGCAAAGCGGTGCGAACTGAGCACCACCGAGCCCACCAGCCCTCCAAAGGCAAAGCTGGCGCCCAGCCAGCCCAAGCCCGTCTGGTCGGTCAGGTAAATGTTTTTGGCCACATAGGGCAGCAAGCCCAAAGAAAAGGGAAAGGCCAGCAGGTTGACCAAAAACGCCAGCGCCATGGCCGCCATCAGCACCGGGCGCGTCCACACATAGCCAAAGGCCAGCTGCAAATCGCGCACGGGCGACACGCGCACCGTGTCATGGGCTGGGGCGGGCACGTCCGACACCCCGCGAGACAGCACAAAGCTGAGCGTGTAAAGCGCGGTGATCAGGGCATAGGCCCAGGTCATGCCCAGCCAAGCGACCACGCCTGCACCCGCCAAGGCACCCGCAATACGTGCCGAATCCGAGGTGATGCGCGAAATGCCCAAGGTGCCCAGCAAATGCCGTGGCGGCAGGGTCTGCGCAATCAAGGCGTTGCGCATCATCATGTCCGAAGGGCGCACCAGGCCCGCCAAGGCCGCCATGAACAACACGATCATGGGCGTGAGGGCTTGCAACAAGGCCAGCAGCATGAAGCTGGCAGCCAACGCCGCATAGAGGGCACGCGAAAGTACCAGCATGCGCCGATAACCCAAGCGGTCGCCCGCCACGCCAAACAGGGGCGAGACCAATGAGTCGGCCCTGCAAAATTCATTTCAAGCCATCACCCAGCGCTGATCTAAGTTTTGCAGTCGATTGCGGCCAAAGATTTCAGCCAACTTCTCCAACATTCCCGCCAAACTGCTTGCCTGTAACAGGCACAACAAAAGGCCCAGACCTTTTTTGACGATCATCCGCAGCAGCCAACGAATGTTGTAGCCCGCAGCA
>Ga0255139_1000205_pt1 | contig 21111 bp, 17 predicted proteins | sample Law_Colum_RepB_8_FD_188549 | JGI IMG/M metagenome (GOLD analysis project Ga0255139, IMG submission 188549) | Freshwater microbial communities from St. Lawrence River, New York, United States - Law_Colum_RepB_8d | ecosystem: Environmental > Aquatic > Freshwater > River | place: USA: New York...
CGGAGCGGCGAACTGCGCTGACGTCAGGGAGGTTGATTGGAGACGGAGGACGGATTTTCCCATGTCACCGTCTGTCGGTGACTGATAGGAAGACTGCAGCATGAATCGCGTTTCGATCGGATTCCTCGGTGCGGGCAAGATGGCGACAGCCTTGGCCCGTGGAGTCATCAATGCCGGAGTGGTGTCGGCGGGCGACGTCATCGCCAGCGACCCCATCGGAGCCGCCCGTGAGGCCTTTGCCCAAGCAACCGGGGCTCGGGTGACAGAACGCAACTCCGAGGTGGTCGCGGCCTCTGACGTGGTAGTCATCGCCGTGAAGCCCGACCAGGTGGTGGGTTTGTTGGAGGAGTTGTCCGCCGATTGGAATACCGGACGCCATTTGGTGGTGAGCATCGCCGCTGGTGTGACTCTGGCCCGTATGGAAGCTGCAGGCCCTGCCGGACTGAGGGTCATCCGGGTCATGCCGAACACGCCGGCCTTGGTCGGGGCCAGTGCCTCGGCGTTCGCTGTGGGCTCTTCGGCGACGCGGGCCGATGCGCAAACGGTTCAACAATTTCTGGGGTCGGTCGGCATTGCTTTGGAGGTGAAGGAGAAGTTGCTCGATGCCGTGACCGGTGTCAGTGGCAGCGGCCCCGCCTACGGGTTTCTCATGATCGAAGCGTTGGCTGATGGCGGAGTGGCCGCAGGCTTGCCGCGCGATATTGCACAGCGTTTGGCGGCCCAGACCTTGTTGGGTGCGGCCAAGATGGTGTTGGAGACGGGCCAGCATCCCGGTGCCCTCAAAGACGCCGTCTGCAGCCCCGGCGGAACGACCATCGAGGCCATTCACGCTTTGGAGAAGGGTGGGGTGCGTGCGGCCCTGATCGGGGCTGTCCGAGTGGCCGCTGACAAAGCCAAGGCCATGGCCTGATTGCCAGCCATGAAAACCACACTCCCGCCGCCCCATCCGACACAGCTCCGAATCCTTTGGGGGACACTCACCGCAGTGGCCATTGCCGTCTTGTTGGGGCTGATCGTATGCGCGGTCTGGGGAGTGGGGCAGATTCTCAATGTCATGTCGCCAGTCCTATGGCCGCTGGCTTTGGCCGGGGTGCTGGCTTACTTGCTGGATCCTGTCGTGGATTTCATCGAGCGACGGGGTGTGGCGCGGGCTCGTGCCATCTCATTGGTTTTCGTGTCGGCATTGGTGCTCGTTGCGGGCTTATTCGCCAGCGTGGTTCCTCAGCTTTACCGAGAGACGCGGCAGTTTGCTGAACGGGTGCCAGAATACAGCCAGAAGTTTCAACACCAGATGGAATCCTGGGCCACCAATCCGCCGGTTGTGGTGCGAAAGATCCTGGAGTTGCGGGCGAAGTCGGATCCGGCTGTGACGCCAATTGATCCGGTGGGGACCAATGTCGGCTCTGGAGCTGCCCCAATGGACCCGGAAACACGAGCCTCTCTCAAGGCGGCCTCCACGTGGTTGATGAACCTCTTGCCAGCCAGTGCTATGTGGTTTTTAGGGCAGTTGGGCAAGGTGAGTGGGTGGTTGGGTCTCGTGGCCGGGTTGTTTCTGGTGCCGGTCTATGCGTTCTATTTCCTGCTCGAAAAACGAGGCATTGAACGGGAGTGGACCGATTACCTGCCCGTGCGCGATTCGCAGTTCAAAGACGAGTTGGTTTTCATCCTGCGATCCATCAATGACTACCTGATCGTGTTTTTCCGCAGCCAATTGCTGGTGGCGATGTGCGACGGAGTTCTCTACACGTTCGGTTTTTTGGTCATTGGCCTACCCTACGCCTTCATCATCGGATTGATGGCGACGGTGCTCACTATGATCCCGTTCCTGGGGGCCATCACGACCTGCGTGGCCGCGTTGTTGGTCGGTTTCGCCAGTTCCGGTGATTGGATCCTGCCGGTCAAGGTGCTCGGGGTTTTTGCCCTGGTTCAATCGTTGGAGGGGTTGGTGATTTCACCGAAAATCATGGGGGATCGCGTAGGGTTGCATCCCTTGAGCATCATCATTGCGGTGATGGTGGGGACCACGTTGTTGGGCGGACTCTTGGGAGGCATTTTGGCCATTCCACTCACAGCGGCTTTGCGGGTGCTGATGTTCCGTTATGTCTGGAAGCACACGCCCAGGGATGAGGCGGGTTAGGTTGCCGACTGGGAAAACGTTTGAACGTCCGGTCGGGAAATTTGCTCTCAAGGTTGGTCCTGAGGCCGCCGGAACTTCGGTTGGCAAACCGCATCTCTCAAACCATACTGAACACAATGAATCATTGGGCGCTGTTAATTTTGGGTAGCCTTTGTCTGCAGTGGGTGGGGCTGGCCAAGGAATTGCGGCCTTCGACCCGCACCAACACCGCGGCACAGTCCACGGCCGCCCAAGCGGCAACGCCGGACACCGGGGTGCTGCCCTCCAAGTTCACAGATCCGAAGACCTTGGCTCCGGAGGAATCCAGCGGTGAAATCGCCCGTTTGGCAGCCCGAATGATCGAGCGTTCGCACTTTCTGCGTCGGGAGTTTGATGACCGTGTCTCGGAGCGTTTCTTTGAACGGTATCTGGAGTCCTTGGATCCCCAGAGGATGTATTTCACCCAAGCCGATTATGAGGAGTTCGCTGCGTATCGGCATCTCTTGGATGATTTGACGCTACGTCGTGGTGATACACGGCCTGCCTACGAAATCTTCAACCGGTATCTCCAGCACATCGACCAGCAATACGCGTTGGTTCAAGGGGCTCTGAAGACCGAAAAATTCAATTTTGAAGGCGACGTCAAGATGCTTCTGAACCGCAAGGATTCATCGCGTCCGAAAGACCTCACGGAATTGCAATCGGTTTGGCGTGACCGTCTGCGATTCGAGTACCTTTCGGAGAAGCTGAACCGAGATTTTGCGACGCTCGCCACGAATGTCTGGACCCAAATGACCACTGCGCCCGAGCCCGAGGCCGAGGCCGCCGATGGCACGAATTCAGTGCCGGCCGCGCCTCCGGCCAAGATGGTCACCAAACCCATCTTGTCGGGAGGCAAGAAGGTGGCAGAACTTTACGTGACCGGATTGGAAGATCGCCTCCACGCCAACTTGTCGACCAATCGGTCCGGGTTGGTGGCCAAGATGGCCGAATCAGGGAAGTTCAAGGGGCCCTCCGATTTGCGGAGTTACTTCGAGAGCAATCTTCAAGGCGATCGACACGACGAAATCGTGAAGACGCTCACCCGCCGGTATAACCGGGTCATGCGCAATCTCAAGCAGTTCGAGTCCAAAGAGGTGCTGCAGTGGTACTTGGATGCGCTGGCCCATTCCTACGATCCGCATACCAACTATTTCGGACCTCGTGAGGAAGAAGCCTTCAGCATGTCCATGACCCTCTCGTTCGTAGGCATCGGAGCCGTGCTCACGAGTGAAGACGGCTACGCCACCATCACCGAGATCAAGCCCGGTAGCCCTGCTGAAAAGAGCAAGATCCTCAAGTCGGGCGACAAGATCGTGGCCGTAGCCCAAGACAAGCAGGCTCCGGTCGACGTGATCGATGAAAAGCTCCAAAAAGTCGTGGAGCAAATTCGTGGGCCGAAGGGTTCCAAGGTGACCTTGACCTACATTCCTTCTGGAGCAGACCTGAGTACGCGCAAGACGGTGACCATCGTTCGCGACACCATTCCGCTCGAAGACCAAGAGGCCAAGGCCAAGCTGGTCCTGTTGCCGAATGCTTCCGGAAAGACCAACCGCATCGGGGTCATTGACCTTCCGGCCTTCTACAGCGGTGCCATCGGCGGTGGCGGTGCCACCAAGAGCCCGACAGCGGATGTCGCCAAGTTGCTGCGCAAGTTGATGGCTGAGGGGGTCGATGGGGTTGTTTTGGACTTGCGACGCAACGGCGGCGGGTCCTTGGAGGAGTGCGTGAGCCTGACCGGTTTGTTCATCAAGACCGGTCCGGTGGTTCAGGTGGTCAACGCACTGGGACAGCAGCGGATCCTCGAAGATGACGACTCTTCGGTGCTGTATGACGGCCCGCTGGTGGTGCTCACGAGTCGTTTCAGCGCCTCGGCTTCCGAGATTTTGGCTGGAGCTCTGCAAGATTATGGAAGAGCGGTGGTGGTGGGCGACAGTTCCACTCATGGCAAGGGCACCGTGCAGAACCTTCAGGGACTGGAGCCCTTTTATCGCGGCACCGGCAAACCGGGGCAGGTCAAGGTGACCATCAGCAAGTTCTTCCGCCCGTCCGGCTCATCGACACAACTCAAGGGTGTGGTTCCGGATGTGGTGCTTCCGAGTATCAACAATTTCGCCGACATCGGGGAGTCGGCACTGAGCAATGCACTGCCTTGGAACACCATCCCTCCGGTTCGTTTCGACAAGGTGGATCGCCTGACCCGTTCTCTGCCCGAGCTTCAACGGCGTTCCGGTGAACGGGTGGCCAAAGATCGTGATTACTCCTACATCGGTGAGGACATTGAACGGTTCAAGAAGCAGTTGGCTGACCGCACCGTTTCGCTGAACGAGAAAAAACGTCGGCAGGAAATGGATGCCGATCGGAACCGGGCGTCCGTCCGCAAATCCGAAATCAAGGCCCGCAATGAGACAGAGCCTCTGACGTACGAGATCACTCTCAAGAATGCGGTTCTGGCGGGACTGCCTGAACCCAAGACTGCCAAGCCCGTGGTGGCGGCGACGGCTCGTGATGCCCGTGCGCTCAAGGCGGGTGCGTCCAAGGATGCCGCGGCCGCAGAGCGGCGTCGCTTGCGTGAGGCGGGTTTGGAAGAGGGTGACAACGATGACGATGGCGTTGCAGCCGATGTGAATCTCAGGGAGGCCCAGCGCATCCTGATCGACCTGCTGGAGTTGTCCAATGCACGGCGTGCCCCTTCAGGAGTGACTGCGGCTGTTCAAGCCGATCGCTAAAAGACTGAAAACGAGTTAAGGTTTAGCCAGAATTTATGAGCATCAGAATCGCCTGCGTGGGAGTGGGACGCATGGGAGCCAACATGGCCCGTCGTCTGAAGGAATCAGGATTCCAAGTGACTGCGGTCCACGACCTGCGCCGGAAGCAGGCTCAGGCGCTGGCGGCTGAATTGGGTTGCGAGGCTCCTGCGCGATTGTCCGCCGTGACGGCTTTGGCCGACGTGATCATTACGGTGGTCACGGATGATGCGGCCATGGAGACGCTATTCGCCGTGAAGGGTGACAGCCTTCTCAAGGGGGCCAAGGGTCGCTTGTTCATCAACTGTGCAACGCTCAGCCCAGCCACCCATGTGCTCGTGGAAACCAGAGCTCAAGCGGTGGGAGCCGAGAGCGTGGAGGCTTGCATGGCGTCCAGCATCACGCAGGCCCGTCAGGGGACGCTGTACTTGATGACGGCGGGTCAAAAGGGGGCTTGCGACAAGGCAGAGCCCATTCTGGCCAAATTATCTGCTTCCCGTCGCTACATCGGGCCGGCCGGATCCGCGGCTCAGGTGAAAGCTCTGGTCAACATGGTGATGAACATCAACACCGCGGGATTGGCCGAGGGCTTGGGCTTGGGGGCCGCGCTGGGTTTGGATCTCACCATTCTTCGTGAGGTGTTTTCCCAAACGGGTGCCAATTCCCGGGTTCTGGAGACTGACGGTGAAGACATGCAAAAGCGCGACCATGCCTGCTATTTCAGCGCGGCTCACGCTGCCAAGGATTCTGGCATCGCAGTGAGCTTGGCCAAGAAAGCCAAGCTGAAGTTACCGTTGGCGCAGGCAGCTCTTGAACAATATTCCCGAATGGTTGCAGCAGGACTCGGGGAATTGGACAAGTCTGGCATCGCGGAGTTGACCTTCCCGGGTCGCGGTCCCAAGGCCAATAAGTCATCGAAGCAGGCTACGAAGGCTACGAAGGCTACGAAGGCCAATAAGATGCCCGCCAAAAAGCGGTAGACGTTCGGTCGAGTGGGCCATCGCCCGTTGCTTAGTCCAGAGCGACGGAGCGTCCGCGCGGAGCCGCGGAATACACCAGAAAGCGATCGAGCAGGAGCTGGACTCCGAAGTTGTTGACGCCGGATCCGAAGAAGACCGGCGTGAGTTTGCCGTTCAGAACTTGTTGGTGATCGAACTCGGAGCCCGCCATTTCAACCATCTCGATTTGCTCGCGGACGGAGGTGTAGGTGAGTTCGTCCAACTTCTCGCGGACCAAGGGATCGTCGAGGCCTGTCACATTGACGGGGGCCCGGTACATGCCGCCTACCACACGTTCAAAGAGGTGTACCTTTTTCTCGGCACGATCGTAGATGCCACGGAATTCTGGCCCGTTGCCCAGGGGCCAATTCATGGCGCAGGAGCGGATCCCGAGAACAGCTTCCAACTCATCCATCAACTGGATGGGGTCGCGGGATGGGCGGTCGAGCTTGTTGATGAATGTGAAGATAGGAACCCCGCGTCGGGCGCAGACCTCGAAGAGTTTGCGGGTTTGGGACTCCACGCCTTTACCGGCGTCGATGACCATGATCACCGCATCGACGGCGGTGAGGACGCGATAGGTGTCTTCCGAGAAATCCTTGTGTCCCGGCGTGTCCAGCAGGTTGATGCGGTATCCGGAGTATTCGAACTGCAGCACCGTGGAGCTGATGGAAATGCCGCGCTTCTTCTCGAGCTCCATCCAATCCGAGGTGGTGGCCCGCTGATTCTTCCGGGCTGTGACCGACCCAGCCAATTGGACGGCGCCGCCGTAGAGCAGGAGCTTTTCGGTGAGCGTGGTCTTACCGGCATCCGGGTGGGAGATGATCGCAAAGGTGCGGCGACGTTGGATTTCCTCCTGTAGGGTCACTGGGTTCCGGATGGGTTGAAAGGTTGGGTGGCTCAAGGAAAACGGCACCCCGGAGGGTGCCGTTCACGATTCTGGATCGGTCCCGATCAGGCCGCCTGAGGCGGGTTTTCCGGAGAAGGCGCCGTCTCGGCCACAGCATCAGCTGCGGCTTCTGACTCCGGAACCTCCTGAGCGAGCGATGCGGCGACATCCGTCGCGGAAACGGCTTCTGCGCTGGCCTCAGTGCTGGGTTCTGGGGCAGCGGCTTCAGCGGCGGCCGGTTGCTTGTCACCTTTCTTCGGAGCCTTCGGTGTCGGAGTCGGACGCGGGGCGGGTTTCTTGGCGGTCTCGAGCATGCCGCTGGCGAACTCGATCACATGCCCTTGATGGATCAACCAGTGAAGGTCGTTGAGGACCGTCTGTTGTTCCTGAGTCAACGGAGTCGGGGCCGGAGCCGCTCCACCTTCGACCGGAGCCTCGGTGGGCGCGGGGGTAGGAGCCAGCGTCTCCACCAAACGTTTTCGGTTGGTGCCGACGTTGGTGTTGACGTGCTCGATGATCTTCTTGGTCGTCTCGGACACCACACTGTTCTCGATATCGAGATAGTGCGGGCGAGCCACGGCCACGTGCACCACCGTCTTGTCGCGCTTGAAGAACTGCAACCCCATCGAAGCGAAGGTGTTGCTCAGCGCGGTGGCGATGCGGATCGGGAACCGCTTCTCCTTGTCGAGGGAGACGCGCAGCAGGGTTTGCAGCGCAGCGGGGAGCTTGGCGTCAGCCTTCGGTGTGAAGGTGTCCACCTGCTTGATGATCGAAGGTTGGTGCACTTCGGCGAAGTGCGCGCGGACTTCTTCCATGGACTGGAGCACCTTCGGCTCCGGCACGTTGAGGGCCGTGTACTCGAAGCGGAAGCTGACCGACTCGGTCCATTGCTTCACGATCGCCTCATCCTTCACGATCTTCACACGGCTCTTGTACATGTCGAAGTTCATCCGTGAGAACCGATCGGCATGGAGCTTGCGCAGCTTTTCCTGATATCCGTGGAAGTTCGGAGGCCCGAGGAGTTCGCCGGTCATCCCGCATTGGGCGACCAGGGTCCAGACGCCCTTCGGCGGATCACACGGCATCTTCTGGGTTTGGTAGAAGGTGTCGAAGTGAGCCTTCAGGGCGTGCTCGGAAGCGGCGGATTCGCTGAGCCACAGCGTGTCGTCGAGATTGCAGACGACCAAGGGTTGGACGGCGATGTCCCTCTTGGCGGCCTCATCGCGGCGCTTGATGACCTTGAAACCGACGTTGTACCGGTCGGGCTTCTGCATCACCAGTCCGGCCACCTCGAACAGGGGATAGGCACGGCCGCTGAGCTTGATCTGGCGGGCCAGGGAGCTGACGCCACCTTGCTCGGGCGTGAGGGTGAGCTCGACCGGGATGAGGGGTTCCGGACGGAAATCCGGACGACGGGGGCCACGGCCAGGACCGTCGCGCCGAGGTCCGCCCTTGGGATCCCAAGCGATGCCTGGAGCGCCATTAGACCCCCCTTGAGGGCGAGGTCCGCGGTCGCCGCCTGGACCACCCTGTGGCCGGGGGCCACGGTCGCCACCCGGGCGTGGACCACCAAAGCCAGCGGGCCGGGGGCCACGATCGCCACCCGGGCGAGGACCACCAAAGCCACCGTCGCGCCGGGGAGGGCGATCACCGCGACCGAACCGTCGGTCGCCGCGTGATTCGCCTTCTGTGCCATCGTAGCGTGCGTACTTGTTTGGATCTGTCGGCGAGGTTGCCCAAGCCGGCTGAAACAATTTATCGAGGTCGAGGTTGATCTCCAGTGGTTCGCTCATATCAAAAAGACCGCATTCTAGCGGGTGTTCCCAAAACGGCTCGATACAATGCGACTCGCACCGTGTGAAAGCAAGCGCCGTTGTCCTGAGTGAAAGTTGGCACAGTCGAGGGGTTGGCTGTGCTACGAAAGCAGGGAAGTATGCTGGTGATTCGAGGGTGGTATTACCCTAGGTCAGCCCGCTTCATCGGGCGGAGCGATAGGATCGGCCGCCTCCATGGCCGGTTCTTCCGCTTCTTGCGCTGCCTCGCTCATCGGAGGTTCAGGGGGTGCCAATTCGACTTCGATTTCTCCGAAGTCTTCGCTCTGGATAACCTGCAAATGACGCAGTCGAGTTAGCTCCAGCATGGCGAGAAAAGTGACAACGACCTCGCTGCGGCTGCGCGCTTCGGCGAAGAGTTCGCTAAAGCGAAACCGGCCTTTCTCTTGGATGAGAATTCTTAATGAGGCCATCTTCTCCGATACGGTATACGGATCGGCTTGGATTTCACGGACGTCATCGCGTTCATTGAAACGCTTGAGGATGACGCTGACGGCCTGGATGAGGTCGAAGATCGAAACGGGTTCCCGGCGTTGCGGCTCAACATCGGGCAGAACCACGGGCGCCGAACGGTGCTCGTACACCTGATCCATCCGGGTTTCGAGTGACTGCAGTTCAGCCGCAGCGTCCTTGAATTTTTTGTACTCCACCAATCGGCGGATCAATTCGAAGCGGGGATCTTCTTCATCCTCTTCGCCGACTTGCGTGTCGGGTTTTTGGTCGGCAGGCAGGAGTTCCCGGCTCTTGATGTAGATGAGGGTGGCGGCCATCACTAGGAATTCGCCGGCAATCTCCAGGTCCAACTCCCGCATCTGGTCGATGTAGGCGACAAATTCCGAGGCGATCCGCGTGAGATTCACCTGATAGATGTCCACCTCCTGCTTCTTGACCAAGTGCAGTAACAGATCCAGTGGACCCTCGAAGACATCGAATTGCACCCGATACTCGTTCATGAGACCCAGGGGCAATTGCTTGTAGCGGGATAGGTCGAAGCCGGGGGCGGGCACCTCGATGGGCAGCGAGGGCGTTTCTGGATCAGGGGCAGTCATCTCGGAAATGGAGGAAAGGTGACGACGCAAGGCGACTCAACGGACGACCAACGACACATGTCTGTCGGCGGCCTTTTCACTCAGCCACGAACGCAGCAGGTCCACGATCCAAGCCGACCACTTTCGGCATTCAGGGCACCAGTGTTTGCGGCCAGTGATCACTTTTACGCAACCTCGGAGGCCTGAAAATTCCACGGTCTGAGGCTCGGATTCTAGGGCTGTGACCAACTGCGAGAGGAGGGCTTGTCGGAAGGCCAACTCTCCGAGCGTTGCCGACTCGATGGCGATGGCTCGAAGATCGCCGCGCCAGATGATTTGAGGCGGGAGGATTTCAACGCTCGCTGGAGCCGGGGCTTCAATGTTCGACACCTCGGCTGTGAGTCCCAGGCTGTTGAAGACCTTGGAAAGCGCTGAGGTGAATTCAGCGACGGTGACATGGCTTTTGCCGAGTTCGTCTTTGAAGTAATGAAGCACCCCAGCAGCCGCCTGCTTCATCCATTCGGGATCGACCTGATGAGCGGCGCTCCCGGCCAGTTCAAAAGTGAGGTGCTCGACCGAGCAGGGGATGTAGTGCCCTCCCTCCTGAGCCACCAACAAGAAGTCGTCACGCAGCGCGATCACGGTGAGCGCCTCCCTTTGGCCAGCGCTTCAGCTTCGGCGATCAATTCCAATTGTCGCTTGTCGTCGATGGGTAAGGAGCCCAAGCGCTCCACTTCGCTCACGAAATCGGTGGCTTCCTCAAAATTTCGGTAAATGCTGGCGAATCGGACATAAGCCACAGGGTCCAATTTGCGGAGTTCTCGCATCACCCGCTCTCCGACCGCTCGGGAAGTGGTTTCGCGGTCGAAGCCCTCCACCAACCCTTCCTGAATCCGTTCGACTGCGCCGGCGATGTCATCTTCGGAGACGGGGCGTTTCTGGCAGGCCTTCTGTAAGCTGGAGGTGATTTTTTCCTTGGAGAACACCTCGCGCCGGCCGTCTCGCTTCACGACCATCAAGGGGTCGTGTTCGATTTGTTCGTAGGTCGTGAAGCGGTGTTCGCACGCCAGACATTCACGGCGACGACGAATAGTCGCCCCCTCTTTGGAGGATCTGGAATCGATGACCTTGTCATCCTGACCGCCGCATTTGAGACAACGCATATTGGGAGGTAACTATCAATCGGTAGTGGCCTGAAGCGAGGTAAACCACTATCCGTTGTGTCGTCAAACCGTTTACAGGGAAACTTGCTCACATTCCCCGTTGTTACACGACGGACGGATTTTCCCGGAAGTTTCCCGCTCGAAGCGTCTTCCTCGCCCCTTCTTGAAGGCGAGACCTGACAACGGGATTCATTCCGGTAGCCTGTCCCCATGAACTATGCGTTGGTGCGAGCGCGCGGAGTTTCCAAGTCGTTTTGGGCGGGTGACCACAAGGTCCGGGTTTTGGACGGGGTCGACCTGACCGTGGCTGCCCAGGAAAGCCTGGCCATCGTCGGTCCCAGTGGATCCGGCAAGAGCACGCTTTTGAATTTGCTGGGGACCTTGGATCAGCCGGATCACGGGAATATCGTCATTGATGGCAAGAACTTGTCGTTGATGGATGGGGATGAGTTGGCTCGATTTCGCAATCGCAACATCGGCTTTGTTTTTCAATCCCACCATCTGCTGCCTCATCTGACGGTTCTGGAGAACATTCTGGTTCCAGTGCTGGCGCAGGCGTCCCAAGCGAGTGACGAACTGGTTCATCGGGCTAGGCAATTGCTTCAGCGAGTGGGTCTGGAAAACCGGGAACAACACCTGCCCGGGCGGCTCTCAGGAGGTGAGCGGCAACGGGTCGCGGTGGTGCGTTCGTTGATCAATCAACCCCGGCTGATCTTGGCTGATGAACCGACAGGAGCCCTAGATCGGGTTTCTGCCGGTGAAGTGGGGCGTTTGCTTTGCGAACTCAATCGTGAGCAGGGAATGACACTGATTGTGGTCACCCACTCGGAGGAACTGGCGCTGCGGATGGATCGGGTGATGTCCATGGAGAATGGGGCCCTGATTTAGTCTCGTAACGGCTGCGTCTTCACCCGCAAGAGAGTCGTGGATTGATCGTTATGGACCGCCAGCAAGTTCAGCAGCATGCCCCGCTGCTCGATCACGCCTCGTCTTGCGAAAGATTTCGATGCGCCGTCCCTTTCTTCCCAACGGAATCAATCCGGTTCAGGGTGTCTCTATGATTGAGCGACGGGATTGGAAACCCGAGGAAGTTCTCCGCCTGACACTCCGGGTGCTCATCGGCTTCGTCCTCTCCGGACTGCTTCAGTCGTTGGCGATGCACCAGAATTCGGCCGGTACTCAATCGGCGGACTCTTGGAAGGCCTTGGTGCTCGGGCAGGTTTGTTTCCACGGGACGGTTGTGGCCGCCATGGTGAGTTTTTTGAGGAACCAGGGACGGAGTTGGGATCAAGGGTTCGGGTTGTCGGCGGGTGGCAGTGTTCGTGCTGTGGGGATGGGGGTTTTGGGTGGCATGGCCTTTCTGCCGGCAGCTTATGGATTGCAGTGGGGCATCGGTACATGGCTCAAGACCTTGGGGGTGGAGTTGCCGGTGCAGACGGCTGTCGGTATCCTGACCGAAGCAGATATTTGGGGGCGGTCTGCGATTTTCCTGTCGGCCGCCTTCGGAGCCCCTTGGGTTGAAGAGTTGCTGTTCCGGGGGGTGGCTTACCCGTTTCTCCGGGATCTGGGCTGGCCTCGATTGGCCCTGTCGGGGACCGCCATCGCGTTTGGGTTGATCCATGCCAATCTCAGCGTCCTTGTTCCGCTGACCGCGTTTGGGTGTCTCTTGAGCCTGTTGTACCAGCACTCCGGGAATCTTCTCACACCCATCGCCGCGCACGTGACGTTCAACACGGCTCCCTTCGTCTTGCTGGCTTTGGATATCCGATTGGATCGGTAAAACGTCACCATGTCTTCGGGACTTCCGGCTCGACCGGCCGGGTGTCGACCGACACCGTTTCAGCCATGACGGGTTTGCCGCTCACGGAATTGAAGCAGGAACTGATCGAGACCGGCCGTGATTTCCATCGCCGCGGCTGGTCTTTGGGCACCAGCAGCAACTATAGCGTGGTGGCTTCGCGGGATCCCCTCCAATTGCTCATCACCGCCAGCGGTTTCGACAAAGGCCGCCTGAAGCCCGAGCAATTTGTCGTGGTGGACGGGCAAGGCCAGCGTCTGGATCCAGCCCACCCCAAACCTTCCGCCGAGACGCTATTGCACACGGTGTTGGCTCGAACGGTGGGGGCCGGTGCGGTGCTCCACACCCATTCGATTTGGGGTACTCTTTTGTCGGAAGCTCTTCAACCCGCGGGTCGACTCCGGATTGCCGGCTACGAGATGCTCAAGGGACTCTCCGGCGTGACTACCCATGCGACCGAGGTGTCCATCGCCGTGGTTCCCAACACACAAGACATTGCTGCTTTGGCGGTTTCGCTCGAGGCGCGTTTCGCTGCAGGCGATCCCGATCTCCGGCACGGTTTCCTGATGGCAGGGCATGGCCTCTACACGTGGGGGGCTGATCTGGCCGAGGCGCGGCGACACATCGAGGTGTTGGAGTTCCTGATGGAGGTGGTTGGAACTCGGCGGGGTTGGGGCAGTTGAGGGATGGCAGGTATTGTTCTCGAGCGTTGCCCGCTCGGGTTTTTCGGACTGTCCCTCGAGTCGGTTGGTTGAAACCGGATTGTTGCTGTTGCCCGCTTGTCGCCCCGCAGTAGCTTTGGGCATGGCGTTGCTGCGAATTCCCGATGAGGGACGGGTACTTTCCGATCCTGAGGCCATCCGGTCCCACCTGTCTCCCCACGGTATCTGGTATGAACAGTGGCCGGTGGCGGGTCGGGTGGATCGACAGGCCACTGCCGAGCAAATCCTGACCGCCTATGCGCCGGAAGTGGATCAGTTGAAGGCCCGGGGTGGCTACATCACAGCCGACGTCATCGATGTCACCGCCGATGTCCCCGGCCTTCAGGCCATGCTCGACAAGTTCAACAAGGAGCACACGCATGCCGAGGACGAGGTGCGTTTCATTGTCCGCGGCAGCGGGGTGTTCCATATCCATCCGAACCAGGGCCCCATTTTTGCCATCGAGGTGATGGCGGGCGACTTGATCAATGTGCCCGCTGGCACGCTTCATTGGTTTGATTTGTGCGCCGATCGGGACATCCGGGCCATCCGGCTGTTCCGGGAGAAGGCCGGTTGGACGCCCGTTTATACCGGCAGCGATGTTGCTGTCGGTTACCAACCGCTTTGCTTTGGTCCGAGCTACCTGCCAGCCGGAACTCCGCGTGCGGCCACACTTCCGGAACTCTCGGCATGATCGAGTTTCGCGGCCGGCTGGTCTTGTTGGATATCGAGGGGACGGTTTCGCCGTTGGCCTTCGTCCATGACGTTTTGTTTCCTTATGCGCGACGCGAGGTCGGAGATTTCCTGATGCGTCATCAGGCGTCACCCGATGCGCTGCGTGCGCTGGAGCAAATCGCGCGTGATTCAGGGCTGGATCCCGATAGTGAAGGCGCTCCTGCGAACCTCGCCTCGGATTCCGACCGTGCGGCTTGGGTGTCGCGCATTCACGCACTCATGGATGCCGACGCCAAGCAGACCGGGCTCAAGTGGCTGCAGGGATTGATCTGGGATGAGGGGTATCGATCGGGTGAGTTGAAGAGCGTGCTCTTCAGCGATGCCGTGGAATCCATCCAGCTCTGGCATCGGTCCGGCTTGCGGCTGCGCATCTATTCTTCAGGCAGCATCGCCGCACAACGACTGTTCTTCGCCTACAGCGATCGCGGCGATTGGACGGGTTGCTTGGAGGGGTACCACGACACCACCACTGGACCGAAACGCGCGGTGGCCAGTTATCGGGCCATTGCCGAGGCAGCAGGTCTGCCGGCCTCCGAGATCTTGTTCCTCAGCGATATCACCGAGGAATTGGACGCGGCACTCGAGGCGGGATGCCAGACGGCCTGGGTCGTGCGCCCGGGCAACAAACCCGGACAGACCGACCGACATCCCACCCTTCGGAGTTTTGCGGAGATTCAGCTCAGCTGAGCTTCCAGTTTCCGCGCATCGGCTGATCGAGGTAGGCGTTGGCCGCCTTGTCGCCGATGAAGGTCTCCTTTTTGGAATCGTAGCGCAGCACGCGGCCGGTTTGCAGGGCGATCTTGGCGAGATTCACCAAGGTGCAAGAGCGGTGACCGTTGACTTCGTTCAAGGCGAACTTGGAGCGGGTCTTCACCGCTTGGACGAAGTCGGTGACCATGGGTTCCGGATCCTTCAGGCTCTTGAGGGTCTGCTCGAAATTCGGGATGTCGGATTTCATGCCTTTGAAAATCTTGCCCTTGGAACCGGAGATGAAGGCGGCCTGCTTGTCCTTGTTGTCGCCGTCCAAGATGATCTCGGTGCCGTCTTTGTACTTCATCCGGATGGTGCGGAAGGTGCCGACGGCATCGGTATCCTGCACCGGGGCGTCGGACTCGATTTCCACCGGGCTCTCGTTGTCCTTGCCGAGGATGTACTGCACGGGGTCGAGGTAGTGCTGACCCATGTCGCCCAAGCCGCCTCCATCGTAGTCCCAGTATCCACGGAAGGTGCCGTGGACGCGGTGCGGATGGTAAGGCTTGTACGGTGCGGGCCCGAGCCAGAAGTCGTAATCGAGTTCATTCGGGACGGCCTGCGGCGTCAGGTCGGTGCGGCCGATCCAATAGAACTTCCAGTCGAAGCCGGTCGAGGCGTTGAGGGTGACCTTGAGCGGTCCGTCGCCCAGCATCCCGTGCATCACGGCCTTGCGGATGTCCTTCACCGGGACGCCCATGCCGTAGAAGTTGTCTTGGAAGCGGAACCAGGTGTTGAGGCGGAAGATGCGCTTGTGCTTCTTCACGGCGGCGACGACCGCCCGGCCTTCGGCGATGGTCCGGGTCATGGGCTTCTCGCACCAGATGTCCTTGCCCGCCTTGGCTGCGGCAATGGAGATGATGGCATGCCAGTGGGGCGGTGTGGGCACGTGGACGATGTCGATGTCCTTGCGGGCGAGCACCTCGCGGAAGTCTTTGTAGCCCTTGCAGTCGGGGCCGCCGGCCTTCACCGCCTGGGCGAGGTGGTTGGAATCCACGTCGCACACCGCCAGCAGCTTGCAAGTGGTGTTGATGGAGTTGACGTGCCCCATGCCCATGCCGCCGGTGCCGATCACGGCGCGGGTGAGGATTTCACTCGGGGGCGTGTGACCGGGGCCGCCGAGAACGTGTCTCGGAACAATGGCCACGGTGGCCATCGCGGCGATGGAGTTGCGGAGGAAGCTCCGGCGTGTCAGCGGTTTGTGGGTGTTCATGATCGAGTCTGCGATGCGGGATGTGGAGTCGACGGATTGAAAACGCAATGGGGCGATCGGGTCACGCGAGGATTTCCCGGATCACTTCGCCTTTGACGTCGGTGAGCCGGATGTCGCGCCCGCCGAAGCGGTAGGTCAGTCGCTCGTGTTGGATTCCCAACTGGTGGAGTACCGTGGCGTGCAAGTCGTGCATTTCGAGGCGGTCCACCACCGACTTGTAACCCCATTCGTCGGTTTGTCCGTAGGCCATGCCACCTCGGATGCCTCCGCCGGCCAGCCACACGGAGAATCCGTACTCATTGTGGTCGCGACCGTCGTTGCCTTGAGCGAAGGGCGTACGGCCGAATTCACCGGCCCAGACGATCAGGGTCTCATCGAGAAGTCCGCGTTGTTTCAGGTCGATGAGCAACCCGGCGATGGGTTGGTCGACGGCGCGGGCGTTGTCGCCGTGGTTTTTCACCAGTCCGCCGTGGGCATCCCAGCGGCTGTAGCCATCGACCATCGGGATGGTGAGTTCGACGAAGCGCACCCCTCGCTCGACCATGCGCCGTGCCAGTATGCATTCGCGGGCGTAGGTGCGGGTGTGTTCGTAGGGAGCGTCGAGGCCGTACAGCGCCCGCGTGGCGGCGGTCTCGTTGGAGGTGTCCATCAACTCGGGGATGGTCACCTGCATCCGGGCGGCCAGCTCGTAGTTGCGAATGGCCGATTCCAGCGCGTCGACCGCACCGGCTTGTTCCAGTCCATGTTCATTGAGCCGGCGGACGAGGCGCTGCTTGGTTTGTTGCAGTTGGGCTTGTTTTTCCGAGGGAACCACGTTGGCCAAGGGAGTCCCTTGAGCATGGATTAGGGAACCCTGATGGGTGGCTGGCAGGAAACCGCTGCCGAAATTGTCGAGCCCGCCTGAGGGAATCTGACCGCCGTTGAGCACCACATAGCCCGGCAGGTTGTCATTGAGCGAACCCAACCCGTAGTTCACCCAGGCTCCCATGCTCGGGCGTCCTTGCAGGCCGATGCCGCTATGGAGGAAGTAGTTGGCGCTGGTGTGCTCCGGGAACGTGGAGGTCATCGACCGCAGCACGCAGAGGTCATCGGCCTGGCGGGCGATGTGTGGGAAGAGGTCGCTGATCCAAAGTCCGCTCTGCCCGTGCTGACGGAAGTTCCACGGCGACTTGAGCATCTTGCCGATGCTGTCGAACTGCGTCTTCTCGATCCGGCCCATCACCCGGTGCGCCTCTTGGCCGTGGTACTTTTCCAGCAGGGGTTTGTGATCGAAACTGTCCACCTGGGACACGGCTCCTTCCATGAACAGGAAGATCACGCTGCGGGCCTTGGCGGGAACATGGGGGCTGGGCAAGACACCGGTCGCAGGTCCGGCCGCTGCGGTCAGCAAGCCCGGCCGATCGGCTCGTGCCATCAAGGTTCCCAAGGCCAGCGTCCCGAATCCATTGGAGGCGCGGCGCAGGAGCTCTCGTCGACTCATGCGGACCCCGGGAGTCCCTGCGGATGACTGCGGATGGATCATGTTCAGGGGATGTAAATGAACTCGTTGGCGTTGAGCAGCGCGTGGCAGAGATCGGTCCAGATTTCTGGTCCTGACGGATTGGCTGCATGGAGGGCCTTCAATTCAGCAAGAGTGGCCAGACACGACTCTGCTTCGGACGGCGTTGGAGGACGGTTGTAGGCCTGGTGGAACAAGGCCTGGATCCGCGTCGGTGCGTCCGCTTCCGGCCATTCTCTGAGGAGTCGTCGGGCCCAGGCTTCGGCCTGTTGGTGGAAGAACGGATCATTCATCACGGCCAGGGACTGCGCGGGCACATTGGTCACGTTGCGCCGACCGACCGTGCTGAACGGAGTCGGGAAGTCGAAGGCCTGGAGGGTGGTCGGCAGGAAGTTGCGTCGAAGCGCGGTGTACAGGCTCCGGCGGCCGTTTCCGTCGAGAGGGCCACTCTGGTCGGGACGACCGCGGCCGATGACGAACTCGGTGAGATGCACCGGTACGGGCGAGCCTCCCAGCGCCGGATCGAAACGACCAGAAACGACCAAGAGCGCATCGTGGATGGCCTCGGCCTCCAGGCGACGCACCGGCATCCGGTGCCACCACTGATTGGCCGGATCGAGTTCCTGAACCCGGGCATCAGTATCCCGACTCCCCATGGCGTAGGTCTGGGTGAGGAGCAGACGGCGGATGAGCCGCTTGGTGGACCAACGATCCACATGGACGAACTGCCAGGCGAGGTGGTCGAGCAATTCCGGATGGGTGGGGCGTTCTCCGAGCGCGCCGAAGTTGTCCACCGTGCTCACCAGGCCGCGTCCGAAGAGGTGGTGCCAGACGCGATTGACCCAGACGCGGGCCACCAGCGGGTTGGAAGGGGCGGCCAACTGACGCGCCAGTTCGAGGCGGCCGCTGGAATCGGTGGGTTGGATGGGCTTGGATCCACTGAAGACCGCCGGAAGACTCCGCGGGGCAAGGATGCCGGGTTTGAAGGGCTTGCCGCGCACGAGCACGTGCTCGTCGATGCCGGTGCCATCCATCCAAGCGACCGCCGTCCGCGATTGCCACACAACCTGTTGGGCCAACTCGTCCTGGCCTCGGATGAATCGTCGAGCGAGCTTGCGGTACTCAGCATCGGTGGCCAAACCGGAAAGCTGCGGGTGCCGGATCCACCAGTCGGCCCATCGGAGTGTCGCCGCAGTCGGTGTGTTCGTGCTCCGTCCCTCCAGCCAATCGCAGGCCTCCAGAGCCCGCTGTTGAAGGGCTTCAGCCAGATCCCGAACCGGGGTGTCCCGACGGGCGGCCGTAAACAAGGAAACTGGTTTCCAGATGGGAACCGTCTCCGATTCCACCACCTTCAGGATCTCCAAATCCCGGTCGCCATCGGGTCCGAACTCGATGTGGGTTCGATGCCCTGCGTAGGCTTCGAGTCCGTGGGATACCCAGCGGGGTTCCAGCGAATCTCCCGTGTCGAAGGTTTGGTTTAGCGCCCCGTGGAGCGGTCCCTCGACCATCAGGTGTGAATCCACAGCCGCGAAGACCTTGGCCCGTCCGCGGACGAGGTAATGGAGTTTGCCGGATTTCAGCGTGACGGTCGGGGTGCGGAGCATGCGGCCCGCGCGGGCGGCGGACCCGATGCGGCCTGAGTCATTCTCGTTTCCTGGAGTGTTGGCCAGGCGGTTCCAAAAGGCATCGCGGCGAGCGGCACCGTGATCGAGGATCCGGGTAATGGGTTGTGCCTCGCTGAGGCCGGCCACCACGGATCCGGCTTCAAGCGGACCCGCTCCGAAGGCCTCGCCGTCGGCCTTCCAAGGCTGAACAGCAGGCCGCGTGTAATCGGCGATGACTCGCACTCCCAACGGCTCGGTGGCATCGGGTTCAACGCGGTTAGTCCGGGCTTCTGGTTGAACCAGCGGGTGTAGGAAGTGTTGGCTGTTGGTGGCTGCCAGCCCCAGTTCGCGGCCCCAGGCTTGCACCAAGGGTGAGACGTTGGGGCTAGGGTTTGCCAAGGCAGTCACGAGGGTCTCCGCCAAGCGTCCGGCAGCAGGTCGCATCGCTGCCCCGGCCCGGCGGACCAGCGGGGGCAATTGGCTTTCGCGAAGGTTCGCCAGTTGGCGGGCCATCCGCCGGTTGTTCTCCATGCCTTCGAAGCGGACCTGCCGGTAGCTGGAACTCAGGACGAAACCCGACAGCGCGTAATAGTCTTGGCTGCGGATGGGGTCGAATTTGTGGTCGTGGCAGCGGGCGCAGGCGACGGTCAGGCCGAGGAACGACTTGGTGAAGACATCGATCTTGTTGTCGATCCGGTCGCATTCGTCCTGACGGATATCGACGGGCGAATGCACTTCCTCGCCGAGGAATGCCCAACCGGTGCCCAAGACCGATTCATTGTGTTCGGTGCCCGGACGAAGGCGGGGAGGGGAGAGCAAGTCGCCAGCGAGGTGCTCTTGCAGGAAGCGGTCGTAGGGCACGTCTTCATTGAAGGCCCGCACGAGGTAGTCGCGATACTGCCAGGCGTTGGCGATGGCGTAGTCGGACTCGTGGCCGCGAGATTCCGCGTAGCGCATCAAGTCCATCCAGTGCCGGGCCCAGCGTTCACCGAAATGAGGCGAGGCCAGCAGTCGATCGACGGCCTGTTCGCGGGTTTCAGAGCCCGCCACGGAATTCTGCTTCAACGAATCCTCGGGCTGGGGCGGGAGCCCGGTCACGGCGAAGCTGGCCCGACGCAACCAGGCGGCGTCGTTGACAGGTTCCGCTGGTCGAAGCCATCGCTCTTCGAGGGGTTTGAGAATGAAGTGATCGACCGGGTCCTTGGCCCACTGAGTCCGGCGGATCGCGGGGATTTCCTGACGCTGCGGCGGTTCCCAAAGCCACGCCTGTGCTTTGCGGCGGCTTTCCAAATCGAAGCGTTCCTTGGCGGGTGATTCCGACGCCTCGCCGGCGGGCCATGGGGCTGCGGCTGCCACCCAGCGCTCGAGATCTTGCCGGGCCTGTCGGGAGAGTTGTGGGCGTTTGGGGGGCATCGCCGATTCGGTATCGGCGTGGTTCACGGCCCGGATGAGCAGGCTGGCTTCCGGCTTTCCGGGAACAATGGCCGGACCGCTATCCCCGCCCGCGATGAGGCCTGCGCGCGAGTCCATGCGAAGACCGCCTTGGAGTTTCTTGGCCGACGCGCTGTGGCACTCGTGGCAATGCTCCACCAGCACCGGCCGGATCCGCTGCTCGAAGAACTCGAGGCCGACCGCGGGATCAGCGGCGGGATTCTGGCCGAGGGCTGTCCCTGCAATGCAAGTGAACAAGGCGAGGCTCGTGAGCAGTTTCATCGCGTGAATGAGAGGTTAGGGATGGAGCATTATGGTGGGGAGGTCTTTCTCGAGGTCGAAATGTGGGTGTGCCGAGGTAATTTTTGCCTTGGGCCCGAAGGCTCGAGGTTGGAGTGTCTGGACATATTCCCATGAATGCTCATCGCTCACTCCATCGCTCCTGTGCCGCCTGGATCTTCGTCTTCGCGGCCGCTTCCACCGGACTGGCCGAAGACAAAGCGGCCTCGTCGATCCGGCACTCCTACCTCGTGATGGGCGGTAAGACGGCCATCATCGGTGAGGACGGT
>Ga0255139_1000215_pt1 | contig 20629 bp, 20 predicted proteins | sample Law_Colum_RepB_8_FD_188549 | JGI IMG/M metagenome (GOLD analysis project Ga0255139, IMG submission 188549) | Freshwater microbial communities from St. Lawrence River, New York, United States - Law_Colum_RepB_8d | ecosystem: Environmental > Aquatic > Freshwater > River | place: USA: New York...
GGGATGGCGCACACCGGATCGACCTCGATGGTTTTGAAGTCAGCAGGGGACACGATTTCCAGGTATTCCATGTCGGGCGAGTAGTCGAACAGGTAATGCCGGATGCCAGGTCGCTGGTGCACGCAGTCACCGGCTTCGACCAGGGTGACCTGGTCTTCGTACATGAACTTGGCCCAGCCTTTGACCATGATCACGATCTGGAAGTCGGCTTCGTGGCGGTGCCAGCCGGTGCCTTTTTCGGGCGCCATGTTGGCTTTGACCAAATGAGCGATCACTTTGCCGTGGGTGGCCTCGGCAATGCCCAGGTCACGGTAGAGGAAAAAGTCGCGCAAACCGCCCGCCGCGTAAGGTTTGTCGGTGGCTTTGAGGTGCGAAAAGAGGGTCCCGGTTTTGTCCAGCATGCAGTACTCCTTGAAGGCGAGGCCGGATGGCCTCGCGGGAAGCACTGCAAACCATGTGCCAGCGTTGCGGCTGTCTGGAGGGCTTTTGGCGCTCGGCGCTGGTGCATGCGGCTTGAGCCATGCACCGGTTTAGAGGCGACGCAGGGTGCTGGTGCAGGCTTTGTGCAGGTTTTTCGTGCGCTGCCGGGCACGCCAGGCGGTCTGACGCGGGCTTACGCCTTGTTCAGTCGTTCGTTTTGCGGGAACATGAACTTCTTGGCGTCTGCGTCCATCTCGGTCTTGAAGGTGTATTTTGTTTTGAAGGCTTCGGCACGCTGGGCCGCCGGGCGGGCGTTGACCAAATCCAGCAGGCGTTTGATGTGGGGGTATTGCGTCCAGGTGGCATCACCGGTGCCCAGCACATAAGGCAGCATGCGGGCCCAACCCCACAAGGCCATGTCAACGATGCTGTAGTGCTCGCCCAGCATGTAGGTGTTTTGCGCCAGGTGCTTTTCCAGCACGGTCCAGTGGCGGTGGGCTTCAAAATCGTAGCGGTTCAGGGCGTACTCTTTGGGCTCGGGGGCGGCGTGGCGAAAGTGCACCGACTGGCCCGAAAACGGCCCGATGCCGCTGGCGATGAACAGCAGCCACGACAGCGCTGCGCCACGCTCTTTGGCTTGGGCCATGCCCGGTACAAATTGTTGCTCGCGGTCGGCCAGGTACAGCAAGATGGCGTTGCTGTCGAACACCGTCACATCACCATCGACGATGGCGGGAACCTTGGCGTTGGGATTGACGGCCAGAAAGGCTGGTGCAAATTGTTCGCCCTTGCGCGTGTCCACCGGCACGGCCTCAAAAGGCAGGCCGAGCTCTTCGAGCAACAAGGCGATCTTCATGGGGTTGGGGGCGGCATTGAAGAAGAATTTCAGCATGGGTGTGATCCAGAAAAGTAATGGCAGGGCGATCCGGACGCCAGTGTCGCCGAGTCCTGGCCTGCGCTGTGCGGTGCATCAGTCATTTGGGCGACTGTGAGGCCGAGGGCTTGTTGTTACCTTTGCGCGGCCTTCCCCGACTGCTTTTTTGCTGGAAAAACCATGACCGAGCGACTTTCGCAAATCACTTACGAAGCCTTGCCTGCAGAGGTGCGGCCTTTGGCCGATGACATCCTCAAGGTGTCCAGCGCTGCACTGGGCGGCCCCTACAACGCACTCTTGCGCAGCCCCGACATGGCGCGCCGTGCGTTTGATTTTCTGGATTACCTGCGCTTCAAGACCTCGGTCAACAAACGCCTGAATGAGTTTGCCATCCTGATCCAGGCGCGCATTTCGAACGCGCAATACGAGTGGTGGGCGCACGAGACGATTGCCCGCAAAGCGGGTTTGTCCGATGACGTCATGCGTGATTTGCAGCAATGCAGTCGCCCGAGCAGCATGCAAGACGATGAGCGATTGGTGTACGACTTTTGCATCCAACTGTCTTTGAACCACCGCGTGCCCGACGACCTGTGGCAAGAAGCCGTGACGACCATGGGCGAGCAGGCTGTGGTGGACTTGACGGTTTTGTCGGGCACTTATGTGATGGTGTCCATGCTGTTGAATGCCACGCAGGTGGGCATTCCGGGCGGTGGGGCTGAACCCCTGCAGGTGCTGAGTCCTCTGGAGATCCGCCAGCGTTTACTGGCCTGATCCGTCACACTGCAACGTTCATAAACTAGGAGACTTCCATGCCCATTCGTTTCATTCGCACAGGCTTGGCCTTGCTGCTGGCCGCGACCACCTTTCAAGCCCCTGCGCAAGATTTCCCCAACCGCACCATCACCATGGTCATGCCTTACGCCGCAGGCGGCCCGGGCGACACCATCACCCGTGTTTTTGCGGGCGCGATGCAAAAGCATCTGGGTCAGCAGATTGTGGTGGACAACACCGCAGGGGCCTCGGGCTCGATTGGCACGGCCAAGGTGGCCCGTGCCAAACCCGATGGCTACACCTTGCTGATGATCCACGTCAGCCATGCGACCAACCAGGCCATGTACAAAAGCCTGCCTTACCACCCGGTGGACGATTTCGAGCCGGTGGGCCGCGCCACCAGTGGCCCCATGGTGATCGTGGCGCGCAACGATTTCCCGGCCAAAAATTTGAATGAGTTTGTCGCCTACGTGAAAGCCAATGCGGCCAAGGTCAGCCTGGCGCATGCCGGTGTGGGCTCGGCCTCGCACCTGTGCGGCTTGATGATGATGAACGCGCTGAACGTCAAGCTCAATGAAATTCCCTACAAGGGCACAGGTCCGGCCTTGACCGACCTGATGGGTGGGCAGGTCGACCTCCTGTGTGACCAAACCTCCGGCACGGTGCCTTCGGTCAAGACGGGCAAGATCAAGGCCTATGCCTCGGCGGGTAAAACCCGTTTGCCACAATTGCCTGAAGTGCCGGCCATTTCAGAGGCAGGTGTGGAAGGTTTCGACATCAACATCTCCTTTGGCTTGTATGCCCCCAAAGGCACGCCCAAACCGGTGCTGGACCAGTTGACGGCGGCCTTGCAAAAATCGGTGAGCGATCCCGATGTGCGTCAGCGCCTGGAAGCCATGGGCATCTCGGCCGTGAGCCCGGACTTGGCCCGACCCGAAGCCTTGCGTGCCCATCTGAAAAACGAAATTGACACCCTGGGTGGCCTGTTGATCAAAGCGGGTGTGAAAGCGAACTGAGCGGACGCGAAGGTGCTGAGGCCATGAGGTGTCCCTCTCGCCTGTACGGGAGATGAAATGATGAAGAACTGGTGGCCTTTGCTGCTGACCCTGGTGATCCAGGCCATGGTGGCCATGGCCTTGTTGACCTTGCCGGTGATGGCACCGGTGGTGGCCGATGCCATGCAGGTCTCACCCGCTTTGGTGGGTTTGTATGTGTCGGTGACCTACGCCGGTGCCATGGTGTCCACCCTGATGGGGGGCGCCACGGTGGCGCGGTTGGGGGCGATTCGGGTCAGCCAATGGGGTTTGCTGTTGTGCGCCATGGGCTTGCTCTTGTGCGCTGTGCCCTGGTTCCCGGCCATGGTGCTGGGGGCTGTGCTGATTGGGTTGGGTTATGGCCCGATCACCCCGGCCAGCTCACACCTGCTGGCACGCACCACACCCAAAGACCAGATGTCCCTGGTGTTCTCGCTCAAGCAAACGGGCGTGCCCTTGGGCAGCATGCTGGCCGGTGCCATCGTGCCGCCCTTGTTGCTGGTCATGAACTGGCAAGCCAGTCTGGCCGCTGTGGCGGTGGTGTGTGTGCTGTGCGCCTGGTTGTCGCAGGCCTTGCGTACCGAGCTGGACAGCGACCGCCAGCCCGATGCCTTGGTGCATTGGCGCAGCCTGATCCAGCCCATCCGCATGGTGATGGCACACCGGGCCTTGTTCACCATGGCCTCTTGCTCCTTCATGTTTTCCATGGTGCAACTGTCCCTGACCACGTATTTGGTGACGTTTTTGCACGATGACCTGTCGTATGGCTTGGTGGCGGCGGGCTTGGCGTTGTCGGCCACGCAAATGGGCGGCATTGGCGGGCGCATTGCCTGGGGGTATGTGGCCGACCGCTGGTTGGGGGCTCGGCGCATGCTGCTGCTCTTGGCCAGCATGATGGCGCTGGGCGCGCTGGCATCGGCCTTTTTGACCACCGACACGCCGCAAGGCGTGGTGGTGGGCATTTTGGTGGCCTTTGGTGCCTCGGCCATTGGCTGGAACGGGGTCTATCTGGCCGAAGTGGCACGTCGTGCCCCGCCCGGCATGGCCAGCATGGCCACGGGAGGCACTTTGGCCTTCACGTTTTTGGGCGTGGTCGTGGGGCCGCCCATGTTTGGCGCTTTGTCGGGCCTGTTTGGCACCTACCGCGCCGGTTTCGTGGGTCTGATGGTCATGGCCGCTGTCAGCGGCACGGTCTTGTTCTGGAGCCAGCGGCCTGTTGCTCAGACGGTTTGATGCAGCCCTTGCCGACTGCTCAGCCGGCCTGCAGGATTTGGTCGATCCAGCTTTGAAGTGTCGGCCCGTTTAGGCCGTGGGCCAGGCCCAGCATCATGGCAATGCGCACCTTGTGCGGTGGCAAAGGGCCTGCGGTCAGGATGCCGTGGGCCGCGTCGTCGTACACGCTGGCACGCGTCACGCTGCCCGGTATCCAGCGCGAGCAACGCGCCACCAGCACGCCTTGCGCGGGCAGTGACTGGATGAGTGCCCGGTAGGCGGTGGGCGTGTTGGCATTGCCAAAACCCGCGTGAACGATGCCTTTGGCCCCTGCGGCCACAAAGGCCTGGATCGCGGTGTCGTCCACTCCCGCATAGGCCACGGCAATGTCCACGCGTGGCCAAACCGCTGGGGCTTGCCAGGCCACGGTGGGCGCGCGACCCGGCGCACGAAACCATTGCACAGCGAGGTCGGCCACTTCGCCCACGGCGCCCGCCAAAGGGCTGTCAAAAGCTTCCACACTGCTCACATGGCGCTTGGTCACCCACAGGCCCGAATGGATGCGCCCGTTCATCACCACCAGTGTGCCCCGGTGGCGCGCACCGGGGCAGGCGGCCACGCTGCAGGCATCCAGCAAGTTGGCCGGGCCATCAGCCGAATAGGCTGTGGCCGGGCGCATGGCCCCCACCACGATGATGGGTTTGTCGGTGTTCACGCTCAAGTGCAAAAACGTCGCGGTCTCTTCCAGCGTGTCGGTGCCGTGGGTGATCACGATGCCGCTGATGGCGGGGTTGTTGACGGCTTGCATCACGTCCCGGTGCAGGTCCAGCCAGTGTTCCGGCCGCACGTCGTAGCTGGCCAGTTGCATGGGCTGAGAGACCTCGATGTCGTAGCGCTGGCGCAACTCGGGCACGGTGTCGACCACGGCCGCTAGGCTCAGGCTGGCGGGTTTGTAATCGGTGCTGACCGATGCGGCGCTGGCCGCGCCAGCGATGGTGCCGCCGGTGCCGATCAGGGCCAAACGGGGTTTTGTCATGGTGTGTTTACTCCGAAAAAGTCATGCTGACGCTGCCCAACGGGCCGTAGTCGGCGGTGGCGGTGTCGCCGGGTTCGAGTTCGAGCGGCACCATGCAGGTGCCGGTGGTGACCACTTGGCCTTTTTGCAGGGTGATGCCCAAGCGCGACAGCTGGTTGGCCAGCCAGGTCAGCGCGATGCGCGGATCGCCCAGCACATTGCCGCCGGTGCCTTCGCGGCTGTATCGCGGCTGCTGGCCATGGTCCACACGGGCGTGCACAGGGTAGGTGCTCAAGTCAAATTCGCGCCACAACTCAGGCGCGGCTGGGCCCAGCACAAAGTGCCGGGCACAGGCGTTGTCGGCCAGCAGTTGCGCCGCACCGGCTGCGGTAAAAGGCGCCAGGCGCGAGTCGGGCACTTCGATGGCCGGGTGCAGCGAAGCCACAGCGGCCATGACTTGCTGCTGGGTGAAGGGCGCGCTTTGCGGCGGCAGGTCTTGCCCCATGGCGAAGGCAAATTCAGGCTCGGCCACCCGCATGCGGTTGCCCGCCGAGGGCACGGTGGCGCCACTGTCAAACACCTGGCCCGACAGCAGGCGTCCGGCCAAAGGCCCGCCCACATTGATGTGGGACTGGCCGTTGGTGCTGGTGGCGGCAATTTTCCAGCCCACCACGCTGCGGCCGGAGACGGTGGTCAATTGCGCCTGGGCGGCATAGCCTTGTTCGGCGGTCAAGGGGCGGCAGGCTTCGGGCAGGGCGCTCAGCACTTGGCCCGATTGCCAGTGTGTCCAGATCACCTGGGCCGCTTGTTCGGCAGATGAGGGGTGTAGGGTGTTTTGTTGAGTCATCGGCCAATTGTTACGCCAACGGGATCGAATGGGGCAAATTTTGTGTATAATTTTTGGCTTGATGGCTTAGGTCATCGCCCGTAAAAAAACATGTTTTTAGGGTTTGTGTTTTCCGGTGATATAGCTCAGTTGGTTAGAGCGCAGCATTCATAATGCTGATGTCGGTGGTTCAAATCCACCTATCACCACCATATCCAAGGGGACAGACTTTCTCTGTCCCCTTTTCTTTTGGGCTTTCGGCCCAGTGATGGCGCGGCTCGAGGCATGACCTAGAGGTCGTGGCCCAGCGAAATTCCCCCATTTTTGAGTTTTTGACGAGAGGTTCTCTCTCTTTTCTCTGTTTGTCTCGAGGTCATCTCCTCGAGACAGGCCTAGGATTCATGCGGCTTGCCGCACGGCGGTTTGATGGGAACCAAGACCATCATAGTTGCCAGGCATGCTTCAAGAAGCCTTTGGTTGTGCAAAATTTATTTGTAGTGCCACTGGGGGCCGAGGTCGCATTAGGCTAATCTTTGCGAAGGGTCACTTTGCAGCGTTAAGAGACATCGGTTTACAACGATGGCTGCCTGCTACCGGCCATTTCCGGTCGGACGATGAAACAGCCTGAAAAGCCGGATTTGCCCAAGTGCTGTCACTGAAGAGGGCAATTAATGTATCAAGTACCTAATTTTCGATATTCGAAATTCCGGTTGAGGTGCCAATGAGCAAAGCTCAAAGCCAGGGGGAAACCGGTCAGCATCAGCACTCTGGTAGCAACACAAAGTGGAAAATGCTTGCGGTTGTCGTTACCTTTCTTAATGTGAAGACCAGCCCCCCCGGCGCCCGATGCTAATGACCGAGCCGTCGCAATATGGGGCTACCGCGACGATACAGCCTTCTGCCAAGGTTGGTAGCACCGCGGTAGCGTCACCCGCGTCTCGCGCATAGCCTGGATATCGGACCGATCTCTTCAGACCGTGCGGCCACCGTCCACGGGGAACTCAACACCGCTGATGAATTCGGCGGCGTCGCTGGCCAAGTAGAGAGCTGCGGCAGCGACGTCAGATGCACGGCAGAGCCGGCCCAAAGGAATGGAGGCAATAAAGCGTTGGCGGTTCTCCGGCGTGTCGGCAACACCCATGAACTTATCGAGCAAGCCGGTCTCACCCATGACCGGGCAGATCGAGTTGACGCGGATGCGGTCGGGGCCGAGCTCGACTGCCATCGACTTTGAAAGCAGGTTCACCGCGCCCTTACTGCCGTTGTACCAAGTAAGCCCTGGCCGCGGGCGGATACCTGCGGTCGAGCCGACGTTCAGGATCACTCCTTTTTTGCGCTGGCGCATGAGGGGGACTACCGCATGCGTCATGTGATAGATCGATTTCACATTGACCGCGAACATGCGGTCAAACGTCTGCTCATCTACTTCCAGCATGGGCCTGTTAGTGTGCGTGGTACCCGCATTATTTATCACAATGTCAGGATCGCCGAACTCTCGGCTGCATGTCTGTACTAGTGAATTCACGTCCGAGCCGCTGGAGACATCGGTGCGCACAAAGCGCGCTGTTTCGCCCAGCTCAGCGGCCAGCTTCTCCCCGCGGCTTGCGTCCAGGTCAGCGATCACTACACGCGCGCCTTGCGCCACGAACAGCCGGACGATGCCTTCGCCAAAGCCCGCGGCGCCACCGGTAACGATCGCAACCTTACCTTTAAGTTGACGTTGCATGTTCGAATTCCTGAAATGAATGATCTTTTGCTGGCTGCCTGCTGGCAGCCTATAGAAATCTGAGCACGCGCTCTCAGTTTGTGTCCGCTGCCGCTGCCGCTGCCGCAGGCCAGCCGTGCGAATTTTCGGAACCTGGCCGGTTTTTCAGCCACCACGACCAGTCCCGCGGTAGCAGAGAGAAAGGGTCAGCGTGTGCAAGCTCGCGCGCCGCCCAGATCGGCCAGTGCGGGTTGGCTAATGCCGGCCGACCGAGGAATACCAGATCAACGAGTTCTTCGCGTATCACCTGATCTGCCACTGCAGGCTGGCCTAGGTTCCAGCTCACCCCCACCGGAATTCCGACCTCCCGACGGACGCGGCTTGCCCCCTCTGCCATGAAGGCGGCGCGGGAGAATGGCGGATCGCGCATGTCGTCGGTGTTCATGCCGATGCTCAGGTCCGCCAGATCTAGCCCGTGTTCCTTCAATTGGGCAACTGCCCAGACTGCGTCGTCAAACTTCACGCCGTCTTCATGGAAATCATCTGTCCCCAGGCGCATCGTGAGCGGCAGCTGCTCGGGCCAAACGGCGCGCACCGCATCCAACGCCTCGCGGTGAAAGCGAAGGCGCTTCTCGAGTGTTCCGCCATACGCGTCCGTGCGTTGATTGGCCAGGGGAGAGAAAAAACTCGCGCCGAGATAACCATGTGCGAAGTGCATCTCCAGCCATTCAAAGCCGGCAGCGATGGCCCGTTTTGCGGCAGTTGCATAGGCCCGGTGCAACTCATGAATCTCGGCGACGGTGAGTTCCTGTACGGCGTATGGGAAGCGCCCACCGTAGGGAATGGACGAGGGACCGCGCACTTGCCAGCCATCGGAGTGGTCCGGGGCAATCTGTCGTTTGCCTTCCCAAGGCTTTTGCTCGCTTCCCTTGCGGCCAGTATGGCCCAGCTGAATTGCCGGGACCGCTCCCATGTCCTTGATCATCCTGGCCACTCGGGCCAGACCTTCGATCTGATCATCTTCCCACAATCCGGCGCACGAGGTGCTGGTGCGACCGTCGGGTGTGATGGCGATCTGTTCGGCAAAGACCAAGCCGAATCCACCGGCTGCACGCGAGCCCATCAGCATCACGTGATAGTCGTTCATCTTGCCATCTGGCGTAGACCGATACATCGTCATCGGCGACATCACGATGCGATTACGCAGTGTGACACCCTTGAGCGTATAAGGGGAGAATAAATCAGGCATGGATGTACTTCTTTAATTTTTTCATTTCTTCATCGCTCATGGCTACCGGTGTCAGGGCTTGTACCTACACACTGCGCAAATTAAGCCACCCAATCGCACTTACACGGTCCGGTCGGTTCATAAGTGGGGGTGTACCGGTAGCGATCCTCCTGCTTAGGGCATTCGCCAGGACCATGTTTTCCCGTGCAACCGCTGCATCGGAAAATCCCCATGCACGATTCAAGGCTGATGCGCCACACTCCAAGTGCCGCGTTGCACCTGTACAAAGAGGAAGGGCTTGATGGCCTCACGGTCTGCGCCACGCACGACCGGCCCGAGTAAGCCCTGCGACTGCTTCATGCCCGCAAGGCCATCCCTGATCTTGCGCCGGTCTGCCGCGAGCGTTTCCGGGCGACCCATCACCTTCTGTTTCTCGATGATGTCCTTGAGGGTGAAGATATTCTCCCAAGCCGCCGCGTTGTGCAGATCCAGAGACGAATTGACGGCCTGCAGCGCCTGCGCGGCAGCGCGCGCTTCGGCCGTCACAGGCGCGAAGCTAGTCGGGATGAGCATGCCCTCGGCTTGTGCACCGCACCCGTTGAGCGTTTCCATGCTTGACGAGCTGGTCAAACCGATGATCACCTTCGGTTTGACTCCCTGGCGTTCCATCTCCTTGAGCACGCCGCAGGTCGTGAAGGGATGCGCCGAGATCGCCACGACGTCCGCGTTACCACGTTTCATCTGCCGCACCTGCGTCGAAAAACCTGTGTCTGCCAGCAGCCATTCACTATCGCCAAGAGGCTGCAACCCCGACTTGGTCGCCAGATCCTTGACCACGTTGTAGGTGGCGTTGCTGTGCGCGAAGTCCTTCTCGACTCCACCCCAAAAAGTTTTCAGCTCAGGACGGGTGGTCCGCAGCCATTCGAACAGGCTGCGGTACATCGCCGCTTCGTTCGGAACGTTTCGGAAGGACCACTCGGAAATGGAAGCGAGCCCGCCCTTGGCAGCGCCATCGGTGAAGATGGGGAACTGCAGACCCGAATCGCCTGCGTCTCCCACTCGCTTCTGCAGGATGCCAAACACCGGCTCGGCTACGTTGCTGCAGCTAGGGCCCACGGCGACCAGCGCGTCAGGCTGCGCGGCGATGCGCCGAATCACGTTGATACCCTCTTCCGCATTGCAGCGGTCGTCCATGTATTCGATCGAAAGCTTAGCTCTGCTGCCGTCACCCATGGTGATGCCGCCATTGCGGTTGATCTGATCGGCAGCCGCCTTCATGGCAGCTTCGGCGTTAAGTCCGAAGATGCGGACGACGCCGCTCTTCGCCCCGAAACCGTAGATCTTCACTGTGCGCTCCTGGGCTGCAACATGTACGCACATAAGTAAAGCTGCGATCGCAATCAAAGATGCGAAGGAATTAAAGCTAAGTCGAGCCATGAAATTGCCTTTAGACATAATCGTTGGAACGCCCATTCTGAGACTGGTGCAATAAAAGGGATATTCGAAAAACGTACAAGCAGTCTTGCCGTAGACGCAAGATCACGCTCACTGTTGATGAGGCTGCGTTTGATCCTGTTTTCGACGTCCGCTTGATTGGCGTCTATGCCGCGTCAAGCGCGCCTTCTGGTTCACCGATAGTCACCTAGGATCGTCGATTCAGTTGTCGCAGTCGGTGAATCTCCTCGTATCGAGAACGATCAACGGTAACGCTTCCAGAGGTACTCACACTAATCACAAGACGGGCGACTAACTCAATAGCAAGCCGCAACCAATGCTACAAAAAACCACGATCCCGATTCAGTAGGTTTTGTAGGATATGTAGATGGGCAATTTGGCTGTTGCTGTCCTTGCTTGACATGTTTCCAACCAGCAAAAGTCCCTCAAGTCATTGCGTGAGATGTCTGCTTTGGGTCGGTCACTGCCAGTGAGTCGCCCCCAGCGACGGGCTGCTCCCAGCCTGAAGCCGTCGAACGCGCGATGGCCATTTAAATTTTCTTGAGAATTATTTTCCGGATTCCCACTGTTGTCCCCCATTGGCCCGCTAAAACACTCAGCAAAAAGAGCGGAATTTGCATAGGATTTTGGTTCATTCTTAATCGATGAAACCACCCTAATGCAACGCAAAAATTTCAACCCTTCAAGACCTCAAGCCGAGGCAATAGTCAACAGCGGTTACCGCAACATTCTCCGAATCTTCCGTCTGCCTGCGTCAGCAGCGGCATGTCCAAGCCATATCTTGGCTTTCGCATGTAGCAGTCGCGTTTATGCAACTGGGAGAGACAAGTTCCTGGACTTCGATGGCCACCAGAGCGGCAATGACAACCCGTCTCAAAACCATGGAGTCCACGCATGAAACCACGCTCAATTTCCCTGCGCTCGAGCATCGTCGCTGGCAAAGTTGCCAAGAAAATTTCTGATCTGTCCGACCTCAAGATGCCTGAGCTTTGGCTCGAGTGGGACAAACATTTCCCGCACCGGCCGTCTGCCCCCAATCGTCTGCACATGCAGGCACGTCTGGCCTACCGGTTTCAGGAGCTGGCGTATGGCAGTTTGCCCACGGCCACACGCGCGCGCCTTGCCGATCTGGGTGAGCTGCACTCCAAAATTAAGGTCAATGCGCGTCCGGTCTTGGGTGTTTTGCCGGGCACCACGTTGCTGCGCGAATTTGATGGCCGTAGGTACACGGTGACCGTGCTCTCAGATGGTCGCTATGAATACCAGGGCCAGTCATACAAGAGTCTCTCGGCCATCGCCAAGCTGATCACCGGCACCCAGTGGTCCGGACCGGCGTTTTTTGGCATCACCGGGAAGAAAGCATGAGCGCCGCCGTGCAAGCCCTTGCCGCCAAACGGTGCGCTGTCTATTGCCGTGTCTCGTCCGATGAGCGGCTGGACCAATCGTTCAACTCTATTGACGCGCAACGCGAGGCGGGCGCGGCGTTCATTTCCAGCCAGCGCAGCGAAGGCTGGGTCCCCGTAATTGATGACTATGAAGACCCTGGGTTTTCTGGCGGGAACATGGATCGTCCAGGTCTCAAGCGCCTGCTGCAAGACATTCAGGCTGGAGTCATTGATGTCGTGATCGTCTACAAGATTGATCGCCTGTCCCGATCGCTGGCTGACTTTGCCAAGATGGTGGAGATCTTTGACAAGCACAAGGTCAGTTTCAGTTCAGTGACCCAACAGATCAATTCGGCCACCTCCATGGGCCGCTTGATGCTCAATGTCTTGCTGTCTTTCGCTCAATTTGAGCGGGAAGTCACGGGCGAGCGGATCCGCGACAAGATCGGCGCAGCCAAACGCAAGGGCATGTGGATGGGTGGCGCCATTCCGCTGGGATATCGGGTCGAACAGGGCAAGCTATTGATCGAGCCCGAAGAGGCAAAAACCATCCGATGGATCTACGAAACGTTTGCCCAATCGCGCTCCACAACGCTACTGGCCAAAGAGCTCATGGACAAGGGCATCCGTGGCAAGACCGGAAAATTCATGTGCAAACAGGGGCTCTACAAGCTCCTGACCAGCCGGCTGTACCTGGGCGAGCTTGGGCACAAAGGGGAGTATTTCCCCGGAGAGCATCAAGCCATCATTGAAACCAAGCATTGGGAGCAGGTCCAGGCGATCATGGCCACCAATTCGCGCCAGCGGGCCAGCGATGTCTGGGCTCAGCGATCCAAATATGAATATCTGCTGCGCGGCATGGTGTTCACGCAGGCGGGTGACATTTATCTGCCCACGACGACCCGAAAGAGCAGTGGCAAAGCCTACCGGTACTACGTCGTTAACAAGAACCACAACATGGGCGCCGGCACGGTCTCCATGCCTAACTTGCCCGCCGGTGATCTCGAAAAAGCGGTCATGGAGCAAGTTCTGGCTGTCCTGCGCTCGGGCCAGATGGTCAACAGCTATTGGCAACAGATCCGCGCCAGCAACGCCGAATTGACTGAGCCGCAGGCGATGGTGCTGTTTTTCAAGAACACGGCAAACATCTGGAATACGCTGGGTGCGCAGGCCAAGCAGGACATCGTGCGAACCCTGATCAAGCGTGTGACCGTCACGCCCGAGGGCATTGAACTGGCCTGGCGCTACGAGACCTGGGGGGCGCTCATTGGCGTCATGCCTAAGGGCACGGTCGGCCGTGAACTTCTTGAGATGGAGGCCGCATGAATCATGTGCATGTGATTGGTTCTGGCATGTCCAGGATGGATGAGACAGCTCAGCTGTTGACGTTCGTACCGCTGAAGTTTGCTAAGCGATCCGGCCGAAAGCAGGTCTTTTGGCCCGATGACGCGTCGGCGGAACATGCATCGCCTGCAGCTAGGCCTGACACCACCCTTCTGACGGCCTTGGCCAAGGGATTTCATTGGCAGCGACTCATCGACATGGGCATGTGCAAAAGCGGCACGGAAATCTCCAAGCGCGAGGAACTGGATCTGACGGTGGTCAATGAGTTGCTTCGGCTCACACGGCTGGATCCGCTGATCGTGGAAGACATCCTGGACGGGGCACAACCCATGGGCTTCACCTTGAATTGGTTTGCCAGGAATGCCATGCCCATTGAATGGCCCGCCCAACGGCCTTGGCTTGAGTCGATTGAGGGGGATGCCGCGGACAGCCCTTAGATGGCTCAACCCGACCTAGAAGGGGCATTGACTCCGCTCCTATTTTTATCAATCAACCAAAGAGCCTGGATCCCGGCTCTGGAAAGAACAACCATGAATTCAGCCATGTCAGCTCAGTCGGCTATTCCTGCACTTGGGGGCGTTCCCCAGGAGATTTTTGCTGCCCATCAGGTGCATTTGAGTGGAAGCGATCTTGCCTCGCGTTGGGGCATGAGCCCCAGAACCCTGGAGCGCTGGCGGATGGAGGGGCGTGGCCCCATCTACCTCAAGCTGGGCAAACGTGTGGCGTATTCCATGAGCACGGTCTTGGAGTATGAACAACGCATCACGCACATCTCCACATCCGAGCGGATCCAGCACTGACGCTGGGCAGATGCCCCTACGGCCTTAACCGCAGGCGTGACTCAACGGCTGATTTAAGCGCCTGACCTTTTAGATTTAAACCATATGCGAGCAGCGCAATCTGCTTGCAGGGAGAAACTTTTTCATGCAACAAGCAAGCTATACTGCCGGGCACCCTGTGCCAGGCATCCATTTGAACCACAAGAGCGCACGTGAAATCCATCAGCTCTATAACCATGCGGCGATTTCAAACAGCGATCAGGTGATCTTTGTCGAAGATGAGCTGTCCGCACAGATGCTCATTGAGCGGGGTCACTGTGCCACCACCATCGTGCAGGATTGGCAGCAGCCCTTGGGCTGGACAAATTGGGCGCCACTGCACGGCAAACAAGTGCTCATATGGCCCAAACGGGACAAGCGTGGCTGGGAGCTCGCCATGAAGGTGGGCCAATCTATCTTGAGGGCAGGCAGCCTGACCTGCGACATCCTGGTTCCACCGGCGAACAAGCCCATGGGATGGGATGTCGTCGAGGCCTTGGAAGAAGAATTTGATGTGAATGGCTTCCTGGCTGGTGCCGCACGCCAGGCGATGAAGCCGCTCCCACATTGGGATAGCTTGATCGAGGGCTTGTCCGAAGCCGTGGAGGGCATCGACTATGCAACAGAGAACGGTGTGGCCCAAGCGTTCACCCATCACTTTGAGCGGGATGTGCGCTACTGCCCTGCTTGGGGCAAGTGGTTGATCTGGAACGGCAAGCGCTGGGATATCGATGTGATGATGAAGGTCAAGCACTTGGCGCGGCTGGTTTGTTGCAGTGCAGCGCAATTCACCAGCAAGCCCCATGTGAAAGCCCGCATGACCAGTGCCGGTGCCATTGCGGCCATTGAGCGCATCGTGCGCACCGATCCCCGTCATGGGGTGCCTGTGGAGCATTGGGATGCCAATGTCTGGCTCCTGAACACGCCTGGCGGCATTGTGGATCTGCGCACAGGTGTACTCGGTCCTCACGACCGTGAGCAGCGCATGACGCGGATCACCAGTGCCACCCCCAGCGGCGCATCTGTAGGTTCGCCCAGCAGCCATTGCTCCGTCTGGCTAGGTTTCGTGGCCGATGTGACCGGTGGGGACCTGGCCTTCCAGGACTACTTGCAGCGCATGGTGGGTTATTGCCTGACGGGTGACATGAGCACGCACGCTTTGTTTTTCCTGTACGGCACGGGCGCCAACGGCAAGTCGGTGTTCGTTAATGTCATCTCTTCGGTCCTGGGGGGATATGCCGCCAGCGCGCCCATGGACACATTCATGCATTCCTACTCGGATCGGCATCCCACGGAGCTTGCGGGACTGCGGGGTGCGCGTTTTGTGACGGCCACCGAGACGGAGCAGGGGCGCCGCTGGAATGAGTCCCGCATCAAGGCGATCACCGGGGGTGATGACATCACGGCGCGCTTGATGCACCAGGACTTCTTCACCTACAAGCCGCAGTTCAAGCTACTCATTGCAGGCAATCACAAGCCTGAGATTCGCAACATTGATGAAGCCATGCGTCGGCGCATGCACCTGATCCCGTTCACGATCACGGTCCCACCGGCGAACCGTGACCCGAATTTGACGGAAAAGTTGTTGGCCGAGCGTGACGGCATCCTTGCTTGGGCACTCGAAGGATGCCTCAAATGGCAGGAGCGGGGGCTCGCTCAGCCGCAGTTGGTGGCAGAGGCCACCCAGGAGTACTTTGAGGCTGAAGACGCCATGGGCACTTGGCTAACTGAGCGTTGCAAGCTTAGCCGACAAGAGAAGGCTTTGACCGCCACATTGTTCAATGACTGGAAGCTGTGGGCAGAAGCCGCCGGAGAGTACGTGGGTACTCAGCGCCGGTTTTCTGACGGCCTGCTGGCCAGGCGTTTTGAGAAGTGGCGCAACTCCATAGGCGTTCGGGGCTACCAAGGTCTGAGTCTCAAAGAGCCCACTGCGTTGCCTGCGGTCGAAACACCTGGCGGGTCGACTAAGAGATGAATGCAACCCCAATGGACACAAGCATTGGGGTTGCCAATTCCATGACACATACGGCGTATGAAAACACTTGTCTTTCTCTCCTGCGCGCGTAGGCGCAAGAAAAAAGAAAAGAAATTAATAGTCAGATGCGTCGAAAACGTCAGTTTCTGCGTCAAAACCGGCCTTGACCGGTTTTGACAGACCAGCGGCGCACAGCAATATCGTCTGGACTGATGAATGTCTGGGGCCAAAGTCGATGGGGCAATCCGCTTTGCTGCTTCAGTGTCCGGGAAATTCCGGGTACAGGTCGCCACTGCTGATGTCGGCCGTGTAGGTGACTTTGTCGAATTCGTCTTCCTGTTCGGCCAGGAAGACGCCGCCGACTGATTGGATGGCCACGCCGTACTTACGGGTGAGGGCGGTCAGATCGGTGATGAAATTTCTGTAGTCGGTTTCGGTTTCGGTTTCGGTTTGGGTGAGCTTCATGGCTGGCCGTTCGTGGTGACTTGAGTCGGACATGAGGTCCGGGATGTGGCTTTGACGCCAGCGTCGTATGCAGCCTGCAGAGCAGCTTTGATTCCCCAGACGCTCACATCATGAAAATCCAGGCGATCGCTGTGCTGGGTTTGCAGCGTGTCGATGAAAAGATGTTCTTTGGCGAGCCGCTTGAACAGAACGTCAGGTGTGGGCGCTTTGTTCATTGTTTGCCCTCGATCTGGTCGGTCGTGAATCGGTCTCTTGAGTGAGTCATGTCGCTTTTCCTTGATTTACTGAGTTGATCCGGTAAGACGGATTGACGCTCTGTTTCAAGAAAAAGCCAAGTCAATTTCTTGAGGTGTTGCAGACAACTGACTGCGGGATTTTGGTGACACGCATGACCGCCAGGAAGCGTTCAGGCCCTTGGGTCGCGAGGGGATGCCGTGGCGCCAAAAGAGTGCGCTATGCATGGCTCTATGACGATGGGATCGGCATCCCAGGGGGGAGGGGGGGTTAAATCTCTACGAGGTCGCGATCAAGATGCGTTGGCCTGCGCAAATTTTTGTGCGTGCAAATTGAACTAGGGGGGGGGTTCGGTGCGGTCAGCGCTGATTTGAACTGTGCGTGATGGCAGTTCGATTCTTGACCGAGCCACCATATCAAGACGCCCAACTGTTCTCAGTTGGGCGTTTTCATTTTGGCGACCGCAAGTTGGTGCGGGGTCCGGCGCGATTCTACGTGTGCCATGCCCCTCCAGCATCCGAGCCGGTAACGGCCCCCGAATCTCATACTCCGCTCTCTCTTCTCACAAAACTTCTGCGAACACTGACGAAGTGGCACACGCAGAACGCCTTATGTGGCAATGACTTATGCGTGTGTCGCATACGAAGGTTTTGCGTTCGACTTGCTGAGGCAAACCATGTGGTTTGTGTGTTGTCACACACAACGCGTTGAGAAAATGCCCGAAAAGTAGTCACTCCGCAGCACAAGGCAACGCGTAGAGACCTTGCCGCTGCTGAGTGACCACCAACTTTTTATAAGCCATCAACGGAAGGTCAGCTCCAGCTTTTCCCTTGTCACGTGACTTCACCTTGAACACATCGATCGGTTTGTCGCTTTGCAAACCGGCGCGCTCCATGATTCGCTCGGCTCGCATGGGCTCACCCTTGAACGACCAAAGCGACCCAAAAACGGAGGCCTGAGCCTCGGTGAGGTTGATGTGGCCAAGCTCTGGTAACAGCACCGAACGGAAGTCCTTAGCAAAGGGGCCGTAAACCGGTTTAGCGGGCTCACGTTGCGTTTCTGTGGGGCGTTGGCCCTGTGGGGCAATAAATGAGATTCCGCCGCCGTAAAAGGCGAACCGCTCCTGAAGCGGTAGCCAATCTATGTCAGCGGCAAATGGGTGTGCGGTCTGGTCGATAGGTTTGGGCGTGATCACCCGCAACCGAGAGGCATTTACTCGCAGCGCATCAAGGGTCGCCGGTGCATGAACCAGGCCGGACAAGTTGCGAGCCAGAATGACAGGTCCTTGTCGTGCATCGCCTAGCCGCCAGACGCCAGGACCGACTTGATCGATTCCATCGCGGCTGTTGATCTCCATTGCCATGCGCAATCTTTGTCGCAACCAATCCTCGTTGAGCGTGACGGCTGCCATGTCCTGTGGCTCGAGCTGGATCGGACCGCATTCAGGGCATTGGCAAAGTCTGCCCCCCTTGCCATCAGCAACGACCTGCCCCCGATGCAAGTTGCAGTATGGGCAAAGTGCGTATTGCTGATTGACGGTAGCAGGCTTTATAGCGGAGCCTAGCAGTGAGCATGCCGCAAGCTCGTTCGGAGACAGCGCGTACCGAAATACGGGCGTTCCCTCAGCGAACAAGCGGCACACCAATGACCATGCGTGATGCGCAGTCACGTTCACTCCTGGAACGCCGGTTCGGACTGAAATGCGTCCTCACCGGGTTGCTGCTCGTTGGCACTGAGCGTTTGACCCGCATCAAGGATGCCAAGGGTCACGAGGTAGCCCTCCAGTTGAGCTTGCATCTTGGCGTCGAACTTGTGAAGGTTCAGCCGCCCTTTGCGGGTGATCTCGATGGTGATGACCTTGGATCGCATCTTGCCCGGCTGTGGGGGGTAGTACAGATTGATGTGCGCCGAATTGATCTGCCAGTTGCGCTTGAGCGGGTTCTCGCTGGGGAATGCTTCAGCGATCAATTCGGTCACGCACTGTTGGTCGCTTGATGCTGTTGCGGTGCATTCGATCTTGAGATCACCATGTGGGCTGAGCAGGGACAGTGTCTTGACCTGAACAGCCATGAAGCCGTCGGTCGTCAAGGCTTGAGGTACATCGAAACCCAGTCGGAGTGCAGACAGATCAAGGGTGGGCGGTTTGATGCGGTGGGCCTCCACCTTGACGCCCAGCAGGTGCTCTGAGAAGGCCTCGAGCAGCATGGTGTGGTACTTGACTCCGCCTTTGACCAGTGAGCGGGCGACACCGGTCTTGGCTGAATACTCCAGCACCATGTGAATGTTGGGATTGCCGACGCGGCGAGTCAGGTTCGAGCCTTCGAACTCGAGGCGCAACATCGCCAGGTCCTTCACATGAACAGTCAACAGGTAGACATCTGGGGAGCGCTCTAGGACATAAGCCACGCTGCCGTCACCGCACTGCAACTCTCGCTGGTAGAACGCCGAGATGGACTGCCGCATTCCGAGCAAGGCTGCCTCAGACGTGTCGGGTTTGCGTTTCACCCCAAGTTCATTCTGCTGAGCCTGTGATCCATGGCGTTCGAAGAAGTCAACGTCACCGGACAGGTCAAAGAGTGCTGGGTAATTCACATACAGCCAGAACGAACGATGGATATCGCTTTGGTTGGAAACGAGCCCCATAAGGGCGACGCCATCCTGCCTTGCAACCTGGAACATCGCTTGTTTACCAGCCGCATCCCCAAGTGCAACACTGGCCATCAATTTGGCAATGAGCGCGTCTCGAGCAATTTCGTCTGGCCATGTCCGGATCGCTTCAATTACGGTCCGGGTGACCTCTTGGCCATCCGACCAAGACAGATCGTCGGGCAACGGCAGACCGTTAGCTGCCAGGAAGTTTTGGAGAGTGTTGTCTACGGGCAGCTCCAGCAGCACATCGACAAAGGTTTTTTTCATTTTCTTGGTCCTTATGAAATGTCGGTGTTCTGCGTGCAGGGGATGCTGGCGCTGGCCGACGGGTGGTAAACAAATACCCCGTCAAAGTAAAGTGGCGAGATACAGCGTAATTGTGTCCCGCTTATTTCCGCTTGTCAAACTACGTAGAACATCTGGGTGAATGTGTATCTCAGTGCTATACTTTGAGGCTGACTTGATTCAGACAGGAGCTTTTCCATGGCATCGACCCTAGGAGCGCGTTTACGGCGTTTACGAGAGGCCAAAAAGCTGACGTTGCAGCAGGTAGCCGACGCCGTTGGCTGTACCAAGGCGTACATCTGGGAACTGGAAATGAAGGAGGGGCAACGCCCTTCTGCCGAGCGGATTCATCTGCTGGCCAAGGTTCTGGGGGTCACGATGGAGGACCTGATGAACGAATCAAATGAGCAGGTTCCCCAAGCATCCGTTGAAGACGTGGCCTTCTTTCGCCAGTACGCTGGCATGACGGAAGAAGAAAAGCAGCGCTATCAACAAGCCCTCAAACTGATGTTCCCAACTGCGGGGCAAGAGGAAACCAAGAGTTGAGTGACAGCGCTCAACTGACCCCGAGCAAGGCAGCCAACACCATCCTGCGATGGATTCGCGTGGCCAGTGGGGAGACGGCTGCGTACACAGACCTCGACATGGTTCGAGAGGGGTTGCCTGGCACTCCCTACGGAGAAGGCGTCAAGATCATCAAGCCCCCCATGGCGTCTCCAGTGAGAAGCTCAGAGGGAATGCTGGTGTGCAACCCGAACGATCCAACCGAATGGGGCATCTTCGTTAATGAGGATGCCAGCCCTGAACGTCGTCGCTTCACGATCGCACACGAGCTGGGTCACTTTGTCCTCCACAGAGCCAAGCGGCGCACATTCAACTGCGACAAAGCAGCAGTGCATCTGAGCTTGGAAAGTGCAGGCGTCATCGAGCGCGA
>Ga0255139_1000219_pt1 | contig 20436 bp, 20 predicted proteins | sample Law_Colum_RepB_8_FD_188549 | JGI IMG/M metagenome (GOLD analysis project Ga0255139, IMG submission 188549) | Freshwater microbial communities from St. Lawrence River, New York, United States - Law_Colum_RepB_8d | ecosystem: Environmental > Aquatic > Freshwater > River | place: USA: New York...
AGAAGGCTTTACCACGCCACCCGGCACTGAGCGTTTCGAGCGCAGTCAGGGCGGCATGGTATTGCTGGAGAAACGTAAAATTGTGACCGGTGAGCGCGTCACCAACGCGCAGTCAAGTTTCGACGAATTCTCCCAGCCCCAAGTCAATATCAACTTGGACACCCGCGGCGGACGTCTGATGGCAGATGCCACCCGCGACAACGTGGGTCGCCAGATGGCCGTATTGTTCGTGGAAAACAAGCAACGCGTGCGCTTTGATACGGATGCAGCCGGCAAAGTGACGGAAGTCCGTGAGCCGTATGTGGACAAACGCGTCATCAACGTGGCCACGGTTCAGTCGGTGCTCGGTTCGCAATTCCGTATTACCGGTTTGGATTCGCCGGCTGAAGGTCAAGAGCTTGCCTTGCTCTTACGTGCGGGAGCTTTGGCTGCGCCCATGTACTTTGTTGAGGAACGCACGGTAGGCCCTAGCCTAGGCCAAGACAACATCGACAAGGGCATGCTGTCTACGCAAGTCGGTTTCGCGTTGGTGGCTATATTCATGGCGATTTTTTACCGTGTCTTCGGCTTGGTGGCCAACATTGCGCTGTTCTTTAATGTCGCGGTTCTGGTCGCGGTGATGAGTACGATCGGTGCTGCGCTGTCCTTGCCTGGTATTGCGGGCATTGTGCTCACAGTGGGTATGGCGGTGGACGCTAATGTGCTGATTTTCGAGCGTATTCGTGAAGAGGTTGCGCGTGGTCTGTCACCGCACTCGTCGATCGTGGCTGGTTACGATCGAGCCTACGGCACAATTTTGGATGCCAACTTAACCACGCTCATTGTCGCCGTCATCCTGTTTTCGATCGGTACCGGCCCCATTAAAGGCTTTGCCGTGACGTTGGCTATCGGCATTCTCACTTCGATGTTCACGGCGATTACGTTTACGCGTGGCCTCGTGCAATTAATTTATGGTGGCCGTCGCGTCACCCGCTTGAGTATTTGAGGACGCGTCATGTCTGAGCCCCGGATTATTCGTTTCATGCGGTTCCGCCGCGGCATGGCCATCTTTTCGGCTGCCGTGGTGTTAGTGGGTTTTGTGTCGTTGGTGACTAAGGGTCTGAATTTAGGTTTGGACTTCACCGGAGGCACGGCCGTTGAGTTGCATTTTGAGCAAGCGGTACAGCAACAGGAAATTAGCCGAGCACTGGCAGCGGCCAATGTGGACGATGCGGTCGTGCAATATCTCGGCGATGCAAATTCAGTGATTGTGCGTATGCCGCCGCAACCGGGCGATGCCACTAGTCTGGGTCAGAAGATTGCCAGTTTGGCGAGTACGCCTGAAAACCCTGCCGTGGTTCGTCAGGTCGATAGCGTGGGCTCGCAAGTGGGTGACGAGCTCTACGCTAACTCGCTGATGGCTGTTGGCTTGTCCCTGGTCATGATGATGATCTATGTGGCAGTGCGCTTCCGCTTCAAGTTTGCCGTCGGCGCCGTGATTTCGCTCTTCCATGATGTGCTGTTCACCGTTGGGATGTTCTCGCTCTTAGGCTTGCCCTTTGATCTCACCGTGCTGGCGGCGGTATTGGCGCTTATTGGCTACTCACTTAACGACACCATCGTGGTATTCGACCGTATTCGCGAAAATTTCCGCAAATTACGTAAAGCCGATGCCATGGAAATTGTCGATATTTCGCTCACTGAAACTTTGCGTCGTACCATCATGACGGTTGCAACGGTGGCACTGGTGGTTTTTGCCCTGCTATTTGTGGGCGGGCCCGCCTTGCACTGGTTCTCGGTGGCGATGTTGATTGGCTTGTTTGCAGGCACCTACTCATCGATTTACATTGCGACCAGTTACGCTTTAGCCATGGGTCTATCAAAAGAAGACTTTATTGTTGAAGTCAGCAAAGAAGAGGATGACCGTCCATGATTCGTGTCCACCACCTCAATAATTCGCGCTCGCAGCGTATTCTCTGGCTGCTAGAAGAGTTGGGCTTGCCCTATGAGGTGGTGCGCTATCAGCGGGATGCCAAGACGATGTTAGCGCCGCCTGAGTTGCGAGCGGTGCATCCCTTGGGTAAGTCGCCCGTTATTACCGATGACGACATTACCGTGGCGGAGTCGGGTGCGATTATTGAGTATCTCGTCGAGCGCTATGGCGAGGGTCGATTACAGCCCACGCTAGGCACCCCTGAGCGCCTGCGGTATACCTATTGGCTGCATTTTGCCGAAGGCTCGGCCATGCCACCCTTGTTGCTTAAGCTGGTCTTTTCCTTCTTGCCTAAGTCGCCGGCCCTGCCAGCCCTGCTGCGCCCCTTGGTGCGTAAGGTCTCGGAAGGCGCTCAAAAAAGCTTTATTGATCCGCAAATTTTGCAGCAACTGAACTACTTTGAAGCGGAGTTAGGTCGCCACGAGTGGTTTGCTGGCGACTGCTTTTCAGCAGCGGACATTCAAATGAGTTTTCCGCTGGAGGCCGCTGCAGCACGCGGTGGTTTAGATAAAAAATGGCCCAAGGTGTCGGCGTTTTTGCAGAAAATCCATGACCGGCCTGCTTATCAGCGTGCCTTGGAGCAGGGTGGTCCCTACCAGCTTATGAGCTAATGGGCACGCAAGTACTACAAAGCAGTCACAAAAGTGGCTTGTTGTTGTTGAAAATTTAGGCAATTCTTTACGCATACTTCACTCAGTGAACGTGATGGCTATGAAAAAGAAGCTGGTACTGGCAATTTCTCTCTCGGCAGGCGGTGCTTACGGTGCCGAGCTTCAGCCGTGGCTGTCCTTAAAAAACCTCTTCGCTGTGTTACCTGCAACATTGAAGCCCCTTAGCCCTGAAGAGAAGCGACTGCGCAGTGCTTTTGATGCCATTGAGGGCGGAATTAATGCCCCCAATGTCGGTTTAAGTTTGGTGAGTAGTGAGTCAAAACTGGACGGTGTGGCCTGCCAAGCAGATGGCTGTGAAAACGGAGATGCGGTCAGTCTCAGTCAGCAGCGCAATGGCTTGTCTTGGAACTTGCCCAGCGCGGGTGATTTTTCGTTTTCGCCACGAGCCGAAGTGGTTCGCTATCAGTGGTCTAGCCCAAGCCAAAACTTGGTGAACAGCAGTAATTTCGGTATGGGTGTAGGCATAGACAGCCTATACAAATTAAACGATAGCTATTCGGCGTATGCCAGTGCGGGCATGATGCAAATGACCAAGGGCAGTGCTTACGAAGGGCTGTTCGGAGTACGTCGACAGTTCAGCGATGCCAGTCTGTTTCTGGAAGCCCGTTGGGCTGACTTGAGTCAGCCCAAGCAGATTGAAAATGCCTATGACTTTAGTAACTTGCGCATAGGCATTTCACATCAGTTCAAAGGGCTTTAGCGCTTCAAGGCTTCGGGCAAATGCGGTGCTAGCGTTGTGAGCAAGCCTTTAAATACCTTAGCGTTACCCGCCACAATATTGCCGGACTCCAGATAGCCGTGACCACCGGTGAAATCTGAAACCAAACCACCTGCTTCACGAATAATTAGTTCGCCAGCAGCGATATCCCACGGTGCTAAGCCAAATTCAAAGAAGCCATCTAGACGACCCGCAGCAACATAGGCAAGGTCTAGCGCAGCTGAACCAGCACGACGTAAACCTGCTGTCTGACCGGCCACGGCTTTGAACATATTTAAATAGCCATCCATCGCATGCATTTGGTCAGGACGGAATGGGAAGCCGGTACCGATGAGCGCGCCTTCTAAACCACGACGTTCCGACACGCGAAGACGACGACCATTCATGGCAGCACCGCTGCCACGACTGGCGCTAAACGCTTCGCGGCGCATTGGGTCTAATACCACCGCGTGCTCGGTCACACCGTTTTGCTGAATAGCAATGGACACCGCATATTGCGGGAAGCCATGAATGAAATTGGTGGTGCCATCGAGTGGGTCGATGATCCAGAGCCATTCCTGTTCGCCGCCCTTGCCAGCCTGAAAGCCAGACTCTTCCGCTTGAATGGCATGGGTGGGGTAGGTCTTGCGGACAAATTCAATAATGGCGCGTTCGGCGGCTTTATCGACTTGTGTTACGTAGTCGTTAAGGCCTTTGGCTTCGACATCGACGAGGTCGAGGCGATCGGCGGCCTTAGCGATGATGTCGGCGGCCAAGTTAGCGGCGCGCAGCGCCATGGTCAGCATGGGTTGCATGGAACAGACTCTGATAAAGAACGGTTGAGGCGCATAGTGTAACATGCGCGCCCTATGAACATCTCGACTCGCATCATCCTCGTCAACACCTCGTTGCCGGCTAACATCGGTGCCGCCGCACGCGCCATGAAAACGATGGGTCTTTACGACCTCGTTTTAGTGGCACCGAAACAATTTCCACATGCTGACGCCAGCTCCTTGGCCTCTAGCGCATCAGATGTGCTCGCCAATGCGCGGGTCGTCGCGACGCTCGAGGAGGCCATTTCAGACTGTCAGCTGGTATTGGGCACCAGTGCGCGTAATCGCACGATCGGCTTGCCCCAGCTCGATGCTCGAAGCGCTGGCTCTACGGCGCAGCAACATGAGCTGACGGGGGCCAAGGTGGCGATCATTTTTGGTCGCGAAGACCGTGGCCTCACGAATGATGAACTCATGTTGTGCCACGCCCATGTGTTCATCCCAACGAACCCGGTCTACGGCGTGCTTAACGTCGCTGCCGCGGTTCAAGTATTGGCATACGAAGTCCGAATGGCCTGCTTGTTGGCTGAAGATAAGCGTGATGAGTATGCGGCTGTGCAAGGTGGGCAAGATAGCCACGATAGATTTAGCTCTCTCTTTGTCGATCAGACTTTCGTGCGGGAACAAGCCGTTGCTCCAGTGCCCGATCCGCTGGAGCAGCAAGGCATGCCCATCACGCTAGTGCCATGGGATGAAGAGTTGGTCAAAGGCGAAGACATGACGCAGTTCTACGAGCACTGCGAGCGAACTTTGGTTGCCGTGGGGTTTCTTGATCCGGAAAATCCCCGTCAGATCATGACGCGTCTGCGCCGACTGTTTGGGCGGACACGATTGGATCGCCCAGAGTACAATTTGTTGCGTGGTTTCTTTAAGCGCGTATTGGCGTTGAGCGGCGAAAAAGTTGGCCGTGGCGGCGTTACTCTTACCGCGAAGTCTTCGGGGAAAAACGATGTTTGAACGCATTCGAGAAGATATCGACTCTGTCTTTGCTCGTGACCCTGCTGCGCGGACACGCTTTGAGGTTTTTCTAAACTACCCCGGCTTACACGCTGCGATGGCGCATCGCTGGTCGCACGCGCTATGGCATGCGAATTGGAAGGGGCTGGCCCGTTTCATTTCCACCCTATCGCGATTTTGGACCGGAATTGAAATACACCCCGGCGCGAAGATTGGCCGTCGTTTTTTTATCGATCACGGCATGGGCGTGGTGATTGGTGAAACAGCTGAAATTGGCGATGACGTGACGCTGTATCACGGCGTCACATTGGGTGGAACCTCATGGGATGGGGGTAAGCGCCATCCCACGCTAGAAAATGGGGTGGTCGTTGGCGCAGGTGCCAAGGTGCTGGGTCCGATTACCGTCTCGGCGGGTGCGCGTATTGGCTCGAATGCCGTCGTCGTGAAACCTGTCCCGGCTGGTGCCACCGTTGTGGGTACGCCGGGTCGCATCATTATTCGTACCGAAGTGGATGCGGAAGAGCAGGCGCGCCGAGACTATGCGGCAAAAATTGGCTTTCAGGCCTACGCCGCTAACCCTGACTTACCCGATCCTGTGTTGGACGCCATGCGAGATATCTTGGATCACATGCAGGCCAATGAAGCGCGCATGGATATGTTCTGCAAAGCACTGAAAGAGGCCGGTATTAATGTCTGCGATCAAAAGCCGGACGCTCTACTAGCCACTACTTTGGCTACGGTAAAACCCGATTAGGTGGCAGGGGTATGCGGACTCTGGAGTCATGCTTGCCCCTAAATTACTGATCGCGGCGTCTGGCAATCTGAGGCTGATCTCCCTACAATCCCGACCGTTCTACTGGGTCTAATACTTGACTGTTTTACTTGGTTTTAATACCCTAGTGAAATACTGGGTTAAGTAGTGGGGATGTGGCATGCGATTAACGACGAAAGGCCGCTACGCTGTGACTGCCATGCTGGACTTAGCACTGCATGCGCAAAAAGGCCCGGTCAGCTTGGGTGATATTTCTGATCGCCAATCGATTTCGGTGTCGTACCTTGAGCAATTGTTTGCCAAGTTACGTAAGGGTGGCTTAGTCAGTAGTGTGCGCGGCCCCGGTGGCGGTTACCAACTCGCGCATCTGGCCGGCGAAATTTATGTGGCCGACATCATTGATGCGGTGGATGAGTCGGTGGATGCCACGCGCTGTGGCGGTCAGGGTGATTGCCAACAAGGTGTAACTTGTCTGACGCATGAACTATGGAGTGATCTGAGTGATCAGATCCATCATTTCCTAGCCAACATCAGCTTGCAGGAATTGCTGACGCGGCGTCAGGTGCAGGCCGTGTCGATTCGCCAAAGCGAAGCACAAGCGCGCCGTCGCCTGGATATTGAAGCTGGTGCCAGTCTGGCAGTAGCTAACTGAATTGAGTGTTAGGGGTAATTCATGAAGCGTCCGATCTATCTCGACTATTCCGCGACCACGCCGGTGGACCCGCGTGTGGCCGAAGCCATGATGGATTGCCTGCGGGTAGAAGGTAATTTTGGCAACCCAGCGTCGCGTTCGCACTTTTATGGCTGGCAAGCCGAAGAGGCGGTTGAGGATGCGCGTGGCCATGTGGCTGCGTTAGTGAATGCCGACCCGCGCGAAATTGTTTGGACATCCGGTGCGACCGAGTCCAATAACCTCGCCATTAAGGGCGTTGCCGGTTTTTATAAGAGTAAGGGCAAGCACATTGTGACCTCGAAGATCGAGCACAAAGCGGTGTTGGATGCCTGCCGACAGCTTGAGCGCGAAGGCTTTGAAGTAACCTATCTTGACCCGGAAGCCGGCACCGGCCTGATTCATCCGGCGGCGGTTGAGGCCGTGTTGCGCGATGACACTTTGCTGGTTTCGCTGATGCATGTGAACAACGAGATTGGCACCATCACCGACATCGCAGCCATCGGCGAAATTACGCGTGCTCGCGGCATTCTGTTTCATGTTGATGCCGCTCAGTCGACCGGCAAAATTGACATTGACCTCGACAAAATGAAAGTCGATTTGATGAGTTTCTGTGCCCACAAAACCTACGGCCCGAAAGGTGTCGGCGCGCTGTACGTCCGCCGCAAGCCGCGCGTACGTTTAGAAGCACAGATTCATGGTGGTGGACACGAGCGCGGCATGCGTTCGGGTACTTTGGCCACGCACCAGCTGGTCGGCATGGGTGAAGCCTTCCGCCTCGCGAAATTGGAAATGCATGAAGAGCAGGCACGTTTGCGTGTATTGCGCGACAAGCTTTGGATGGGCTTGCAGGGGCTGGAGCAAGTGTTTCTGAATGGCGATGCCGTTCAGCGCATCGCCGGCAACCTCAATGTCAGCTTTAACTTCGTTGAAGGCGAGTCGCTGATCATGGCGCTGAAAGATCTTGCCGTTTCGTCAGGTTCTGCCTGTACCTCCGCCTCACTCGAGCCTTCCTACGTGCTACGCGCCTTAGGTCTCAGTGATGAGCTGGCACATAGCTCCATTCGTTTTACCCTCGGTCGCTTTACCACCGAGGACGACATCGATTTCGTGATTGGCCACGCCAGCCAAGCCGTCAACCGCCTGCGTGACCTGTCTCCTTTGTGGGATATGTACAAAGACGGCGTAGACATCAGTTCCGTGGAATGGGTCGCGCACTAAGCGCTCCCTCTGCAACCAGGAGAAATATCATGGCTTACAGCGAAAAGGTCCTCGACCACTACGAAAATCCACGCAATGTCGGCAAGCTCGATAAGCTGGATGACTCCGTCGGCACCGGCATGGTGGGTGCACCAGCGTGTGGCGACGTGATGCAGCTGCAAATCAAAGTGAACGAAGCCGGCATTATCGAAGATGCCCGCTTCAAGACGTATGGTTGTGGTTCAGCCATTGCGTCCAGCTCGCTGGTGACCGAGTGGGTCAAGGGCAAGACCCTGGACCAGGCCGCCACGATCAAGAACACCCAAATTGCGCAGGAGTTGGCTCTGCCGCCCGTGAAAATTCACTGCTCGGTGCTCGCTGAAGATGCCATTAAGGCAGCGATTGCTGACTACCGTCAGAAGCACGGCGCCTAAGCGCAATATGTTTACTGGGGCCCGTGCCGAAAGGCGCTGGCACAGCTGAGGAGACACGAGTGGGTATTACCCTGACAGAATCGGCCGCGCGCCACGTTCAAGCTTGCCTCGAGGGTCGGGGCAAAGGTGAAGGCATTCGCGTTGGCATCAAGACATCCGGCTGCTCAGGCTTAGCCTATGTGCTGGAGTTTGTTGATGCGGTAGAAGAGGCTGATCAAGTCTTTGATTCTTTTGGGGTAAAAGTCATTGTTGACCCGAAAAGCTTGGCCTATCTCGATGGCACCCAAATGGACTTCGTTAAAGAAGGCCTGAACGAAGGCTTCAAGTTCACTAACCCGAATCAGAAGGGCGAGTGCGGTTGCGGTGAGTCTTTCACCGTTTAAGCGGAGTGTGGGTGTGAACCTGAATACGGACTACTTCAGCCTCTTTGGCTTGCCCGTGGTATTTGAGCTAGATGCCAATGCCTTGCAGCCTGTTTGGCGAGCCTTGCAGCAACAACATCACCCAGACCGTGCCCCTGCTGATGATCCTGTAGCGCAACGTCAGGCGCTGCAAATGACATCGCACATTAATGCTGCTTATGACACGTTGCGCGATCCTGTGCGCCGTGCCCGCTACCTGCTGGAATTAGTCGGGCAGGGGGGAGATGCTGAGCGGGTCAGCGTCATGGACACGGATTTCCTGATGGCTCAGATGGAACTTCGCGAGTCGTTGGAAGAAGCTGCCGCCGTCCATGAGCTGGATGCCATTGAGGCAGAAGCCCAAGATTGGCTGGATGCGCTGCTGCGCGAGTTTCCTCTCGATTACGTGGCCCAGGATTGGCCTGAAGCCACAGATTGCCTGCGAAAAATGCAATTCATGACACGCTTGCTGGCGGAGATCCGCGAGCAGCGTGAACGCCTCGAAGACGAACTGGACGATTTCTGATGGCCTTGCTGCAAATCGCCGAACCTGGCCAGAGTCAAGCGCCACACCAACATAAACTGGCCATCGGGATAGACCTTGGCACCACGCATTCTCTCGTGGCCACGATGCAAAGCGGCTTGCCGCGTGTATTACCGGCAGAGGACGGCAGCCTCTTGTTGCCTTCGGTGGTTCGCTATCTGGCGGATGGCGCGGTGGTGGTGGGGGAGGCGGCACGCCAAGCGGCAGCCAGCGATGCCCTGAATACCTTGGTTTCCGTGAAGCGCTTCATGGGTCGCGGTCTTGAAGCGGCCCATCAGCTCGGCGACCAGCTCCCCTACGAGTTGGTCATGCACGACAACGGCATGCCCTATTTCAACACCATCGCGGGTCTAAAAAGCCCCGTGGAAGCGTCGGCTGAAATTCTCAATGTGTTGCGGGTGCGCGCCGAAGCGGCCTTAGGCGGCGATATTACCGGTGCGGTGATTACCGTCCCGGCCTACTTTGACGAGGCGCAGCGCCAGGCCACCAAGGATGCCGCCACGCTGGCTGGCCTGAAAGTGCTGCGTCTGCTCAACGAGCCCACGGCGGCGGCTGTCGCCTATGGGCTTGACCAACAGCACGAAGGTATCCACGCCATTTATGACCTTGGCGGCGGCACCTTCGACATCTCTATTTTGCGTCTGCATCAAGGTGTGTTTGAAGTGCTCGCCACGGGTGGCGACTCTGCGCTGGGTGGCGATGACTTTGATCATGCCATCGCCAGTTGGATTATGGCAGGAGCCGGCATTGTGAATCCGGATGCTGAAATTCAACGTCGTCTCTTGCAAACGTCGCGGCGTGTGAAAGAAGCGCTTAGCACGCGTGAGTCCGTGCCCTTGTCGTTGGCGGCCGGTACCGGTGGCGCTCCGGCGGATTGGCAGGCGACGCTGACTCGCGAACATTTCGAAGCACTTATTGCTGCCCGCGTGGATGACACCTTAAAGGCTTGTCGCCGTGCCCTACGCGATGCAGGTCTGAAGCCTGCTGATTTGAGCGAGGTAGTCTTGGTGGGTGGCTCTACGCGTGTACCGCTGGTGCGTCGTCGTGTCGCTGAGTTTTTCGGTAAGCCTGCATTGGATCATCTTGATCCAGATCAGGTTGTGGCCGTAGGTGCTGCAGTGCAGGCCAATATTCTTGTTGGCAACAAGCCCGATAGCGACCTGCTGCTGCTCGATGTTATTCCGCTTTCGCTGGGCCTCGAAACCTACGGCGGCTTGGTTGAGAAGGTCGTGCCTCGCAACACCACCATTCCGGTGGCACGTGCGCAGGAATTCACCACCTTTAAAGATGGCCAAACCGCGATGAGCCTGCACGTATTGCAAGGCGAGCGGGAGATGGTCAGCGACTGTCGTTCGCTCGCACGCTTTGAGCTGCAAGGTATTCCGCCGATGGTCGCTGGTGCGGCACGGATTCGCGTGTTATTCCAGGTCGATGCGGACGGTCTGCTCAGCGTCAGTGCGGAAGAAACGACATCCGGCGTGCGTGCTGAAATTGTCGTCAAGCCATCTTGGGGTTTGCAGGATGACGACATTCTGCGCCTGCTGCGCGAGTCGCAAGCTGCCGCCGTGCAGGACATGCAAGCGCGTGCATTGGCCGAGGCCCGTGCGGAAGCCGAGCGCCTCTGGATTGCTACTGAAGCTGCCTTGGCGCAGCAGGGTGAATTGCTAAGTGCCTCCGAGCTGGCCGAGTTACAGGCCGCCGTGCAGGGCCTGAAAGCCCTGGCCATTGCCGACGATGCCGCTGCCATTACCGCTGCTGCTGAGGCACTTAACCACGCCAGCGAAACTTTTGCTGCCCGGCGCATGGACGCCGGCATCCGTCAGGCCTTTACTGGCAAGACGCTGACTGATTTCGAGGAACACTGATATGCCCAACATCATTCTGCTGCCGCACCACGAGATCTGCCCGAACGGTGCCGTGATTGAGGCTGAAGTCGGCGAAACCATTTGTGATGCGGCCTTGCGTCAGGGTTATGCCATTGAGCATGCGTGCGAGAAGTCCTGCGCCTGCACGACCTGTCATGTGGTGGTGCGCGAGGGATTTGATTCGCTTAATGAGCTCGATGAGCTGGAAGAAGACATGCTCGACAAAGCCTGGGGGTTGGAGGCGGAGTCGCGGTTGTCGTGTCAGGCGGTCATGGGTACTGAGGATCTCGTCATTGAGATTCCTCGCTATACGCTGAATCATGCTTCGGAGAAGCATTGATAGGGTGGGGCCGGCGCTATCGGGTGATACAGGTGCGCGCACGCCGCAAGTACATCCCTGTAGGCTCTCATGCGCCATCCATGGCGCATGACGGCGCGACCTGTGTCACCCGTTAGCGCCAACAACACTCTCATACGCCCCAGAACTTCTGTATTCCGAGAGGGTTCTCTGCCCACCGCACTGGCGATATGTAGCTGACTGCAGGGTGGGACCTCACGCTGAGCGCCCGAGGCAGGATTGAGCTGTACAAACCGTCATGCGCCATGGATGGCGCATGGAGCCTCCATGGATGGATTCACGGCGTGTTTGAACAGCTCAATCCTGCCTCGGAAGCGGGCCAGCTAAAGAACCCAAACCATCTCTAGCAGTTACCCACAGACGCCGGTATAATCCGCGCCCAAGTTCTGGCATGACATGTGCCCGACGCCTCTTTCTAAATTGTGACACTGGAGCCCACCATGGCCGTTGAACGCACACTTTCCATCATCAAGCCCGACGCCGTTGGCAAGAATGCCATTGGTGCTATTTTCAGCCGCTTCGAAGCTGCCGGTCTGAAGATTGTTGCCACCAAAATGAAGCACCTGTCGAAAGCAGAAGCCGAAGGCTTTTATGCTGAGCACGCGGGTCGTGGCTTCTTCAACGACCTGGTTGCTTTCATGACTTCCGGTCCTGTTGTGGTTAGCGCTTTGGAAGGCGAAAACGCCGTCCTGGCCCACCGTGACATTCTCGGCGCCACTAATCCAAAGGATGCAGCGCCAGGCACCATTCGTGCTGATTTCGCAGTTAGCATCGATGAGAACGCTGCCCATGGTTCGGACTCGACAACCTCCGCTGCTCGTGAAATCGCTTACTTCTTCAGCTCGCTGGAAGTTTGTGCACGTACCCGTTAAGGTTGCGTAGGGTTCTGCGCTTTAATGGCGCAGAGCAGCCGTGCAAGCGGCGAGTTGATGCAAAGGCCGCAATACTTGAGTACTGCGGCCTTTGTGCATGATAAAAGTGGTAAAAATGACATGACTGACGCTGCCCCTATCGACGTAACTGCAACGCCCAAGGTCAATTTGATCGGGCTCAGTCGCGAGCAAATGGAGGCCTATTTCGCCACCCTGGGTGAGAAGAAATTCCGCGCCGGTCAGGTGATGAAATGGATTCATCAGCAAGGCATCACAGAGTTTTCTGAGATGACCAATCTGGCGAAGTCGCTTCGAGTCAAGCTAGAGCAGTATGCGGAAGTGCGTCCGCCCAAAGTCACGCACAAGCATTTCTCAGCGGATGGCACGCGTAAGTGGATCATCGAAGTGGCGCCCAATGCCATGGTCGAGACCGTGCTCATTCCCGACGGCGATCGTAAAACCCTCTGTGTGTCGTCCCAGGTTGGTTGTGCCTTGGATTGCAGTTTCTGCTCGACGGGCAAGCAAGGCTTTATGCGCGACCTGACGCCGGCAGAAATTATTGGCCAGGTTTGGATTGCCAATCGCTCCTACCTCGATGATGGCGAATTCAGTGGTCGTAATGCGGACGGCGAATTAACCCGGACGCGCGCATTGACCAATGTTGTAATGATGGGCATGGGTGAGCCGCTACTCAATCTCGATGCGGTTTTACCGGCTATGAGCTTGATGCTGGATGACTATGCTTACGGTTTGTCCAAACGTCGTGTCACGCTATCCACCTCGGGCGTGGTGCCTATGATGGACAAGTTCACGCAGGCCATCGATGTGTCGTTAGCGGTGTCATTACATGCGCCCAATGACGAGCTGCGCAATGAGCTAGTTCCCATCAACAAAAAGTACCCGCTGAGTGAGCTAATGGCGGCGTGCAAGCGCTGGTTGGTGCACCATCAGGGCAGTGAAGTGGGTCGTCGTCGCGTGACCATGGAATACGTCATGCTGGCAGGCGTCAATGATCAGCCAGAACATGCGGCCCAATTAATTGATCTGCTGCGCGATGTGCCAAGCAAGATTAATTTGATTCCGTTTAATCCTTTTCCGCATGCGCCCTATGACAGTACACCGCGAGCACAGATTATTGAGTTTCAGAATCAGCTGATTCGTGCCGGTTACACCTGTACTATCCGTGCCACGCGGGGTGATGATATTGATGCCGCCTGTGGTCAGTTAGTTGGTCAAGTTAAAGATAGAACGCGTCGCGCTGAGCGCTGGCAGGCACAGACGCGCAGTAATGAGATTATTCGAGTTTAACTCGTTGAATTTAGCAATTTTTTGAGGATGGTTTCTGTGAGCTCGTCAGACGAAATGAGTGTATCTGCAAATGGCAATAGCACTAGCTCAACCCCCGGGCAGCAACTTCGGCTGGCGCGGGAAGCCTGTGGCTTGTCATTGAATGATGTGAACGCAGAAACCAACTTGTCAGTTAAGTATTTACAGGCGTTGGAAGCAGATGATTTTGCTGCCCTGCCCGGTTTGGCGTTCGCGCGTGGCTATGCTCGTCGCTATGCACAACTGGTGCACTTGGATGGCGCCACATTGATTGCCGAAATTGATGCGCTTGCTGCTTCAAAGGGCATTGTTGTTACGCCCGCCTTAGCAAGCTCCAATCCTGCGATGCAGCGAGCTAGTCTCGGTTTTTCGGAAGTCAATGCGCGGAAAGCGAGTGATGTGCCGAGTGTCATCCCTAAGCTGATGGCCATGTTGCAGCAAATCAGTATTTCGCAGATTTTATCGTTAGGCTCATTGGCACTGCTGCTGCTGTTATTGCTGGGCACATTGTTTTGGCAGGGTAATAAAACTGACGTCGTTGAACCATTAGCTGATCACGGCGTGCTTGATATCGACGCTGATGTAGCACAACAAGTTCCACCGGAAGCACCAGTGACTCCGGAGGTCATTAGCCCAGTGCCGCCTGTGGGTTCTGAGCTTGTCGGTGCTGTTACTACAGCGCAGGCCGCCACAGACCCAGCGACAGCGACAGCAATTGCGCCTGATGCATCAGCTTTGCCTGCAGCCACGACCCCTGCGCCATTGTCGACACCGCAAACGCCTGTTCCAGCGCCTGTTGCCGCACCAGCACCAGCCCCTGCGCCGGTAACAGCCCCGGCATCAGCCCCGGCATCGGCAACGAAAGCCACCACCGTTGCGCCAGCGCAGGCATCCCTCGTACCTGCTCCAGGCTCTACAGCGGTTGCTAGCAAGCCGATTGCACCTGCCACTAAGCCGGCCTTGGTGGCTGCGCCGGCACCTAAGCCGGTAGCGCCAACGCCTGTACCTGCCACGGCTATCAAGCCGGTAGCGTCAGTAGCACCGCCCCCCGGTATTGATAGCCTGAATTTTAGCTTTATCGGTAAGTCCTGGATCAGTGTGCGTGATGCCACAGGTCAGGAGCTGGTGTACGGCCTAAAAAATGCCGGCCAAGCTGTGACGGTGACAGGACAAGCGCCATTCTCGATCAACATTGGAAATGTTCACGTCACGTCATTGAGCCGTAATGGTCGGAGTGTGAACTTGAAGCAGTATGCGCGTGGCGAAATTGCTAGTTTCCGTCTTGCTCCGGTAGCGCCGGCATCCGTGCCCAAGCCCTAAGTATTTAGCGCTATAACACCCAATTAATGCGTTGTTGTGATTGAGGATTTACCAAACATGCATGAGTCGCCGATCAAGCGCCGCCTGACCCGGAAAATTCGTGTGGGCAATCTATTTGTGGGTGGCGATGCTCCGATTACGGTGCAAACCATGACCAATACCGAAACCTGCGATGTGGCAGCGACGGTGGCACAAATTCAGCGCTGTGTAACGGCGGGTGCAGACATTGTTCGTGTGTCAGTTCCTTCGATGGAAGCAGCAGCAGCGTTTGGGCAAATCCGTAAGCAAGTGCCGGGCGTGCCGTTAGTAGCAGATATCCATTTTGATCATCGCATTGCCCTAGCGGTTGCTGAGCAAGGGGTTGATTGCTTACGCATTAATCCGGGCAATATCGGATCGGACGACAAAGTTCGTGAGGTGGTAGCGGCAGCGCGTCATCATGGCATTTCAATTCGCATTGGTGTGAATGCCGGCTCGTTGGAAAAAGACCTGCAGAAGAAATATGGTGAACCGACGGGCGCTGCGTTGCTGGAATCCGCGATGCGCCATATTGATATTCTGGATCGACTGAACTTTCATGAGTTTAAAGTCAGTGTGAAAGCGTCCAATGTTTTCCTCACCTTAGATGCCTATCGCTTGCTCTCCGCGCAAATCGATAACCCACTCCACCTCGGGCTCACCGAGGCCGGTGTGTTTCGTTCGGGAACGGTAAAGTCAGCCGTCGCGATGGGTGGGCTGCTTTTGAACGGCATTGGAGACACCTTGCGCGTTTCCTTGGCTGCTGAGCCAGAGGACGAGGTCAAGGTTGGCTTTGATATTTTGAAGTCGCTAGGCATTCGCTCCAACGGCATCAATTTCATTGCCTGCCCTAGCTGTTCGCGTCAGGAGTTCGATGTCATTCGGGTTATGAATGCCCTTGAGGCACGACTCGAGGATGTCCGAACACCCATGGATGTGTCCGTCATTGGCTGCAAGGTCAATGGCCCGGGTGAAGCCAAGGAGGCGGATATCGGCGTGGTGGGTGCGCTGCCGAAAAGCTTGGTGTATCGCAACGGCGAAAAAAGCCATCTGATCGATACCAACAATCTGGTTGATGAAATTGAGGCCATGGTACGCGCTAAGGTGGCCGACAAAGCCGCTGCTGATGCCAAATTAATTATTAAAGCGTCGGCAGAATAAGCCGACGCTTGCTGAGAAAGTTTAATGAGCCGTATTAACGCCATTCGTGGCATGAATGACATTCTGCCCGAGGCGACCCCTCGCTGGCAGCAGCTCGAGACTGCACTGCGCAGCTTGATGCAGCGCTACGGTTATCGCGAAATCCGCCTGCCGGTTGTAGAGCCCACGCCGCTCTTTAAGCGCGCCATTGGTGAAGTCACCGATATCGTTGAAAAAGAAATGTATAGCTTTGAGGATCGTAGTGGTGAGTCACTCACGCTGCGACCTGAAGGAACGGCAGGGTGTGTCCGCGCCTGTTTGGAGCACGGCCTAACCCATAACCAGAGCCCTAAACTTTGGTATACCGGCCCGATGTTTCGCTATGAGCGTCCTCAGAAAGGTCGTTACCGCCAGTTTCATCAGTTTGGCGTTGAAACCTTCGGCCAAGCTGGCGCAGATATGGACGCCGAACTCATTTTAATGACGGCGCGTTTGTGGCAATCGCTTGGTTTGACCGATGTGGTCTCCTTGGAGATCAACAGCCTCGGGGAAAGCGAAGGCCGTGCGGCCTATCGCCAAGCGCTGGTCACGTATCTGGAGCAATTTAGAACCCAGCTCGATGATGATTCTCAGCGTCGCCTAACGACCAATCCGCTCCGCATTTTGGATAGTAAGGATGCCAATACGCAGGCGATCCTGGTCAATGCTCCGAAGTTGAGCGACTACCTGGATGAGGGATCACGCCAGCACTTTGCGACTCTCTGTGCCCAGCTCGATGCGTGTGGCGTGACCTACCGCGTCAATCCAAATTTGGTGCGCGGTCTGGATTACTACAATAAAACCGTTTTTGAGTGGGTGACAACGGCGCTGGGCTCACAGGGTACTGTCTGTGCCGGGGGTCGTTATGATGGATTGGTGGCACAGCTGGGTGGGCAAGCAACACCTGCTGTGGGCTTTGCCATTGGCTTAGAGCGACTGGTGTTATTGCTGGATGCAGTGCATCCCGTCTGCGAAAGCGCGGAAGCAGATGTCATGGTGCTGGCGCTGGGCGAGGGTACGGCCCAGCATGCTATTTGTCTGGCCGAGCAACTTCGGGATGCATTACCGGCGTTGCGTATCGTGTATAACTGCGGCGGTGGCAGCTTTAAATCGCAATTTCGTAAGGCCGATAAATCCGGCGCTCAACTGGCATTAATTGTCGGTGAGGCCGAGGTCACGACGAATACGGTGGGAATTAAATGGCTGCGCGTGGATCGAGAACAAATTTCCTGTGCAATGTCGGATGCTGCTGAACACATTCAGCAGGTTTGGGCATAAGACTGATTAATGAGGGGTAGGTTGTGAGCTATAACGAAGACGAAACGCTAGATCAATTGAAAACGTGGTGGGCTCGTTACGGCACGCCATTGTTGCTGTCGGTGGCGGTCGTTTTGCTGAGTTTCTCAGGCTGGCGTTATTGGACGTCGAGCCAGTTAGAAGCGGCTAGCGAAGCCCAAGCCTTGCAGCAACAAATGGCAACGGCCATGCAGCGGTTAGCGGTGAATACCGAAGATAAAGCGGCCAATACCGACGTCCAGCGTTTGGGTCAGCAATTAATCAATGAATATGCCCGCACCCCTTATGCGGTGGATGCGGCCCTGCTATTGGCAAAGCGCGCGGTTGATACGGGTGATCTCGCTGCCGCTGAAAAGCAACTGCGTGCCGCGATTGATTTGAAGCCATCGGCTGAAATTACGCTGTTGGCTAAGACCCGACTCGCGCGTGTATTGGCCGCCCGTAAGCAATATCCCGCGGCCTTGGCGGTCTTAGATGAGCTCGGTGATGACGTTGCAGCAGCACCGTTAGTGGCTGAAGTCCGCGGCGACATCCTCTTGCTACAAGGTCAGCGCGATGCTGCTGCGAAAGCCTATGCGGCTGCAGATGCAGCCTTGGCTGCGCGGGATGAAGCCCGTCCCGTATTGGATTTGAAATTGGCTGATGTGGGCTTAACGCCGGCTAAACGTGCCAGCGACGCAGACTCGGGAGTTTCTCCATGAGCACGGAAGGAAAGACCTTAGGTGTCTTGAGGCCTCTGCTGCTGGCGGCTTTAGTGTCCGCTATCAGTGCTTGCAGTAGCGTGCCTTCGGGCGACGCAGCGGCGCCTGCCGTGGCAGCCCCCTTAAAAGCGGGAGAGTTGCCTCGACTGCCGGAAAAAGCCATTAACATTGAAGATCGCTGGTCGGTCAGTGTTGGTAATGGTGCGGGCGGTGAAGCTTTGTCTTTGGAGCCAGCCGTTCAAGCGCCGGCCATTTATGTGGCGAGTCGTAACGGGGTGGTGAAATCCATTGGCAGAGCGTCCGGTACTGAGCGTTGGGAAATCAAGCTCACCGATGGCGTTACGGGTGGCGTAGCCGTAGACGATGACTTGCTGATCGTGGGTACAGACCAGAGTGACTTGCTGGCCATCAATAATAAAAACGGCAAACCGGTTTGGCGCGCGCCGCTCGGTTCGGCGTTGTTATCCACGCCGCGCATCAACGCAAAAGTGGTCGTGGTGCAAACCTTAGATGGCCGTGTGCAAGTCTTTGAGCGCACCACTGGCAAGCGTCGCTGGCAGTTTGATACGCCAGTGCCGCCACTGTCGCTGCGCGGCAATGCTGCGCCGGTGATCAGTAATGACAAGCTTTATGCGGTCAGTGGTCAAGGCGATTTGTATCAGCTCGATCTCGCGACTGGCCTGCCGATCTGGCAAACGCGCGTGACTAACTCGCGCGGTCGCGGTGAAATTGAACGCCTGATGGATATTGATGGCGACCTCGTGCTTGACAGCAATGGCACGCTCTACACCGCAGGCTTTCAGTCGCAGTTAACGGCAACTGATACGCAGCAAGTCCGTCGCCGCTGGCAGCTCAATGTCTCCACCACGCAGAGCGTTGGCGTGGACAATGCGCAAGTCTATGCCGTGGATGTCGATGGCACGCTGGCAGCAGTGAATCGCATCACCGGTGCATTGGTGTGGAAGCAAGAATCTTTGAAAGGCCGTAAATTGCTCGCGCCGGTGATTTGGCGAGGGCTGGTAGTGGTTGGCGATAGCGAAGGCTATCTGCATATGTTTAGTCCTGTCGACGGTGCCGTGCGTGGCCGTGAACGCGCCGCCCGCGATCCGCTCATGAGCGTGATGGTGGATGCGCCGCAACTGTTAACGCTGACGGTTGATGGCACCCTGCGTGCCTGGGACATGAAGCTGTAACCGGCTGTTTGCCGGCTTTGAGAATTTGAGATGAAACCTGTTATTGCCCTTGTAGGGCGCCCTAATGTCGGCAAATCCACGCTGTTTAACCAGCTCACGCGTAGCCGCGATGCGCTGGTTGCTGACTTGCCTGGCCTCACCCGTGATCGCAAATACGGCGACGCCAAGAACGAAAACAAATCGTTCATTGTGATCGACACCGGTGGTATTGGTGAGTCTGAGCAGGGCATTGATGCCCCGATGGCTGAGCAATCGCGTCTTGCCATCGAAGAAGCTGAAATTGTGCTGTTTCTGGTCGATGCGCGTGCGGGGCTTACGCCATCCGACACGCAAATCGCGACAGAGCTTCGCTCACTGAGTAAGCGCGTACACCTCGTCGTTAATAAGATTGATGGTATTCAGGAAGAAGTCGCCTTGGCGGACTTCCACGCCTTGGGTTTTGGCGAATTGCACGGTATTGCGGCCAGTCACGGCCGTGGCATCACGCAGATGATTCAGGCCGTACTCATTGACTATCCGGAAGATGAGGAAGAGGTTGATGACCCTGAAGCGGGCATCAAAATTGCGATCATCGGCCGTCCGAATGTGGGTAAATCAACGCTGGTTAATCGCTTATTGGGCGAGGATCGCGTGGTCGTCTACGACATGCCGGGCACCACGCGTGACAGCATCTATATTCCCTACGAACGTCAGGGACAGCGCTATACCCTGATTGACACGGCGGGTGTTCGTCGTCGTGGTCGCATTGATGAAGTCGTTGAAAAGTTCTCGGTGATTAAGACCCTGCAAGCCATTAAAGATGCGCATGTGGTGGTCATGGTCATGGATGCGCACGAGAGCATTGTGGATCAGGATCTCAACCTGCTGGGCTTTGCGCTGGAAGCGGGTCGCTCCATCGTCATTGCGATTAACAAATGGGATGGCATGACTGACTATGAGCGGCAGACGCTAAAGACCGACATGCTGTTGCGCTTCGACTTTATTCCGTTTGTGAAAATCCACCTCATCTCCGCGAAATTTGGCACGGCTGTTGGTGATTTGTACCCGTCCATTCAGCGCGCGTTTGAGTCGGCGATGATCAAAGTGCCGACCAGTCAGCTCACACAGCTCTTGGCCGATGCAATTGAGCAACATCAGCCTCCGCTGGTTTCTGGTCG
>Ga0255139_1000228_pt1 | contig 20126 bp, 22 predicted proteins | sample Law_Colum_RepB_8_FD_188549 | JGI IMG/M metagenome (GOLD analysis project Ga0255139, IMG submission 188549) | Freshwater microbial communities from St. Lawrence River, New York, United States - Law_Colum_RepB_8d | ecosystem: Environmental > Aquatic > Freshwater > River | place: USA: New York...
ACCGAGAGCCGCAACACCGATAATCTGATGGCCGCGATTCACGCGCTCGATACCCGCAGTCAGGCCATTCTGGCTCGACGCTGGCTCAGCGAAGAGAAGGCCACCTTGCATGAGTTAGCGGATGAGTTTGGCGTGTCCGCCGAGCGTATTCGTCAGCTCGAAAAAAATGCCATGGATAAAGTCAGAGCAGCCCTGACGGCCTAATCTGATCCATCCTTCCCCATCAGGCCCGCCACCGTTGCGGGTCTTTTTATGTGCCGGAGAAACCGCCATGAACTGGCTAGCACTTGCCGCCCTGAATATGGCCTTAGCCGTAATGACCGGTGCTTTTGGCGCCCATGCGCTGAAAGCACGCCTGTCCACCGAGGCCTTAGGCTGGTGGCAAACCGCGGTGTCTTATCAAATGTGGCATGCCTTGGGTTTAGTCGCACTGGGCGTGCTGCTGCGCCTGAGTAGCGTAGCCCCGGCATTGCCCGTCGCGGGCATTCAAACTAGCGCGATACTGTTACAGCTGGGCATTATCATTTTCTCCGGCAGCCTGTACGCCATGGCTCTGGGCGCACCACGTTGGTTTGGCGCCATTACACCGATAGGCGGACTCGCTTTTATCGCAGGCTGGTTATGGCTGGCCTACAGCCTCATGCGGAGTGCGTAAGATGAACATTCGCTTAAATGGAGAGCCCACGGAAGTCGCAGAAGGCTGCACGCTCGCTGACCTTGTGGCTGCCCAAGGACTGGTCGGCAAGCGCATCGCCATTGAACGCAACGGGGAGATAGTGCCGCGCAGCTTGCATGCACAATGCCACTGCATAGCGAACGATAACATCGAGATTGTGCATGCCATTGGTGGGGGCTAAGTCAGGCCTTGACCGCCCCCGTTTTGCTTAGCGATTAACGACTCGCTCCCACAATTGCAGATAGGCTTCCGCCGAGTTGTACAAGGCGTCTAGGGCTTCCTGACCACCTTCCAAGCGAACTTCCTCGACGTAATCGGCCACCATGCCGTAGTGGGCCGTGCCCACCTCATCAATGTGCCAGCTTTTGCCACTTTCAGGCACAGTTTGCAGCTTCACCGAGATGGGCTTAATGCCTGCTTTGGCATAGCGATCACCCCAATCTGGGCCACTAAAGAGCGTAAAGGGGTACTTCACAGGCTTGCTGCCTGCACCACGCGGCGGCGCACGGTCGGCAATGCCATTTGCATCCATGCCATAGCCAACAGCCATAGGTTTGTTGGCCGGCCAAATGGGTTTGAGCTTGTTCATAAACTCAACATGACCCTTACCGTTGGGCTTAAACGGGTAAATCAATCCGCCGTTATCAAGAATTTCCTTGGCCTGCGCCAGGCTGATGCCGCCATGGCCACCGTGTGCCGAAATCATCGGATAAGACGGTGTCTGCGCCTTAGCCATGTCTAACATTTTCTGTTTGATGGAGATTTCCGCATGATCGATGTCGATGATGAATTTCTTCTTCATCAATTGCTGCATGGCGTACTCACCCAGATCGGTCATGCCACGGGCGTTGCACTGACGACGATCGGGCGGATAAATGGGCGCGGGACCTTGTAGCAAGCCAATCACCGCCTGACTCAAAGGGTCACTACCCGTGCCCGGCACAGCGGTCGTCATAATCGCGCCAGCAGGATAGAAGTACTTAGCTCCTTCGCCAGTATCCGCGCAGTCATAGGTTTTCCAAAACTGGTTGGTGCCAACAAAGCCAACCAAATTCAGGGTATCGCCATTAAAAATACCGGTGCCCCCCAGCGCGCTATTCACATCGTGATACGGATAAAGCTCTCGCACACCAAGATTCCAAACCTCTTCAATCTGGCGGTCGATACTTTCCTTTGTGCAGCCACGAGTCTCACCACCGAGCGGATTGAACTTAACCGTGCAGTCAAACAAATTGGCAAACTCTAACCCTGCCACCACAGCCAGCTTGCCTTCGTTAATGACCTCTCGAGCCATTTTCGGACTGGTCACAATGCGGAACCAACCTTTGCCCGGCCCGCCTTCTTGGGCATCCACATAGTTCTGCAAGTCGAACAGGTATTTCACCTGTTTAATACCCAGGCTCATGTCGTTGCAATCGGCATCGGGACGCAAAACCGCTAGACGCCCGACTTCACACAGGGCCGCAATGTTAGTGCCTTCCGACACCATGATGCGCATCCCTGCCTTCCACGCACGCTCGACCCACTTGTAGTACATCGCTTGATGCAACTGCGAGTCATACGCCGGCCAAGCAACGAACCCCGGCCAACCACCTGTTTCGTGCGTGGTCAATGGCTTTAGATCAAGCACTAAAGCCTCTGGATCACGAATGCCATTGGGACCATGCCAATCTTCACAGTTGTCCATGGCATGGGGCACGCCAAAGCGATGGAACATTTGCCCGTACATAACGCCGCCAGCCGATGGCCCTACCAACTGACTACCGTCGGACATTTCATGCCCCATGGCCATGTGGGTATGCACTTCGGCAAAGCCGATCACGGGTTTATCTACACCCTGACCACGATAGGTCTCGCCGACAATATCATCGCTAATTTCGGGATAAGGCTTGCAGCCCGTGGCGCCGACAAAATTAAAAATGGTCGGCGCAGCCGCTAAGGAAAGTGCGCCATTATTTGCAGCGGCTAAGAATTGCGATGCGCTACTCAGATTGAGCGTGTATTGACCTGGCTTAACGGTGGCTAATGTCCAGTTGGCAACATCGCTGGCTCGCGCCACCGCGCTAATCTGCCCCGACTGACCCGCGAGCATCTGACTAGAGGTGTCAAATAGCAGGTATTGAGCCAGCGCTGTGGGCTTTAGATAAAACAACGCGGCTTTTGCCGAGGTTGCATTGGCCGTCCATGCATTTCCGGACTGCCCAACAAAGCCAGACCCACCCTGCGGTTGCAAGCGGTAGCAGCCATTGGCTAAATCAAATTTGGTGACTGGCGCAGCGCGCACAGAAGAACTAGGGGATTTATCGGCGGCGTCTGAGTCTGAGGACCAAGGACCACAGGCGCTCAAGCTGAATGCCGATAAGAAAAGAGCAAGGCGCAAGCGAGCTTGGCTACCGTGAATCTGCATGCGTGTTCTCCCGCATTTCATCAAAATATCTCGGCCGAAAATCGTCGGCCAAAAAGAGTTGAACGAAACTAATACAAATGTAGGATTGCGTCCAATAAAAACGAGAGCTGATAAATGGTCCCTCTAGTCAAAAAAGTCCTCTTCGCAACTGGACTGTCCCTGTTTGCTGGGCCCGTTTTCGCTCACTCGTTTGGTCGCCTCTACACACTTCCGGTGCCGTTCTGGCTTTATCTCTATGCAGCAGCAGCGACGCTGCTCATCTCATTTTTGGTCATCGGCTTGCTCGCCACACAAGCCCGCCCAAGCACACTACCCAGCTACCCAGCCGCTTGGCTGACTCAGCTGGGCAAGCGCTTGCGTCCTTGGTTATGCGCTCTCAGCGTCGGGCTTTTATTACTGAGCATTGTCACTGGCATTTGGGGCGTTCAAGACCCTTACCGCAATTTCAACATGACGTTTTTCTGGATCATTTTTGTTTTAGGCATCGCTTATTTGAGCGCTTTCTTGGGCAATTTTTATGAGGTACTAAATCCTTGGCGTGTCATCAGCCTAGGATTTGGACGCTTAATGGAGGGTCGCTGGCAGTACCCACGCTGGCTCAGTTACTGGCCAGCCCTATTGCTGTTTCAGGGCTTTATTTGGATTGAGCTGTTCAGCCTGACTCGCCCTGAAGCCTTAGCCAAATACTTACTCATCTATTCGGCGATAACGTTGACAGGCATGGCCTGCTTTGGCCGCGATGTCTGGCTCCGGTATGGCGAGTTTTTTTCTGTCTTTTTACGCTTGCTCGCGCTTGCATCCCCACTGTATTACACCGCTAATCACGGCGTGCGCTGGCGTTTACCGTTTTCTGGCTTACAGCAAGCACGCGCGGAGCACTTAAGTCTGGTCGTGTTCATTCTCTTCATGCTTTCTGCAACTGCGTTTGATGGTCTGCGCGGGACCGTGCCCTGGTATCGCTTATTTTGGACCGACCCCTACGGATTGATATATGCCTGGATAGGTAAACCGCCCATTCACGCATTTGTTGAGCTAAGACCGTTCTATCTCGCCTACGAAACCCTGTGCTTATTCATTTCGCCGTGGCTTTATTTGCTGGTTTTTGCCGTTTTTGTTTGGTTGGGCCGATTGCTGACCGGCAGTAAAACACCGCTGTTAAGGCTCATCGGCGACTTTGGTTTCTCACTGATTCCGATCGCGCTGGTGTATCACATTACGCACTACTACACGCTGCTGCTGTCGCAAGGCGTCAAGATCGTTAGCTTGTTGTCGGATCCTTTCGGCTGGGGCTGGGACCTTTTTGGCACCGCTCAGCTCTGGCGCGCACCCATCCTGCCCGACATGGGGACTGTCTGGCATACGCAAGTTGCACTGATCTTGATTGGACATGTGGTGAGTGTTTACTTGGCGCATCAGCAGGCGTTGCGCAGCTTTGGCTCGGCGCGTGCGGCCATGATCAGCCAAATACCTATGCTGGTGCTCATGGTGCTGTTCACCACGTCAGGCCTATGGATTTTAGCGCAACCGATTCAGGGCTAATTCGACTGCCAAGGAATACAGTGGCAATCGCGTGGTTTGCAGTAAGCCTGATCTCTCGTTACTGAGAGACCAGGCTTACTGGATTCACTAAACGCTTACTTTGCCAGACCCATCAGCCCGCCTAACAAACCGCCCAGCAGGCCATCAAGCACGGGGCCTAGCACCGGAATTTGTACCAAGACTGGGCCAAGAATCGGGGTCTTTGCTTCCGTGCTGCCACCAACCAAACCAGCCAACGGATTGGTAGGCTTTGGAGGCGCGGTCACCACCGGCTTAGGCGCAACGGCGGGCGCCTGTGCTGCCAGAGCAGCGCCATAGAAGGGTACATTCGATAAGAACGACTTAACGAATAGCTGGCCTTCATCCAGCGCTTTAATACCGTTCTCAATTTCGAGAGACGTTTGTCCGTTCTCCATGCCGCCTAAGACACCGTTAAGCAAGGCAATGAGCGGTTCTAATGCCTGATCTTTCGTGTTCACTAAGGTATTCACTAGCTGAGTTAGCGGGCTTAAAGGGCCGCCATCAACGGCCGTCAGTTCATCCAATGGCTTGGTCAGCGGTGACAGCAGGCCAGTCTGAGGACTGAGCAAGCCTTTCAGCAACTCTTGAACGGGGCTAAGCACACTGCCGCCCAGCAAGTTACCTGTTAAGTCCGTCACCGAGGAAATCAAGCCCGACTTGTTGGCCTGTCCATACGTTCCATTCAGCAACGGGACCAAGCCGCTGGAAATCTGCTGGGAGGTCATGCCGTTATTCAGGCCGGTTAAAATAATGTTCAGCGTGAACGCCAGTGGCTGCAGATCTTCACTTTTCTCGTCGTTAATGAGCTCTTGCAGAAAAACGGTAAGCTCACAAAAGTTCGCACCATCCAGTGCTACGACGTTATCAATCGCTGTCGTCAACCCAGCCAGGGTTTGCTTTTGAGGATCAACAAGGCTCAGCACAAGGGCAGACAATTCTTTTGCGACAGGTTTTTGCGCAAAGACTTCAACCATTTTGGCCGGGGTCATGCTTTCTGAGTTGCAAATCGCTACCTTGGGGGCTGTAGGGGCCGGTGGCGTAGTCGTTTCACTACTGGTTTCGTCCCCGCCGCTATTACAGCCTGCTAAAAGCAATGTAGCTGACAGTAATAAAATCGCCTGTTTTTGTGAGGTTTGCATATTCATAGTTAAATTCCGTGGGTTATTGGCTACGACCGCAATAAAACCATCGGAAAACTATTCATACCGTTTCATTAATGTTTATAAGCGCGAAACAAATCAGGCCTCCGAGCCACACTGTAGTAATTTGTAAAATATTAATGGCTTTTACTTTCAGTGGCTTATGATTTTTCTCGCACAAAGCTTAGGCGTACAAACGGGAATTTAAGGCCATATCCACGCCATTTAGATACGAAATTTAATAAAGACGCCTTATCGCCCTAGCCAGCAGGTATAACTCACCAGAAAATCTATATGACGCAACATACTGAATTGTTTAATTACTTTTCTTCACATAAAAAAACAAAGATTTTCCCTAACAACGGAACGCCGGTCTTTCGCATTCGTTTACCATCTTCATATAAATTTACAAGCGAACAACTTGTGAGTGACACGACCTCTTCACTTCAATTGCCGCAACAGGTATGCCACGTGAATGACGACATTTCCAGCGTAGGTTCACCCGAAACGCCTCAGCTTGACGAGCTGCTCGCGCTGAACTACCGCCTGCAAGAAGAAATTGCCCTACTACGCGCTAAGCTCTCTATCGCCCAGCTGGCGGCTGATTTCTACTTCAATGAAGCCAATTCAGAGGCGACTAGAAGGCAAGTATCCTAGCTGAGCGCGGGCAGCCCTCGTACAATCACCGGTACACGCCACTTGCCCGAGCCCTGCCCCATGTCCCATCCAATGACTGACGCTTTTGTTCTTGCCGGCCGAACTTTTCATTCCCGCCTGCTGGTCGGCACTGGCAAATACAAGGACATGAACGAAACCCGTGACGCCATTGCCGCGAGCGGTGCAGAAATTGTCACCGTTGCCGTGCGCCGCACGAATATTGGCCAGACAAAAGGCGAGCCGAATTTGCTCGATGTCATCTCGCCCGATCGTTACACCATTTTGCCGAATACCGCTGGCTGCTATACCGCTGAAGAAGCTGTTCGCACCTGCCGACTGGCGCGCGAACTGCTCGACGACCATAAGCTGGTCAAGCTGGAAGTGTTGGGCGACCAAAAAACGCTGTATCCGAACATGCCAGAGACCCTGAAGGCGGCTGAAACGCTGGTCAACGAAGGCTTCGAGGTGATGGTCTATTGCAACGATGACCCAATTGCCGCGCGCTTGTTCGCGCAGATGGGCTGCATGGCAGTCATGCCATTGGGCTCACTCATTGGCTCAGGCCTCGGCATCGTCAATCCCTACAACCTGCGCATCATTTTAGAAGAGGCCACGGTGCCGGTACTCATTGATGCCGGCGTGGGCACAGCGTCAGATGCTGCTGTGGCGATGGAATTGGGGGCTGCGGGCGTGCTCATGAACACCGCCATTGCGGCGGCTGGCCAGCCCGTGCTGATGGCGTCAGCCATGCGAAAAGCCGTGGAGGCCGGACGCGAGGCATACCTTGCCGGGCGGATGCCGCGCAAACTCTATGCCACGGCATCCAGCCCGATTGACGGTGTCGCGTTCCGCTAACGGGGGCAGTCTCTCATAACGCCTAAAACGCCACCTATTTCTCCAAAAGTTACGTAAGTAACGTTTTTTGTATGCCTTTTGTTTAATAACATTTGAATTTATGTTCGCCCATAAAGGATGTTCAACTGAATGGATGCTGAACATGAATAAGAACCGCTTAAGTATTGCAATCGCCGCCACGTTGACTCTCGGTATCTCCGGCTGTGACCAGTCGAAAAATGACAATACACCCGCAGCCGAAGTACCAGCCAACATACTCCTGAGTAGTAACCGCTTAGCTTTTATTGATTTAAGTGCACCCAGCACAAGCTTAGCGACGCCTTCCGCTATTAATGGGATTTTGACCGGCGATACACTCGTTAGCATTGATCGCCGTCCTCAAAATGGCTTTCTGTATGGTCTAGGCTATAACGCAAGCGCGGGAACGGTCACGCTTTACACCATTCATCCTGAAACGTCTTTTGCAACGCCGCTAGGGGCTGCAGTTGGCTTTGAAGACAGCAGTGGTGCGCCGATCCGAATTGGCGGAGGGTTGACGACCACCCGTTTTGAGATTGATTTCAACCCCGCAGTTGATCGTGTCCGCATTATTAGCAGCTTGGGCGAAAACTTTCGCATGAATCCAAACACCGGCACTGTCGTCGATGGCAACTTAGGTGGTGCGGACGGCTCAGTTACCGGTACCAACATGGACGGCTCACTTAAAGTTGGGATGACTTCGACGCCAGCCCAGGGCACGGCATATACCAATAATGTTGCCAACAACGGCAACATCACCACTCAGTACACACTGGATGAAACAACCGACTCTCTGTACATCCAGAACCCACCCAATATGGGCTCCTTGTCTTCAGCTAAATTGCTTTCGCCGACAGTAGCCAGCATTTTAGGGTTTGATATTGCCCCCGGCGTGAATGCGTCGGCCTCAAGTACGCCCGTTACCAGCGGTAGTGGTTTTGCCTTAGTGAAAACTGGCGCAAGCTCGGCCGAATCGTTGGCTACGGTTGATTTAGTGACAGGTGTACTCAGCAACATCACAGCGATCACGGGTGGCACGGGTGCGATTGGTCTTGCCGTCCAACAGCCCGCTAGCACAGCAGTGATTGCCCTGAGCAGCAATGGGACGTCCTTGCTGCGCTTTGCTGCAAACACGCCCGGCGCCACGACATCAGTCGGCATTACTGGGATTACCCTTGGCGAAAGCTTGGTCGGCATCGACTTCCGCCCAGCAACGGGTCAGCTTTACGCGCTGGGCATAAACCCCACGGCGGATAACGGCACGCTGTATCGCATTGACCCTCAATTAGGCACAGCTACTGTTATTGGAACAGCAGGCTCAATTGCTTATGTTGGCGTAGATGGTACAACTGCAGTTGACTTGCCTGACCCGGCTACCGTGGGGTATGGCTTCGACTTTAATCCAACGGTTGATCGCATTCGTGTCACCACAAGTTCGGGTCTTAACCTAAGAATGCACCCTGGTACAGGAGCCCCGGTTGATGGGAACTTGGGCAGCATGACTGCCGCCCCTGGCATCAACCCTGATGGCGCCATTAATGGCGCTGTCACTGGTGTTGATGGCTCAGCGTATACCAACAGCGTTGCTGGAACGACAGGAACAACAGTAACCACACTCTATAACCTGAGCAGCGCGACATCGCAGCTTACAATCCAAAGCCCGCCGAATAATGGTACGCAAACAAGCGCGACTAAACTGCGAGTTGGTGGTGCTGACTTACTCTTTACAGCGGTAAATGGATTCGACATCCCTTCAGATGTCAGAGTCACCACCAGTGACATGCCTGTAACAAGTGGCTTTGGTTTCGCTGCCCTGAAAGTCGGCGGTATTCGACAGCTGTACCGCATCAACCTCGTGTCTGGTGCTGCTGAAAATCTCGGCACCATTGGCACAAGTGATGATTTACGTGGCTTAGCGGTTGGCCAAACCCACGCTAAATAATCACCCTGCTCTAACTAAAAGCCCAGCGTATGCTGGGCTTTTAGTTTTCACGGATTTATTTCAGTTTTCACCCCACGACGCTACCAAACGTCATGCTTTCGTCTCTTTAGACTTAGCTGGGACGATACAGAGCGCACAGTTTGTGGCCATCGGGGTCACGAACATACGACAGATACAACTCCCCCAAACTGCTGCTGCGTAAGCCGGGTGGCGCTTCGATGGAGGTGCCGCCATGGGCGACCGCGACATCGTGAAACGCCTGCACTTGCTCTGGGGAGCTGCATTTGAAACCAAATGTCGCGCCGTTGGCTGCTGTTGCTGGCTCGTCATTGATCGGTTCGGTCACGCAAAAGGTATTGCCCTCGTGTCGATAAAACAGGCGAACATGGCCTGAATTAGCGACATTACGCACTGGCGCGCTGGCGCCGAGCAAGCCTAAAACGGCATCGTAAAAGCGCTTTGAGCGCTCGATGTCATTTGAACCCAACATGATGTGATTAAACATTGTGTCTCTCCCTGAGCACCGGCGACATGCGGGTGCTTACCTTCAAAAATCAAATGATGTGTCGTTATCGCTGCTGACCAAACTTTGCATTGAAACGTTCATCACTCATGACCAGCAGTAAGATGGCTTCAATGATGGCGACAAAGGCGGGAATGAATGTCCAACATAACAAAAGGTAGACAATGCCCCAGCCAATCTGGCCCAAATAGAATTTGTGAATGCCAAAGCCGCCGAGAAAAAAGGCGAGCAGAATGGCCGCTAATTTACTGCGTCCATTGGGCGCAATGGTGCCTAACTGAATGATGCTAGGCGCGGGGATTTGCCGAATGCCGCAGGCCGGGCAAATTTCAGCTCGCGCATTCAGCGTGGCGCCACAATCGCGACAAAATTTCGTTTGCTCATCGTCCTTCATTACCTACTCCTTGAACTTAGTGTGACGCCAGTTTGAGGCCAATGATGCCAGCAAAAATGAGCGCCAAACTCAGGCCTCGCATGAGCGTGGCAGGCTCATTAAACAGCACCATGCCGAGGATGGCTGTGCCAATTGCGCCAATACCGACCCAGACAGCGTAAGCGGTGCCGACCGGTAAAGACTTCATAGCCCAGCCCAGCAGGCCGACACTGATGGCCATAGCCGCCAAGGTGATGACCGAAGGCCAAAAGCGGGAGAAGCCTTCGGTGTACTTAAGCCCAATAGCCCAAACCACTTCAAAAAGACCTGCCGCAATTAAGATGATCCAGTTCATTTAGCTTGCATCGCCTAAAGATTGAGGTGGCCCATAGCGCGCATCCACATAGACCCACGCCTGCTGTCCGGATGCCAACATAACCGATACGCGACGATAAGCCGCGACTTCATAACGATCGGCTTGGGCGAGCTCATCAGATGAAATGCGAAACACCTGACCCGCAACGCGGTGCGCAGGGTCGCCGCTAAACCGCAGAATGGGGTGATGGGTCTGCCCGCTTGTGGCCACTACTTCGGCATCTTCAATCTGCACCATCGTCTGCTCGAATCCCGGCAAGGCATCCGCCGAACCGTCAAGCAGCCTGCCAAAAGTGGCTATCTGCACCGAGGGCAGTTGTAGGGTGCCGTAGGAAAACAACCATTCGCTGTACATCAACCGGGCTCCACGACACCACAGGCCATACGTGCACCACCGCCACCCAAGACCGCCGGGTGATCCGCATGATTATCTCCGCCAACATGAATCATTAATGATCGGCCTACGAGGTCTGCGTGCTTTAAACGCGGGGCAAGCACCGGCTGGGATGCAGTGCCATCGCCATCCACAAAAAGGGCGGGCAAGTCGCCAATATGACCATCGCCCCAGGGCTCACCGTGCTTGTTTGCGCCGGTCAAATCCAGGTGGCCACCGGCAGCCAACGCCGCCACAGGCTTGCCGTCTTTCTCCTTAGGCGCACAGCTCGGGTTTTGGTGCACATGAAAACCATGCAGCCCGGGTGACAAGCCCTTTAGTGCCGGGGTAAACACCAAGCCATAGGGTGTGTTTGTGATCGTTATGGTGCCAATGGCCGGGCCAATACCCGAGGCGTCGACCAAATTCATCGGGGCATAACTTACCGCCGAGGCGGAAAACGAGGCCGAGGCTAGAATCAAACCCATGACAGACTTCATATCAATGCTCCCTAACAGTACGCGCCATCATGACAAACTCTCTTGCATCCAACAACGACACAGCACCGTAGATCAGGCTACACCCACTCCTCTGCAACGCTTACAATTCGCGCCATCAGCCGCCTCTCCGCAGAGCCTTTCATGAGCGACACATCCAGCCAGCGCCCGTTCACCGAGCGCATCAAAACCTTCATGCCGCGTACTTCCCCGCTGAACACCTCCCAGCAGCGTGGCATGGAAGAGTTTGCGTCCCGCTACGAGCTGAAACTATCGGATGGCCTGCTAGACCCCGTTAAAGTCTTTGGTCGTCAGGCGCCTTTAACGCTGGAGATCGGCTTTGGCATGGGACAGACGCTGATCGCCATGGCGGAAGCCGCTCCGGAGCGCGACTTCATTGGCATTGAAATTCATAAGCCGGGCATCGCACAACTTTGCTTCGATGCCGGCACGCGTGGCCTAACCAACTTGCGCTTTTACGCTGACGATGCCGTGCAAGTGCTGGAGCAAGGCATCGTCGATGGCGGCATTGATACCCTGCAATTGTACTTCCCTGACCCTTGGCAAAAGGCGAGACATCACAAACGCCGCTTCGTGCGCCCTGACTTGATTGAGTTGGTGCGACGTAAACTTCGCCTGGGCGGTCGCTTTCACATGGCCACAGACTGGGCACCCTATGCAGAATGGATGCTTGAGCACATGGAGGCAGCGCCGGGCTTTACCAATGCCTGGGCGAAAGGGGAGTATTACCCACGCCCCGATTGGCGCCCGGTGAGCAAGTTTGAAATGCGCGGCCATATCGCCGGGCATGGCGTTTGGGATCTGATTTATACACGGATGGATTGATATGGCACTTGTGCTCGAGCCGGTAAAACCCGCGAACGAACCTCGCCCCGCCCTGTTTAGCGGCGGCGTGACTGACTGGATATTGTTCGCCCTCGCCATGCTCTCGCTGGTATTGCTGGCCTGGCAGAACTTTTTCCACGTCAGTAAGCAAGCCTTATGGTGGATACGCACGGTGGATTACACCGTGTGCAGCATCTTCGCCTTCGAATTCTTTTATCACTGGCGTCAAGACGGCTGGACACGTCATTACCTCGCGCGCAACTGGTATGCGTTTCTGGGCATGATTCCGGTGTCGCACGTCATGTTTCATGACTGGCCCATCCTGCGCTTCATCCTCACCATGGCGCGCTTGGGCCGTGCCGTAGATCGCATTCTGGGTGATGGCTTTACGCTGCGCCTGCTCAATCGCGTGAAAGACAGCGTCGTCAATGCCGTGAGCGGCGTCATTACCGTGGCCGTGTTGGATGAGGTCGCTGAAGTCCTTGTAAAGGGCACTTACACGCGCAATATCGCCAATGCACTGGAAGAGAATCAAAGTGAACTGCGGGACATGGTGCGCGAAAAGCTGCGTAACGATCCGCAGGCGGGCCGCTTTAAGCGCATGCCGTTTTATAACGAGATTATTGAAAGCGTGACGGATACCGTGTTGCGTGTCACCGAACAGGTCTTGCTTGATCCACGCACCGATGAGTTGGTGGCCGATATGTTGCGTGAGAATATCTCGCAAATTCGCAGTGCCGTCGCGGAGCAGACCCGAAGCCGGCGCTAGTTCTATCGCTGCAACCTGAAGGAAGTTCATCATGGATTTTGCAGCCGCGCTATCGCAAGTCGAAATCTTCTCCGACCTATCGGAAGAAGCCCTCAGTTCCCTGGCCGAGTCTGTAAAAGTACAGACATTGGTCAGCGGAGAAACACTCTATTCGGAAGGCGAGCCGCCCCGCCAGCTATACATCCTCGTGCACGGCCGCCTGCAGGTCACCGCTAAAGGCAAAATACTCGGCTATATCAATCGTCACGAGCTGGTGGGTGAGATGGGTGTTGTCGCTGCGGAGGCGCGTAACGCCACAGTTCGCGCCTTACGCGACTGCTTGCTCCTCAGCATTCCCGCCAGCACGTTCATGATTTTCATGCGGAGTCAGCCAGACTGCCTTGTGCAGATGACTCGACTCATCATTGCCCGAGGACGTCACTACCAAAACTTCCGCTCAGCGTCGGCGAACGCTAAAGGCGGGACACTGGCACTAATTCCTGCTGCCGCCGGTGTGCCTGCCGTTCAATTAGCAGAAGCCCTGACCGCACACATGCAGGGTTGGCCGGAAACTCGGTTAATTACGTCGGCTCACGTAAATAGCGTGTTTGGCGATGGGAGTGCTCAAACACCTCTCGATGGCAGCGAAGAAGACACCCGCTTACGCAGCTGGTTGGCCGACTTGGAGCATAAGCATCGCTTCATCTTGTATGCCGCCGACAATGGTCATGACCCCTGGTCTTTACGCTGCCTGCGTCAGGCGGATCGCATTTTGATGCTGGCTGAATCGAGCGCCACTCCAGAGCCAGTCCCTGTTTTAAATACCTTGCAAGCTGGCAGCCTAGTCACTCCCGTCGAGCTGGTACTTCTGCGTCCCGAAGGTGATGCTGCACCCAATACATTGGCCTGGTGTCGCGCCACTGGCGCCAGAGCTCATTATTTTGTTCACCCTTGGGCCAAGGCTGAAATTGCCGCATTGGCACGGCAAATTTCCGGTCGCGGAATAGGCTTGGTGCTTGGCGGAGGCGGTGCCCGTGGCTTTGCGCATATTGGCTTGGTGAGAGCTCTGGAGCAGCTGCAAATCCCGGTTGATATTGTCGGTGGCACCAGCATGGGGGCTTTCGTATCGGCGCTCTTAGCCTGCGGTTTCGACAGTGTTGAAATGTCGCATATCGCGCATGAAACTTTCGTGGCGCGAAACTTCCTCAACGACTACACCCTGCCCAAAGTGTCACTGATTCGAGGTGAGCGCTTTCATGCCCGACTAACCAGTATCTTTGGTTCACGGCGTATTGAGGAATTGCGACGCAGCTACTATTGCATCTCAACCAACCTCACTACGGGCTTACCCATGGTCCATGATCAGGGCCATTTAGCGTCTTGGGTCGGCACCAGCATGAGTGTGCCGGGTGTGGCACCACCCATCGCCTTTGAGGGAGACCTGCTCTGTGATGGTGGCATCGTGAACAACTTACCCACCGATGTCATGCAGCACTTGGAACGCGGCGTGATCATTGCCTGCAACGTCAGCAATAATGGCGATATCCGCGCGCCCGGCGCTGGCTTAGGCGAACCGGATCAGCTCGCCCTGCTCAACTGGAAAAGCGACACCCGCGCACCAACACTAACCGAAATTCTGATGCGAACCGCCACACTCACCAGCGACACCGTCACGCAGCAGGCATCCATTGAGCGCGCCGACACGTATATCCGCATGCCTATCGAAGACATTGGTATGTTTGACTGGCAGCGCTTAGATGAATTGATTGAACGTGGCTATGAGCACGCGCTCACGTTGTTAGCACCTATACGCGAAAACCTACTGCGCTAACCTAGTTTGTCGTTGGGAGCGTGGGCTGCTGGGCTATCCCGTAATGCGCCAGTAAGTCACGCAGATGAGAGAGTGTCTCTTGATCCAGTGTGGTGAGGTAGGGATCGAGAATATCTAGGCAGGCCTGACGCTTGGCGGGCGACAGCCGACGAGCAATATCCAGCAAGGGGTTCCATTGCGCGCTCAGTAGGGCGGCATAGCACGCCCGTTCAAGCATGCTGTTTTCTGCTTCCGCCAAGACAGCCGCAAGTGCCTCACGGCCCGCTTCATTCATGTACTCCGCCAACGCCAGCATGGCTGTCCACAGGCCTTTGCGCTCCGTAGCGATCAGAATCCGCTGCAACACCTCGGGCACCTGCAATGACGCTAAATTCACGACGTGGCGCTGTACCTCGGGCGATAGGCATGCCACGACCGGCAGCAAGTCTTCCCAGAGATCCTCTTCTTGCGCGGCATGGACCACCGCATTCAGCACGTCCTCACCTTGCGATGCTACCAACTCACCGAGCTCGCGTTTTAGTCCGTAACTCGAGTTGGCCAGGAGCGAAAGTATGTGTGGCCAGAGCGGACGGCGCTCGGTATCGCAGACCATCAACATGGCGCGCTCAATGCGCTCCCGAGGCAACACTCGGATGAGGTGGTCAATGCGATGCCGCGACTCAATAAAAAAGACGATTTGAATGAGATCGCCCTCATCCGGAATGTGAGCGGCGAGCTCGCTCACCACAGCGTCAGGAAGCAGCGCCACAAAACGACCCAACGTGATGTAGTCACGGCGGGCGAGCAAAATTTGCATAATCTCTGCAATTTGGGCCGCTGGCAGTATGTACAGCAGCTCGCGTGCGCCTCGAGGGTCCAGCCTTTCCGCAATATTGGTCATGAAGTCTTTGGGCAAATAGCGGGCAATAGCCGCCACGCGCCACGCGGGCAATTCACTCGCCAAACGCGCCGTGAGCGTCGCGCCCAACCAATAACGCGCTAATAAAGCTGCCAGCCAACTGGGTAGCCATCGCGTTAGGGCTGCCATGGCCTGAATCAGCTCTCGCTGCTCATCAAACAACTGATCCGAAATGGCCGTGCGAAAATGATGTAATGAACCAGAAGGTAAGTCTGTCAAAAATTCCAATTGCGCAGGCGACACCCCCAGCAGGCGGCCTAGCTTAATCACTTCAGCCTGACTCGATAATCGACTCATGCGCCATGCCTTAAGCGGCGCTGCAACAACCACCGCAGCGGTAACAGCAATCTATGCCTGAGATCGTGCTGCAGCAGCTTGGCCTCACGCTGACTTGCCGCTTCCACCAGCGCATTCAATTGCTGTAAATGGCGGGGCGACAACTCAGCGAAATCCGCCAAACTGGCGACTGGCCGACGTAGTCTTCGCGCCAGAGCCTGAAGGGCGATGTTGTTGTCGGCAGGCGTCATTGCGCGCTCCTGAGGAAATAAAAGTTGGCTTATCGCTTACGCTGGGCCAGCCATTTGTCGAGCTGATTGGCGAAATTCTGCCGATCCGCTTGCGAGAACGGCGGCGGGCCACCACGCACCATGCCAGCATCACGCAAATCACTCATCAGATCCCGGATGGCTAAGCGCTGACCAATGGATTCTTTGGTATGGAATTGTCCACGCGGTGTCACCGCCGCCACACCTTTCTTCACCAGCTCAGCGGCCAATGGGATGTCCTGTGTGATCACTAAATCATGTACATCGGAGTGCTGCACGATGTAGTTATCTGCCACATCAAAACCGGCAGGCACCTGCACGGCCTTCATGGGCAAGCCAGCGGGCACACGCACCGGCTGGTTGGCGACAAAGGTAATTGAAATGCCGGTGCGTTCGCAGGCGCGAATCAGCATGTCTTTAATGACGATTGGGCAGGCATCCGCATCAACCCAGATGGCAGAAGGCATGGTTCAGTTACTCAAGTTCAGGAAGTGTGTCGACGCAATGAACGTCGAGTCATAGTAATTCATTCCGGCAAAAATGCCTCGATGACCCGATTCAGGTAGCGCTGCCCCAACGCTGTTGCAACCAGCTTGCAGGTGTCGTTTTGCAGCAAGCCTTTACGCTGTAAAGCCGTCACTGTCTCGGCCAGCACCTGCGCACTTAAGCCGGTTCGTTCCGACCACAGCGTTGTGGACACACCCTCAATTAGGCGCAGGGTATTGAGCATGAATTCAAAGGGCAGCGCCTCGGCAGCAATCATAGTTTCAGCCACGCGAAAGCGCGTCGCAGCGAGATAGTCTTTCGGCACCCGAGTCTTACTGGTTCGCAGGGCATCCAGGCCGGTAGCCGTGACCTGCGTGAGCTTGCCATGCGCGCCCGCCCCGATACCGAGATAGTCGCCAAACTGCCAGTAGTTCAGGTTATGTCGGCAACGCTGATTGTGACGGGCATAGGCCGAGACCTCGTACTGCACATAGCCCTCAGCGGCCAGCAATGCCTGACCAGCATCCTGAATGTCGGCAAGCACGTCCTCATCGGGCAAGACAGGCTGTTCGCGGAAAAACACGGTGTTCGGCTCCAGCGTGAGCTGATACCAAGACAGATGCGTAGGCTCGAGCGCGATGGCCTGGCGCAAATCATCCAACGCCTGCTCCAGCGTTTGCCCGGGAAGCCCGTGCATAAGATCGAGATTGAAATTGCTGAAGCCGGCCTCGCGTGCCGACTGCGCGGCGCGCTGCGCTTCATCACCCGAGTGGATGCGACCTAGCGCTTTCAGTTGCGCGGTCTGGAAGGTTTGCACACCAATCGATAAGCGATTGATGCCGACCTCGCGATAGCCCTGGAACAAGCCCTGCTCGACCGTGCCGGGGTTGGCTTCGAGGGTGATTTCGATGTCGTCAGCGAAATTCAAGCGCGCACGAAGTCCGTCAAAAAGCGCGGCATAACCCGCTGGTGAAATCAGTGAAGGCGTGCCGCCGCCAATGAAAATCGAGACCAGCTCGCGTTCGCCAGCCTGTGCATCGGGGAAGTCCGCGAGGTCCTGATCGAGATCTTGCAGCAGTACCGCAATATAGGCTGCTTCGGGCACGCCACCCTGCTCATCTTTGGGCGCGGCATGGGAGTTGAAGTCGCAATACGGGCATTTGCGCACGCACCACGGCATGTGCACATAGAGGCTAAGCGGGGGTAGATGGCTCAAAGCCCGGTCTCGCCCCAACGCGCTTTCAGCTGTTGCAAGGCGCGGCCGCGATGACTGAGCTGAGCCTTGCGCTCACGGGGAAGCTCCGCACTGGTCATGCCCTCGCCCGGCACCACGAACAAGGGGTCGTAGCCAAAGCCGCCTTCACCCGAGAGCGCGTGCGCAATTTCGCCCTCCCACACCGCTTGGCAGAGCACCGGCAGCGGGTCATCGGCGTGACGCACAAAGGCCAGCACACAGACAAATCGTGCGCTACGCGGGGTATTGGCTGGCAGCGCTGCCAGCGCATCGATCAGCTTGGCGTTATTGGCGGCATCGCCTGCTGGAGCACCGGTGACAGGGTCAGCGGCATAGCGTGCAGAGTAAATGCCGGGTGCGCCGAGCAAGGCATCAACAACCAATCCTGAGTCGTCGGCCAAAGCCGGCAGGCCCGTGAGCTGAGCGGCGTGGCGAGCTTTTAGTATGGCGTTTTCGACAAAAGACAGCCCGGTCTCATCCGCATCCGGCACGTCAAACAATTTCTGCGAAAGCACTTCAACGCCCGTGTCAGCGAGCAGCGCCTGTAGCTCTTTAAGCTTGCCGGCATTGCCGGTGGCCAAGACTAACTTAGTCATGCGCCACTCCCGCGCGTGACGCGGAAAATACCAATTTCGCCGAATAAATTCGGGAACCAGCGCGACAGCACACTGTCCTGTTGATCCTGATCCACGGCGAGGCGATCGAGCACCTGCAGGCCCTTGTCGCGGCACATGGCCTCGAAGTCGCGGAAGGTACAGAGGTGAATGTTTGGCGTGTCGTACCAACCGTAGGGCAGCGCGCGCGACACTGGCATGCGGCCATTTCGAATCAGGTACCAGCGCGTTTTCCAGTGGCCGAAATTGGGAAAGGTGACGATGACTTCGCGCGCCACCCGCACCATGTCATCGAGCAGTTCGTCCGGGCGTTGCACGGCCTGCAGCGCCTGTGCCATGAGCAGGGTATCGAAGCTGTCGTCGCTGAAATTGCTCAGGCCCTTGTTCAGGTCCTGCTCGATGACGTTAACGCCGCGCCCAATGGCGATGGTGAGTTTGTCCGGATCAATTTCCAGGCCGTAGCCGCGCACATTGAGCGTGTCGCGCAGATGCGCCAAGAGCTCGCCATCACCACAACCGAGGTCGAGTACGCGCGTATCGGGTCGCACCCATTGCTTGACCAATGCCAGATCAAGACGCATGGCAGGCCTCCTGCTCTTCGGCGACGCGGCGCATATAAGCCCCAAACACGGCGAGGTAGCGCGGGTTGTCGAGTAGGAAAGAATCATGACCCTGTGGTGCATCAATTTCCGCATAGGACACGCACTTGCCGGCCTCGACCAAGGCATCCACGATTTCGCGTGATCGCTCGGGGGCAAAGCGCCAGTCGGTACTAAAGGACAGCACCAAAAAGCGGCATTTTGCCTTGGCAAAAGTCTTGGCGAGGTCGTGATCGTAGTCGCGCGCCGGATCGAAATAGTCGAGCACGCGCGTCATCAGCAAATAGGTATTGGCATCGAAGCGCTTGGAAAACACTTCACCCTGATAGCGCAGATAGGACTCGACCTGAAACTCGGCATCAAACCCATACTGGTAGGTCGTGGCTCGCAGATCGCGACCGAATTTCTGGTGCATGGCATCGTCGGACAGATAGGTGATGTGGCCGACCATGCGCGCCAGCGACAAACCCACTTCCGGCACCACGCCATGCGCGTAGTAATGACCGCCATGAAAATCCGGGTCGCGGCGGATGGCCTGACGCGCCACTTCATTGAAGGCGATGTTCTGAGCTGACAGCTTCGGCGCGCTGGCGATGATCACCGCATTGGCGATGCGATCTGGCTGATCGATGCTCCAGCGCAGCACCTGCATGCCGCCGAGCGACCCCCCGACCACGGCGGCCCAGCACTGAATGCCGAGATGATCGGAGACCTGCGCCTGCACCTTGACCCAGTCACGCACCGCCACCAGCGGAAAGTCCGGGCCAAACGGCACGCCCGTGTCGGGGTTAATCGACGCTGGCCCGGTCGAGCCATGGCAGCCGCCGAGGTTGTTCATGGCTACCACAAAGAAGTGATCGGTATCGATGACCTTGCCCGGCCCGATGGCCGCATCCCACCAGCCCGGCTTGGCTTTGGCCGGATCTTCGC
>Ga0255139_1000229_pt1 | contig 20085 bp, 14 predicted proteins | sample Law_Colum_RepB_8_FD_188549 | JGI IMG/M metagenome (GOLD analysis project Ga0255139, IMG submission 188549) | Freshwater microbial communities from St. Lawrence River, New York, United States - Law_Colum_RepB_8d | ecosystem: Environmental > Aquatic > Freshwater > River | place: USA: New York...
GAAAACGGGCAAATTTGTGTATTTACCGTACGACATGGACAATACCTGGGGCGTGCAATGGGGATTCAGCAACATAGGCAACCGCAACATTCACGATTGGGGCAACAAAGCCGGCAGCGCAGCACCTCTCACGTACAAATTGTTCGCCATCCCACAATACAAACGCATGTATGAATTTTACATTCGCGAGCACCTCAAAGACCCGTTTCAAACAGACAGTTTATTCAAAGAACTGGATTACATCGCCACGCTCATCGACACCTCTATTCAACAAGACCCATTCTACAACGGCCAACGAAATTCCGATTACGGATTCACTTACAACGATTGGAAAAACAGCTACGCGCAAGCATGGGGCAACCACGTCTCATGGGGTATCAAACCATACATCGGCACACGCAATACTTCAGCAAAACAACAAATGATTTTCGCTTCATTACAACATCTAAATGCGCCAATCACACTGCAAACCTACCCAAATCCATGCAACGACTTTGTGATCATTGAGCACAATTTCCTGTCTTCTTGGCAGGGCGATATCACCGTTGAGGCCATCGATTTACAAGGTCGGTCAACCCCATTGATTTTCGAAGCGATGTCTTCCAACAACCAACAAATCCGGATTTCATTGCAAACCCTATCCCCTGGATGCTACCACCTCCGTGTGGCCAACAGGGTTAACCAAATAGTGCAAACCCCTTGGATCACAGTAGTGCGCTAAAGTCATCCCATCACGATGGCTGAACAACACGAATCCACGAAACGAAAGTGAATTCAATCACAAAACGAAATCAACCACAAAACAAAAGGGAGGGCCATGGCCCTCCCTTTTGTTAGAGATATTAAAAGAATAAAATTCTAAGAGATTACTTAGCCACTGTAAAGCGGTAAGTGGTCTTCGAACCGTTAGAAACAACGTTTAAGAAGTACAAACCATTGTTCAAATCAGACACTGATGCAGTGATCATGTTTCCACCGGCTACCAATGACTGGTTACCCAAAGACTTAACAACTTTACCAGAAATATCAGAGATACTCACAGCAACATTTTCAGAGGCAACAGCGTACAATTCAACATTTACGTTGTCTGTAGCAGGCACAGGGTATGCATTGGTAACTACCACATTTCCTACTGTGTTAACTGAGCTAAACTTACCGTATTTGGTAAAGATGGCAGCATCATAGTTGGCCAAAGTGTTGATTTTAGAAGCAGCAACAGGACGGAAATCAGGGGCAGTTGCGTTCTTAGGATCAACCAAAATTGCACCTGAAGCATAATTCACATCATCAATTTTGTTAGAATTCTTCGCATCACGCAACCAAGCATCCATGGCAGCAGGTGTGTTTTTGCTATCCACTTCCACCAAGCCAGTATTGGTCACACCCGCAGCGGCAGCAGCAGAAGTATTGGCAATGAAATTGTTACGCAATACGTTGCTGGTTTCGCTGAAAGTCGATGACTTTACACCTGAAGCAATCAAAACGCTATCACCATCGAACATGATGAAGTTTCTATAGCCCATAAATACAGAGTTCACGATGCTCAAACGACTGTTACGACGAATACGAGCACCTCTGCGGAATGCCCCTTTTTGGGTGGTTGTTAAATCGTTATAAGTTTTATCCAATGGCACAGGACCTACACAAGTAATGTTTGAGAATACCGCCGAGGTCAATGGCAATTTACCAGAACCCGCAGCATCATTGTCACTCTCAAAAGTCTCAGAGGTAGATGCTCCTGAAGGCGCATTCCAACTCAAGTCAAAATAAGCGGTATCTCTAACAGCAATACCAAATTGTACCGCACCACGGTACCCGAAATCAGTATCGAAATCATCATCAGTTATTTTGTAAGAAATCAACTTTTTGCAATTTACGGTACCACCGAACCACTCAAATCCGTCGTCATTACCAAAAGAACATTGAACACCTTCAATTTCGGTTTTACTTCCTACAGAACCCATGGTAAACGAGTTTACTTCTTTGTTTGGCTCAAAAGCCAATCCAGCGAATTCGATACGAACGTACTTAACAACACCACTGTTATCAGCATCGTCCGTGCCACCAAATTTACCCAAAGTATTGTCAACGGCTACGTTGTTAAAACCCTCCAACTGTGCATCTACGCTCTGGTTGTTCACGGCTTTACCACACAATACCAATCCACCCCAATCACCGCGATCCCTAGAACCAGCCGCTTTGTTTGAAGTCATTACCACAGGGCTTGAAGTAGTACCATTGACTTCAATCATACCACCACGCTCAACCACCAAAGTGGCATATAATTTGGGCGTAGCAGTCAAATCTGCAGCACCGCGAATCACAGTACCAGCAGGAATTATCAATTTACCACCAGATCGAACGACGCACGTACTGGTTAACAAATACACCTTCGATGCATCCAATGTCACCGTACCTGTGATGTTTTTGATTCCAGACGCATCGTTCAATGTGGTGGTCTCGGTAGCAATACCGTAAGAAGCTTGTTTTGGGTTCCACTCAGCCCATCCCTTGGTCCAATCTTGGCTAGCATCGCTGCTCAAGGCACCCACGTGATTAACCAATTGGATAAACTGACCATTCAATTGACTGGCCACGGCCACTGCAACTGATAAAAAAGTAATTTTCTTCATAGTTTAATTATTCCTCACAAAATTCTCTCCTAACACTTACGCCAAATTCACCAAGGAGTTAAACAATGGTTAAGATTATCGTTTTAAATTAACAATGGGATAACAAACACTGTCATCCCATCGCCGCAAACCGATATACATCGGTCGCTATATTGTGGTTAATTAAAACTTGAAAGTGTAAGAAATGGTCGCTTGTTTACCATTTGTAAAACTGAACAAAGTATTGTCGCCGTCTTTGTCTTTGTCTGTCCATGCCTTCGCATCGTAACGACCATTACCGTTCAAATCCTGAAAGAACACTGTATTCTGTGCCAACAAATCGCCCAATGTTAACTTGATCGTTCCAAACTTTCCATCCTTCCCCATTTCTTTTCCGAACTGCACATCCCAAATGCTGCGACCAAATTCATAAATATCAGCACCGAATGGCTGGATGGCCTGTGATACACCAATATAAGCGATACGCTGTCCGATTTTGTTAAAACTGGTATTGATCTGCCATCCTTCGTGTTCGTAGAATAAACTTACGTTGACCACATAAGGACTTTGTCCTTGCAAAGGTCGATCTGCTACACTGCTCGATGCGTCAGTGAATGAAACCGCAGAACGAATCAACGCAAAGTTTCCATAGAGTGTTAAATCACGCAACCACTTCGTTCCTCGACTCAAAGAACCCAAATTCTTCCGCACTTCCACCTCTGTACCTACGTTGGTAGCGCGGGATTCATTGCCATAAGTAAAAGTACGAATCAAGGCCTGAGACACATCCAAGTTGATCTCAATCGGATTCAAAATCTCCTTGTGGAATACACCAATACTGATCATATCGAGTTTGTTCGTAAACACTTCCCAACGTATATCAGCGTTATTGATAAAGGCACGCTTCAAGCCCGTATTGCCCAAAATTTCTGAGTTAATACTGAAATTGTAGAACGCAAAGGGGGCCATTTCACGCAACTCAGGACGATTCACTGTGCGATAATAGGCCGCACGCAAATTGCTGCGCTCTGTCAATGGTGCAATGATATTCAATGAAGGCAACCAATCCACATTCACACCCAAATCGCTCATGACCTTACCCGCCTGACGGAAATAATCGTTATTCAAACTCTGGGTGAAACGTTCAACACGCATACCGTAAATCAATTTCAAGTAATTGACTTTCCTACCGGTTTTAAACAAGGGCAGCTGATTTTCAACCATGGCGTAAGCCGCGGCCAATGCACTCTTTCCTTCATACAGATCTTTATCAACGGCTGTCTTTTCAATCAAATACAGATCTTTGGCATTAATCGATGAAGCACCCAAATCTTGCTGTGGCAGCAAAAGGGATGGCCTGTAACTACCCACAGGCGCATAGACAAATTGTCTGCTCTGGAAATCCCTGTTACGATTCTGCATAAACAAACCCGTCTTCAATTGGTGATTGGTTTTTCCTTTGGCGATGTTATAACTGTAATCAGCGCTGGCCGACATATTGGTTTCGTTCATGTAACTAAAGAAACGACCTGTACCAGCATTAAAGAAAGCGTTTAATACCAACTGACGGTTGGCAAGATCATTATCCGGAATGGCATAGTTCGCAATTCTGAAGTCGGGCACAGCGCGATACGTATTTCCATAGTTGATCACCCATGCCAACTTACTCTTATCCTTACCAAAGCTATGTAAACCATTCACTTGACTACTGATCAAACGGTTAAAATTCACTTGGTTCGAGAAACCCTCACCGAACATATTGTTATCAGCATCGGTCAAACCAGAACGCAAAGTAGATCCTGCATCGTACGTCAAACTCAACAAATTGCGGAAGTCGATGCGATTTTTCTTGTTCAACTTCACACTGAAATTCACCACGCCTCCGTTTTGAACGTTGGTGGTTAAAATATCATCGTTGAATTCCTTGTAGGTATAGTTGGTGCTGTAATCTTTTGACACCACGGTGCCTGCGCTGCGCTTGGGCGATATCGCATAATTCCAACTCACCAACAAACCAGCCTCTTTTTTACCCAATTTGAATGGCTTACCCAGTGAATAGGAGAACCTCGGCGCCGGCATTACATTCATTTGTTTCAAGCTCCAGTCGTTGTTAAACTTCAAGGTCTCGCGGGCATTCAACTCTGGGTTTTTGGCTGTAGTGTGTGGCTCATAACCCATGGCGGCATCCAACACGGGGATGGTTCTTTTGGCCGATGGCAAACCCAAAAATTCACTACCCTCCAAGGCAAATGCATCCATTTGTTGGAAAGTGGTGATGCTGTTGTATTGAAAACCAATCGATGCAGTTTGAATGAATTTCTCCGGCACACTCTTCGTGTTAATTTGGATAATTCCTCCACCAAAATCACCAATCATGTCGGGCGTAGCACTCTTTACAACCACGATATTGTCTAACAACGCCGCTGGTATCACGTCAAACGAAAACGCTTTGCGATCGCTCTCTGTACTTGGCAATGGCGCACCATTCAAGTAACCCGCATTGTATCGATCAAACATACCGCGAATGTTGGCGAATTTACCCTCAGAAATGGTAGCACCGGGAATGCGCTTAATGGCATCCGATGTGGTTCTAATAGTGGTTTTTGCAAAATCCTCCGCGCTGATGGCCTCTACCATTCCTTGCGATAATTGCTTGGTCTGTATCGCAGCGGCAACGGTATTTTCCTTTGCCTTCTTTTTCTTGACGATCTCAGCACCTTCCATACGGGTTGTTTTTGACAAAACCGGATTCAAATAGAACTCCTTGCCGGATTCAATAAAAATGCTGTCTTCCAACAAATCATGTCCCTCAGCCTCCACAAATACCTTCCTCGCACCAACTGCAACCGAAAACGAGAATTTACCCTCTACATCCGTCACACCCGAATCCTGGGTGCCAGTGACAAACAGTTTCACACCAACCAAGGCTCGGCCTGTCTCAGACATGACACGTCCAACCAGCAATCCCTTGTCAGATTGGGCCAATACCGCGTTTAAACTCAATAGAAATAGTGCAATAGCAACAACTTTGCGCATAGAATTTTGCATGCCGCAAAATTGGCAATATCATGTTACCTAAAGATTATGACAACTTTACCAAGCATTAACTTATGGTTAACATTGCGGTTAATTACCCCAGCAACCAACGCAACAAGCCCAGCCCCTTGTATGGCGGATATTTGATCGGTACATCCAACCACAACGGCGATCGCATCACCGACTTCTTGTGACTAAACACTTCAAAGGTTTGTCGGCCTCGATAACTTCCATACCCACTGCCACCCACACCGCCAAAAGGCAAATGGTGATTGGCCACATGCACCAGCGTATCGTTGATGCTCACACCCCCCGAACTGGTCTTCGCCAAAACCTTCGCAGCCCCCGCATCGCTCCCAAAAAAATACAATGCCAACGGCTTTTCATGCGCATTCACATCGGCAATCACCTCATCCAAGGTTTCATAAGTTCGCAAAGGCAAAATCGGACCGAAAATCTCCTCACACATTACCGGCGCACTCCACCCATCCACCGATACCACCGTGGTTTCAATGAATTTCTCAGCGCGTTCTGTCCTTCCGCCCAAAACAACCTCCGCACCCTCCAAATATTTACTCACTCGATCGAAAGATCGTTCGTTCACCATCCTTCCGTAATCCGGACTCCCCAGCATATCGTTGCCATACATCTCTTCCAATGCCACCTTCGCTGCATCAATAAATGCCTGTTTCTCGCTGCTATGCACCCACACATAATCCGGGGCGATGCAGGTTTGTCCGGCATTCACCGACTTCCCCCAAATCACCCGTTTGGCCGCCGTTTTCATGTTGCAGCCCTTTTCAATGATGGCCGGACTCTTGCCGCCCAACTCCAAAGTCACTGGAATCAACCTATCCGCCGCCGCTTTGGCCACAATCTTGCCCAAAAACGGTCCGCCCGTAAAAAAGATGTAATCCCACTGCTGCTGCAACAACCACTGATTCTCATCAATACTGCCCTGAACCACAAATACCTCTTCCCTTGAAAACGCCTCCGCAACCACCTTTTCAATCACCGCCGCCACCGTGGGCACCTCGGGCGAAGGCCTCAAAATGGCTCTGTTTCCCGCCGATATCGCCCCAATCAATGGATTCATCAACAACTGAAACGGATAGTTCCATGGCGCCATGATCAACACCTGTCCGAAAGGCTCCGGAATCACCTTACTGCTCGATGGCAACAAAAACCAAGGCGTGGTGATGCGACGATGAGCCGACCAGTGTTTCACATGTTTGATATGAAAATCAATTTCTTGATACGTGACACCAATTTCGGTCAAAAAACCCTCATAATTCGATTTACCTAGGTCTTTTTTCAACGCTGCCAACAATTCCACCTCGTGCTGAGAAATGCTCTTGCGCAAACGTTTCAACTGGGCGATGCGCTCCTTGGGCGATGCAAATTCACGTTGATTACTCAACGAACGCTGCTGCTGATACGCATCTTGTATCTCTGAAATAGGGGTAAATCGCAATGTCATAAAGAAAGAAAACAAAGATGCATACAAAATGGTTTGCTACAACTCCCCGCCTGAAAACAACGAATTCTAACCCTTTTGAGCACGAAGCATGTGGCGTTTGTATGGCGGACCGTCGAGCTTTTTCACCCCAAAACCCACTTGCTGCAGGGCGCGTTTCACATCACCGGCAGCAGAATAAGTGACGAAAACCCCTCCCTCCAACATGGCGTCATACATGGGCTGAAACAATTCAACGCCCCAAACACCCTCCTGCTTGTTCGGTCCGAAAGCATCCCAAAACACCACATCCAAGGTTTCTGGAACCTGAGCCTCTTGAATATCGCGTTTGTGTTTAAACACGGAAAAGCAAGAAGATGAAAGGGGTATTTCAACCCATTGCTCCCACGCGGAAGCATGCAACGCCTCGCTCCGCTCGGCATAAACCGTATCGCCCCAATAATCACGCATCAACGTCTCCGACAAAGGAAATTTCTCTACCGTATAAAACTTAACCGCACATCCCGTTCTCTCGCACCAATCCATCGCCAGCAGCGCATTGGTACCCGTACCCAAACCCATTTCAAACACACGCACACTTTTGGCTCCGGGATTCTCCCCCAACCAAAAATCCAATCCGTTTTGAATGTATACATGGCTCGACTCCGTCATCGCCCCATGTGTAGAATGATACGTCTCATCCATCCCCGGCAAATACAAGGTCCTACTGCCGTCCTCCGTTTCCACCACCCTTACTTCAACGGTTTCGTCGTGTATCATCGCACAAAAATACAATCCAAACAAGCCAACAACACCATCAAATCAAACCGATTTCCTGCACCGATCACTGCAATATTTTACCGATTCCCAATCCCGCTCCCACTTCTTGCGCCAAACAAACGGCCGACCGCAAGTCACGCACACTTTGCTCGGCAAATGCTGCTTCTTTACCCCTTTCACGGCTTCTTCCCCTTTCCTTTTTTCTTTTCGATGGGCGCTTTCGGCGATTCAGATGTTTTGGGAGCTTTCGGCGATTTTGGTACTTTTGGCGATTTTGCCTTGGGCTTCGATATCGCCTTCGCTGGCCGACTGTGTTTCTTCAACACCCTCGCCTTTTCCTCCCTTGCAAACTCCGATTTCCGCATCTCGTAAATCCGCGCCACCATCGCAATCTTCCTGGCCTGCAACGCCACCACCGGCATCGGATAGTGCTCGCCCAAAGTCACACCATATAACACCCGCTCCATCTCCGTCATCGTCCAAGGTTGATGAATCAAATGATTCGGCAGCCCTGCAATCTCCGGCACCCACTTGCGCACAAACTCACCCTCCCCATCGTGCTCCAGCCCATTCTTTACCGGATTATACACCCTCACCGTATTCGCCCCCGTTGTGCCTGCCTGCATCTGAAACTGCGTATAATGAATCCCCGGCTCGTAGTCCAAAAAATATTGCGCCAAATGATACACCCCCAACCGCCAATCAATGTCCAAATGATGCGTCAAAAAACTCACCAACATCGCCCGCATCCGGAAATTGATCCAGCCCGTAGCCGCCAATGCCCGCATGTTCGCATCCACCAACGGATATCCCGTTTTACCCTCCTTCCACGCCTGCAACAACAGCTCATCGTTCTCCGCACACAAATCCTCAAACGCCCGGTTCACCGCCCGATATTCATACGTACACTCCTGCTCAAACTTCTGTACGAAGTGATCGTGCCACTTGATGCGCGACAAAAATGCCGTCATCGCCCGACCGTTTTTTTGCTCCTTACTAAGCGATTTCGAGGCCTGATAAATCTGCTTGATCGACAAATTGCCCCAAGCGATGTAGACCGATAACCGTGAGCATGATCCCCTACTTAACTGGGGCTTAGAAATGTGAAAATGGTAGTTGCGATGTCGGTCCGACAAAAATCCCTGCAAATACCGCCAGGCCATCGATTCGCCACCCAACTGCATGCCTTCGGATGATGCTGTTAAACGCAAAAACACTTCTTCAGGTATCGCAAAATCTTGGTTCAAATCGCCTTGTAACATTGCCTGCAAAGACCCCAACTCTTCAGGATAAAGTCGTTTGCGATACATATTTGTAGTCAGCGGTTCCGACATATAAACAAACCAACGCTTGTCCCAATCCACCCGGTCCTTGATACCTCGCAACACCCCGTTGCGCTGAAACTCCTGCCACACCACACCCTTTTCTTTTAGCAACTGAGCGATGGCCTTGTCTCGCTGAAACGTCTTCTCAATCCCCGATTCCCGGTACGACAACACCCGCTGTACATCAAAAGCCTCCATCAACGACGAAAAAACCACTTCGGCCTCACCCCAAAACACATCCACAGGCCTGCCCAACCGCTGTTGCATGTCCTGAATCGACTGCCATTGAAACCGCAGATGTCGGTCCGAACAATCCGGATGCGCCACCAAGTTCGGCTCAAAAATGAAGATCACCCTGTAAGGCAATCCCGATGCCTCCGCCTCTGCCAACGGCGCATGATCGCGGGTGCGCAAATCGCGCTTGATCCAAACAATCTGCATTGGGGGCTTATCCACCGCACCTTCCAACTTCTCCCCTGCCACTTCTGGCGATGGCAAACCACCCAATTCCGTGGCTCGAGAAATATGAGATTCCTGGAAGGTCATCTGATTGATCAATATCCGCGAACGTCTTTAAATTCTTTCCGCAGTGATTTTTCCACTTTTTTCCAATACGAGAAAAACGATGAGAATGTGCCTTCCACCTCTGGCGCCAACCAATCCCGCGGGATTTCAGTGCCCCTGTAATGTCGGTTCAAAGGATGCTCTTTGTATACGACCTCCACCGACCCACCTGCCTGCAACGCAGCATGCAATTCCTCAAATTCTCCCACAAACACCTGCAAATGGGGTATCTCGGCGGCCAGCGACAGCATAAAATCCACACAATGCGAGGCGACGGGATATTGTTTAAACACGCTGGGCTCGAGCAACAAAATCGGGGAGCCCGACTGCGATGCCACAAACTGGGCACTGAGCTGATAGTAGTTACATATCACTATGCGATGATCATTGGGTCTGTTGATGGCATCCCAAATCGGCAGTCCTTTTTCGGCCACCGCTGCCATCAATGCTTCCGACGTACAATCATCAAACGGCAATACTTCCTGAGCATCCAATGTGGGCTTCAATACTTCCGGCACCGGGGCCTCGGTGAGTTGTTCGTATTCTACATCGAGGTAGGTCCCGCGCTGTTGGGTATTCGTATACCTGTTGATATTCTCTTGGTTGGCGATGTATTTTTTGTTGGAAAAAGTGCCGGCAACCCACTGCCAAGAAAGGGCATTGGAACCCCAATCACCATCGAGCAAATGGGCATACATCCATTGGGCGGGCAATTTCCAGTGGGCGCCGGCCAAGTTGCAGGTAAGAAAGGCGGTATACATCCGCTGGTGGTTGTGCATATATCCAGACGATACCAATCGCTGGATGCCAATGTCGATCCCGTCAATGCCCGCGGTTCCCGCCGCGATCGCGGCGGGAACCGCGGTATGTTTCACCCCCTCCTGATCCCGTCGAATATCATCATTGATCCCATCGCCCAAACCCATCCAAACCCGCTGAAAAAAATCGCGCCATGCCAACTGCTGAACAAACCCAAACATCTCCTCAAAACTGTGTCCCCTAGCCAACAAATACACCCACACCATACGTGTAGAAATCACCCCGCGCGATACGTACGGACCCAATTCACTCACACTCCCCGATACATAATTGCGGGTCTTCCCATATCGCTTCGCATCAATCGCCGAGAGCAATGCCTGCACTTTTTCTGTATGACTCATCGCTTGCTAATCTTGTTGTTGGAAATCGACTTCTGTCGACTGCAATGAAACCGCTGCACCGCCTCGTTGCGCAACTTCTGGTGCTTGATACTCACCCCGCTATTCACACGCTTGCGCCACAAATTGAAACTGCTTCGCTTCAACTGCTTGCGCATCAATGCAATGACCTGCGCCTCGGAATACCCAAATTGCGCCTTGATCGCATCAAACGGCGTTCTATCCTCCCAAGCCATCTCAATGATGCGGTCTTCCGTTATCATCCGCTTTTCACTGTCCGATACCCCTTCCGGAATCGCACTCGCCTTCGTATTTCTCTCATTGGCCACCCATGCCTTGCCCACCAACTCAACAGACCCCGCAACCGGAGCCACCCCACCCAGTAAAGCACTCTCGGCCGAGGCCTCAATATCCCATGTTGATTCCTGTTTATTCATTGTTTAATCCCTCCAAATAATTTGTTGCCACCGCCGACAATCGCTCTCGCTTTTCCGTATCCATTTTATCATACGACTTCACCATCACACCCATCCTCGGATTCTTCAAAAAGAAATCTCGATGCTTGTCGATGAATCGCCAATACAACCCATCCCAAACCTCCGTCCATGCACCCTTCTCAAAATCACCCATCTTCATCAAATAATTGCTTCCACTGATGTACGGCTTGGTGCTCATCATCCCGCCATCCGCAAACTGACCCATCCCATAAACGTTCGGCACCATCACCCAATCATAAGCATCCATGAACAACTCCATGAACCACCGATACACCTCCTCCGGATCGAAATCGCACAGCAACATAAAATTGCTCAACACCATCAACCGCTCAATGTGATGACAATACCCGTTCTTCAACACCTTTTTGATCACCACATCCACAGGCGCAATGCCTGTAGTTCCGTCGTAAAACGACTGAGGAATTTTCCGCGTGTATCCCCAGTAATTGCGGGTGCGCTGCTTACGTCCAACCGACAAATACAGCCCCCTTATAAACTCCCGCCAACCCAACAACTGTCGCACAAACCCTTCCACGTCATTCAGCGGCAAGTCGCGCGTCTCACTTTCATGCAAAACTGCATCCAAAACATCCTTGGGCAACAGCAATCCATTATTCAAATACACCGAAAGTAAACTGTGATGCAACAAAGGCTCTTTGGCCACAAGCGCATCCTCATAGGTACCAAAACCCAACAAACGGTGCTGCACAAAATCTGTCAACCACCGCTGGGCCCCGTCATGAGACACGGCATAGTGAAAATCGCCATGGGCTGCTCCTGGAGCAGAGGGAAAATGCCGCTCCACATAGGTCAACGCCTCAGACCAGTAAATTTCCTCGTCATCCGTTCTGCCCTTGGCCAACTCCGGCACGGATTGATTTTTGGGAAATCGCTGTCGGTTATCCTCATCAAAACTCCACTTGCCACCTGCAGGTTTGGCGCCATCCATCAACACCTGAAACTGCTTGCGCTGGGCCGAATAAAAATTGGCTTGTAAAAAGTGCTTTTTCCCAACAAAATATGATTTCACCGCAGCCCGATCTAGCAAAAACTGGGGCGTATCCACAAATTCAAGGCTCACATTATAGGCCTTCGCCGCAGCCTTCAATCGCCTTACCAACCAATCATCTTCGGGGCGATACAGCCCCAATTGAGTAATACCGTCAGCGCTCCATACACGCACACATGCATCCAATTCAACCGCACCGTCCTCAGCACCCAGGTATCGCACAGTCAATCCGCGCTTACTCAACCCATCTGCATAACATCGCATCGTGGCACGATGAAACACCAACTTTTGTTTGTGAAAAGCATATTGATGAAAAAACAATGCCTCCTCTACAATTGCCACCGTATCAACCCCGCTGGGGAGCTGATCAAACAGCTGATGCGGAAAAACCAGCCAAAGCGATGTCTTGAGGGTAGAAGTCACACTAAACTAACAAGTGTTAGTGTAATTGGTTTTGAGTGTTGCTAGCAAAAAAAAGGGGACAACGCAAAGCATTGTCCCCTTTCGTGAAGCCACGTTCACTTACGGACTCACCAAATTCAAACTGATATTGAAATACAAGGGGTTGGTCAACTGATTCACCATCACATAGGGCGCATCGCTGGCCAAACCAAAGGCACGATAAACCTCTTTCCCATCTTGCAAACGATCTACATCGTAGCGATAATTGATGCGATATCCGGCTTGGATCGACATCCAAAGGAAGTCTTTCAAAGAGAATTCATACACCATGCGCAAGCGAATTTCGCCCCTGCGGATTTCCAAATCCTCGTTTCTCAAGTTGCCACTGGCCGCATCACCACCGCGCCACAAACGATAACTCTGTCCTTCCAACTCATATCCCGCAAACAACATGTTCCTGCTGTTGATGGTTCTGCGAACATGGGCCCGCGCAGGGAATAAAATTTCAGTACCCCATTTGTTGGCCACATCGGTGGAATTATAAAAAATGATGGGAATGTAGTTCAACTCGCCAACCCGATAGGTTCTAGCCACACCCACACCCCACTGCTTTTTCTCCGAAGTACGTTTACCGTAAATCAACGCTGCAGAATACTTGGTGTATTTCAAAGGCATGAACTTACCAAACTGGTAGTCGCCACTCAAATCCGCCGAACCCTGAAACAACAAAAATTTCACATCGTTCAATGGCTTAAATACGGTTGTGTTTATACCCATCGTGCGGAGGCCATTCTCGCTCAACGAACGAAGCATCGGATTCTGCAATTGATCGGGCTGCTCAAATTTGTAGCGCTGCTCCCAATAGTTTGCCCCCATTTGCCACACCAAATCGGTGCGAGAAATTACGGGAATGTTACACCCAAAACGCAGTCCATTCGAAGTCATCACATGGGCACTATCTGGCATCGAATAGGGCTGTTTCAGCGACCTAATCGTATCGGCATTCATGTGATAGCCCATCTGATAATCGTACCCTATGCTGATCAACTTGGCTGGACTCAACCCCTCAATTTTGGGACTGCAATATCGCTTAGAGCCCTCAGCCGCGAAGCCTACATTGTCGTACTGACTGTAATCTTCCTCCGCTTCAACCGCCGGAACTGTGGTATCCTTGGGTGCTGCAACATCGGTCTGCGCTTGTAAAGCATTGCCTACCAAAGACAACGCCGTTAACAACAACAACCGCGATGCTGAAGCAACCGTAAATTTGCTTGCTTGCATGAACCCTTACTTAACTACCATGCGCTTCCAAACATCGGTACGACCCAAAGCCGACACCCCAATATAACCACGAATGTCCAACGTATTGGCATTGGTCATTTTGATGGTACAGCTATAGGTACTGCCGTTCAAAGGATCGTAAATGGTGCCATCCGCCCATTCGTTGTTCCCTTTATAAACGAAATCCTTGAGCATGCGATAACCCTTTAAAGGCACATTTTTCATGCTGGGATCTGGGTTGTTCTTATCAGTTTTCGGCTGTCCATCGATGGGTTCTTTCAACCACACAAACTTGCCGTAATATTTGGCACCAATTTTTTCAATTTTTACGCGAGCTCTGCCATTGCTGGGCTCCCAAACACCCATCAAACGATCGGCTTCTGGATTTTGCTGAACAAATGCAGTTAACACGCCGGCCACCAAGACCAACAACATGGGTACAATGAACTTTCTCATATCTAATATTCTTAATTTTTGTAATTTAACAATGGATTGAAGACCCTTATTTGTATGTCAATTCAAAATCAAAATCGCCTTTGAACGACATATTTGCTTCCAAATCCTTCAACAAACTGGCATCCACAACAAGATAAAATTGCTTTTCAGCGAAGTACTCTTCAGCAGTAACTTCATTGGATACAGACAACACCGCATCAGTAGTGCCAGGCTTTACAGGATTCAAGAACGCCAACTCCTTCATTTTCAGATCGGGATTGTCGCTCGCCAAACTCACTACAAAACTGCCCACCCCATCAAAATTGGCAGAATCCACGGCACGGATATGCGCCGATTTCAAACTGGCACCCGTAATCCGCACCCCTTCCGCATAGCGCTCACCCAAAATATCCTTCAAATCAACGGCAACTGTGTATTGCGATGGGTTTGGTCCTTCAAACAAAGGCCCTTCTAGCGTAAAAACCACGTCTTTCAGTGAATAGGTCGTTTTATCGCCACCGCCACCGCAGGCAGTCATCAGTGTTAAAGCCAATGCGGCCGTGATTTGTAATAGTTTTTTCATCTCGGCAAACTAGTGAGCATCGCCATCACACACTATAGTTATGGATAAAATCCATAACATAAAATGAAACATCGTTTTTCAAAATTCAAAACAAATTAGAAACCATTACCTCTATTGGGTTGTTCTATTTCCATGTCGAAAAAAGCCATCGTTGTTGGAGCGGGAATCGCGGGCATCGCCACATCCATTCGTTTGTCCAAACAAGGGTATACCGTGGATGTTTTTGAGGCAAGTCAACACCCCGGTGGCAAAATGAGTGCTTTTGAAAACAAGGGGTATCGATTCGATGGGGGTCCATCCTTGTTCACGATGGCGCATTTGGTTGATGAGCTTTTCACCCTCTGCGGCGAGAATCCCAGCGACCATTTCAATTACCAGCAGCTCAACACCATTTGTCATTACTTCTTTGAGGATGGCACCCGATTTCAGGCACACAAATCTTGGGAGGATTTTGATAAATCCTTGCAGGGAATCGCGAGCGCTAGCGAGCGGAAGGCACTGAAAAATCAGCTCGAGAAGGCCGCATTCCGATACAATACCACAGCACCCCTATTCATTGAGCAAAGTTTACACAAAGCCCGCAACTTCTTCAATTTCAAGACCCTCAAAGGCCTGTTTTACACCCCAAAATTGAACTTGTTTCAATCGATGGATCGCGAGAACCAGCAGCGGGTGGGCAACCAATACCTCGTGCAATACCTCAACCGCTTTGCCACCTACAACGGCAGCGACCCTTACCGCGCACCCGCCCTGTTGAACATGATCCCTCACCTCGAGCAGCAATTGGGCTCCTATTACCCCAAGGGAGGAATGGTGAGCATTCCTACATCGCTGTATCAGTTGGCCGTTAAACAAGGCGTTACCTTTCACTTTGGACATCCCGTACAAGAGATCATCGCCCCAAACCGCAAAGCCGAAGGCATTCGTGTTCTAAACCAATCATCCGGGGAAACCCTCACCCTACTCGGCGATGTGATAGTGAGCAACGCAGATATTTACACCACTTACAACAAATTGCTACCCCAGCATACGGCCCCAAAGCGCACCTTGAACCAAGAGCGATCTTCGTCGGCGTTGGTATTTTACTGGGGCATAGCGGCAACTTTTCCCGAACTAGACCTGCACAACATCTTGTTTTCAGCGGATTATGAGCAGGAATTCAAAGACTTATTCGCAGGTGGCGCACCTTACACAGATCCTACCATCTATATCAACATCACCTCAAAGTGCGATGCCAAAGATGCACCCGAAGGTTGTGAAAACTGGTTTGTGATGATCAATGTACCCAGTCATGTGGGACAAGATTGGACAGCCATCACGGCAGCCGCGCGCAAGCACATTTTGGGAAAATTACAACGGATTTTGGGTCGCGACATTGAACCACTCATTGCCTGCGAAACGGTGCTAGACCCAGTTTTGATCGAAACCCGTACTTCCTCACACGGCGGGTCATTGTATGGCACATCCAGCAACAATCGCTTCGCCGCTTTCTTACGTCACAAGAACTTTTCAGATGATATCAAAGGACTCTATTTTTGTGGTGGAAGCGTACATCCGGGCGGTGGCATTCCATTGTGTTTGAACAGTGCCAAGATTGTGGCGCAGTTGATATCGGAGGAATAATCTGAGTAACTTACATGAGGGAATTTAAACCACAAAATATGCATTTACTGTACGACGACCAATGTCAATTTTGCTGTGCGATTGCCCGCTGGGCGAAGGCGCAGAATGCCGAGATTGAGGTTTGGTCGGTCCGAAGCACAGAATCCAAGGAGTTGCTGAAAACCCACGGCATCCATTTCATTGATTTACAGACGGTCTATTTTGTGGAAGGCGCGGTTTACGTGCGTTCCCGCGCCGCATTTCAAATGCTCCGCCACACGCACCGCCCCTGGCGCTGGCTCGCCCTCTTCCGCTTCTTGCCCTTATCCCTCACCGACTTCTGCTACAACTTCATCGCCAAGAATCGACACAGAATTAGGTGGTGATAGACAGTCCTTTTTGATCAAATCAAAAAGATACGATCAACGCAAAACCTGCACGTCGCCACTAAATGACTTGCGTTGTTTTTGTTTGCCAGTTGTAATTTCCAACGTTAGTAGGTAAGCATAAACTCCATTGGGCACAGGTTCCCCAAGGTAATTGCCATCCCAAGGGCCAACGCCCTGATAAATGCACTCACCCCATCGATTATAAATTCGCATAGAAGTGGTTCTACAAGAAATACAATGGGCTTGAAAGAATTCATTTTGATAAATTCCTTTGGAATCTGGGGAGAATACATTGGGAATCCAGACAGGCTTATCACAGGCAAACTCAGGCTGTATCTCGGCTCGCTGTCTACAACCGTGTTGATTTACCACCCACAATGATACACGTTGGGTGTCCATGGTGCTATACAAGTTCGATGGTGTACTTGAGCCATCCCAATAAAAATTCAAACTATCCGGCCATGCAGCAAATCGCAGCGCCGAATCCAAAAAGCAAATGGTCGGATTCAATTGACGGTAATTGTATTTACTTGGAGGATGTATCGATATTTTAATAATCTGAGTATCTGAACAGGATCTGTAACCTGCGACAATTTCGTATTTTCCCGCGGTATCAAAAACCAACGTCCTGTTTGATGATTGGCCATTTACAAAATACCATAGGGCTGGAGATAAAGACATTTTCCATTTTTCACCAATACATAATAGCGTATCAATATCGCCCCCCAACCTCGGTGACTGATTCCAAGCAATATTGACGGCCAATTCTGCGTTGCAGCCACTAGCAGTATCGATGAAGTAATAGGTAGTTTGAAGATCTGCCTGAGTTTTTATCAATAAGTCACGTGACACCTGCACGGCTCCGGGTACAGTTTTTAAAATCCATGGATTTGGAATGGTCCAAACTAAATTAGCAGAGTTACAAAGCGCTGTATCTATTTTAAAATATGTGGGATTTGGGGCCTTCCTCACGCTGGCTAGATAGTTAAATTTACAGCCAATCATATTGAACAATGTGGCCTGGATTAAATTGGTATCATTATAATGGTGTGTGTAATTGCTGTTTATAACAGTACCAAATTGCCATTGGGCATTGTACTTGGTGTCTGTTTTAAAACTCACAGAATCACCTGCACACAAGATGTATTCAGATTTTAAAAATGGGGACTCTGGGGGCGCAACATGATAGTTCAGCGTGTCGGTAAAACTGCTTGTTTTCACTTCAATTGAAACACGGTCTACCAGGTGTATCCAACAGGAATCACCTTCAGACAGAACTTTTCCTGTGATCAGGTCTGTCCAAGTGGCTTTTTCATTGGTGGGGATAAATGCCAAAAAAGTATCTTTTTCACACAATATAGTTGGCGCGGCAACGCGTCCATTATGATACATTTCAGGTTGCATAGACAAGTTGTCTAAGAAATAATCCGCGTTGCGAAGTACTTTGTCGGCATATCTCCTGTATTTCCCGGGGTACTGCCATTGTTTTACATAGGGCCAATCACCCAACATGGGATGAAGACGATATCGCATACTTGGGTTCCATGGGTAAGATCTTTTTCCATTATCTGTAATGAGGTTAAAAAGACTATCTGTTTTTTTAGGAAAAGGAATCGTATCGTTGGGGAAGTACTGAATGCTATCAGGATGTTTTTGTTTTAGCTGCAGCCAGCTTAAAGACTGTTCAGCCTTGAAGCGATGATTGAATTGTTTGGTTTTGTCGGTTTCAGCAAACAATGGCATACTCCAAATGTCTTGAGTAATCAACGGTGTATTCTTCTCTACAGAATCACTAAAATACCTGTTCATTAGAGTAATTTTCAGGTTGTTGTTGCGCGCATAGTGATTGGAATCAAGGGTTATGTTGCACCATGTGACACAACCAGAAAACAATTCACTCTTTTCCTGAAATGAAGAGTATGCAGGTCCTATACATTGTATAAACGGGAATCTATTGCTTAATTGATCGAGTGAGCCCGTTATTCTCCTTTTGTAAATTTGAGTAAGAATAAAAGTATTAAGGTCGTAAGTTAGATCTAAACCAACAGAATAGTAGGCACCAGTCCTCGTTTTCACTTTTAATGGTGCAGCCATTTGATATAAATTTTTTCCGCAAACTCGAATTTGACTTATTGATTTTGTAGCCGAAATACTGGTGAGATGATCGGTGACCTCTTTAATCTCGGAATTCTCGTATTGATTTTTTAAATGAAAATGAAATGTGTCTTGATAAATCATACTATCAAAATTGATCTGGAATTTTTCTCTGTTTCGTACAACATGCCAAGAATTTAACATGTAAGCCGCATTCGGCCCCCGAAAATAATTATTCACACCACTTAGGTACAATACCGTCCCGATTGGTTTGTAATTATAAATATCAAGAATATTAACAATTACAGTATCCGCATATATTTTTGAAATAGTAAATTTCTTTGCCCATACTTCTTTTGGTATTTCAAAATTGTCGAACTTGGAAAAATCTCCATTGGGGACCATCTCCAAAGCACTTTGAGATAGCCCCAAATTGGAGACAAATAGATACAATATGAAAACAATCTTTCTCAATTGATATTTTAGTAGTTCAACTTGATGAATTTTCTTGTAATGATTTCATTTTTTGATTTGCATACAATGGAGTACGTAGCTGGTTTAAGACGATCTATATCCAAATTAAGTTGCTTTTTATTAGGGAATAAACTCATCACCGACTTTCCTGCTCCATCCAAAATCTCAATGGATTCAATAATTTCAACACTTTCAATACAAATTTCTGAAGTCACATTTGGATTGGGCGAAATTTTAAATTTTTGAATTTCTACATCCTTATTTCCCAAAGTGTAGATCGTCAGCATAAAGTGGACATAAGTGTGACTAAACAAAGTTATACTTAAAAACCATAAATTGCTTACAATGAAAGAAAAAGAACCAAAAAATGCGGAGGCGGTTATCAAGGA
>Ga0255139_1000230_pt1 | contig 20015 bp, 18 predicted proteins | sample Law_Colum_RepB_8_FD_188549 | JGI IMG/M metagenome (GOLD analysis project Ga0255139, IMG submission 188549) | Freshwater microbial communities from St. Lawrence River, New York, United States - Law_Colum_RepB_8d | ecosystem: Environmental > Aquatic > Freshwater > River | place: USA: New York...
TTGCTCCAATTGGAGAACAACAGCACAGGCTCGGCAAAAGGATTGTCTGAGATTTGCAAATCACGCAAGTACCGCTCCTTGTAGCCCTCATCCATCACCCAGAAAGTTCCGACAACCTCTCTCAATGTCAATGGATCTGTGGCGGTACTGCTTCCACCGCCACCAAAGCCACCCATAAAAATGCGGTCATTGAACAAATAGCGCAACGTATCGGCCGTTTTTCCCTCGGCAATGCCTTCGTTGCTAAAAAACAACTCCGTACCATAAAAATCGCCAATTCCATCTTCCAACACCATTTCAAATTTGGGTGCGTAATAAAATCCACTCAAGGTAGTACCCGATTTTAACTCCAAACCCACATTCACCTCTTGCCCACCCCAGTCATTGGTTGCCAATTTACCAATGCGATACTCACCAATTGTCAAATCGTTCTCTTTCAAGGCCGGCGGTACTGTGGTCTTTGACCAATGAACGGTTCCGTCTTTCATGATTACATCCACCCGGTACTCATGACCATTTACAATGGGCAAAGCAAACGCCCTGATTCGATACAACATAATGGAGGAATCAAACGGCAAAACGACTGATTTACTGGCTGTTAAATCTGTGATGGTCACTCTTGCATCACCAATCCGCGGAATTTCACTGGTTTGCTTACCGAAATACGGCATTGTATGGCCCAACTCAACCGTAATGTTTTGATCCTTGGGCGACAAATAACAGGTGATCGCTGTGCGTTTGTTATAGGTTGGCAAATCAACCTCTGCATCTTGATCATAACAACCCGTGTTTGCCACCAGCAGCAACCCCAATATCCAATGGAAAAAATACTTTTTCATGTGCTCAATTAACGAAATTTAAAGGTCCAACTCAAAGAAGGTATCATGGGAAACAATGTTGCCTTTTTCAAGGTCCTAACGGTTCCCGCATCGTTCAGTTGTCCGTAGTAAAAGAACGGATTGAAACGATTGTACGCATTATAAAAACTCAATTCCCAGGTTTGAATGCCTCGTGTTTTTTCCTTTTTAAACTGCAAACCCACATCCAAACGGTGATATGCCTCCATTCTGAAGCTGTTGCGCTTGCCATAGTCAATCAACTCATTGTTGAAAAACCCGCTTGCTGCATCCCAAACTTCGGGAAAAGAGCCCATGTAATGCCCAGAACCGCGCAGATACCCTTGGGGCATCGTGATCGCATTGCCCGTGCCATAAACCCAGGTAGCCGAAGCCGTAAACAACTTATTCAATCGGTAAATACACACAATAGAAGCATCGTGTCTGCGATCGTATTTTGCATAGTACTTTATTCCTTGATTCACTTCATCAAATTGCAATTGCGTCCAACTCAACGTGTACCCAATCCAACCACTCAATTTACCCACTTGTTTCTGTAAAAACACCTCAGCGCCATAGCTCCAACCCAATCCGCTGGTAACCTGACTCTCCCACGCCTTGTCGTTTGTGGGTACACCTGGATTAAAGAAATCATCGCCCAGTAGAAAGGATGCCCCCTCTTTGTAGGTGATTACGTTGGTCATGGTCTTGTAATAACCCTCAACACTCAACGAATAGCCCTTGTTAAAATCCTTGGCGATACCGGCGGCCAACTGTTGACTCTGCATGGGTTTCACATTCGCCGTTGCTGGCACCCACAAATCTGTTGGTAGGCCAATCCCCGTGCTACTCAACAAATGGATGTACTGATTCATCAACGCATAGCTGCCCTTCAATGCCAAATCCTTTCGAATGTTATAGGCCAAACTCATCCTTGGCTCAGGATTGATTCGCTGCTTGCCATCCACCACATAATGACTCACCCGCATCCCAGGATAAAAATTCCAAGCCCCTTCCCGCCACTGATCCTCCACGTATACCCCACTCTCATAGGTATTGATCACCTTAATTTTGCGGTTGAAATTGAAATTTGATCCCACTTTCAATACGATGGCGCTGGGACTAAACTGATGGTTAATGGTTGAAAAACCCGCCCTTACCATGTGCTTCGGATTGGGGCGATAATCCACGTCGTATTTCACACCATAATCGTTGATGGTACTGGAATAGCCCAACTCGAACTGACTGGTGTCGTTTTCCTTTTGCAAAATATTAATGCTCAAATCGTAATGACTATAAATCAAAGCGGCATTCGCAAATGTGCGCGGATTAAATTGATGGTTCCAACGACCCGTCAAGGTGCTATTTCCCCAGCCAAAATTGGTCTTGAACTGCGATTGATTCTGTTTGTCGTTGAGGTAAAATTTGTCGCGCCCAAAATAGCCCGACACATACAATTTGTCTTTGTTCGATAAAATGTAATTGGCCTTGGCGTTCATGTCATAGAAGTAATATCCAGCATTGGCCCCATCAGTACTCGCCATAATCAAAGGTTGCACCAAGGCATCCAAGTACGTACGTCTTCCAGATACCATGAAAGAGCTTTTGCCTTTGACAATCGGACCTTCGAAAACCGCCCTAGAACTTATCACGCCGATACCCACCTCACCAGCAAACTTCTTATAGTTACCCTCTTTCATGTTCATGTCGATCACACTCGATAACCGTCCGCCATACCGCGATGGAAAACCACCCTTTACCAATTCCACACTCCGCAAGGCATCGCCGTTGAACAGCGAAAAGAACCCAAACAAATGACTCGCATTGTATACTATGGCCTCATCCAACACAATCAAATTCTGGTCTGGACCCCCACCGCGAACATAGATGCCCGACTGTCCTTCACCGCCTTTTTGTACCCCTGGCATCAACTGAATCACCTTCATGACATCTTTTTCACCCAACAACGCCGGAATGTCTTTGATCTGCTGCACGGGAATATCTATTCTACTCATGTCTGCTCGATCCGCTATCGTGGTCTTTTTCGCACGAATTTCCACGGCACCCATCGATTCTACCGCTTGCCTAGCCGACAATTCAATGTTTACCGCCGTATCCGACTTGGCCGACCAATACAAACTATCGGTATCAAATCCCGGGAACCGGAAATACACCCACTGTGACTGTCCTTTGGCCAAGGTAATTGAAAAGAATCCATAGCTGTTCGATAAAGTTCGCGTATTGCTCGGCGCCGCAGCAACCACCACATTACCCAACATTTCACCGCTGCTCTTCTCCCGAAGATAACCGCTAATACTTGCTTTTTGAGATGGGGTTTGCGCTTGAACCGCAGTGGTAATCAAACCAATCAACAAACACCCGATTCTACACAAATGATCTAGTAATCGACAATTCATAAAGGTACAAATTTACGAATGTGTAATAGGAATATCACCGAACTACCCTCGCCGTTCGACGAATTAACCGGTTAAACGGCCACCGGTGCCTTGATTCCAGGGTGGGGATCGTATCCCTCCAACGTAAAATCTTCAAATTTGAAATCGAACAAATCCTTCACGTCAGGGTTCAATTTCATGGTTGGATAGGGCCTGGGCTCCCGCGACAACTGCAACTGAACCTGATCCATGTGGTTGCTATAAATATGCGCATCGCCAAACGTATGTACAAAATCACCCGGTTGCAATCCACACACTTGCGCCATCATCAAAGTCAATAAAGCATAACTCGCGATGTTGAATGGCACACCCAAGAACAAATCTGCACTGCGCTGGTACAACTGACAGCTCAATTTTCCGTTGGCCACATAAAACTGAAACATGGTATGGCAAGGCATCAATGCCATCTGCTTGATTTCGCCCACATTCCAGGCATTCACCAAAATCCGACGGCTATCAGGGCTGTTTTTAATGAGCGATAAGGCCTCAGCAATTTGGTCGATGACACTGCCGTCTTTGGCCTCCCATGAACGCCATTGCTTGCCATATACCGGACCCAAATTACCGTCTGCATCGGCCCACTCATCCCAAATGCTCACGCCATTCTCTTTGAGGTAAGCGGTATTGGTTTCCCCTCTCAAAAACCACAACAATTCGTAAACGATACTCTTCAAATGCACTTTTTTGGTGGTGATTAACGGAAACCCTTGTTGCAAATCAAAGCGCAGCTGTCCGCCAAAAACACTCACTGTACCCGTTCCGGTACGATCCGATTTGTGGTCGCCGTGGGCCAGTACATGCCGCAAAAAATCTTCGTATACAAATGCTGAACTCATGGGTAGATAAGGGGTTGCACAAATTTAACCGATTCAACCCGTTATGTTCAAGGCCGCGACGAATATTCTCCAAAAACATTTCAACAACCCACCCAAAACGCATCGCCCAATTGCCTTACAAGCGTTAAAATGACACTTATTGTTCCGTTTGGTGTCCAATATCCCCGAAAAACTCTACAAGAATTGATAAAATCAGCGGGCAAAATACCTTGTAGAAACAAAAAACGCGTAAGTTTGCAAGTCAATACGATTATGGCAGAAGTTGTTAGATTACCCAAGATGAGCGACACCATGACAGAAGGTGTCATCGTTAAGTGGAACTACAAAGTAGGTGATTCCGTGAAAAGCGGAGACATATTGGCTGAGGTGGAAACCGACAAAGCCACGATGGACATGGAGGTATACGCCAAAGGCACAATCCTTCACTTGGCTTTGAACGAGGGCGATGCTGCACCCGTGGATAGCATCATTGCCGTTGTGGGAAACCCCGGTGAAGATTTTCAATCCCTTTTGGGTTCAGCACCTGCAGCACCCGCTCCAGCAGCGGTATCTGCACCCGTTGAGGCGTCAGCACCCTCCCCAGTAGTAGCCGCATCGGCGCCCGTTGTAGCACCCGTTGCGCCGGAACCAGTGTCTGCCAACAGCAACGACGAACGTTTGAAAGCCAGTCCACTCGCCAAGAAATTGGCTGAAGAGAAAGGCATCGATATCCATCAAATACAAGGAAGTGGTGAAAATGGTAGAATTGTCAAAAAAGACATCGAAACCTTCACCCCATCAGCAACTGCAAAAACTGCAACCGTTCCGGTAGCTGCATCGGGCACAGAAAGCTTCCACGAAGTAAATGTATCGCAAATGCGCAAAACCATCGCTGCACGCCTTGGTGAAAGCAAATTCTCTGCACCACACTTCTACCTTACGTTAGAAATCAACATGGACAAAGCCACACAAGCCCGCGAGCAAATGAATACCGTGAGCGATGTGAAGATTTCCATGAACGATTTAGTGATCAAAGCGGCAGCCGCCGCGTTGCGCAAAAATCCAAATATCAACTCAAGTTGGCTGGGCACCAAAATCCGTTACAACCACCACATCCACATCGGGGTGGCCATGGCTGTAGAAGATGGATTGTTGGTTCCCGTAGTTCGCTTTGCCGATAACAAGTCGTTGAGCCAAATCAGCAGCGAAGTGAAAGAATACGGCAAGAAAGCCAAAGAGAAGAAACTACAACCCCAAGATTGGGCAGGCAACACATTCACTATTAGCAACTTGGGCATGTTTGGCATCGACGAATTCACCGCCATCATCAACCCCCCTGATGCCTGTATCTTGGCAGTAGGCACCGTAAAAGACACCGTGGGTGTTGTCAACGGTGAAATCAAACCGGTGAAAACCATGAAGGTAACCCTGAGCTGTGACCACCGCGTTGTGGATGGTGCCATGGGAGCCCAGTTCCTCAAAACACTCAAAGAATTCTTAGAAGAGCCCTACCGATTGTTGGTATAACAAAATCAAAGGGCTGCAATCGCAGCCCTTTTTTATGCGATGAAAATTAAATTTAACCACATACAAGACCTCTCCGACGCACGGTACGCCGCTGCTGCTATGTCGGAATGGATCGGCTTCCGCGTCGGCGAAATACCCCTAGCCAGCGTACAAGAAATTATTGGCTGGTGCGCTGGACCCAAACTCACCTTGGAACTCTACAGCACAGACCTCAAAGAAACCGCCATCAGCTGGTGCGATATCCTTCCAGTAGAAGCCATTGAGTGCAAAGCAGAGGATTTGGCATTTTGGCAAGAGGCCCTGCCAAACCCAAGATATGAATGGATTACCACAGATGGCCAAAACGCCACCGTGCATAGCCTACCCCCCATAACCATCACCCGCGTTGATCCAAAAATCACATCGCCCCAATCCATCAAAGACCTACAAGCCGAAGCCATCTCCTTGAATTGTGAAAAAGAAACTGTGGTGGGCATGAAAAATTACGACCTTTGGAATGATCTCCTTGAAACCCTAGATATTTGGTAACCATGAAATATACCTTCCCTTTAGCCTTGATTGGCTGCATCGCCCTCGGCTTTGCCGCTTGCTCCAACAACCCAGAAGGAGCCTTTAACGAATCTGAAAAACACACGCAAGACTCCCTGGATTCCTTGAGCAACGAAGCCATGTTCCAAGATCTCTACCAAGATTCAACCACCAGTGATTCCGCGGCTGCCAAACAGGGAGATGTAACCACTGAAACCCTGCCCGCTACACCGCCAGACAACACCCCTTTGCAACCCCAACATCGATGAGAATTGCTGTCGTTGGCGCCACCGGTTTGGTGGGCACAAAAATGCTTGAGGTGCTTGCAGAACGCAATTTCCCCATCACCGAATTGCTCCCCACCGCCTCGGAAAGAAGCGTGGGCAAAATCATCCAATTTCAAGGCAAAGAATACCCCATTATTTCACTGCAACAAGCCGTTGACGCCAAACCCCATATCGCTATTTTTAGTGCCGGTGGAAGCGTAAGCACAGAATGGGCACCCAAATTTGCAGCGAACAATACCTTCGTCATCGATAATTCCAGTGCTTGGCGCATGGACCTCTCCGTGCCCCTTGTTGTGCCTGAAGTCAACCCAGAGGCCATTCAACCCCACCACAGAATCATCGCCAACCCCAACTGCTCTACCATCCAAATGGTGGTAGCACTCAAACCCCTACACAACGCCTATCAACTGCAACGCGTAGTGGTGAGCACCTACCAAAGTGTTACCGGAACCGGCCAAAAAGGGGTTACCCAATTGCTCAATGAACGCGCCAACGTCAACGGCGATACCGTGTACCCCCATCCCATTGATTTCAATGCCCTGCCACACATCGATGTGTTCATGGACAATGGCTACACCAAAGAAGAATGGAAAATGATGGTGGAAACACGCAAAATTATGGACATTCCCCAACTCAATATCACCGCCACTACCGTGCGTATTCCAGCCATGGGCGGTCATTCGGAGAGTGTCAATGCATCCTTTGCGCATCCCTTCGATTTGGAAGAAGTGAAAGTCCAATTGAGCCAAGCACCCGGCGTTACATTGCAAGACAATCCCGCTAAAAACCTCTATCCTATGCCCATTACTTGTCACGATAAAGACGATGTATTCGTGGGTAGAATCCGTCGCGACGATAGTGCTCCCAACACCCTCAACATGTGGGTAGTTTCAGACAATTTGAGAAAAGGGGCTGCCACCAATGCCGTTCAAATTGCCGAATTGTTGCTACAGAAAGACTGGGCGCTGGAACAATTTGCCCATTGAGTTGTTATTTCTTTCATGCTGGCCAACGACACCCACGATACCACTGACGAATCTACGCAAGACAATAGGCCGCTGGTGTTGAAAGACGCCCTATTTCAAGGCGAAGCGCACAGTTCGCCCTATGCACTCAGTGTTAGTTCGCCCAAAATCGAACCCATCGACAAGCGAATGCTGGTGGCCAATGCCCACGAAAGCATGCAGCACCAAGCCGAACAGCAAATTTCTATGCTGAAAAAACAGGCCGAACTGCTGATGAAACAAGCCAAAGGCATCGAAGAACGTCTGGCCCTTTCGCACGCCATCTACAAAGCAGATATCAATTTTGAGCCCGTCATTCACGGCATATATCACGTATACCAAAAAGATGATGGCACCCAAGTGCTCAGCATGGTTGCTCCCTATGAATGGGGTAAAAATGCGCCTTATACCTTTTTGAATACTGTGCGATTGTTGGCCGATCGTACCTGGGAAATTCTTGCCTAAGTCCCAACAGTTAGCAACTACCCAACGCTAACCCTGCTGCTCAGAACGCCACTGATCAACTGCCTTGCGCACCGATCCGGCCGATAACAAACGCGACTTGGCTTCTGCTTCTGACAAACCCGTTTCGTCCATCACCATGGTTGTTCCGCGTGCGATCAACTTATGGTTGGTTAACTGCATGTCGATCATTTTATTATCCTTCACATGCCCCAATCGGATCATCACACTCGTGGTAATCATATTCAATACCATTTTGGTGGCCGTGCCCGCCTTCATTCGCGTGCTGCCAGTCACAAATTCCGGACCCGTTTCTACCTCCACACACACATCACACACTGCCCGCATTTGGCTCTCCTTGTTGCATACAACACCTCCCGTGGCGATGCCGCGCTCCCTGCACGCCCGCAATGCCCCAATCACATAGGGTGTTCTGCCCGATGCCGCAATGCCTATCACCACGTCCTTTTCATTCACACCAAATTCCTCCAAGTCTAAAATGCCCTGGTCCCAATCGTCCTCAGCAAATTCCACGGCTTTGCGGATGGCCCCATCGCCTCCGGCGATGATCCCGATCACTTTATCAAACGGAACTCCATAGGTAGGCGGACATTCACTGGCATCCACAATCCCCAACCGCCCGCTGGTTCCCGCACCCATGTAAAACAGTCTACCGCCGGCTTGCAAACGCGAAAAAACCAATTCACACAACGCCGCGATGTGGCTCGCTTCGCTCGCCACCCGTGCATGCAACAAAGCATCCTCCTGGTTGATGCCCTGCACCAACGACAAAAAATCCAACGCCTCTAAATTCCGGTGATGTGAACTCGATTCAGTCTGCATTACGCAAAAGTATCCTTTTGGTAGCGACTCCCCAAAAACAACAGCCACTCATTGTAAACCGCCTCGGGCATTACCCGCGGAAACTTCGCCTGTCCGCCCAACTTACCCCGATGATCCATGAAATCCAAAAAATCCGACTCCGGCAACCAAAACAATTCCATCCGCTTCAATACGTGCTTGCGCTCCGTGGCATAGTCATCGTTCAGTTCCACCAACGCCTCATCCAATATGCGCTGCGCCTCAACAGCATCCGGCTTCTCTACGCCCGCTGGATAAGCCAAAAACCACCGATGACCCATCTCCCCCTGCTCGTGCTTCAAGCCCCTCACCGTAAATTCGGGTATCGGAAAACCCAACGATTGGCCCAACGACTTGGTGGCGCGATTCATGTTCTCCACCGACAAATGTTCACCACACAAACTCAAATATTGCTTGGTTCTACCCGTGATCTTGATCTCACAAGCATCCACATCCGTAAATTGAATCACATCGCCAATCAAATATCGCCATGCTCCGGCACAGGTCGTAATCAATATGGCATAACTCACCCCGGCCTGCACTTGGTCAATGTCTAACGCCTCAGCACCCGGCAAAATATCGCCCGACTCACTGAAGTTTTGCCCATTAAATGGCACAAACTCAAAGTACATTTTGTTCCGGAATACCAATCCCATCCCCTCACTGCTCAACTTGGTCTGGTTGGCAATAAAGCCCTCACTGGCCAAATAGGTTTCAAAATAATAAATAGGCCTACCCAACATCGCATCAATCTGATCCTTGTACGGCGTGAGCGATACAGCACCCCAAGTATACACACTCAAATGGGGCCAGATCTCGTGAATGTGTTTCAAATTATAACGCTCAATGATGCGCTCAAACAACATCTTCACCCACGCAGGCCCGCCAGCCACCATCGCCACATCCCAATTCGGGGCCTCACTGACCATAATTTCCAACTTCTGATGCCAGTCTTTTTCACGTTTGATCTCCTCCGTAGGCTTGGCAAAACGCTCGATCCAATAAGGCAAATTCAAGGTGGTAATGCCACTCAAATCACCCGAATATTTCTGTCCGTCAAAACTCAAATCGGTACTACCACCAATCATCAAATAATCTTTGGTGAAAAAATCCTTGGGTACATCGGTCTTTGCGATGGCAAACAACTGTCTCCGACTTGCTCTGGCAATCGATTTCAACTGGTCCTGCGTTACCGGGATATACTTACTGGCCCCTTGTGTGGTGCCCGAACTCAAGGCGAAATATTTAGTACTCCCAGGCCAGGTTACATTGTCTTCCCCACTGTATTCTCTCTGCCACCAGTCGTGCATGCCCTCGTAATCGGTGATGGGTACATTTTTTTTGAATTGGGCGATGGTATCTTCGGCAATCAACAACGATTCAAACTGATGCAATTTGCCAAAAGAAGTATCCCTCGCTTGGAACAACATTTTCTTTAATGTCCTATCCTGCCATTTTTTAGCCCGTGCCCGTTTTAAAATCAACACATCGGTCACGTTCTTCGCTCGCTCAAATAGGGGAACTAAAAAACTTTTGGGTGATGCCATATGCTTATTTTCTTGCCCCAATGTTACAAAAATTACGCCACGCTTACGCCACGAACAAATAATTGTTGACCTTTGTATGCAGAATGGCAGACGGATTAATGCATGAAATCAGGGATAAATGGCTACAAGTGGTGGCCTTTGTGGAAGAGAATTTTGAGAAAAAGCCCGACCTCAATGCCATTTTATTCCTCATTGGTGTTCGAGAATTGGGGGAATTGCGCGACAAACCCTTTTCAAAAGAGGAAAAAGTGCACTTGATGCACATCGCCACCTGCAAAATTTTGAGCTTCAGTGGATATTATGAGCATGTAGGATTCGATATCAATGGTTGGCCCGCTTGGGAAAACAAAACCCCGCTGCCCAATCTGGGATACCTCGAACAAGAGAGTCTCATGCGACAGCACATTGTTGAGTATTTTGAAAGTGAAGAAATCATCCAATTCCAATAATCAAACGCAATTCGTAATATTGAAACTATGTTGAAAAAGACATTGAAGTTCCTCCCCGTCGCGATGATCATGGCGGGAGCCCTGGCGCCCAACACTGCTTGCAATTCTAACAGCAAAAGCACACAGTCCGATTCAGCCACCGCGGCAGTACCCACGAACGGCGGTGAGGATTACAGCGATAGTACAGCGCCTGAAAACTGGACGCGTGTTTCCATCAAAACAACGGTGGGTGATATGGTTTTGGCCCTTAACCCCGAACAGAAACAACACAGCGAAAACTTTATCAAACTCGTCAACCAAGGATTCTATAATGGCGTTTTGTTCCACCGTGTGATCAAAGATTTCATGGTTCAAACGGGCGACCCAAAATCAAAAGGTGCCGCGCCAACAGCTCAGCTCGGCGATGGCGGCCCAGGCTACACCGTACCCAACGAAATCAAAAGCGAATACAAGCACTTTAGAGGCGCGCTCTCCGCTGCCCGTCAGAGCGACGAGATGAACCCCATGAAAAACAGCTCCGGCTCACAGTTTTTCATCGTCACCGGAACCAAAGTTGCAGAAGCACAATTCAAACAAGCCCTGGAAACGATCGCCTTCGACATCTTCAGAACAGATCCAGCCAATGCAGAAACTGTGCGCAATGGTCAGATAATGAGTCAGAGCGGAAACATGGCTGGCTTGCGGGCCATCGAACTCCAAGTGCAAGAGAGAATGAAACCCATTATCGATAAGTTGTACGCTGAAATTCCCGAAATCGATAAAAAACGCTATGCCAACTGGGGCGGTGCACCCAACTTGGATAACAACTACACCGTTTTCGGAAAATTGGTTTCCGGCTACCACGTCCTTTCTGCCATCGAATCACAACCCACAAACATGCAGGATCGACCAACCAGAGACATAAGCATCATTGAAGCCAAGGTCCTGAAATAATTTGGATATTGAGGGAATATTTCGTATATTTGCAAAACTTTTCCAATTAACCTTAGGAAGGGGACAAGCCAAAAGCAGTCCCCTTTTTTGTTGACTATGGCAAACGTAATACAGAAACTCACCGCCCTCGTTGAACAGGAAGCACCCGCTTTCGGATTGTTCTTGGTTGCCCAAACAATGGGCCCTGCCAAGTTATTTCAGTTCTACGTAGACAGTGAAGAGCCCCTATCGATGAAAACCCTGTCTGATTTTACCCGTCACATTTCTGAAAAGATCGACGAAGAAGATTCAGACTTGAGCGAAGAGGCCTTCACCTTTGAGATTTCATCGCCCGGCGCAGAACGACCGCTGACCAACAGAAAACAGTACACCAAACATGTGGGTAGGTCGTTTGAGTTCCAACTTGCCGAAAAACTATTGAGTGGCAAATTACTGGAAATCAAGGAAGGCGATGTATTTGTAATTACCGAAACCGTCAAGGAAAAAGGAAAAAAAGCCATAGAGGTAACCCATGAAGTTCCCTTTTCACTCATTCAATCTGCAACCATCATAATCAGCTTCAAATAATATGAAAGTCAAGGCAAAAGATCTCGGCATCAACCTTGTGGAGAGTTTCTCCGAATTTAAGGAGTTCAAGAACATCGACCGCGCTACAATGATGCGCGTACTTGAAGACGTTTTCCGGAACATTCTGAAAAAGAAATACGGAAACGATGCCAACTTCGACATCATCATCAACACCGAAACCGGTGACATCGAAATGTACCACCTGCGCCTCATCGTTGAGGAAGGTGAAGTGGAAGACCCCAACTTGCAAATCGCGCTGGCAGAGGCCCAAACCTTGGAGCCCGATTACGCAGTAGGTGAAGATTGTATCCAACAGGTATTCCTCGATGATTTCGGTCGCCGCAGCATCTTAAACGCCCGTCAAGCCCTCATGAGTCGCATCATCGAGTTGGAAAAAGACGAGTTGTTCAAGAAGTACAAAGACAAGCGTGGTGAAATCATCACCGGCGAAGTTTACAACGTATGGAAACGTGAAATTATGGTTCTGGATGACGACGGCAACGAGTTGTCGCTTCCCAAAGAACACATGATTCCACGCGATATGTACAAAAAAGGCGATACGCTTCGCGCTGTAATTCACGAAGTAGAGATGGACAAAGGATCTCCAAAGATTGTATTGTCACGCACTTCTCCTGAGTTCTTGGAGCGATTGTTTGAATTGGAAGTTCCTGAAATCTTGGATGGTTTGATCACCATCAAAAAGGTTGTTCGCGAACCTGGTGAGCGCGCCAAAGTGGCTGTAGAAAGCTACGATGACCGCATCGATCCAGTGGGAGCTTGCGTAGGCGTAAAGGGTGCACGTATCCACGGCATAGTTCGTGAATTGCGCAACGAAAACATCGACGTGATCAACTACACCACCAACACCAACCTATACATCCAACGTTCATTGCAACCCGCGGCCATTTCACGCATCGAGTTGAACGACGATAAAAAGACGGCTGATGTATTCTTGGATGCAGACCAAGTTTCTTTGGCGATTGGCAAAGGCGGACACAACATCAAATTGGCAGGCAAATTAACAGGCTACCAAATTGAGGTGTACAGAATGGCCGTTACCACCAATGACGAGGACGATGTGGATTTGGACGAATTCTTGGACGAAATCGATACTTGGATCATCGAAGAATTCAAGAAAATTGGTTTGGATTCAGCCAAATCTGTCATCAATACCCCAGTAGAGGATTTGATGCGCAGAACCGAGTTGGAAGAAGAAACCATTATTGAAGTTCAGAAGATTCTGAGAATAGAATTCGAAGATTAACATAGCAAACAAAGCCCCACAGACCCCAAGGATGTGGGGCTTTGATTCAAACCGCCCCCGTTCACCCCGATGAATTGGAGCAAACCTTGGGATTTATTGACAATAGAACTAATTTTGAAAGAAAATATGGCGGAATACCGTTTAGCAAAAGTAGCCACCGAGTTGAATCGAAGCTTCCAAGTACTTGCCGATGTGCTCAATCAGCGAGGCTTCGATGTAATGCCCAAACCCACTACGAAAATTACCGAAGACATGTATCAAGCATTGCTTCGTGAATTTTCCGCGGATAAGGCCGCAAAAGACGAGGCGAAGCTGTTGAAAACCAACCGCGATAACAAGTCTACACCGCCACCTGTAGCAGCACCTGTAGCCAAAACTACCACACCTGCACCACAACCCGTGGTTCAGCCGGAAGCAAAAGCACCAGAACCTGTAACCGAAAAGGTGGTCACACGCTCAGAAGAAGTTCAAGGGCCTAAAGTTTTGGGTAAAATCGACATCGGCGGTAAAAAGCCGAAAGTAGAAGCCCCCAAAGTAGAAACTGCACCTGTTGTTGAAGCTGCACCTGCCGCTGAGGCTGCACCCGCTATTGAGGCTGTACCTGTGGTTGAAGCTACCCCTGTAGTTGAAACAATGACAGTAGCTGCACCCGCTGTTGAACCTGATGCACAATCCGCAGCACCTGTGGCAGAAGCCACCGCTGCGCCGGAAGAACCGGTAAAAACCGCAAAAAAAGAAAAAACTTCCTCGGCCAAACCCGAAGAAGAGGATATCGAAAAAATCGATACCAAATTTGAAATGCTTTCAGGTCCGAAAGTCCTGGGAAAAATAAACCTGCCAACCCTAGCACCTACCGGTGTGAAATCGCTGGCCGGTGAAGCACGCGACGATCTACGTGAAAAACGCAAACGCAAACGCAAAGCCGCAGGCACCGAAAAAGTGGCTGTACAAGAGCGTGTAAAACAAGATCAAAATGCCACTGCGGCCAATACCGACAATCGTACAGCACCCAAAGCTGAGATCACGAAAGAAGCGGTACAGCAAAAAGTGAGAAATACCATGGGTCAAATGGGCAACGCCGGTAAGACTCGTGGAATGAAGCAGAAAATCAAGCAAAAGAACAAGGAAAACCGCGCCAACGACCGCAGAGAAACTACCCTGCGCAAAGAAAAGGAAAGCAAAATCCTTAAGGTGACCGAGTTCCTTACCGCCAACGAATTGGCAACCATGATGGGTACCAGCGTTACGCAGGTTATCTCTTCATGTTTCATGTTGGGCTTGATCGTTTCTATTAACCAACGTTTGGATGCTGAAACCATTCAAATTGTATCTGATAACTTCGGTTTCGAAGTAGAATTTGTGGATGCAGAATCACAAATTGAAGCCGCCGATAACGAAATGGACGATGAAGCAGACTTGCTCCCTCGCGCACCAATCGTTACGGTAATGGGACACGTTGACCACGGTAAAACTTCATTGCTCGATTACGTGCGTAAAGCCAATGTAATTGCAGGGGAAGCCGGTGGTATTACCCAGCACATCGGGGCCTATGAGGTAACCTTGGTGGATGGTAAGAAAATCACGTTCTTGGATACTCCCGGACACGAAGCGTTTACCGCGATGCGTGCAAGGGGTGCCAAAGTAACGGATTTGGCCATCATCGTGATTGCAGCAGACGACTCCGTTATGCCACAAACCCGTGAAGCCATCGCCCACGCGCAAGCAGCAGGGGTACCCATGGTTTTCGCATTCAACAAAATTGACAAAGAAGGCGCCAACGCCGATAAAATACGCGAACAACTTTCCGCCATGAACATCTTGGTAGAAGATTGGGGCGGTAAATTCCAGTGCCAAGAAATCTCAGCAAAAAAAGGTCTCAACGTAGACAAATTGCTGGAAAAAGTACTTTTGGAAGCGGAAATGATGGACCTCAAAGCCAATCCTAACCGTAGAGCCAAAGGAACCGTGATCGAAGCCACCCAAGAAAAAGGTCGTGGTATCGTTTGTAGTATGTTGGTTCAAACCGGAACGTTGCGCATTGGAGATCACGTAGTTGTTGGACCTTATTACGCCAAAGTACGTGCGTTGTATAACGAACGCGGTGGTAAAATTGATCATGCACCCCCAAGTACCCCAGTGAAGATGCTCGGATTCTCCGATGCCCCTACCGCTGGTGATGCCTATGTGGTGTTTGAAGATGAAAGCGAAGCAAAAGCCCTTGCCAACAAACGTCTACAATTGGTGCGCGAACAAGGTATTCGTACCAAGCGTCACATCACATTGGATGAAATCGGACGTCGTTTGGCCGTTGGAAACTTCAAAGAATTGAAATTGATCGTAAAAGGTGATGTGGATGGTTCCGTTGAAGCTTTGGCGGATTCATTGTTGAAATTGACCACTGAAGAAATCGCGGTGAACGTAATTCACAGCGGTGTGGGTCAAATCACAGAGAGCGATGTATTGTTGGCTTCAGCCTCTGACGCAATCATCGTTGGTTTCCAAGTTCGTCCTTCAGCAAAAGCAAAACAAATCGCCGAAAACGAAGAAATCGATATCCGAACCTATTCCGTAATTTATCAAGCCATCGACGAAATCAAGCAAGCCATGGAAGGCATGTTGAGCCCCGATGTGGTTGAAAAAATTATTGGTAACGTGGAAATCCGTGAGGTATTCAAAATATCTAAAGTGGGTACCATCGCTGGGTGTTACGTTACATCGGGTGTGATCGAACGCAAAGCAAAATTGCGCGTAATCAGAGATGGCGTTGTCATCCATACCGGTGAATTGAATTCGCTCAAACGTTTCAAAGACGATGTGAAAGAAGTTGCCAAAGGATACGAATGTGGTTTGCAAGTAGAACGTTTCAACGATATCGAAGTAGGAGATTACCTCGAAATCTTCAAAACTGAAGAAGTAAAACGCAAACTGTAATTTTTGGTACAGACTTTGCTTTATACACAAAAAATTAACACGATGAAAAAAACATTGACTCTTTTGGCCGCCATTTTGGCTTTTGTGACCACCAGCTTCGCACAAACAGAAGATGGTATCAAATGGGAAAAGAAATCACACGACTTTGGTTCTATTAAAATGGGTCCCAAGGCCGAAGTAACCTTCCGATTCACCAACACAACCAAAGCGCCTTTGGTAATTACAGCCGCCAACCCTTCTTGTGGTTGCACCGCTTCTGATTACACAAAAACCCCCATCATGCCAGGCAAAGTAGGTGAAGTAACCGCTAGTTATGGTACGGATGGTCGTCCAGGATTCTTCCAAAAGTCAATCAAAGTAAGTTTCGATAACGGCACCTCTACTGACCTAATTATCAGTGGTACCGTAAACTCAGAAACAGCACCTGCTCCAAAGAATAACGAATTGAAGTAATGAGACTGATTGTTGCTTGCACCCTGTTTATTGTTGCCCTTGCAGGCAATCAGGCCATTGCGCAAGTGGTAACCAGTCCCAATGCCGTTACCACCAAAAGCAGCAATGCCAGCATCAAATTTGAAAATACTTCACACAGTTTTGGCAACATCATTGAAGGCCAAATCGCTCGTTACGATTTCAAATTTGTCAACACCGGCACCGAGCCATTGATTTTATCAAACGTATCGGCCAGCTGTGGTTGTACAACACCAAAATGGCCCCGTGAAGCCATCGCTCCAGGCAAATCAGCCGTTATCACCGCTGAATACAATAGCCAAGGTCGTCCCGGAACCTTCACCAAATCCATTTTTGTAAAAAGCAATGGCGGCGATGTTACCCTGACCATCTCTGGTAATGTGGTAAAAGAGCCTGAGCAACCTCGCTCACCCATCATCATACGATAATCCAAAAAAGACTGGCTTCGCCAGTCTTTTTTTTGCCCCGTGCAACACATCCCCCATAGCATCTGTCTTACCTTCACACCAACAACACCAAACCCGTTGCCATGAAAAAAATCCTCATCGCCACACTCTTTTGCCTCCACACACTCGCAACCCTGTTCGCACAACAGCCCCTTTCCAAACCCGTTGAAGTGCTCGGATCCACCGTGGTAGAAGTCAATGCCAATGTGGGCGATATGGTTGAAGTGGTCTTCACTGTGCGCAACAACTCACTCGATGATTTTTACATCGCTCAAATCCAAACCGATTGCCATTGCATATCGGCCGTTTTCCCCAACTCCGTAAAACACCTCACCACCGACTCTGTCACCGTGGTCCTCAATACCAACAACGTCCCCCCAGGAACCTTCGTTAAAAAAGCCTACCTCGAAACGCCGGATGACAAAGTCATTGAACTCGTTCTTCAAGGCAACCTCAAAGTAGTAAAACCCATTACCAAACCAGGCACAAGGCCCATCATTTATAAGCCCGTGCACATTCGATTGCACAACAACGAAAGCAACCTTCCCCAAGTACAGTGGCTAAAAACTGTCCACGACTTCGGATACGTTAAATCACCAGAGCCCGCCAAAACAGAATTTACCCTCAGAAACCTAGGTCCCGGTGCTATCGAAATCAAAAGTGTAGAACCCGGCTGCAGCTGCACCATATCCGATTATACCAAAGGATCCATCGAGGCCAATCAAACAGCCACCGTCACCGCGGCTTTTACCACCAAAGGGGCTTTCGGGTATTTTAAGAAGTTCATCAAAGTGGAACTCACAGACGGTAGAGTATACCAACTGGCCATCACCGGCAACGTGGACCCAATGTGATCATACGATTTATTGGAAACAGATGAGACTCGATTGCTCTTGATTTCATCCAAACTTGGGTGTTCACTATACCAAAATACTACTTAGGCTGACACAATACCCCACCCGTGTGTAAAAACACCACTGGGAAAACACCCGTTGCATCGGACAATACTGTCCCCTTCTTCGCCTCAACTTCCAGCCATTCATTGAGCGCAAACAGGGCCTTTCCTGTATAAACCCAATCGAGAGGAACATCGTTGCGCGCAACCACTTGATCAATAAATGCATACAAGCTGGCATCGCCCTTGGCATAACCCCCAAATTCGTACCCCGAAACAAAATTCAGTTTCTCAGAGATTCCTTGCTCTTCAGCAAATCCCTGTTGTTCCGCGCAATTCTTGAGTACCATCACGGCGTGAATCTCGGCCATAAGGTCCCGCTGATCTAGGGCTATTCGCAAGCCCAAGGCAGTTGTAGCCGTTGCACTAGCGTGAAATATATGCTGAAATGCAATTCCACGGGCGCACCATCCATCCACCAATGACTGAAATCCCTCAAAACCGGCCTCGCCCTTTCCACCTTCGGCAACCACATAAACCGCCTCTTCACTCAAACCCTGATCACCAAGCACAACAGACAGTGCTTCCAATTTATCGCGATACAACGCACGGGAGACTCCAACCAACGTCATTCCTGCCCCTCGAGCCACCCGCAAATAATGATTGTCTAACGGTTCATCGCCCCGAAGTATTCCTATACACCGAACACCAATCAACTCCGCAGCCACCGCCGTCGCCACCAAATGATTGCTGTAAGCACCGCCAAACGTCACCAAAATGCGCTTCCCTTCTGTTTCCATGCGATGCAAATGCCCTTGCAACTTCCGCCACTTATTGCCCGATATCACAGGATGTATCAGATCGTCGCGCTGAATCCAAACATCCCCCGCAGGCAAATGCAACACCTCCAAAGGTGGGTGCAAATTCAACTGGGCCGCAAACAGCGCATCCGGTGCACTCATCTCCCCGAGCCCCCCGAAAGCGGCAAGCCCAACAATTCTCTCAAACTCCTCGCAGCCACCGAGTGATACCCCGGCTCAGCCTGTAAAAAGATCTCCGTGGCCATCTCTTTGCCCTGGGCAAATGCCCACTCATATTTCCCATCCTTCACCACATATTGCGCCAACAATGCCTCGTAAATGGGCATCAAAAACTTCCTACGTCCCACCTTCAACAAAAAATCATGCATCGCTTGGTAGGCAGGTCTATAATCGCTCTGAATCGAAAGCACAAACCAATCGCAAGCGATTTCAGCATTCTGGGTTTGGGTAAAATGAAAACGGGCATCCAAACCAGCCATCTCCTCTCGCGATAACCTTCCGGGCGATCCATCAGCACGCGTATGCAACTTCCGCAGCAAATGCAGCCAATGGTGGGTGGTAAACCCGCTGGTATCAATCACCGAAGCATCACAAGGAATGGAATTTCCAGCATGCAAAGGCTCACCGCTCACCAAAAACTTGGACACCTGCTGCTCCACACGCTCAAATTCCTTGCTCTCCAATTTGGGAAAACCACCCACAGGCAAACCCTCACCGTCAATCCACGCCATCACGCGCGGCTCAAAATCACGCCAAGTCGGCAAAGGACCCACGCCATTCCCAGTCACCTGCTTCTCGTGAAAAGCCTTCAAATCGGCCAAAAACAGGTCGGTGGTCACCGTGCCAAACGCGTATTTGCGAAAATGACCGTTCAAAAATTCGTCAAACGCCGCTCTGCCATACAATTGCTCCAAC
>Ga0255139_1000233_pt1 | contig 19933 bp, 19 predicted proteins | sample Law_Colum_RepB_8_FD_188549 | JGI IMG/M metagenome (GOLD analysis project Ga0255139, IMG submission 188549) | Freshwater microbial communities from St. Lawrence River, New York, United States - Law_Colum_RepB_8d | ecosystem: Environmental > Aquatic > Freshwater > River | place: USA: New York...
CGGCGACTTCGCGGTTTCGCTGGAACTGCTCGAGGCCTTGCAGGGCGTCCCGGCGCTGCGGGGCGCGCTTTTGGAAGGGTTGGAATCCGGTTTGGCCCGTTCCGGAAAGGTCCCTCCCGTTGCACCAGCCGCCCTCCGTGCGGTGACCGCCTTGGCTGCGCGACCGGAGGCGCCCGAGTGGATTCCGGCGCTGCGACTGATGCGCCGTCTCCAGGCGCCTTCCGATCCCGGGGTGAATCAGGCGCTGGCCGAGTCCTTCCAGATGGCCACCAACGCCGCCTTGCCGGTCGCGGTGCGCCTGCCTCGTCTTCGGGCCATGGAGCTGGCCGAGGCTCCGGCCCCATGGCTCGAGGGGCTTTCGCGCCTGCTCGGAGCGCCCCACGAAGAAGCCGAGATACAGACGGCGGCCTTCGATGTGCTGGAACGCCTCCAACCACCCCGGTTGGGGCGATGGCTCGTGGACCGTTGGCCCGGATTACCGCCCGCGCTGCGGGGCCGTGCTGGCCGTTTGCTGGCCGAACGCCGAGCCCTCCATGGGGATCTCCTCGAGGCGGTCGAATCGGGAGCGATCCGCGTGGGCGAGTTGAACCTCGATCTCGAGCAGCGTCGCCGACTCCTGCGGGGTGGGTCCGTCGAGATCCGGGCGCGCGCCGCCCGCTTCTGGAGTGACGAGGAGTATTCCAACCGCAGCAAGTTGGTGGACGAGTGGCTGGCGAAGCTGCCTGCCGGTGGGGACGCATACCGGGGCCGCAAGGTCTTCGAATCGTCCTGCGCGCATTGCCATCGGATGGGCGAGGTCGGCATGCGGGTGGGACCCGAGTTGGCCGGTTCGGCCCATCGCAGCGTGGAGGACTTGCTGTCCAACATCCTCGACCCGAACATGGCGATGAACCCCGCATTCGTGGCCTATCAGGCCGAGACCGTGGACGACGAAACGATCACCGGCTTGCTGGAGGCCCAGCGCGGCGATTCGGTGACCCTTCGGCAGGCCGGCGAGCAGAGGGTCGTGTTGCCGAGGATGAGGATTCGCTCCCTGCGCTCGACCGGCCTATCGCTCATGCCCGAGGGCCTGGAGGCCGGGCGCTCTCCCCAGGAACTGCGCGACTTGATCGCCTTCATCCGGGGCGAGGCCGCTGTCCGGCCGGTGGACTCCGCGGCCGGGGCCCGGTGAGGTTCACGCCCCGGATCCTCCAGTTGCCCTGCGGAAGCCGAGCCGATCCCGGGCCGGCGGATTGCGCCTGGGGCGAATCGGTCGCAGGATTGCCGCGGTGAAGCTGACTTCGTGGAACGTCAATGGCCTGCGCGCGGCGCTGGGCAAGGGATTGCTCGACTGGATCGCCCAGGAGGATGCCGATGTCATTTGCCTTCAGGAGGTGAAGGCCATGCCCGAGCAGGTGGCGGTCGATTGGCCCATCGGGTATTCGGTCCACTGGAACTCCGCCGAACGCAAAGGCTACAGCGGCACTCTGACTCTGAGCCGCCTGCCGGTGCTTTCCGTCGAGCGGGGTCTGGGTTCGTTTTTGCCCGACAATGAAGGGCGCGTGTTGACCGTGGAATTGCCCGACCGCTTCGTGGTGAACTGCTATACCCCCAACACCAAGCGCGACCTTTCTCGGTTGCCTTACCGGGAGTTGGAGTGGGATCCGGCCTTTCGGGCCCATCTGAAAGCATTGGAGGCCCGCAAGCCGGTGGTTTTCTGCGGAGACCTCAATGTGGCCCATGAAGAAATTGATTTGGCCAATCCCAAGGCCAACGTCCGCAATCATGGTTTCACGATCGAGGAACGCAGCGGGTTCACCCGGCTGATGGAGGCGGGCTTCGTAGACACCTTCCGCGACCGGCATCCAGGGCAGGGCGGTCATTACACGTGGTGGAGTCCCATGGCCGGCGCACGGTCCCGGAATGTCGGGTGGCGCATTGATTACTGCGGCATCTCGGGAACCCTGCGGCCGGCCTTGAAAGAGGCCTTCATTCGCCCATCCGTTCGGGGTTCGGATCATTGCCCTGTGGGCTTGGTGTTGGGCTGAGGTCCTCGATAGGGCCCCGAAGGTGTTGGAGATGTTCCAGACTCCCGGGCGTTGCTGAAGAGCACCGCGGTCGAGAGCTTCCACCTTGCCGTACCCGCATCCGCGCCGACACTTCCCCCGTGGAAGCGATGAAGATCACCGTCGAGACGCTGCGCGGATGGAAGGGTTGCCGCCCGGTCGGCGCGTTGACGGCTTATGACTATCCCGGGGCCCGCCTTCTCGATGAAGCCGGTGTGCCAGTGATCCTGGTCGGTGATTCCCTGGGCATGGTCGTTCTGGGCCAACCGGACACCACCTCCGTGACCATGGACGACATGGTCCATCATCTTCGGGCGGTGGCACGGGCCCGCCGCTGCGCACTGGTGGGAGCCGATTTGCCCTACAAGGCTTATGAAACGCCCGCCCAAGCGGTCCGCAATGCTCGTCGTCTCGTCGAGGCGGGCGCGGAATATGTGAAGGCCGAGGGAGGGCAGGAGATTTTACCGCAAGTCCGCGCGATCTTGGCCGAGGGTATTCCCTTCATGGGTCACCTGGGCATGCTGCCCCAGCATGTGGTGGAAGAAGGCGGCAAGTATCGCATCAAAGGTCGGGATGAGGCGGGTCGTCAGCGCCTCTTGGACGACGCCCGTGCCCTGGAAGAAGCCGGTGCCTTTGCCTGTGTCTTGGAGTTGGTGACCCCACCGGTGGCTGCTGAAATCCGCAGCGCCTGTTCCCGCATGCTCACCCTCGGAATTGGCAGCGGTCCGGACTGTGACGGTCAGATTTTGGTGACCCACGACTTGGTCGGGGCCTTCCCCTGGTTCACCCCCAAGTTTGTCGTCCCGCGGGTCCGCACCGGTGAATCCATCCGTTTGGCTGCCCAAGACTGGCTGGCCTCGCTGGCGAGCCAGTCCTGAAAGACTGTTTGGGTCCCAGTAGATTTGAGACCCTTACGGGTTTGATTGTGGACACCGCTCTCCGCAGAGTTGACCCCTCGGTCCGATCATAAGCCGCCTAGATAGGGACTAATTTCCGAGCGATCTGCGTCTGCGGACATTAGCGCTTTCAGAGAAATCGCCCAGCCTCGGAGGGGCGTGGGTGAGGCTGAGTTTGTGCAAAGATCGTAAGCGTGCGGTGAACCCCATGGTTCCCAATCTGTTCTGAGTCAGGCGACAGTGAGGGATGCATGACATCCAAAGCCCTCGCCGGCGCCGCAACCAACCCGAGATCGATCAACTCGTTCGTGAGTTCCGGGACTCTGGGCTCAACCAGTGGGAGTTCGCCCAAAAGGTCGGCGTCCACCCACTGACCGTGAACCGTTGGATCCGAACCTCTTCGGTCGATGGCGCCAACCCACCGGCTAGCAGCGCAGGTCGCGATGGCGATCCCACGTCGCCACCCCGATTCGTCGCGGTCGAAGTCCGACAAAATCTGACGGCTCGATCATCCGCAGCGGCCACGCAGTGCGACTGGCCCGAGATCGTGGCCCCTAACGGATGGAAGCTGCGGGTTCCACTCGGGGCTGAGTTCGGTTGGGTCGGTGAGCTTCTGGCCCAGTTGCCCCCGTGCTGAGCTTCCTCTCGAACACACGGGTTTACCTCGCAGCCGGGGCCACGGATTTGAGGAAGTCCTTCGACACCCTGGCGGGCGTCGTTCGCGAGTCGCTTCGACTCGATCCGCTCTCGGGTCACTTGTTCGTTTTCACCAACTCGCGGAAGAACCGCATCAAGATCCTGTTCTGGGACAACACGGGCTGGTGGCTCTGTGCCAAACGTCTGGAGGCCGGGACGCTGGCTTGGCCGGCGTCACCGACTCCGTCGATCGAGCTCTCCAGCGAGGAACTGACACTGCTGCTCAGCGGCATCGATTTGTCGAAGACGCATCGCCGTCCATGGCTCCATCGGGGCGCTCAAAACGGGTCTGCTCAACGCGATGAAAAGCATTCGAAACCGCGGTAAAACTGAGAGCTTTTTGACCGTGAATAAAATCAATATTCACCAATAGAAACGGGCTTTTTTGGCAGCGTTATTGCTACGTTTTCAGTGTGGCAACTGTCTCCAATCCGACCCCTGCGACGCTCGAGGAAGCAGTCGTTTTATTGGGGTCTTTGGCGACTGAAAAACGCCTGCTCGAGCTGCGCATCCAGGACCTCGAACACCGCTTGTATGGCTCAAGCTCCGAGAAGCTGCCAATCGAGGATCGCCAACTGGCGCTCATCGACGAAGTGTTCGACAACCCGGAGCCGGCCACGACCGAAGATGTCGTCGTGGCTCCTGATATCGAGAAGCGCACCGCCAAGAAGCCGGTGCGCCGGCCGTTGCCCGAGCACCTCGAAGTGGTCGAAGAGCGCCTGGAACCCGCTGACAAGACTTGCAGCCACTGCGGCCGCGAGCAGTGCCTCGTTCGCGAAGAGTCGTCCGAGCGTTTGGATCTCATCCCGGCCCGACTGATCCGCCGTCGGACGGTTCGCCCGGTGTACGCCTGCACCGCTTGCAAAGATCAGAGCCCGGTTCAGGTGCCGATGCCGCCGCAAGTGATCCACAAAGGAATCTGTGGTCCGGGCCTTCTGGCGCACGTGGTTCTGGCGAAGTACCTGCAGCACCTGCCGCTGTATCGGGTGCAGCAAGAAATCGCGCGTTTTGGCGTGGAAATCACGCGAACGACACTGGCCGATTGGGTAGCGGCGACGGCCACGGCTCTTGAGCCTCTTTACCACTTGGTTCGCGACGATCTCATGGCCGGCAGTTACCTGCAGGTTGACGAGACACCGGTGCAAGTGATGGACCCGGAAGTCAAAGGTCGAACGGCGACCGGCTGGTTGTGGGTGTATGCCCGACCTGGCGGCGGGGTGATCTTCGATTTTCAGAAGGGGCGAGGTCGGGATGGTCCAGATCAGATGCTGAAGTCGTTCGCGGGAACTTTTCAAAGTGATGGTTACGGTCTGTACGAGTCGTTGGAACGAGATCGATCGGACCTGCGTCGCGTGGCCTGTTGGGCCCATGCGCGCCGGAAGTTCCATGAGGCGATCCCTGACGATGGGCCGCGTTCCCGCGGGATCATTGCCATGATCGCCCCGCTGTACGGCATCGAAAAGGTGGCTCGCGAGAGTGGCCTGTCGCCCGAGGCTCGGAAGGACCTCCGAAACCAGCACGCACCGGCGATGTTGGAACGGTTGCATCGCCGCTTGCTGGAACTGAATCCTGCCCGAGTGGGATCGCCGGTGTTGCCCAAGAGCCCGCTGGGCAAGGCGATCCGGTACACTCTGGGCCAGTGGGAGGCGCTGGTGCGCTATCTCGAAGATGGTCGGTACGAGATCGACACGAATCTGGTGGAGAACGCGATCCGGCCAAGCTGCGTCGGCAAGAAGAACTGGCTCTTCATTGGCCACCCGGACGCCGGCTGGCGGAGCGCGGTGATCTACAGCCTGCTGATCACTGCGCGCCGGTATCGGTTGGACCCGGCGGCTTGGCTGTCCGATGTGCTGCGTCGGATCCCGACCTGTACCCAGGCCAACCTGCCCGAGTTGCTACCTGGGAACTGGAAGCCTCAGGTTGCCTGACCGTTGAGGTAGACTGGGGAGCGGTGGGGTTCGGTTGTCCGAGACAAATCCGGAATCATCACACCCTCACACCGGCGTTGGAACCATGGGGTTCACCGCACGGATACGATGGATTGACGTTGCCCTTGCGTGGTGGCGTCGGGACGGGTCACTTTTACCCCACTTGCAACCGTCGATGCTTCAAGAATTGCGATCACTGTGGGATAGCCTTCCCCACAAGGCGGCCTTTGGGCTGGTCGTTGCGGCGTGGTTCGCTCTCTTCCACTTCTTGGGCAACTCCACTCTCGGCTACATCCAGACCGATTCGATGTTTGGTTGGCTGCAGGCGGTTTATGAAGGCGGTGCCCAGCAGGGACGCGATGATGAATTGGGTTTGATGATCCCGTGGTTGGTGGGCGCCATCATTGTGATGCGGCGCTCCGAATTGACCGCCATTGCCAAGGAACCTTGGACTCCGGCGCTGGCGTTGGTCCCCATGGGCTTGCTCCTGCACCTTTCGGGATATGTGGTCCAGCAGACGCGCCTCGGGGTGGTGGGTTTCCTGGTCGGGCTTTTCGGGATCATGGGCATGTACTGGGGTCGGGCGTGGATGCGGGGCTTTGCCTTTCCCTACCTGTTGTTTTTCTTTTGCGTCCCGATCTCTGTCTTTCTCGACACTCTGACCCACGGATTGCGCCTCCTGAGCACGTTGCTTTCGGCCACCTTCTGCGAGTGGGTCCTGAACATGAATTTGGAGCGAGCCGGTACGATCGTCTTCCAAAAGGCTTCAGCGACCGCCCAGGGTTTTCGGTTTGATGTCGCTCCGGCCTGCAGCGGCATTCGCAGCGCCACGGTGGTGCTTCTCCTGACGGTCACCTTCGCCTTCCTCAATTTCAGGACACCGTGGCGACGGATTTTCCTGATCCTGCTCAGTCCGGCCTTTGCGGTGTTGGCCAATGTGATCCGACTGATCGTGGTCTTCGCCGTGGCCGAAGCGGCCGGGCAGGCCGCGGGTGAGGCCGTCGAGACGAAGTTTGGTTTTGCCACCTTCCTCATCGCCTTGGGTTGTGTGTTCCTGGTCGCCCGATGGCTGCAGGAACCCGATTCCGTGAATGTATCATCGGGCACAACCGCTGCGGAAGTTGCCAGCAGTGGACCCACTACGTCATGAATCCACGGATTGCCATTCCCACGATCGTGGCGTTGGTCTTGGTGGCCGCCGCGGCCGGTTCTCTGCGTTGGCTCAAGGAACGGGTCCGCATGGGTGAACCCGGGGTGCGAATTGTGGGTCTTCCGCTGTTGACCGAAGGCGGTCGTCTGGCCACTTCCAATTCGGTGTCCCTGCCGGCGAACCTGCCCGGTTATCGTTCGCAGTTGGATGCCATTCCCGAACTCGAGCTGAGCTTCCTGCCTCCGGATACGACCTTCGGACGCCGGTCTTATCATGGCGGGGAATCTTTACCTCCGGTCATGGCGAGCGTGGTGCTCATGGGAGCTGATCGAACCAGCATCCATCGTCCCGAGTACTGCATGACGGGCATCGGTTGGCAGATCCTCTCGCAGACCGTCCGAAGCATTGAGGTCCCTGGATGGGCTCCCGGAAGTCTTGAGGTGCAGCGCTTTGACATGACTCGTTCGGTGGAGCGCGATGATGGTCGCAGGGTGACCATCAACGGGGTTTATGTGTTCTGGTTCGTGGCCGACGGGATTCGTACGGCCAGCCACTCGACTCGCCAATGGCAAATGGTTCGGGACATTCTTTCCAAGGGGCGTAGCCCGCGTTGGGCCTACATCTCCTTTTTCTCGCTCAGCGAGCCGGGGGCTGAGGATGTCACCTTCGAGCGCATGTCGCGGCTCATCGGGGCGGCCGTGCCGTCGATTGAGCGCGAACCGCAGACGACTGGCCACTGACCCTCCAAAGCCCATGGCGGCGATCTCACCCCCTTCCAGAACAACCGGCACGACCGAGGGTTCTGTCGGCGGGTCCGGATGGTTGGCGGCGTTCGTCGGAGAGTGGCGAAGCCTGACTCGTCTGGGTGCCTTCATTCTCATCACCCTGGCGACGGCCGTCCGGCGCTACCGCGACAATTCCCGGGTGATTCGACCGCAGGTTCTTGGGGAAATCCACCGATGCGGAGTCCGCCTCCTGCCGATCGTGGGATTTCTCGGTGTCGTTCTGGGAATCGTCTTCGTGGGTCAGACCGTTTCACTCATGGAGCAGGTGGGTGCCAGCAATTTCATGGGCACACTCATGGTCACCGTCTTCCTCCGCGAGATGGCGCCGATGATTGCCGGGCTCCTGGTGCTGGCCCGGGTCGGGACGGCTTCCGTGGTGGAACTGGGGACCGCCCGCGCCCTGGGCGAGGTGGAGGCTCTGGAAGTCCTGGGCATTGATCCCATTCATTATCTCGTGGTGCCTCGGGTTGTGGGCTTTGCGGCGGCTGTGGTGTCGCTGACGGCTTACCTCATCCTCATCTCGCTGGGTTCAGGCTATGTGTTTGCCTATGCCCGTGGATTGAAGGCCTCTCCGATGGAGTTTTTCACCGCGATCGCTGGAGCCATGACTGTGATGGATTTTCCGCTTTTGGTTCTCAAGACCCTCTTGTTCGGAGCGCTGACTGGTTGGGTGATTTGTTATCAGGGACTGGCTCGGCCGATGACCTTGGAAGAGGTGGGGCCAGCGACGACGCGGACAGTGGCCGTCTGCGTGGTGGGTTGTCTGATGCTCGATGCGCTCTTCATCACGGTGTACCTGCTCCTGTGACGATGCACTCCACCATCACCGCCTTGGAGACGGAGTCTCTTGAGATCGCTCGCCCGTCCTTGACCGAAGGAGTCGTTCTTCAGGCGATGGATTGGAAGGTGGCTTCCGGTGAGCTCTGGGTGGTGGCGGGTGTCCAAGGATCCGGGAAGACCGCGCTGCTGGAAACGCTGGCTGGATTGAACCAGCCCGCCGCGGGTCAGGTGCGTGTGTTTGGTCGCCCGGTTGGCGGAGCTGATGACGATGATGCGGGGTTGTGGGAAACCCGCCGCCGCATGGGGTTGGTGTTTGACGGGAGCGGTCGACTCTTCCCGGCGTTGAGCGTTCAGGAGAATATCTTCTTGCCGTGGTGTTATCACCAGAACCGCACTCCGGCCGAGGCCCTTGCAGAACTGGAACCCTTGATTCGCCACCTTCAGTTGGAATCGCTCCTGTTGCGGACTCCCGGTTCTTTGAGCCGGTCGTGGTCCCGTCGGGTCGCTCTGGCCCGCTGCCTGGTGCTGAAGCCGCGGCTTCTCCTGCTCGACAATCCATTGGCCGGTTTGGATGCGGTCCATCTCCGTTGGTGGCGCGGCTTCCTGACGGAGGCCATGGCCGGTCATCCCATGCTCGGCGGTGAACCCCTGGCGGTCATTGCTACGGCCGATGCGGTGCGCCCTTACTCGGGCTTGGACTCGCGCTTCGCGCTGGTCGCGGATGGGCAATGGCGCATCCTTCCCGACATGGAGACTGTTCTGGCCAGTACCGGCGAGGATGGTTACCACAACCCCACGGATATCCGTCCCTGACCATGGCCTTGCAGGATTTAACTCCCCAACTCCGGACCCGCCTTCGCAGGGTGGAATGGGTCGTTGTGCTCTTTCTGTTGGGGGCGGTCATCGTGGGCCTTATCGGTCTGGGCTTTTTCATCAAGACCACGGGTGACAAGCGGGGTTGGTGGGTCAAACGGGTGCCTTACTACACTTACCTTCGGGACGGCAGTTCGGTGAATGTAGGCACTCCGGTGAAGATGTTGGGATTCACCATCGGTGAGGTGGTTCAGATCGACACGGCCCCGGATGATTCCTGGCACCGCAGCGAAGGGTTCAATGTGTTTGTCCGGTTCCTGGTGCGGGACCCCTATCAGGGGTACATCTTCACCGATTCCAAGCTCAAGGTCAGTGGCATGCCCATTGACATCGCCGGTGGGAACTTCCTGGAGGTGACCCGCAGTCAGGGTCTGGGCATTCCCACGACGGCCCCGTCCACCAATGCTTCGGCCGGTGCGGCTCTGGGCATCTTGTGGGACAAATACGCCTACAGTTTGGGTCGCCCGGAGGTCACGAATTTCATCCGCTACGATCCGTTTACCCCGAATGACAAGGGTTACTTCATACGCACCGAGGTCACGGGGGATCTCATCGGCGAACTCACCCTGCTGGTGCCGAAGATTCGCGAGGCCTTCACCAAGCCCGGTGGCTTGGGCGACTTGCTCTTCCCCACCAACTTGTCGGCACGCTTCGACCGACCCGGCGGACTGGGGGAGATCATCATCCCCAGCGACTTGAGCGCCGCGCTGACGGTGACGCTCACCAACTTGAACGCGCAAATTGGCGGCATTGGTTCGCTCGTCTCGAACCTCGACTCCACCGTGCCTCCGCTCCTGACCAACTTGAACACCACGCTGCCTCCGCTGCTCACCGACCTGGGCCGCACGGTCCCGCCCCTGGTGACTCAGGTGAACCAGCAAATCCAAGGGGTGGGCCCGTTGGTCTCCAATCTCAACACGACGCTTCCGGGCACATTGGTCGAGGTGGAACGGACCTTGGGAACGGTTCGCTCGAACACCCTACCGGCGGTCGACGGGGTTTTGACCAATTCCTCCGATTTCGTGGGAGGTCTCAAGCGGCATTGGCTCTTCCGAGGTGCCTTCAAGACCAATGCGCCGTCCAAACAGCGCTGAGAGCCTGTTTGAAAATGGGTGGAGACTTCGATCGGAAAATCACTTCCGTTGATTCCACGGCTCGGCATGATGTGCTTCGAATTCCATGAGCAAGCGAGCGATCCTTTCTTCCCTGTGTGCGTCAGTGTTGCTGTTGGCTTCGGTGCCTCTCTCTGCAGCGGAACCTGCGGCCAAGCCGGCTGAAAAGCCCGCGGTGACCAACGCACCGGTCTCGGTCTTCAAGGACAAGAAGCTGGAGGCGGCTGTGCGTCGTCAGGTTTTCGCCAAGCGCGAATCTCAGGATCCGCTGACGGCATCCGATGTGGCGACGGTGTCCACCGTGTCCGCGCCCTTCTCAGGCATCACCAGTTTGTCGGGTCTGGAACATTGTGTCGCCTTGGCCTCTCTCGAGATTCCGGGCAACAAGATCGCCGACCTCGCGCCCCTGTCCGGTTTGAAGCAGCTCCAGTACGTCAACCTGGCGTCCAACTTGGTCTCGGTCATCGCTCCGTTGGCCTCGGTGCCTGCCTTGCAGTACATCGAGCTCTCGCACAATCAGGTGAAGGATGTGAAGCCGTTGTCGGGTCTTACCAATCTTGCTTCGATTTATCTTTCGGCCAATCGGCTCAGTTCGGTGGCGTCACTGACCAATTTGCCGCGGGTTGCGACTCTCTACATCGATCACAACAAAATCAGCTCCATCCAAGGTTTCGGAGCCTTCCGGAATTTGACCCTGCTCTCGGCCTCCCACAATGGCATCAGCGATTTGGCCCCGTTGTCGGGCATCCGTGCGCCGTCTTTCCTGCAGTTGTCCCACAATCGCATCCGAGACCTGGCTCCCTTGAGCCGTTGGATGACTCCCGATCTGGAGAAGACCCGGAACTTCGCCCCGTTCGTGCGGGTTTATCTTGATGGCAATCCGCTCTCGAAGCAGTCCAAGGTTCAGGTTGAGGAACTGAAGGCCAAGGGGGCTCGGATCAATCCGCCCGCCCGCTGACGGGCTCCGGGTCGTACGGAAGGGTTTCTGGGGTTTGAATGGTTTCAACCCCATGGCCAGAGATCAGCTTGCGCTGGTCATCCGAAGGGATTGCTCCCGGTCTTCTTGGGGCGGTCCTTCGCGGCCCCCGGTTGAAAGGGATTGGGGGCTGATGCCGAGCGGGATTTCCTAGGCCGACTCAGCAGACCCCAAATCAGGAAAAGGCCTCCGACCAGCAGGTGGATCACCACCACTGCGGCCAGCGCTGGCCAAGGCAACCACCGCATGACGTAACCACCGAGCCCTAGGTTCAGCACCAGCGACGCGCTCATGCAGGCAGCCACGCTCAGTCGCCAGCACCCGCCCAAGGTGATGTGCCGTTGCAAGACAAAGGCGATGAACCGAAGCGGTAGAGTGAGGGTAAAGGCCAGTCCGCTCCACACCAAGGTCATGGTCGCCGCTGCGGTGATGATGAGCGCAGCGAGGACCGGGCGTCGCCATGCTTCCCAGGCAGCTCGGGCTTGTAGCCGTCCGAGCGGAAGGTCAGCGGTCGCCGGCCAGGGAATTTCGACGAATCCGGCGATTCCGGCCAGACGAAGGTTTCCCGGGAGCAGTTCCAATTGAAGATCGGCCGTTCGGCCCAAGGTTTCTGAATCACCGGGACGGACTGCGACGGCCAGATGCGGTGAATCGGCCAAGACTCGAGGTGCCGTCTCGGGCCAATGGAATCGACCCCGGATCAGACCTGGTCCCTGCTCGGGAAATTCCCGCACGGCATTGTCGATTACCGGCCAACCGATGGTGTGCAGGGACCAGCCGAGCACCAGCGCTGTGGTCAGGGCAAAAGCTCCGAGGAATCCGAGGGCGCGGCTGGCACTCGCATCGGCAAAGCGGGACAGCCCGTTGCCGGTGAACGGTTGCCATGCCCGACGCGACCGACGCGGGGACGTCGGTGCGGCGCAGGCTTGGATGGTTGTCGCGTCGGACACGGCATCACTTCACCGGGAAGCTGGCTCGCTCGCAATCCATCCCGTCGATGAATTCCCGTTTGCCGACCGGACCGGACCGGGGGCAATGTACAACCTGTTCCTAGACTGAGCTCATGAAGACCCTGTGCTTTCCCATCGTCGTGGCCGCCGCGATCCTCGCTGGTTGTGCCTCCAATGCCGCTGATTCCGCCTCCTCCAAGCCCAAGCCGGGCCAGATCGGTCACGTGGATTCCCAGGGCTTCACCCTGATCTCCGACGGGTCCTGGACCGGTTGGAAGGTCAACGAGAACCAGGCTTCCTGGAGCTTGGCCGATGGCGGCTTCAAGGCCCAGGGCGAGCGTTCCCACAATTTCTACACCGGCCCGCTGGCTCCATTTAAGGACTTTGAGTTGAAGGTCGACGTGAAGACCGCTCCGAATTCCAACGGCGGCATTTACATCCACACCAAGTATCAGGATTCCGGATGGCCTTGGGGCGGTTACGAGACCCAGGTCAACCAAACCCAGGGCGACTGGCGCAAGTCCGGCAGCATTTATTCGGTGCAGGACGTGAAGGCCGACAAGCTCGAGGGCGTGGTTCGTGACAATGAGTGGTACACCCACCACGTCATTGTGAAGGGCAACCGCGTCCAGATCTTCTTGAATGGCAAGTTGGTGAACGACTTCACCGAAGAGGCGGGTCGCAAGGCTGGCAAGGATTTCGAGCGCAAGCTCAGCGAGGGCACCATCGCTTTCCAGGCCCACGATCCGAAGTCGATCGTTCAGTACCGCAACGTGCGGGTGAAGAAGAACTGATCCTCTCCTGAGGCCTGTCCATGGACGGGCCGATGAACGAACCGGCAGGGGCCGCAGGTTCGGTCGACCAAAAGGTATGCTCCCCATGGTGTGACCGAACCGCGGCTTGCTCGGCCCCGGTTGGCGTTTAACTTGGCCTCCTCGTGCTGTTGCCGTTTTCTGATCGTGGATGGTTTGCCGCTGCCGTGGCGCTGTATGCGCTGGCAGCGGGCTTTGCCGTGATCATTTGGCGTCGGCAGTTCCAGCGAGACAGCGGTGCTCTTTACGGACTCATGGCAGCGGGCTGGGTGCTGCATACCGGGGCCATGTTCCGGCGCGGATTTTCCCTCGAACGTTGCCCCATCCACAACTTGTTCGAGGCCACCATGTTTGTGGCTTGGACCATTTCCGCGGCTTACTTGGTGATCGGGGGTTTCAGCCGCATGCGGTTTCTGGGCGTTTTTGCGGCGCCGGTCCTCACTCTCCTGGGTGTTTTCGCTCTCATGCCTGCCTTGGATCCTCCCGTTCTGGATCGGTCGATGGCGGTTCGTCCGGATTTCTCCAGTGGCTGGGGACCCATTCATGCGGCGCTGGTGCTTTTGGCTTACGGATCCTTCGGTTTGGGTTCTTTGGCCTCAGGCATGTACCTGCGCCAGGAACACAGCCTGCGCTTTGACAAGGCCCGGGCCTTGCGGGCGCTCTTGCCACCCATCACCCGGCTGGAATCGGCGACCACGGGTTTGCTCTGGGCCGGTTGGGGTCTCTTGTCGGCGGGCCTGGCGTCAGGCTCGCTCTATTTGCGTCAGGCGCGCGGTGCTTGGTTCGTCGCGGATCCCTTCGTGATTTACTCCTGCGTCACGTGGCTCCTCTACGGTGGCCTCATCCTCGGAGCCTGGCAGTTCCGTCAGCGGGGGCGTCGGTTGGCCTGGGGTTCCGTTCTGGGCTTTGCCGTGCTCATGCTCACTTTCTGGGGCATGTACCTGCTTTCTGAAATGCACAACCGGGTTCCACGCCCCACCGCCTGATGCCTTTCGTCGCAGTGGGTCTCAGTCACAAGACGGCGCCGGTGGAAATCCGTGAGCAGATGGCTTTTGCCGAGGCGGATCTTGCGGCGGCGGCCGGTCGGATCCGAGCGTTGGGCCTGGCCACCGAAGCCTTGGTGGTCTCCACCTGCAACCGTGTTGAACTTTACGCAGCCATTCCGGCGGGCGATCCGGCGGCGCTGGCCCAGCAACTGCGCGGATTTTTGCTGCGGGATCGGGGTTACACGGGCGACGCCTCGGGAACCGTCTACACCCACTTGGGAACCGCGGCATTGGAGCATTTGTTTCGAGTGGTTTCCGGTCTGGATTCGCTGGTGCTGGGTGAGACTGAGATTCTGGGTCAGATCAAGCGCTTCTACTCGCTGGCCCTGTCGTCGGGGCACACGGGTGGCATTTTGAACCGCTCGTTCCAAAGGGCGTTTGCCATGGCCAAGCGCATCCGCACCGAGACCCAGATCCAGCGAGGTAATACCTCGGTGGCCGCGGTCGCCGTCGAGTTGGCCGAAAGGATCTTTGATGACTTGGATCGCCGCCAGGTGCTGGTGATCGGTGCCGGTGACACCAGTGAAAAAACCGCTCGGGCGCTTCGGGGCCGCGGAGCCCAGGGCATTTTGGTTTCCAACCGTTCGTTTGATCGCGCTGCGGCCTTGGCGGAGGAATTGGAAGGCAGGGCCATCGGCTTCCAGGATTGGGAGCGTGAATTTGCTACCGTGGATATTGTGGTCAGCGCCACCGGATCTCCGCATCCGATCCTCGATCGCCACCGGCTCGAACGGCTCATGGCCGGGCGCAGGCCCCGACCGATCTTGCTCATTGATCTAGCCGTGCCGCGCGACATTGATCCCGCGGTCACCCTGCTTCCCGAGGTCTTCTTGGCCAATGTCGATGACCTTCAGTCGGTGGCTGACACCGCCACCCGCCAACGTCGGGAAGAAGTGGCCCGGTGCGAGATCATGATCCGCGAAGCGGCCGCCGAGTTTGAGGTCGCTCGCCGTTTCGGATCCTTCGCCCTCCGCTCACCGGCCGCCTGATTTCCATGTCCCTGAATCGACCCATCCTCATCGCCACCCGGGGCAGCGCCCTGGCATTGGCCCAGTCCCGTCAGGTTCAATCCCACCTTCAGGCGGCCTTTCCGGGTGAACGCTTCGAATTGGAAGTGATCCGAACCACGGGTGATGCGCTCCAGACCTCGGCGCCGTTGGCTTCGGAGACCTTGCCCAAGGGATTGTTCACCAAGGAGCTGGAGGTGGCCCTCCTGGAAGGCCGTGCCGACCTGGCCGTCCACAGCCTCAAGGATTTGCCCACGGAACTGCCGGATGGACTCGCACTGGGAGCGGTGTGTCCGCGTGCCGATGTCCGTGAGGTTCTGCTGTATCGGGACGGGGTTCGGGTCGCTGCTGAGAAGAATCCCGTGGCGGACTGGGTGCCGGGAAGCAAGGAGCGCTCGGGCTTTGGTCCGGGCCTGATGCTGGAAGACTTGCCGGAGGGTGCGGTGGTGGCCACCAGCAGCACTCGACGGTCGGCGCTGGTGAAAGCGATGAGGCCGGATATCTCGGTGGTTCCGATCCGGGGTAATGTCGGCACTCGGTTGGCCAAGCTGCTTCAAGACGATGGCATCGATGCCACCCTGTTGGCAGCGGCTGGGTTGTCTCGCCCCAAAGCCGTGTTGCGTCCCGACTATCGGCTGACCCCGGCGCAACGATCGGTCTTCGATCCGCCTCCCGAGGGCATTCTCGGGACGATCTTGGAGCCGGAAGAATTCCTGCCGGCGGTGGGGCAGGGGGCCGTCGCGCTTGAAATCCGGGCTGGCGATGCGGAGATCGGTTCCTTGGTTTCGGTCTTGAACCACTTCAATACCCATCAGGCTGTACTGGCCGAGCGGGCGTTTCTTCGAGGAATGGGTGGTGGTTGTCAGAGCCCCATCGCTGGCTACGCCCGAGTCGTCGGGCATCAGTTGCACCTGCGGGTGGCCGTTTTCCGTGACGGCGTGGGCCGCTGGGATGAGGCCAAGGCAGCGGTCCGAGAGGCCGATCGCTTGGGCAGCCAGTTGGCCGAACGGCTCTTGGCGTCTTTCGTCCGGCCCTGACGCTGTCGTTCGTTCCGGCTGAGTGGGCCGTCGCTTTTTGAGCATCGGAGTGTTTCACGCTCCATCGGCGGGTCAGCATTTCCGGCGGAGTCGGTCGGATGCCATGGACTCAAACCGAGTGCGTCTTGGGTCTTCGGTTTCCAAACACGGGCGTTCTTGTTTCAATGGGCCGTCGTCATGAATCACGAGCCCTTTGTCGCCTTCATTCGGGAACTTGCCGAGGCCAGTGCCCGGGTGATCCTGCCCTATTACGGATCTCGAGACATGGGCATGGAACTGAAGAGCGATGCTTCGCCTGTAACGCTGGCCGACCGCGGTGCCGAGAAGGTGATGCGGGAGATGATTGCCCAGCGATTTCCTGAGCATGGCATTGTGGGTGAGGAATTTGGAACCGAACGGGGCGATGCCGAGTACGTTTGGGTGCTCGACCCGGTGGATGGTACCAAGAGCTTCATTCTGGGAGTCCCCCTGTTTGGAACCCTCATTGGTTTGCTGCATCGCGATCGGCCTATTCTGGGTTGTATTCATCAACCGGTGCTCCAGCAGTTGATGATCGGCGATGGAACTACCACCACTCTCAATGGTCAGCCGGTCCGGGCGCGGTCTTGTGCCCGTCTTTCTGAGGCATCACTGCTGACCACAGACCCTCTTTTTCCAGCCAAGTATCAGAATGGGGCGGGTTTCGATGCTCTGACCCGTTCGGTTCGACTCTATCGGGGTTTCGGAGATTGTTATGGCTACTTGCTTTTGTGTTCCGGATGGGTGGATGTGATGGTGGATCCCATCATGAACCCATGGGATCTCTTGCCACTGGTGCCGGTTTTGGAGGGGGCCGGAGTCCGGATCTCGGATTGGCAGGGAGCCCCAGCCAATCATGCCGGGGCCACTTCAGCAGTGGCGTGTATTCCAGAACTCCACGACGAGGTTATCCGTTTGCTCAATCCCTGAAGGAGATGGGCTGGGCTTTGAGAGCCCTCAATTAAAAGGCTTTAACGTAAAAGGCCGGTGTTCACTGGTTGTGAACACCGGCCTTGTTTTCGACCGAACCGAGCGGGTGTTTTTGAAGCTGTTGTTGAACAGCGCCCGGGCCGGTTGAGTGAATGGAGCCCTTACTTCAGGAAGACGAGCTTGCTCTTGCGGTCGCCCTCTGTGCGGATGGTGTCCTGATTGTCCTTCAGGAAGTTGATCACGCTGGCGTAGGAGACACCGGTCTGCTCGGCGATCTTGATCTGGGAAATGCCCTGAGGGTTGGCCTTCAGCACTTCATTGATCTTGGTGCGGATGACCTCGCCGTTCATGCGAGTCCGCTTTTCAGAACGGGCCGGAGCAGAGGCACCAGCAGCAGTGATACCCAAGCGCTTGCAGGTAGAGGCAATTTCCGCTTCGACATCTGCCAATTGGCTTTCGAGCGAGGCCTTCTTGCTGATCAGTTCTGTCAGGTTGTTGTCGCGCAACAGGTCCAGCTTCTTCTGGAGTTCTTCGGCCTGACGTGCAATCTGCTGGGAGATATCCATATTCGTGTATTTTCTGGTTTCGGAAGCGAATACCCCAAGCCGTTTCTCGACTGGAAGTGACGCGTTGTTTTCGAACGTTAAACATCAGAATAAACAACGCAAGAATAAATCTAAATGGATGAACCCACAGTGGGCCAGAAATACTAGATCATGAATCGATCTGGATTTGGATGAATGCTCTGGTTTTGAGCTTGTCAGACAAAGGTGAAACCATTCCAAAAGCCCCAAAAATATGAGTGTTTGTGAGTCTCAATCTTTATGAGACTGTGTGGATTGGACCGATGGTAAAACCGAGGTTTTTGGTGTTAACAACGTGTTAATAACATTGATCAAAAGGGTCAGCGATTTTGCCGTTAAGACTCCAATTAAACGGAGACATCCATGATCAATACAGGGTCATTTCCAATCGGAATCGAATGTTTCTAAACCCATCAGACAACAGCGATTTTTCAACCCCATTGCGCCGTCAGCGTCGTTACGGATCAGCCGGAACCATTCAATGGGATCGGTCGTGCTGGCGGCGCCTTCTTCCGGAAGGGCGACGGTGTTTGCTTGTTACGGGCTTCAAGCACGAGCCTGAGCAGGGCCCATTCCTCGCTCTCGCCTCATCCTGCGAGGGAATCCGCCACGCCACCCCTTTCCTCTCAGCCGAGCCTTCTGGCTCAGGCCTGGGTTTTTGACCGCTGTTTTTTATCGTTCTGGATCAGCACGGTTTGTCTCTCACCGAGTTCGTGCTTTGAGAGTTCCGGGTGAAGAGGATGGCGCACCGGCCAAAATGTTTGTAAACTGGCCGTCATGAGGTCGCAGACCGCCCGGTCGATGGCGTTCACCCTAGTGGAGTTGCTGGTGGTGATCGCCGTGATTGCCATCTTGGCGGCGATGCTGTTGCCGGCCTTGGCTACAGCCAAAGCCAAGGCGGGTTCGGCACACTGTCAGGGCAATTTGCGACAAGTGGGACTGGCCACCCTGCTCTATGCACAAGATCATCGTGGTGCGATTCGTCTGCAGTCTCCGTTGGCCATCACCAATACGTGGGCTCAGTCGCTGGCAGCTCACCAGAATCTACCGGTTTCTGTCTTTCTCTGTCCGACATACCCGCCTCGTTCCTGGACCAATTGGCTGATGACGTACGGTGTGTGGGTGGACCCTCCCGAAGCGCTGCGGACTGGGCCACTTCAGGAAATCCTCCAAAGTGATCGGATAGAACAACCCACCGCGTATCTGCACGTGGCTGACACGACCAGCCGAGGTCGCTTAGGCGTTACAGCCCGACAGTTTCATGTCTTCCGAATCGATGAGGATTATGAAATCCATGGTCGTCATTCCAACCGCGCCAATGGCTGGTTTTTCGACGGCCACGTTGAATCCATGAACCAACCCCGATTGAGTGGTCTGGGTTTCATCGGACTCTTCGAACAAGATCGGTTTCCCGGCTATTTTTAACCCAGACCCATTCAGGGCTGCCTGAATGAGGCTTGTCGGAACTGTGGGTGATCCATCAAAGCCGCCCGGGTGGCTTCGGTCAGGGGGGCCTGTCGGTAGACGGCCGTTTCCAGAGGCTCGGCACTGGTGGAGCGCATGGCCCGGCCCAGCCAGTCGGACCCCAGAGGCCTGGGGATGAGCGAGGGGGTATTGCTGGCCAGGGTGGTCTCCTCCTTTTCGCCGGTGGCTTCGCCGGCACCGACGAAGAAGCCGGCTTGCAGCAGGGTGGTCCTCAGGAGCGTGGCCCGCGAATAAGTGGCCACGGCGCAATGTCGCTGGGGATTCAAGCGCTCAAAGAGGCGTCGGAACAACGGCAGGGTCCACATCGCCGGATTCCGCGCAGGCGAATACGCGTCGTAGAAGATGGCGTGCGGCGCAGGCAAGGGTTCCGTGGATTGGATGCGGCTCGGAAAATCAGCCACCTCCGCTTGCCAATGAACTGAAAGCCGACCGTGGGTGAACTCGCAATGTTGCCGTTCGAGCAGCGCACCGAAGGCCGTTTCGAATCCAACGGGATAGCCCAGCTCCTGGGCGTGATCTCTCGCGAAACGCAGCGGCTCGAGGGTGTGGTCAAAGCTGACAATGCGAATCCGCTGGGGAATCTCGGCCAGATGCCGAATCGCAGTGGTGACATTGGCGGCGCTGCCCAGACCGACATCCCAAAGCACCCACTCGTCATCGGTTGATGCCTGGAGGCGTTCCGGAAGCCGGAGTTGCCGGACATACAAGGCCTCGGCCTCGGCGACGGGGCCGATGACGGGGTGAAAAGTCTCCCCTTCGGCCAGGGAGCGGATGCTGGTGGTGCCGTTGGCCAGTTGGACCAAAGAGTAAGCGAATTCCATCG
>Ga0255139_1000236_pt1 | contig 19903 bp, 19 predicted proteins | sample Law_Colum_RepB_8_FD_188549 | JGI IMG/M metagenome (GOLD analysis project Ga0255139, IMG submission 188549) | Freshwater microbial communities from St. Lawrence River, New York, United States - Law_Colum_RepB_8d | ecosystem: Environmental > Aquatic > Freshwater > River | place: USA: New York...
GCCACTAACTTGCCCGTCAGTCGTTTGGACTGGGAGCTTCAAAGCGAAGAATCCGGCCATCAAATTCAGTTGAAAAATTTGGGAAATCGACATCAGCGTTTTACCTTTTTTAAGGTGACTGACGCACAACAACACGTCCTTCTGGAGGCTAGCCGCTTACTTTACGTACTGCCCGGACAGCAGCATGCCATTCCACTCCCCTTAGCGCCCTCTGCGTATCCGCTGCAGGTTGAAACGCTGTCGGACCAAGGCAAACAAGTCCAAGTACTTTCAGCACCCACTAGCTAATGGACAGCCTACCCGCCCCTATCTGGTTTGACCGCGAGTGCCAAGAGACACTCAGTGCTGGTATCCAGCTAGTAGCGATTGAACGTGAGGCAGAGGCTGAACCGATCATGGGCAGAATCCGCATGGATGAGCAGGGCAAGGTGTGGCTTTCCGAGCGTGATTACTTAGCGTGGACCGGACTTAGCGTGCTACCCGGTGAAACCCTAAAGACAGCCGACGGGCAGTGGTATTTGTTAAGCGCTATCCCCCATCGTGTGGATGCGTGCACCATGCGCCTTCAGCTCGCCGCCCAGCTGCCCCGACGGCATTACACAAATCAAGAGCCGTTAAATGCGGTAACCCTTCCCAACGCCGTGGGAGGCTTTGTCAATTTAGATACTTTTGCTTTTCAAACCCAGAATCAACCTGTCCGTCTGGCAACCCAAGCAGGCGTTAGCCTCAGCACACTCGGCGGGCTATGGCATTCGAATCATGTATTTCTTCGTGAGGGTAGCCAGCGACTCAACAGCCAAGTGCGCTGGGATATCGCCAGCAACATGACGGCACTGGAAGTCGGCGATATTTTAAATAACAGCTTTGGCTTAAGCCCCAATGTACGCTTTGGAGGGCTTTCTTGGGGCAGTGACTTTAGTCAACGCCCCGAAGTTGCCACCTATCCTTTACCCAGCTTTCGGGGCGAAGCCACATTGCCGTCCAGCGCCGAACTCTATATTGATGGCCAACTTCGCCAAAGCAATCGCTTAAGCTCAGGCCCATATGCTTTAGATACGCAGACAGGCATTAACGGCGCTGGCGACATTCAGGTCATTGTTAAAGATAGCTTGGGTCGAGAAACCCGCATCAGCCAGCCCTTTTATACCAGCCCCAAATTGCTTCGCGCCGGGCTACGTGACTATCACATTGATATCGGACGACTGCGCGAAGGCTTTGCCACCCAGAACGACACCTACACATCCGGCTTCCTTAGCGCGCGTTTGCGTCAAGGAACGGAAGACTCAGGCACCTGGGGTATTCGTGCGGACTGGCAGCATCAACGCGAAAGCCTGCAAGGCGAATGGCTCATGAGCCATGCACGCTGGGGGCTTTTCCAAACCGGCTGGGGTCTCTCCCACGACAACGATCTCGGCTGGGGCCAACACGCACTCGCTGGCTATGAATGGTTATCACAGCGCGGAAACATTCAAATTCAGGGCAGCGCCTCAAGCCCTGAGTTCATTGAGCTAGGCCGAGAGCCGGGCGCAGTGGCACGTAGCCTTCGAGCCCAAACCGGCTGGCGACTCACGCCCAACAGCAGCATTAGCCTAGCCTGGAGCGACGAGCAGCGCCGCGATCGTGACAGCATTCGCTTAACGACAGCGTCTTGGCATCAGAGCCTAAATTCTGACCGCCAGCTGTATCTCAGCCTCATTCACAGCCCAAGCTTCGGCCTCAACAGCAGCTTAGGGATGAACCAACGCCTTAATGCAAGCTGGCAAAGCGATGTACAACTTACACAGCGCGACCCTGATGGTTTTGGCCTGCAAGTGAATGTGTCATGGCAGCCTCAAGCGTCTGGCTGGAGCGGGCGTATTGCCAGTGAAGTTCGGCAGCATGAGCGAGTTAGCCAAGCCAACGTGCAGTTCCTGGGTGATCACGGGAACATCAGCATGGGGCTCGGAGATCGCAATGGCGTGACGAGCGCCCAAACGAGCATCTCCACAGCATTCGCTTGGGTACCCGGCAATGTGTTTTGGAGCAAGCCCATCCCTCAGGGTTTTCTGGTCGTTGATACCGGCATGCCCCAGGTGACTGTCTATGCCAACAATCAGCCCAGCGGCAGAACCGATCGGCATGGCCAACGCCTGCTCACCGACATTTGGCCGTATCAAACCCTGCCCATCCGATTGGGCTGGGAGGACCTGCCTATGAGCCATCAGCTAGGCGAAATGGAAAGCCTGGTTCGCCCACCTCGCGGCATTGCTCAAGTTCGCCTAGCCCACTCAGACCCTCAATACAGCGAGGCATGGCAGGCCAAACTTAGTAACGGAGAGTTGTTGCCGACCGGCAGCAACCTCATGCAAGGCGAAGAGCTTGCGCCACTCCCCAGCGGATTTGACGGGCTGATTTATGTGCCTGCGCGGTGGCGAGGCAGCAGGCTTAACGTCATGCTGCCTGATAAACGTCAATGCATTCTTGAACCCCTCCCCACGGAGAAAGTAGCAGGAGCGTTAACATGCCTACTTGCCCAATAAAAAGGGGTTGCGCTTTGCTATTGTTGGTAGGTCTTTGCGGCCAAGGCCACGCGCTGACCTGCTCGGCCAGCACACCCAACCTAGCCTTTGGTAGTTATAGTGGCACCTTAGGTATTGCCACTGACAGCCAAACCACCTTAACCGTGACCTGTTCATCCTTTATCAGCATTTTAGTGGGCTATTCCATTTCACTCTCAGTAGGTAACAGTGGCAACTCAGCCGCCCGCGAGCTTCGCCAAAGTACCGATGTTTTAAACTACAACCTCTATTCAGACCCTCTCCGATCTTCTGTCTGGGGCGCTGGTGGCAGCTCGGTATCAGATAGCTTTTTACTGAGCATTTTAGGGATTGGCGTGGACCGTCTTTACCCCATTTATGGGCGCATCCCCGCAGGTCAGATTAATGCCCCTGCAGGCAGTTACAGCGACAGCATTACCGTGACCGTTGCGTATTAGCACGCTTGAACGGTAGTCGCAGGCGGCGTTGGCTGATAGCATTCGCGGATTCTTTTGCTCAATAGTTTCCTCCTCATGGAATTCAAAGACATCCTGAACCTCGTCAAAGACGATTTTGCTGCCGTTGATGCCTGCATTTCGGCCAACCTGCAATCTCGCGTACCACTGGTCAGCGAAGTCGGTGAATACATTGTGCAAAGTGGCGGCAAACGTTTGCGCCCGCTGGTAAGCCTGTTAATGGCTCGCGCTTGCGGCTACACCGGCAGTGCACACATTGATGTCGCAGCCATCATCGAAATGCTGCATACCGCCACCCTGCTGCATGACGATGTTGTGGATGAGTCCTCGCTGCGTCGTGGCCGTCCAACGGTCAATGCCCACTGGGGCAATGCCACGGCAGTCTTGGTCGGCGACTATCTGGTCTCCCGTGCCTTCCAAATGATTGCTCGCCTGCAACGCCAAGCTATTTTTGACATTATGTCCGATGGCACCTGCGTGATTGCTGAAGGCGAGGTCCTGCAACTCATCAATCAAAACGACCCCGACACCACTGAAGCGCGCTACCTCGAGGTGATTCACGGTAAAACCGCGAAAATGTTTGAAGCTGCCGCCGAGTGCTCAGCCTCGCTGACCGGCGATGAATGGCGTTCTGTTTCGGTCACCTATGCTCGCCACTTGGGCGCTGCCTTCCAAATTATTGATGACGTGCTGGACTACACCAGCAGCGCCGATGTCATGGGCAAAAATGTGGGCGATGACCTCGCTGAAGGCAAACCGACACTGCCACTCATTCGCGCCATGGCCGTGGCTAGCGCCAACGAGGCCGATATGGTGCGCAATGCCATCCGAACAGGCGGCCTTGACCACCTGCAAGAGATCATCCAGCTGGTTCAGCGCTGTGGCGCGCTCGACTACAGCCTAGCCCGAGCGCAGGCCGAAGCTGAGGCTGCTGTGGCCGCCGTTGCCTGCCTACCCGACACACCGCATCGCGCCGCCCTGCAAGGCCTGGCAAGACTCTCGGTTGCTAGAAACGCCTAATTTCAGGTGTTTCTCAGGCAAAAAACGGGGATCGATGTTGCTGCCCCCCGCTTTTCATCACATCTGAAGTGACACTGCCAAATTCAAAACTTAGTGTGCATGTGCATTGGATGCACCTAGCCCTGTGTTCTGCCTCACATACAGCTCTGTCCACTTATCTTCTGAACGACGGTCACGTCCCCATAATAGCGATCCAAAAATTACCGCTAAAAAACCTAATGGAATGGAGATAATCCCTGGATTTTTAAGCTTGATCAGCGGCTCTTCTAAACCCATCATTGATGTCGTTTTGTCAGCATACTTAATCAGATCTTCCTCAGCTTTCGTGACATCTTTCTCCAACTTGGCCAATGCCTTTGTTGTCGTCACACGTGCACTTCCAATCAAAGCAGCATCTGTCAGTTTGGCTTCAAAGCCCGCCCGTTTAGCCGGCGCTTCTGCTATCAATTTTGTGGCATCCGCCTTAACTTTTAGTGGGTAGGTCATATTAGGCGACACCATCACTAATGCAATCGCGGAGACTGTCCCAATGATCATCCCCGCCATAATGCCGCCCGTATTGCAGCGCTTCCAATACAATGTCAGTAGTACACACGGCAGGTTTGCCGAAGCCGCAACCGCAAAGGCCAGCGCCACCAGATGCGCCACATTCTGACCCTTGGCCGCGATGCCGATGGCAATCGCCATGGCCCCCACAATGACGGTGGAAACACGTGCAGCCTTGACCTGCTCCGCCGAAGTTGCGTGCTCCCCGCGAATCACGCCGACATAGATGTCATGCGCCATCGCCGAGGCTGCAGCGAGTACTAGCCCGGCAACCACGGCCACAATCGTGGCAAAGGCCACTGCTGCCACAAAAGCCAGCATGAAGTTTCCCATCATGGAGTCGGCGCCACCCCCTAAATACTGCGCTAACAGGGGTGCGGCCATGTTGCCGCCCTTATCAATGAGCGCAATGTCTGCCGCGCCAACATGAATGGCTGCCCCCATACCCAAGAACAGTGTCAACACGTAGAAGCCACCAATAATGGCCATAGCCCAAATGACAGACTTACGCGCCTCCTGAGCATTTGGTACCGTAAAAAAGCGCATCAAAATGTGAGGTAGACCCGCCGTACCAAAGACAAGTGCCATGCCTAAGGAAATCTGGTCCAGTGGGTCTTTAAGGTATAAGCCAGGCTCCAAAAACCGTTGCCCTAGCTCCGCTGGCGACATGGACTCGGCACTATCACCCAAGAGCTTTGCTACTTGCCCTTGTACTTTTGCATCCCCCACAACCGCCGTTAAAAACTCAGGGAGACTAAAGCCGTAGGGAGCCCAGACCAGCATGACAAGAATGATCGACGCAATCACTAACAAAATCGCTTTGATGATTTGAACATACGTAGTGGCCACCATGCCGCCAAAAAGAACGTAAGCCAACATCAGCACACCCACTGCCATTACCGATATCTCATAGTCGATACCGATCAGCGTTTTCACCAATACGCCACCACCCACCATTTGCGCAGTCAGATAAAACGTAGACACCGTAATCACGGAGATAGCACCGACCACCCGTGTTTTTTTCGGATCATTTCTATAAGCCAGGATATCGGCTAGGGTGTACTTACCAATATTTCGGCAAGGCTCGGCAATCACCAGCAGCACCGTAATATAGGCCACCAACCAACCCACAGAGTACATAAATCCGTCGTAGCCATAGAGGGAAATCAGCCCTGCAATACCTAGGAAAGAAGCCGCAGAGAGATAGTCTCCTGCAATGGCCCAGCCATTTTGTAGGCCAGATATGCCTCCGCCGGCGGTATAGAAATCGGATGCTGAATGCACCTTTTTTGATGCCATGTAAGTGACATACATCGTCAGCATAATGATGGCGCCGAACACCATAAACGTCATCAGACGATACTCTGGCGCAACAGCACCTTCAGCAGCCCAAGCCAAGGTAGGAACGCCCAATGCCAGCAATCCACCCATTAACAGATTTTTATTCATTTGCTTGCCTCCGCGTCAGCAACAATTTTGGCTGCCAGTACATCAAACTCTTTATTAGCAATTCGGGAATAAATGACCGCTACCGTCCACGCCACGACAAACTCAGACAATGCGAAGACGAGTCCTACATTTACCGGCCCCCATATTTGTCGTTTAAATAAATCTTGGTAATAAGCCGCACCCAGCGGTAAAAGAAAGTAGTAGCAGACTGAGAACAACATGAGTCCGGAAAGAACAACCCGCTTCCGAGCCACAAGCTGCTTAAATTTTGGGCTTTCGGCTATCGCCTCCCAATCATGGTTTTTAGACATCTCGTGCTCCTTAGCTTTTAAACGAGTGTGTATTGCGCGAGTCTTTAAAGGTTCTGGAACCAAAATCAGGCTGAGAACTACGTAGCCATAAAAACGAGACTATGCTTTACAGAAAAATTCGCTACACGACTTTTGGCTAAGATAAAAAAAGCCACCCGAAGGTGGCTTTGGCTCAGTCGAGTACCTTATCGGCGCGGTGGCGGACGACGCCCTGCACTGCCCGTGGAACCGCCAGGTCTAGGCTTGCGCGGCGCAGGCTCAGCGCCACTGGCGCCATGAATCACCTTCACTTCAGCAATTTCAGCTAAAAGCTCTTCCGGTGGGCGCACACAGTCCAGCTTGCGACCAATCGCTTTTTCCAGCTCAGGAATCAGATGGCCATCATCCTCACAGGCGAAGCTAATGCTGGTACCCAAGGTGCCTGCACGACCTGTTCGCCCAATACGATGCACATAGTCATCGGGCTGCTCTGGCAAGGTGAAGTTCACAACATGGCTCACGCCATCCACATGAATGCCACGGCCTGCAACATCCGTCGCGACCAGAATACTGATCTTGCCTTCGCGAAAACTCTCTAAGGTCTTGACCCGCTTTTCCTGAGGCACATCGCCAGAGAGCAATGCACAAGACACATTGTGGGCCTTCAAAATGTCTGTCAGACGGCGGGTCTGATCGCGGCGATTGGCAAACACCATCACGCGCTCCAGCTTTTGCTGCGTGATGAGGTTGAGCAGTAGTGGAATTTTTTGCTCGGTGGTCACGATATAGACTTTCTGCTCGACCAAGGCATTGGTGGCGTGCTCTTGCTCGATCTCCACCGTGACAGGATGGTAGGTCCACTGCCCGGCCAAGTTCATCACATCCGGGGTGAAGGTGGCGGAGAACAACAGTGTTTGACGATGGGTCTTGGGCGGCGTCAGGCGAACAATGCGCTTCACGTCAGGAATAAAGCCCATGTCCAACATGCGATCGGCTTCATCAATCACCAGCAGCTCAACTTGATCGAGATAGATCTCTTGCTTGTTAGCAAAATCAATCAGCCGTCCTGGCGTGGCCACAATGATATCGACTGGCGCTGCCGCAAGCTGCTTACGCTGCTTCTCGTAGTCCATGCCGCCCACTAGTGTGACGACAGAGAGACCGGCGTACTTACCCAGATCCGCTGCATCTTTGGCAATTTGCAATGCCAGCTCACGCGTTGGTGCTAAAACCAAGGCGCGCGGCTCGCCTAAACAACGCTCATCGGAAGGCGGGTTTTTCAGCAGATCGGCAATTACCGTAATTAAGAAAGCGGCGGTTTTGCCAGTACCCGTTTGGGCACGACCAATAGCGTCGTGACCGGCCAAGGTGAAGCGCAAAACACGCCCCTGAATGGGCGTGCAGTACTCGAAGCCAAGATCGGTCACCGCCTGCAAAATGGCAGACGGCACGGGAAGCTCGTTGAAGCGTACTTTGATCAACTCAGGCTGTGGCAGCGCCTCAGCCTCTACGGCAGGAGTTTCTATGGACATGTCGAGCTCATCGATAGTCATGTCAGATCATCTGCACATCGTCAGCTTGCAAGCCCTTATCACCGCGCTTTAGGAAGAACTCGACGCGCTCGCCCTCACGCAATGTACGGTGGCCTTCGCCGCGAATTGCACGGTAGTGCACAAACACATCATCGCCGTTATCGCGGGTAATAAAGCCAAAGCCTTTATTGGCGTTGAACCATTTGACCGAGCCTTGCTCACGCGGCCCTTTAACACGAATCGTGCGGCTAGGAATGCTTAAAGCCAGCAAGATCAGTGCAGGCAACAGCACCAGAATTACCGACGGGATTTGTGCAGAAACACCACCGTCTTGTGACGCTAAGGAGGCTAAAACGACGGCAGCAACGCCCGTAGCCTGCAGCGTTAAGGTCAAACGAATGGTTCGGCAGCGCTTTAAATTGCGTGCGCACCAGAAAAACAGCGGCGCCATGCTAAGTTCAGCAACGGCCAACAAGCGAACAGCGAACTCACTGTTTGCATCAATCGGAAGAGAAAAAGCGAGGGGGAAAAACTTGAGCCAGAGGCTCGGGGCCACCAACATGAAAAGGCCGCTTAGGGCATAGCCCAGACCCATCAAGGAAAAAAGCAGCGCAAGACCTTGTTTGCTACGCATGAAAAAGACTCGACACACTGAGCTCGGTTGGGCATCGGGCCAACACGCTACCAATACCAATAGCCGAGAATGACAGGTTGAGCCCGGCTCCCGATGCAGCAAAAATAAAAAAAGCGGGTAAGCCCGCTATTTGGGTTTTGTGGTGAGCCCGAAGGCTCACCACAAAAGGTGCATCAATCCAGCGGCAGAACGTCTTCGGCTTGGAAGCCCTTCTGACCCTTGACGACGCTGAATTCGACCTTCTGGCCGTCCCGCAGGGAGCGGTGGCCGTCACCACGGATGGCGCGGAAGTGGACGAAAACATCTTCACCAGCTTGACGCTGAATGAAACCAAAACCCTTGGCATCGTTGAACCACTTCACGGTGCCTTGCTCACGTTGCGACATAATCAACCTCAAAAAACTCTGTATCGGATAGCCGTGTGGCGGCCATCAAACTTTGGCGCATGATAAAACATAGCGTTACGAGGTGATGATGCCCACGGGCGAATTGATTAAACACGGAAAGATAGTCGAGTGCAAGCAAGTCGCGCATATTTTGTCAAGCCATCCAATTCAACCAAACATGGTCTAGCAATAATGCTGCAAACAAACCTAAGAGATAGACCAATGAAAAACCAAAGGTTTTCATGGCCTGCCCCGGCTTATCTGTCGTTTTTAATATCCATGCCTCGCGCGCAAATAGAAAAGCAAAGAGGCACGCTCCGACGAGATAAATAATCCCACTCATACCGACCAAATAAGGCAAGAGTGTCACTAAGCCTAACAACACGGTGTAATACCAAACCAGTTGTTTCGTGAGCTCAACCCCATGAGTAACGGGCAACATCGGAATTCCCGCCTTGGCATACTCGTCCCGCCGGTGAATCGCTAATGCCCAAAAATGCGGCGGCGTCCAAACAAAAATAATGAGAACTAATAACCAGGCGTGCGGCGACATTTCACCCGTAACGGCCGTCCAGCCGAGTAATGGCGGCAATGCACCGGAGAGCCCGCCAATGACAATATTCTGCGGCGTTGCACGCTTCAAATAGCGGGTATAGATGCCAGCATAGCCCACCATACCCAGTGCCGTGAGCCATGCAGTGAGTGGGTTCACCCAAAGCGTTAACACAACCATAGATACGATAGCCAGAAAGCCGGCCCAAGCTAGGGCAGCAGCACCTTGCATTTGCCCTTGAACCAACGGGCGATGTTGCGTGCGGGTCATCACCGCATCAATTTGCTGATCGACCCACTGATTAATGACCGCCGCAGAGGCCATACCGGCCCACAGCCCAACAATCGCTGCCATGTACTGCCAAACAGGTAAGCGTTCATGAGGCGCCAAAACCATGCCCACCAATGCTGTGACCATTAACATGGCCACTACACGCGGCTTGGTTAATGCCCAATATTCACGCCACATGGGCGTTGCATTCACTACGGGCAATGTCGACATCTCAACCTCTTAACTTATTATTTTCTTGGTGGACGGCAAACGCGAGCGCCACCAGTATTTGAAGGAATACAGCCGCCCATACGTTATGCGCCACGGCGTTCCATAAGGGAAGCTGGAATAGCACGTTCGCGACACCTAAGCCCACCTGAATGAGCAGCGCACCCGCAATCACCCAAGCAAACATTCGATAGCGAGCGGTTGCGGCATGTCTTAACAATTGCAGGACCAGCATAAGCACAGTGGCAACCACAACGAAAGCACCTAAGCGATGCGTGACGTGAATAGTTACTTTGGAGGCTGCGTCTAGGTGCGGTGCGAACTCATAATTAAGATCATCTACATGCGTAAGACTGAAGGCATCACGCCATTGCAAGAGTGCCGGCCAACCGGACTGGCAAATCGGCAGCTCCGTGCACACGGAAGCGGCGTAATTTGATGCCGTCCAACCGCCCAACATAATTTGCCCCACCACCACGGCGATCGCGAGATATACCCAAGCGCGTATTCGCCGAATCCCATCATCCCCCGTTCGCGGAAAAGCTTGGCTTAGACGCAAGTACAGCAAGAACAAGACTGTGAGCGTGCTAAAGCCCAACAGCAAGTGGGCGGTAACAACCGGGGGATAGAGCTTTTCAGTCACTGTGAGCGCGCCAAAAGCACCTTGTGTACACACTAGCGCCAGCAAAAACAGGCCATGACGCCAAGGCAAGGTCGTCGCACGACGTTGAGCAAACATCCACGCTGAGAGCAGCAGTATGAGCAGCCCGATTGCACTGGCAAAGTAACGATGGATCGTCTCAGGCCATGCTTTTTCGGGCACCACCATTTGGCCCGGATACAAGGCGTCCGCGCGAGCCAGCGCCTCTGCTGAGCTGGGTACTGTGAAATGGCCGTAGCAAGTGGGCCAGTCAGGGCAGCCCAAGCCTGCATCACGTAAACGCGTCCACGCCCCCAGAAGGATTACCGTGAGCGTTAGCAGGATTGCGAATTGAGCCACTCGTATTAGTGTGGAGTGATTTACGTTAGCCAATGCGGGATGCCTTCAACAGTTTCTTTAAGTCGTCGAGTAAGTTTTGCGCGCTAATCAAGGCGTCTGGCGCTGTTAACGGCGGCTCATATCGCAACATGACCCACCCCTGAGGATCCATGATCATCCACGGGGAGCGCGCAGACTGATTCAAACCCAGCATCTTTAATGATGCTTGCTGCACCGTCACTAAGTGAATCTCACTAGAGGCCGGAGGCAATGCAATGGACGCACTGCGCTCTGTTTTAATTAATAACAGTCCAACGCGCCCTCGCTCTTTACCCAGCGTTTCCTGCAAGCGCGTCAACGTAGTTATCGACTGCGCACAATCCGCCATGCACTGCTCGGGCAACACATAACTTAACCACCAACGGCCATTCAAAGCCTGCTGATCGGTGACAGGAAAGCTCTCCCGTAAAGCCACTGGGGGCGTGAATAATTGCCCCTTATTCGTTTTACCGCCGCCGATCCATTGCTGATCGTATGCCAGCTGACCGATAAAAAACGGCAAGGTAAAGCTAAGCAACAAGGCGAGCACGACCCAGCGCGAAGCGCCTTTTTGCTTATTCAATGTGGACACTGACGATGAGCGTCGAGCTAAATGCCACCAACATAAGCACCAGGTAATGGCCAAGGCCAACCACTGAAATGCATAGGCTCGGTGTTTGTCCGGTCCGATTTTCTGAGTTTCTGTTGGGCGCCAGTCCCGCAGATAACCTAAGCCCTTTTGCTCTGGGCTCAGTCGCACCACCCAAGGCAGTAACTCAGTTTGGCAACGGGCTTGCCACTCTGCTAAATCGACACGACCCACACGCCACAACCCGTTAAGCATTTCTGCGCCTCCCGCCGTATAAAATTGTCCTGGCTTTTGAATATCGCCCATAACGACGGCCTGCTCTTTCAATGCTTCTGGTACGGCAGGCCCTTGCTGGCGATCGCTGGGCAACCAGCCTAAATTCACCAAAATTGCCTGCCGACTGTTTTCCAAACGAAATAATTGATGCAGCTGATAACCCGTTTTTCCATTCACCGGCTGGTTATCTAGAGCAACTCGGCACTGAGGCTCAAAGCGGCCCGATAGCTTCACTCGTTGGCCAGACTGCCACAATCGGCTCTTATGGCCATCCAGCCACATCACATCCGTCAGCGCCGAAAGCGCCTGCACTTTAAGCCATCGCTCCTTTTCTGCGGCGCGCTGCCATTGCCAGGCCGAAAGCGATAGCAGCAATGCCGCACCCAGCATCACCACCATGATCCAAACCAGCGACCTACCGTTCGTCTTTACGGCCATGACAGCTCGCAAAGACAACTTATACTGGGCTTCCACTTTGTCATGTCTGGAGTCACATTTTGGCCATTAAAATTGTCATTCTGCTCGCGTTAGGCTTGGTTGTTTGGCAGCTTGCTTCGGCGCTAAAAGCCTTGTCACGCGGCGCTGAGGGTGACCCTCAGCGCATGTTACAGGCGCTAAAAATGCGGGTTGTGTGGTCGATTGTCATTGTCGCTTCGCTGTTTGTGCTGGGCGCCTTTGGTGTCATCGATCCACACGGACTATGACGCAGACTTACAGCCAATAAACCACGACGAACAAGAACAGCCAGACCACATCCACAAAATGCCAATACCAAGCAGCCGCCTCGAAAGCGAAGTGGTTGCTTGGCGTTAAATGCCCTTTCACCGTTCGCACCGCCATCACGATCAACATGATGGTACCGATGGTCACGTGCAGGCCGTGAAAGCCTGTCAGCATATAAAAGGTAGAGCCATACATACCGGACTGCAGCGTTAATCCCATTTCTGCATAGGCATGTTGATATTCGAGGACCTGGCAGCCCAAGAAAAGCACACCCAACGCTGCTGTGATGGATAAGAAGATCAGTTGGCGACGACGCTCACCTATGAGCAGCGCATGATGAGCAATCGTCAGAGTCACTGAGGATGTCAGCAAAAGCACCGTATTCAGAAACGGTAGACCCCAAGGGCCCATGGCTTGAGTAGTCTCGCCGCTAGGCATCTTGACCAAAGGCCAGAGCGCCTGGAACTGCGGCCATAGCAGTTCATGCGTCATGCTGCCTTTTCCCTCGCCGCCCAGCCACGGCACGCTCAGCACGCGAGCATAGAAAAGAGCACCAAAGAAGGCGGCGAAAAACATCACCTCTGAAAAAATAAACCAGGTCATACCTTGGCGGTAAGACACATCCATCTGTGCCGAGTTGCGATTACCTAAACTTTCGCGAACCGTGTCGCGGAACCACAGGTACATCAGCACGAATAGGCCGACTAAACCCAAGGGCAGCAAGAAATTGTAGTGCCCATCATTGGCCGCAATACCCGATAAGCTATGGTTTTGGATGGTGTTACCCGCACCAATGACCAGTATAAAAAGCACAAGAGAACCTATGATGGGCCACGGGCTGCTTTCTGGTACGTAATACGCGGTGGGTTTATCCGTCTGCTTCAGTGTTTCTTGTGGCGATGACATGCAACACTCCTTCTAGCAACGAACTCAGTCGTTAGATTTTTTGCTCAATATCGGGCTGGCGATAAAAGCGATATGCAAGCGTGATGGTTTTGATGTTTTTCGGCAGCGCAGGGTCGATGTAGAGGACCACCGGCATTTCAACCACTTGCCCTGCCGCCAAGGTTTGTTGCTCAAAACAAAAGCACTGTGTTTTTTTCACAAACGCCGTGCTTGCCGCCGGTGAAATAGAAGGGACTGCTCTACCTATTACCGCTTTATCAGACAGGTTTTCAACTTGAAAACTGACGCGATGAATTTGACCCGGATGCACATCTACCGAGGTGAGATTGCCGCGAAATGTCCACGGCAGGCCCGCATCCACGGAGGTCACAAACTCTAGCGTCACCTTACGATCTAATACCGCCTCAGGCTTGGCCTGAGCATTCGCCAGTGTCGGCTTCCCATTCAGACCCGTCAGCTCACAGAACACCCGGTAAATGGGCGGCATAGCGAACACGGCAAACGCAAACATGCCGACCACACCAATAGCCAGCCAGCGCAACTGGCGGCTTTGGGTTGATGGACTTGGTTTGCGACCCATGAATTACTTAATCTCTGGCGGCTGAGTAAAGCTGTGATAGGGCGCCGGGCTTGGCAATGTCCATTCAAGACCTTCTTGCGCCTCCCACGGGTTAGCACTCGCTTTTGGTTGACGCTTGATGGTGAACAACACCGCCAAGAAGAACAGCTGGCTGGCACCGAACCAGAAACCACCAATCGAGATCCAGAAGTTCAAGTCAGCGAACTGCATGGAGTAGTCAGCGTAACGACGCGGCATGCCAGCAAGACCGACGAAGTGCATCGGGAAGAACAGCAGGTTCACTGACAGCAACGAGCTCCAGAAGTGCATCTGGGCCAGCTTGGTATTGAACATGTGGCCGGACCATTTCGGCAGCCAGTAGTAAGCACCAGCGAAAATGGCGAACAGTGAGCCAGTGACCAGAACATAGTGGAAATGCGCCACCACAAAGTAAGTATCTTGGTACTGATAATCTGCTGGCGTGATGGCCAGCATCAGGCCCGAGAAGCCGCCAATGGTGAACAACACCACGAAGGCCAGCGCAAACAGCATCGGCACTTCAAAGGTCATGGAGCCGCGCCACATGGTGGCAACCCAGTTGAACACCTTCACGCCCGTTGGCACTGATATCAGCATGGTCATGTACATGTAGAACAGCGAGCCCGCCAAGGGTAGCCCGGTGGTGAACATGTGGTGAGCCCAAACCACGAATGACAGCAACGCGATGGAGGCCGTGGCGTACACCATGGAGGGGTAACCAAAAAGCTGCTTGCGGGCAAAGACAGGAATAATGGCTGAGACGATCCCGAACGAAGGCAGGATCATGATGTAGACCTCGGGATGCCCGAAGAACCAGAAAATATGCTGGAACATCACTGGATCGCCACCACCGGCAGCATCGAAGAAGCTGGTACCGAAATGACGATCGGTGAGCATCATGGTGACCACGCCCGCCAGCACCGGCATTACGGCAATAAGCAGGAAGGCGGTAATCAACCAGGTCCAAACAAACAGGGGCATCTTCATCAAGGTCATGCCGGGAGCACGCAAATTGAAGATGGTAACGACGACGTTAATCGCACCCAGAATGGACGAAATGCCCATTAAGTGAACCGAGAAGATGAAGAAGTCTGTGCTGGCCGGGCCATAGGTCGTGGACAGCGGCGCATAGAAGGTCCAACCAAAATTCGGCGCAGACCCCATGCCCAAGACCGACATCACCACCGAGCCAATCAGGATGGCGAAGGCAAATGGCAGCAGCCAGAACGAGAAGTTATTCAGACGTGGCAGCGCCATATCCGGCGCACCGATCATCATGGGCACCATCCAGTTTGCGAAGCCGGTAAAGGCCGGCATGATGGCGCCAAAGACCATCAGCAAGCCGTGCACAGTCGTCATCTGGTTAAAGAAGTCGGGCTGCACCAGCTGCATGCCGGGATACATTAACTCAGCACGGATCACCATCGCCGCCAAACCACCGCAAAGCAGCATCAGCAGTGCAAAAACCAAATACATCGTACCGATGTCCTTATGGTTGGTGGTGGTAAACATACGCAGTAAAAAGGGTTTCAATGGCGCGTGATGCCCATGATCATCATGGCCTTGGCCGGCCGTGCTGTGTGACATAGCTTCTGCGCTCATTTAGCAAACTCCGAAGGCTGTACCAGATCACCTGTGGCATTACCCCAGGCATTACGTTCATACGTCGTGACAGCGGCCATTTCGCGTGGCGTTAAGATGGCTTTCCAACCTGGCATGGCATTTTTGCCATTCAGAATGATGTCGATGTGATCCTGCAAATGTGCTTTTTCCACCGCGATTTTGCTGCCCTTAAGAGCAGGGAACATGGGCGGCAATCCCGCGCCACTGACTTGGTGACAGGCGGCACATCGAGCCACATACACGGCCTCGCCCTCCTTCATGGCTACATCTATGGACGGGTACTTATAGTCAACAGAAGCGGCTGCAGCCTTTGCATCCGCCTCGGCCTGGACCTTGGCACCTGCCAACCACTGCTTGAAGTCCGCTTTTGTCTTTACTTCAACCACAATGGGCATAAAGGCGTGATCTTTGCCGCAGAGTTCAGCGCAACGGCCGCGATAAATCCCCTCTTTACCCACCGGCACATCCACCCAAATTTCATTCACAAAGCCCGGTACTGCATCACGCTTTAGCGCAAAGTCAGGCACCCACCAAGCATGAATCACATCGTCTGCCGTAATCAGGAAACGGATTTTCTGGCCGCTTGGAATCACCAGAGGCTTATCCACTTCCAGCAAATAATTAGGGTGCGCCTTAAAGTCCGGCAAATTGCTTGCACCAAAGCCCTTACCCTGACGCTCGTACTGCTCACGCGGCGTCGACAACACAGAAAAGAAGGAGACTCCAACGCTCTTGTCATCATCGTAGGTGAGGTATTCGTAGTTCCATTTCCACTGCGAACCGGTGACACGAACCGTCATGCTCGAATCACTGGTGTCATTCATCGCCACCAGCACTCGCGTGGCAGGAATGGCCATGCCAATCAAAATAATGAACGGAATGACGGTCCAAATAATTTCCACCATCGTGCTTTCATGAAAGTGCGCGGCCACTGCGCCCTTAGATTTTCGGTGATGCAGGATGGACCAAAACATCATGCCGAAAACGCCCAGACCAATGGCAATACAGACATACAGAATGGTGCGATGCAGATGGAAGACTTGCGAACTGATGTCGGTGACGCCCGGCGTCATATCCCATGAGCTAGAAGCAAGAAGCAGCGGCGACATGAATAACAACGGAACAGCTAAAAGCAGACGAACAATGACAGAACTCCGCATGCAACGGCCCTCGATTGGTGTCTGAACACGAGTGAGCTTTGCAACAGCCAGGGGCATTTCGGCCACGGTGTGCGCTCACCTCTATTTATATGCCCCGGAGAGTAGGCTTCTTAGGAGGGGCGTGTCCACTCAGTCACGTATTGAAAGGGTAAGCGAAACGATGGTTGGCAGGAGACTTCCGACGAAGGGTGGATATCCACGAATTTAGTCGTAACTTCATGGAATCGTCATGCTGCAGTCATTGCGAGCAACACGCGCATTCGGTAAGGTGGCGACCAAGAATGAACCGGCATTTTTCAGTGTTTAGTCGCTGTTTCGCCGAAATTAGCGCCAATCATTGCCGATTGTTTGGCCATTATTTAAGCCTTGGAATTTCGATATGCCTGCAATTTTGGTCGTCAATGGTCCGAACTTGAATTTACTCGGTCAGCGCGAGCCCGGCCTTTACGGCAGTGACACGCTAGACGCGATCAATAAACGCCTGCAAACGCAGGCCGAATCTGCCGGCATCAGCTTGGCCTGCTTTCAAAGCAACCATGAGGGTGCGCTGGTTGATCGCATTCATCAGGCGAGTCTCGATGGCACACGATTCATTCTGATTAACCCCGCAGCGTTTACTCACACGTCTGTCGCACTGCGCGACGCCCTGCTCGGGGTAAAAATTCCGTTTATTGAAGTGCACCTGTCAAACGTCCACGCGCGTGAGTCGTTTAGACAGCACTCTTTCCTTTCAGACAAAGCCGTCGGCGTGATTACCGGACTAGGTGCGTTGGGCTACGAGCTAGCCCTGACCTATGCCCTGCGCGAGCTACGGACTGCACATTAATTTTATTGAGGAGCCATACATGGATATTCGCAAGATCAAAAAGCTGATTGAACTGGTAGAAGAATCAGGCATTGATGAGTTGGAAATTACCGAGGGCGAAGAGTCCGTTCGCATTGCTCGTAATCGTCCACAGCAAGCCCTGCACTACAGCCTGCCCAATGCCGCGCCAGCGCCTCAGCCAGCAACTTTTGCTGCCACACCAGCACCCGCCGAGCGCGATAGCGCAACCAAAGGCACTGCCGTGGCCGCCAGCGAACCCAGCACCACGGGCTTTGTACAGCGCTCACCCATGGTTGGCACATTCTATCGCTCACCGGCGCCAGGCTCGGCGCGCTTTGCAGATGTCGGCAGCACCGTTAAAGCCGGCGACACGGTTTGCATCATTGAAGCCATGAAGATGATGAATCAAATTCAAGCCGACAAGTCTGGCGTCATCGAAAGCTTCTTGGTCGAGGACGGCCAACCGGTCGAGTTCGATCAGCCGCTCTTCACCATCGTCTAAGCGGAGATCACCCCTATGTTGGACAAGGTGGTCATCGCCAACCGTGGCGAGATTGCATTGCGTATCCTGCGTGCGTGTAAAGAGCTCGGCATCAAAACAGTGGCGGTTTACTCAAAAGCAGACCGCGACTTGCTGCATGTCCGTCTCGCCGATCAAACCGTGTGCATCGGTCCGGCAGCCAGCAAGCAGTCTTACTTGAATATCCCGGCCATTATTTCCGCCGCCGAAGTCACCGGCGCTCAGGCCATTCATCCTGGCTACGGCTTTCTCGCCGAAAACGCCGATTTTGCTGAGGCCGTGGAAAAGTCCGGCTTTGCCTTTATCGGCCCGCGCGCTGAATCCATTCGCCTGATGGGCAATAAGGTCTCGGCGATCGTTGCCATGAAAGCCGCTGGCGTACCCACGGTGCCCGGCTCAGACGGTGCGGTAACGGCGGAAAACGCCATTGAAATGGCGAATTACATTGGTCTGCCCGTCATCATTAAAGCCGCTGCGGGTGGCGGTGGTCGCGGCATGCGCGTTGTCCATCATGAAGCGGATGTTCTTGAATCACTGATGGTGACCAAAGCCGAGGCAGGCGCGGCTTTTGGCGATGACACGGTGTATATGGAGAAATTCCTGCAACACCCGCGTCACGTTGAGATTCAAGTCATTGGCGATGGCGAAGGCAAAGCGATTCACCTTTACGACCGTGACTGCTCACTGCAACGTCGTCACCAAAAAGTGGTTGAGGAAGCACCGGCACCGCACATCCCGCAAAAACTGCGTGATGAGGTCTATGCCGCCTGTATCCGGGCCTGCGAGCAAATCAAGTATCGCGGCGCGGGCACATTCGAGTTCCTATATGAAAACGAGCGTTTTTATTTCATTGAAATGAACACGCGCGTGCAGGTCGAGCATCCGGTCACGGAAATGGTGACCGGTATCGACATCATCAAGGAGCAGCTGCGTGTAGCAGCTGGGCTTGGTCTGTCGGTCACGCAAGACCAGATCAAGCTGCAAGGCCACGCCGTGGAAAGCCGCATCAACGCGGAAGACCCGAAGACCTTCATGCCCTGCCCCGGCAAAGTGAATTACTACCACGCACCCGGCGGCCCCGGCATTCGCATGGATTCACACCTGTACTCGGGTTACAGCGTTCCGCCTAACTATGATTCGCTGATTGGCAAACTGATTGCGCACGGCCCGACGCGTGACATCGCACTCAAGCGTCTACAAAACGCGCTTGATGAGATCGTCATTGATGGCATCAAAAGCAATATCTCGCTGCATCGCGATGTCATTCTGCAGGATCCGGCGTTTCAACAGGGTGGCGTAGACATCCACCACCTCGAAAAGAAGCTCGGCCTGAGCTAATCCAGTCGATTTTGATGCCAGCAGGGTGATTTTGTCGCCCTGACTGGCTACAAAATCACCAGCAAGACGACTACACTGCGCGTCCAGTTTTTTCGGAGGCCGTCATGTCCTGGCTGCAAATCAAGATCGAGACCCGCAAGGCCGACGCGCCCCGCTTTGAAGACCTATTAGAGACGGCTGGTGCTGCCGCCGTACTCATGGAAGATAGCGGCGACCAGCCACTGCTCGAGCCACCGCCCGGCGCACAGCCGCTCTGGGACGCCACCACCGTGGTCGGCCTGTTCGTGGTGGACTCGGAGATGGATGCTGTTGTCGACTTTCTTGAAGGCCAGCTCGGTCACGCCCTGCCGCCACATCGCATTGAAGTTCTGGAAGACAAGGACTGGGAACGCGCATGGATGGACAACTACCATCCCATGCGTTTCG